>JGI12383J13903_1000361_pt1 | contig 36675 bp, 32 predicted proteins | sample Passage237B_FD_13903 | JGI IMG/M metagenome (IMG submission 13903)
GCAAACAAATCTATTTCGCTCCCTCGGAAGCCGAAAACGCCGCCCTCCTAAAACGCGCCGCTCGGGAAGGCTATTACTACGCCGTCCTGGCATTAAAGCAACTGGAATCCCTCGCGTCAGGTCCCTGTGGCAAACACAACGTCTATATTCCCAATTACAACGACGTAAAGGCCCACTCGTTCCAGATGTTCCACATCTACCTCCCTGGCATAAGAGCCACCGTGGAACGGCGATCTAATGATCGTTATGTGGTTTCCAAGTTGGAGTTGAGTGATGGGTATAAGGCAATTGGTAGCGATGATGACAAGCCGGGAATTTATTCGATCACCCAATCGTCAGATGGTGCGCAAACTAAAATTCTTTCAAATTACCGAAAGAATGGACAAATCACCGCTAAAGACGGTCGTATAGTCGTCATTGCCGATATGAATCATGGAGGAGTAGAAAATGCCGCGCGAACTGGCAAAAAGTGCATTGAAGAAGCACTAGGCTCCCTAGGAGAGCACGCGCGCGAATTCGACCTGTTCTATTCACCGGCCAGAACTCGAATAGGCTTCCGACAGTTTGACCCTCGCTCCATTGCGAACGGCTACACTTTTTCTAGTTTATTAGCTCGTGCAATGGATCATGCGCAAAACAAAAAAGATGTTGTCTGGCTTGCAGAACGGGGCGGCTCAGCAATTTTTACGCAAGCCATGGAAATAGCTGAGCGAAATAATGTTTCATTTAAAGGGATGAACCATTTAGCTCACCTATACAAACCCGCCACCAGTCCTGTTCGAGCCGCTAAGCTTGCCCATGCGCTGAATTTTAAGATGGGAAAGAATTTTGTAACGCTTGGTGGATTTCAACCTGTAGTTGCAGCTCAGAGTCTGATTGCCAATCGACTTCGCGTACAAAATCCTAACGACAGCTATTCGCTGAAAGATTATGGCAAAGATATCGCCAAGGGCGCGCTGGATGGTGTTGCTGTCGGCGGCGTGGCAGCCCTCGGAGCCAGTTTGGCGCTACCCGGAGTCCCAGCCATTGGAACGGTTGGAACGACTCTGAGCTGCATTGGGGCCATACATTTACTCTATAAAAAAGCCAAAAACAGAAACTAGTCGGAGGGACTTAGACATGCTGGACTGGTTGCGCTACTTTCCTCTGACATTACGCCACAGCAATGAGCCCGTTACGCCTAGGGGGCCATATATCCCTTGGATGCTGAAACACAAATGGCAATTCAGAGACTCCTACTTCTACCTCCGGTGCCCCATGGCAAATCCCGCAGTGGGTGATCCGGGCCTATGGCGCAAGTCACGATCACCAGGCCGCGGTGACATTACCCAGTATTCTTTTAATAATGGGCAATTGGACTTAATGCACACACAGCAACGCTGGCAACATGAACATTTTTTTGCGAGAACTTGGTTGTTTGTGGGACCATGGTTTATGGGAGTTGAGTCGTTTTTAGCTCTATCCGCCTCCCTGGTTACTCCACATAAACCGGGGATTTTTTCCGATAGCAGTCTCTTCCATCCAAACGTTTTTGAAAGCGCCATCGTGGATTATTTAAACTCATATTTTGGCCATGTAAAAACCGGGGGAAGACCTCATTTCCGCGGCCCTATGAACTGGAGAATTCTTGATATCAGCGACACTATTAAAGCCGCGCTTATGGATATTCATGTGATCGGCAACACGTCGAAAGAAAATCCCAAATTAAATCGTCTCGTTTTCTTCCCCATTTCAGATAGAAAACTAGTGTGTTTGTTTTTCGATTTTGGCGGAACCCCAATCTACAAAGCCGGCAGAGTAAACCCCGCCCCCATGCTGGAGCTTGCCGACAAAATTATCGCTTCATTTCGACTTGAAGTGGGCCCTAAAACCCTTGCCGATTGGAATGCCGTAAAAGCCATTTGCCCGGATATGTCGATTACGCCTGAGTTCGGAGAATTAAAGTGGCCTATTAATCCGAAGGATATTGGCAAAGCTCAGCCACTACCGGAGGAGTCAAAACCTTTGGTGGAGCTGATTGAGCGAGGCAAGGGAAAGCTGCCAAAGAACTAACCTGCCGCTCGTGGACGATTGGAGTTAATTAGAGTGCTGGACTGGTTACGTTACTTCCCGTTGACATTGCGCCACAGCAATCAGCCCGTGACACCCAAAGGGCCATATTTCCCCTGGATGTTGAAATACAAATGGCAACTTCGGGATTCTTATTTTTATTTCCGATGCCCTTTGGTAAATCCAGTTATTGGAGATCCTGGAATAGGCAGAAAATCCCGTTCGCCCGCCAGAGGAGATATTACTCAACACTCCTATAACAACGGCCAAAGGGCGCTCCAAACCACAGGTGGGCGCTGGGACCATGAACATTTCTTTTGGCGAAAATGGCTATTTGTAGGCCCCTGGTTTATGGGAATCAAATCGAGCATGGGCCTATCAGCATCAATAATAAATCCGTGGAAACCCGAGATGTTTGCTGGAAGCAGCTTTTTCCATCCCAGGGTTTTTGAAAATGCTATTGCGGATTATTTGAATTCATTTTATGGACATGTAAAAACCGGACGCAAACCACACTATCGCGGCCCTTTGAATTGGAAAATTCTCGATATCAGCGACACGATCAAAGCTGCCCTTATGGATATTCACGTGATCGGCAACACTTCGATCAATAATCCCTGCCTTAAAAAAATGATTTTTTTCCCAATTTCTGATACACAAATCATAAACCTATACTTTGATTTTGGTGGAACCTTAATCAGCGGCAGAGACCCCGTAAACCCCGCCCCAATGCTAGAACTCGCTGACAAAATTATTGCCTCATTTCGGCTTGATGTCGGCCCCAAAACCCTTGTCGATTGGAATGCCGTAAAAGCCGTTTGCCCGGACATGTCAATTACGCCAGAGTTCGGAGAATTTAAGTGGCCTATCAATCCAAAGGATATTGGCAAAGCTCAGCCACTACCGGAGGAGTCAAAACCTTCGGTGGAGCTGATTGAGCGAGGCAAGGGAAAGCTGCCAAAGAACTAACCTGCCGCTCGTGGACGATTGGAGTTAATTAGAGTGCTGGACTGGTTACGTTACTTTCCATTGATATTGCGCCACAGCAATCAGCCCGTGACACCCAAAGGGCCATATTTCCCCTGGATGTTGAAATACAAATGGCAACTGAGGGACTCCTATTTTTATCTCCGATGCCCTTTGGTAAATCCAGTTATTGGAGATCCTGGAATAGGCGTCAAACCTCTTTCGCCCGCTAGAGGGGACATTGCCCAACATTCTTACAATAATGGCCAGAAAGCACACCTTAATACACAGGGGCGTTGGGCTCATGAGCATTTCTTCGGACGGACATGGCTATTTTTAGGTCCCTGGTTTACGGGAATCAAGGCGAGCATGAGCTTAGCAGCCTCCATAATAAATCCGTGGAAGCCAGAGATGTTTCCTGGAAACAGTTTTTTTCACCCCAGAGTTTTTGAAAATGCCATTGTGGATTATCTGCACTCATATTTTGGTCACGTAAAAACCGGAGGAAAGCCACATTTTCGCGGCCCACTAAACTGGAAAATTCTCGACATCAGCGACACTATCAAGGCAGCAATTATGGATATCCACGTTATCGGCAATACATCGATCAACAATCCCTGCCTAAAAAAAATGATTTTCTTCCCAATCTCTGATACACAAATCATAAACCTATACTTTGATTTTGGGGGAACATTAATCAGTGGCAGAGATCGAGTCAATCCAACTCCCATGCTGGAGCTTGCCGACAAAATTATCGCTTCATTTCGACTTGAAGTCGGCCCTAAAACCCTTGCCGATTGGAATGCCGTAAAAGCCGTTTGCCCGGACATGTCAATTACGCCAGAGTTCGGAGAATTGAAGTGGCCTATTAATCCAAAGGATATTGGCAAAGCTCAACCATTGCCTGAAGAACCTAAACCCTCAGTGGAACTGATTGAGCGAGGCAAAGAAAAACTGCAAAAAAATTAATACCTGCTTGGTACCTGGAATCAATTAATATGCTCGATTGGTTACGCTACTTTCCATTGACATTGCGCCACAGCAATCAGCCCGTGACACCCAAAGGGCCATATTTCCCCTGGATGTTGAAATACAAATGGCAGCTCAGAGATTCATATCTTCATCTCCGATGTCCTTTGGTCAATCCAGTTATTGGAGATCCAGGAATAGGCAGAAAATCCCGTTCTCCCGCCAAAGGGGATATTACCCAACACTCTTATAACAATGGCCAGAAAGCGCTTCAAACTACGGGCGGTCGTTGGGACCATGAGAATTTCTTCGGAAGAAGATGGTTATTTGTAGGCCCTTGGCTTATGGGTATAAAATCAAGCTTGGGTCTATCGGCGTCAATAATAAATCCATGGAAACCCGAGATGTTTGCTGGAAGCAGCTTTTTCCATCCCAGGGTATTTGAAAATGCCATTGTGGATTATTTGAACTCCTATTATGGTCATGAAAAAGTTGGGCGAAAACCACATTATCGCGGCCCACTAAACTGGAAAATTCTCGATATCAGCGATACGATCAAAGCCGCACTTATGGATATCCACGTTATCGGCAATACATCGATCAATAATCCTTGCCTAAAAAAACTGATATTCTTCCCAATTTCCGACGACCAGATCGTCAGGATATTCTTTGATTTTGGTGGAACCTTAATCAGCGGCAGAGACCCCGTAAACCCTGCACCCATGCTGGAGCTTGCCGAAAAAATCATTGCCTCATTTCGACTTGAAGTCGGCCCTATAACCCTTGCCGATTGGAATGCCGTAAAAGCCGTTTGCCCGGACATGTCAATTACGCCAGAGTTCGGAGAATTGAAGTGGCCTATCAATCCAAAGGATATTGGCAAAGCTCAGCCACTACCGCAGGAGTCAAAACCTTCGGTGGAGCTGATTGAGCGCGGCAAGGAAAAGCTGCCAAAGAATTAACAAACATCTCGATTTAAACTGTCATTTGTTTGAATCGACATATGTTACGCCTGAATACCCTACCCCCTGAGAATAAAAGGCGGAGCAAAACTCCGCTTTTTTATGTGAAAATTTCACAGAAAATGGCCCCATGGAAGCTTAATTTTCTTCAATAAATATTCGAGAGATAGCTAATCGCTAAAAGAAATAAACTCAAGCACCCAACATTTTCACAAAATATAACATACCTACAGATTTGAGAATTATGATTAATATATAGCCATATGATTTATCGCAACAAAACCAAGCCGTTACTCCAACGCGTTATCGTCATACGGCAGAAGGGAGATGGAAGCATGGAAACCTTGACTATTTTAGATATTTCAGCATCCATAATAATAGCGTATTGCTTTCTACTACCAAGCTTTAACGAGTGGCCAAAATCAGAACAAGGCCAGTTTACCAACGCACCAAACTGTTATATTAGCGAGCAAAGATACTTTTTGTTTGGCTCAATCTACGTCGCATCTTATTTATTATTTGCTTTTGCTATTAGTCAAATACCAGAATTAAGTACCTTACTAAACAATTTTATAGATAAATATGACATTGCAAATAGTTCCGCAGGGCAAACAGAAGCATTAAATAATGCGAAGGAAATAGCTGACGCATCAACTAACGCAGAAAAACCTGGCAGTGAAAAAGCAAAAAGCAACCTCGATAATTTCTCTCTAACCGCCTCCATTATTCTACTCGAAGGCGGAATTAAGATGGCTCCACGCTTGCAGACACTAGACGAAAAATGGCGCGGTCATCTTTTGGCTCTCGCCCGCATACCTAAAGATGTACTGAATTTAAAATTCAGTATTTTTACAGCAATGGAACACGGCCTTCCAAATAAAAAACACATTCAAAACATATTAAAACGCCTCAACATGCGACATCCCAAAGCCCATTGGCTGGATTTCGACCTCATAAATTCAGGCTTGGATACTCAAGGCGAGATTAGGCTGCTATTGCTAAAGAATGCCTATTTGGCCCAAGCAAATCGTGCCTTCGATTTAAGTCTATCCGATCAACAAGATCTCATTAAGACAGATGAGCTGATCAATACGACCGTCACCGCATTACCACAATTGGATCTTGAGACGGATCCCGGGGCTTTTTACCAAGGCAAACTCGAACTAACCAATAACCTGAAAATGCTTACTGAAACCCTAGCTCGGAATGCGGTAAAAACACATTCAGACCGAGCTTCTCAAATAGTACGAATCAAACAGTTAGGATTAGATCTCGAATATGTGGATCAAAAAGATTTGAACGGCCATTTATTAAAGCCTGCCATCACAGTCATTATCGGAATATTAGCGCTCAACTTGATAATTGTTTGTGTTGGATTTTGGCTTTTTGATAAATTTGGTGTAAATCCGCTTCCAAACAAAGAAAAATGGTTCACCTTCTCACTGGCAGCGCGTTGGATTGTCGGAGCCTGGATATCGCTTATAGTCGCCATATTTTTCGGATTATTCTTTCGTGAAACCATGAATAACTCGTCAGGCGGCAACAGTCTTATGGGATACTGTTCAGCTTTTTGTTTTGCCTTTCTTGGATCAAGCTTGTACTTTCTTGGCGCCGCCAAAGTGGGAGATTCCAGCAGATTCACCGAAACTCATTTTGGGCTGGCGATGGCTTTCGCGAGTATGGCTATAGTGACAATGTACAGCTTCACTAAAGACGCATTCAATAAAAGAGAAGCTCTCAAAAATGCATTCGAGATAAGCTTGGTTTATGGAGTGATTGTAGGAATTTTCCATCTCTACATCATAACAAGCAAAGACATTTATTATCCAGGTTTCCATATATTTGCTCGGTGCACTCTCGGCTTTCTTAGAGCATTTGCAGTAGCCTTTCTGGTTTCCTACGTCATCATGGAATTCCATATGCGCAAAGCATTTGATGGCCGTCGCAAATATCCAAGAATGCTATACCGCAAACTCATCACGGGCCAGTACAACGAAATTCAAACCCCAATGCTGGTGAAAAATTTATCTTTTGGCGGAGCACTGGTTCGCTTTCCAGAAAACAAAGTGCCAGAATCAGGTCTTCCCATAGTTATGGACTTTGATTTCGCCTCAATATCAGGGGATGTCATCAGGACCGAGCAAAATCTCGCCCATATCCGTTTCGATCCCGACTCACCAGGACTGAATACTTTGAAGGAAAAAATGCAAGATGCTATAGAATTGCACTATGAGTTGGCCGCCGCTTAGTGCGGCCTTTTTATTTACCCGCATGTTTTGCTTTAATTTTTTCAAACCACTCCTTACTAAACCACAAGCTCTCATCTTCAATTTTCAGAGCTGGGTAGTCTATGGAGATGACTCGGCGCGATTGCAAATTCAAATCGGAAATTGGCTCACCGAAATTTTTGAAAAAGAATTCATCGAAACTCCCATCGGCAACACTCTTTTTTAAACCGCGCTCAATTGCCGCCGCCAGTTTTAGATTATTTTTTTCCACAAAGAAATAATAAGCAGCTGGATAGCGCAATATCAGATTTTTTTCGATGACCAACCCTTCAGCCACGCTTTCGCTTTGTTCCGCGGAAATTTCCAGAATGGAGCGGGGAAATGCCTGAGCGCGGTTTAGTACCACCATACGAAAAAGCCCCTGCCAATTGGATGAGCGCTCCACGGCAAAGCCATTTTCCAAAAGCACCGGAGCATCGGGCCAGTCGTGCCCCTGCACAAACACTTGTTTCTTGAGATCGTCGGCAGATTGGATTTGGTCAAACACAGACTGGCGATCCGGACGGATCAAAAATGCTCGCCAGCCAATTGCTCCTTTATCGAGGGGAATCCGAATGGGTAGCAGTTCCTGCTCGCGCTCAGGCGTGGTATTCAGCCAATGCGCATCATATTGCTTGGACTGGAGAAGGAGCACACTGCGCTTCTCGCTGTAATCCGGCAACTTCACGCCAACCAGACGGTAGGGCTCCCCAGACCGCTCCAGCGCCATTTCCAGCAGTGTCACAAAGTAAGCGTCGCGCTTTGCATAATACGGATGCTGCACCGAGGGATAGCGGACCTCCAAGACCTCCGCGCCTCCCAGAAGCGGCGCCAGATTCAGCGCGGCCAAGAAGAAGCTTTGCATCCAAGATTTGAGTTTCATCGTCATATTCCTATATGAAAAGCTAAAAAAGCATATCATCGCAATCAAAAGAGGCACAATTGGCTGACTTTTCCTATCCTACTGTAGAATGCAGGAGGGTTTGTAGAAGCCCGACTCAGTCCTATTAATTCGGACTCTACAAGCGCCGGGCGGAAGAACGATAAAGGAACGAGCTATTTTAAATTTAAGAATCTCAAAAAAATCCGCTTCCGCCACCAAATCTCTGGCGGCCACCCTTCTTCGTGTCGTTTTAACGATTTACTTGAGCCTCGCGCTACTCCTAACTTTGGGCCAACTGGCGCTGGAATATCAGAACGAAAAAAAACGCCTTACCGAAGAAATCGAAAATGTCGCTCGCACCTTTACTCCGATCATTTCCAAGGCACTCTGGAACGTCGATGATGAGCAACTAAAAACCTCCCTGCTGGGAGTACTCGGTATCAACTATGACGTTCTCCAGGTGCAATTGCTCGATGGCAACGGCATACCTCTTTTTGAATTTCACTCCCCGGCCGATAAACATACCTTTATGAAAGACTGGCCCGGCGTAAACTACCTGGCAGAACTCTTTCTTGAAAAGTACGAATTCCGGTACGACCTCTTTTACCAAAGCGACTTCACCTCACACCGCCGCATCGGTCAGCTGGTGCTGAACAGCAATTCAAATGTAGTACTAAATCGCGCATCCCACACATTTTTGATCACCATAGTCAGCGCCATTTTCAAGACGTCTCTGCTGGCCACAATTTTTTATATCATCATGCGCATCATGGTCGGCGTTCCTTTAACCAGGATCACCAGTGCTATGCGCCGTCTCAATCCCGAAGGCAATCATACTGGGCATAACGGAGACTTTGGTGATCGCCTGTTAAAACGTTCTGATGAGCTCGGAGAAATGGCCAGAACGTTTCAGGAAATGTCTCTCGCGCTGGCAAAGAAAGATAAAGCCCTCAACGATTACGCCAATCATCTGGAAGCCAAAGTCCAGGAGCGCACGCTGGAGCTGGAGAAAGCGTCGCAAGCAAAAAGTGATTTTCTCGCCGCCGTCAGTCATGAAATTCGCACGCCTATGAACGGCATTATTGGTCTATCGCATTTGCTTGGCGAAACCGAGCTGAACGAGCAGCAGCGCCGCTATCTCGAAGTTATGCAAAGCTCCGCAGAGTCACTGACGACTATCATCAACGACATTTTGGATCACCTGAAAATCGAATCTAATAAAATTGAACTGGAAAAAACCTCATTTGACCTGCAAAAAATCATTCATGATTCCATCGAGTTGTTCAGTCACAAAGCGCGGGAATCCAATATCCAGGTTATTTCCAAATTCGATCTGACATGCCCTGAGCAGGTACTCGGCGATCCCACGCGAATTCGTCAGATCTTGGTCAATCTCCTGGGTAATGCATTTAAATTCACTGAATCCGGCACCATCACCGTCAGTGCGAGTGCACAGGGACAGTGGATCAACATGGCGGTTGAGGATACCGGCATAGGTATCGGTGCAGACCAACTGGAGCGCTTGTTCAAACCTTTCAGCCAAGCGGACAGTTCGACCACTCGTCGCTACGGAGGAACCGGACTCGGGCTCGCTATTTGTAAACGCTTGGTGGAACTGATGGGCGGAGAAATTGGTGTAACCAGCAAACCTGGCCGCGGCTCCCGGTTTTGGTTCCGCGTACCACTCCCACCCGCCGACACCAGGACTCTCCCAAATGCCGCCGCTACCCCTTCGAGCAAACCTTATCGCGCATCCTATTACCAAGACCTAAGTTCTTTAACGGTCCTGGTCGCCGAGGATAATCTGGTCAACCAAATGGTGATCACGGGTTACCTCACGATGTATGGAATCAATCCAGCGGTTGTAACCAATGGACGTCAAGCCATTGATTATTGCAGGCAACACCCCAACGAAATTGACCTGATTTTGATGGATGGCGAAATGCCCGAAATTGATGGTTGGCAAGCAGCCAGAGAAATTCGCGCGCTGGGAGCCCAACGACCGAGTGGAAAATCCATTGTAATCGTAGCCATGACAGCGCACGCATTAGAAACACACGAAGAAAAAGCCATTGAGCATGGCATGGATAAATTTTTAGCAAAACCGATCGATCCAGAAAAACTCAGCGAGATTTTATTGCACGTCAATGGACACACATAAATCATTGCTGTTCAACAAAAGGTTACTACCATGCTGATTCGGCTTGCCGATATTCACGACATTCCAGCAATTTTGGACTTACATTCTCGCTATCACCTATCTTCCATAGCGCCGGAAGATATAGCTCACGGTTTCGTCACTACCAGTTTCACCCAGGCTCAGATAAAAAATTTAATCGAGCAGGAGCAAGGGATAGTCGTTGCCTATGAGCGAGGTCAGATCGCCGGGTATATCATGGCGGCGTCGTGGGAATTTTGGTCGCAGTGGCCAATGTTTGTTTATATGATCGAAAACTTGCATAAACTGACCTTCGACAATCAACCTCTCACCACTGAAAACTCTTATCAATACGGCCCTGTCTGCATCGCCCGAGAATTCCGCGGCCAGGGCTTACTTGAGCGCATGTTCGAATATTCCCGCCAACACATGGAGCGACGATATCCATATTTGGTGACATTTATCAATAAAAGGAATCCGCGCTCATTTATTGCACACACACAAAAAATCGGCCTGCAGGTCATTGCGGAATTTCACTACAACCAAAATGACTTTTACGAATTGGCCTACTCAACAGCCACTCCGTTATCACCAAACGAGAACAAAAAGGATTTTTAATGAACCGATCATGCATAAGAGAGCAATTTCACATTCTGTATTTACAGGTAATCGATTCCATAACACGTAAACTTACACAAGAGCACTAAAACATCTTATCCATCAGCCGAGTTCAGGAAGATCAGGCAGCGTAAGCATTTGAGCTGAGACACGTTGGGTATATTTTCGAGGTAGCACCTAATACTTCCCGAAGTCTTATTTTATAAGGTATGATCCAGAAAGTTTCCTCTGACTTTACCAAAGCAGGAGACTTACCCAACTATAATAATGATGCAAAGCAATGATCCGCCAAGCTTTTCAAGGGAATATCATGATGCGTTTTCTCTGGATGTTGTCAGTGTTTTTTTTGCTTGCCGAAGCCAGTGCGGAGAGCACTTCCGAACGACTGGTGAATGACTGGCTAAACCTGGAAATCCAAAAGGGCCAACTGAGATCCAATTGGAATCAGCGGGAAAAAGACATAGAACATCGCCTGATGTTAATGGACATTGAGCAAAAAAGACTGGAAGAATCTGTTGCTCAGCGCGCTAATTTGACCAGTGACTCCGACCAGCGCCGGCTCGAATACCTCGAGCAACAAGAAGTGCTCGAACGGGAGCAAGCCGAACTCAAAACCCTTCTGCAAAAGAACCTGCAATTCTCGCAGACTTTGCTACCTCGCCTCCCTCCTCCTCTCCAAGCAGACTGGAAGGATAAAATCGAGCTCTTAAGCACAAGCAACTTAAGCAATAGCGAAAGTTTGCAACGCCAACTTGAATTTTTTAAAGCCATCGAAGAGTTCAACAGCCGCGTTGCCCTACACAAAGGCGCTATCGAAAATCCGGAAACGCGTTCCATATTCGTCACACAGATCTATCTCGGCGTCAGCCAAGGCTGGTACGTAAGCGACGACGGTAAAAGTTATGGATACGGCAGATCGACTCCCTTGGGATGGCGATGGTGGCACAATGAGGATGCTTACCAGGAATTGGGTCGCGAATTGACGCCCAAAATGATCGCCGATGTCTTAAACATTATGGAAAATCCAACGACCGCCGCATTTGTCGCCCTACCGATAAAAGTTGCCCAATAAGGACCCTGCCGTGCCGCGCTTTTTATTCCAGATTTCATCCATGCTGTTGTTGGTTGCACTTTGCAATTTTTCCATTGCACAACAATCACAGACTATCGAAACACAATTATTGGAACGACTCACTAAATCCAAAAACGAGCTACAAGCTCTTGAGAGAGAGATCACCAATAAAAGTAATACCTACGCCGACCGGCTGCGCAAAAAAGAAGCCACTATTCAGGAGCTGAGAAACCAGGCCGCGGCGCAGCAGCGCTTGGCGGATGAACAATTGGTGAGTCTTGAAAAGTTGAAGGAACGTGTGGAGCAATGGTCTGCGCAAAGTCATTATCAGCAACATATTCTTACCGAATACAGCATTGCCACACAGATGAACGTTGCCGATGGATCTAAATATCGCATTTTGGATCTGGCGGCTGAGCGAATTAACGCGGCGCTGAATCCAGCCTGGCAGGAGAGTGACGTTCTCTCCTCCGATGGCCACATTTATGCGGTTCCTTCCCTAACACTTGGCCCCGTATCTATAGGACTTGAAACAGAGACGCAATCCGCAGGTTTGATAATCAAAGAAACTGGTCAACCCTCAAGAATGATCAGCGTTTTTAATTCTGCCTCCAACAAAGAATTTTTTGCACTGCATCAAACCGGCACTGGCTTATACACCTTTGATCCAACGCTTGGAAATGCGCTGCAACTGCATCATCACAACGAAAAATTAACGGACCATCTGCGCAAAGGTGGTTTATGGGCAATTCCGATTCTGATTTTCGGTGCTTTGTCTCTGATGATCGCATTGTTGAAGACTGCACAGATTCTGCGGCTGCCCAAAGTCAAACGCAATTTGGCGGAGGAAATTCAGGCTCTTGTCAATAAAGATGCGGATCACTCCGCGATCGACCAGGTCAGCTCTCAAGCAGGTCCAGACCAGCGCGAACTCGTTTCCATTGCGCGCAGTGTTCCTGTATCCCAACAAAGAGATGATCTGTTGGTCGCATTTTTGATGGAACACAAGCATAAATTGGAAAAATATATGGGCGTGGTTGCAACCAGCGCCGCTATTGCGCCTCTGCTCGGCCTGCTCGGTACCGTATCCGGCATGATCAGCACCTTCAAAATGATGACGATTTTTGGTTCTGGAGACGCCGCTACAGTCTCCGGCGGTATTTCGGAAGCTCTGGTTACCACAGAATTGGGTTTGATCGTGGCAATTCCTTCACTGGTAGTAAGCGCGCTTTTGACACGGCAAATAAAAAGTTATTGCCATAAACTGGAAAATTTCGCCATTAAGCTGAGCAAAATCAGCTTCACTTGAGCAGCAGAAGATGTTGGATCACTACTCACAACAATTATTCCTGCTGGATAACCCGGTGGTTTGGGCCATCCTGCTGGATGGTGTTGTGTGCCATAGTTTGCTGATTCGTTTTTGCATTTTTGAAAGACGTGATCAACGCTGGTTTGATCTAACGCAATATTGGCTTACCGGAATCAAACAAATGCTCACTGCGTTACCGCTTCTCGGCCTGCTGGGAACCATAACCGGGTTGATGCACACATTCATCACCATGTCGAAGGGTGGCGGATTGGCTTTGCAGGAATTGATTACCGGCGGTTTAGGCGATGCGCTGTTTACCACCCAACTGGGCCTAGTGTTAGTGGTGCCCGGCCTGGTGTTGGTAGGCCTGCTGCACCATCAACGACGAAATTGGCTGATCAGGGCTGCACATGAAGTCATCGATTGAACAAAAATTGGAAGAAGCAAAAAGTCAGGACATAGATCTGGCGCCGCTGATCGACGTGGTGTTTATTCTTCTGATCTTTTTTATTGTCACTACCGCTTTCGTCCGCGAAACCGGCGTTCAGGTTGATAAACCCACCGCTGTATCTACACAAAATCTGCAGAAAAGCGTTTATTTGCTCGCTATTACGGCCTCCGGCGATGTTTTTTATGGTGGCACCAATATAGGTGTAGAAGGCGTGCGATCGACCTTTTTACAACTAAACCGCAACAATCCGCGGCCACTGGTTATTCAAGCCGATAAAAGCGTTCCAACAGAATTATTAGTAAAAGTGTTGGATCAGGCCAAATTGGCCGGTATCGAAAACATCAATATTGCTACCACCAATGAATAGCACTACTGCCCCATCCATGTCGAAAAAGCCGAACCTGCTGTTTACTCTGCTGGTTCCATGGATGTTTGGTGCTTTATCGATTTTCGCATTGTTATCTTTGATCTTGTTAACCAAAGTCGAACCCGCAGAAAAACCGGAAACTCTAGTTGTTCGGCCATTGGATGTGCAATTGACGCCGCCACCCGAACCACCTCCGCCGGAAAGACCGGTTGAACAAACATCCAATCCCACGCCGAGCATCAACTTAATGGGGCCGGGAAACGGGCCGGAACTGACTTATTCCGAAAGCGCCAAGCCCGCAATGAATAATCTGGCAAAAGTGGAACAACCACAATTTGACCGAAATAAAATAGACTTGGCGGCCAATCTCAGCGTCGACTTTCCGATTCTCGAAGTACAGGAACTGGACAGTGTTCCGAGGTTGTTATCCACCAATCGAATCAACTTTCCTCGAACATTAAGAGAGAGAGGCGTTAATCGAGTTGCCACCCAGGTGGAAATTATCATCGATCAGCAAGGCCGGGCCTACGTTAAAAAAATTATTGATCCTGTCTATCCGGAAATGGTCGACATTATTCGCAAAGCAATTAACGATTCCCGTTTTACTACACCCACCAAAAACGGCCGCCCTGTGCAAGCGGTTTATCTGTACACGCTTATGTTTATTAATAAGGTTTAGTGGCAACCATGAGCATTCGAAGGACTGTTTTAGCGGCGGCGCTTTTTCTGACATATACATTTTCTCTATCAGAAGGCACGGCGGCCGCGCCGCAATTTGAGATTAAGCTCGGCAAACCGGAATTTGTTTTACCCCAGTTTACCGGCCCCTACCAGGAGCGAGAGGCCTCTATTGCGCTTGAGGAATATGAGACAGCAGAGCGGCTACGGGAATTATTGGATGCCGGCAAACGTCAGCAAGTTCTTGCGGAATTGGAAAAATTCTATTCCATCGAACTTAGCCCGGCGATGCTCATGCTGCAGGCACAGATTTATTTCTCACTGGAAATGTATGACAAAGCCGAGGCGACCTATCTGGAAGTGCTCAAGCGCATGCCGCAGTTAATAAGAGCCCACAGCGATTTGGGACAGCTTTATTTAGTTCGGGAACAACCGCAAAAGGCCCGTCATCATTTCGCCCGGGCCGTCGCGCTGGGATCGAACGAGGCGCTTGTGCACGGCCAGTTGGCGTATTTAAATCTGACTCAATATGGACCGTACAGTGCAATCAGCAGTTATCAACAGGCCGCTGCATTGGAGCCGGACAATTTTCAATGGCAGCAAGGTTTATTAGCCGCACTGATACAAGCACGCATGTACGATGCGGCGGAAGCGCTGCTCGACGAAATAACCGCCAGAAAACCGAATATGCCGGAGCTTTGGCTGAACAAAGCGACGCTTGCATTACATAAGGAAGATTATCGTCGAGCCCTTACCAGCCTGGAGATGGCGCTATTGCTCGGCAACGAAGATCAGCGCAATCTGCAAACGTCGGCCAAATTGCATTTACAACTGGGCAGCTATGATCGCGCTATGGCCCTGCTGGAAAAAAGCTTCGGCCGCAATGATTTTGATATCGCTAGCGTGACGGAATATTTCACCTGGCTGAGCCACTTGGAACTTTGGGACGATCTGAAAAAGCTCTTGGATATTGCGGGCAAACATCTCGACAAATTAAAACCTGCGCAGCAAAGCCGCTACTATCTGCATATGGCGCAACTTGAGGTGCAACGAAAGCGTTTCACTCAGGCTGATCAGATGTTTAATCGCTCATTAAATTTGGATCCAACGAACGGCGAATGCCTGCTCGCCTACGCAGAATTTTTAACCAAACAAAAAGATTATATTCGCGCCGAACTGCTCTATATGCGCGCAGATGCGTTAAGCAGTGTAGAAAAACAAGCTCAATTAGGCCGTGCTCAGCTGTATATAGAAATGCAAAATTACAAAAGCGCATTGGAACTCTTGCGACAAATCCACCAGAAGTATCCGGACAGTGCCGGCGTCAAGGATAATATCGAGATTATTGAAAATATCATTGCGCTGGATAAATCAAACGATACCAAACTACGTTAGAGGGCACTTTTATGAAACAACAAATATTCGGATTGTTAATAGCGGCTAGCTTGAGTGGTTGCGCTGGCAGTGTCAAAGAGGTGTCCTGCGCTGGCCTGGATTGGGAAGATTTTGGCTATCAAACAGGCAAAAAAGGAAAATCCGTGAGAACCTTTGATCCATATAGGGATGGTTGTGGAGAAAATCTGGAGCCAGGGGCTATGAATCAATATCTCGATGGTTATACCCGCGGTATTATTGAATTCTGTACTTACGAAAATGGCTACGAGCTAGGTTCCGAGAATAAAGCCCTGCCGGACGTCTGCCCTACCGAACTGAAACCCGCCTTTGCCAAAGGACATTCCGTCGGTATCATCGAATTTCGCGAAAAGCTGAGCAAGCTTAAACGCTTTAACGAAGATGAAGCCTCCATGCAGGAGCGCACAAGCGCTGAAAAAGCGGCAGACACAAGTTACGGGAAATAAATCTGCCGAGCATTTAGCTCGGCCCAATATTTTCCGCAGCTAGTGAATTATTTTCCCCGCACATATTCCGCAAAATAACGCAACAACTCCGCTGCATGCGGAGTTGATTTTACTTTGGCTGCAACCGGGGAAATTTTTCCCTCGTGCACAAGATGGTCAATATAGAGCTGCATGATGGTTTCATTGAATTCCGGATGAAACTGCACTCCCCATAGATGCTTACCTACGCGATAGCATTGATGCGGTTCACCAGCGCTTGAACCGAGCAAGGTTGCTTGTGGCGGGAGCCGTATAACTGATTGAGCATGAACCAGATGGGCATGGAAGAGAACCGGCAACTTGCTGAACAATGAGTCGCTGTCGACGCCCATTTGCAATTCAATTAAATGACTACCCAGCTCAAAACCATCGTTCCTGTAGCCCACAGCACCACCCAATGCATGGGCGATTAACTGGTGCCCATAACAAATACCAAGTACCGGTAAGTCAACCGAAGCGGCCTGTCTGATCCACTCCGCCAGAGTTTCACTCCAAGGCTCTCTATCGGTCACCATCGCATGAGAGCCGCTGATCACGGCTCCCGCGGTGGTTGTTGGATCAGGCAATTTTTCCACGGTTGCATTCACATGCTGCACATTGGCATCGTTCAGACCAGACGCAATCCAATCACCAAAATCACCGTGGAGAGAAGTAATTTCCGTAAAAGATGTTCCGGCAGAAATGATCAGAATCGGTTTGGCCATAACAACATCCTCAGAAACTGATGAATTTACACTGCATCCCAACGGGCGGCGCAAATGATCGTATGGATCAGGTTTAGTGTACTGTCATTGTGATTAGTGCCGACAAGCTGCACAATTAGGCAAATTTGCAATAGATCTTTGCGGTATGCGCACAAATCCACTACTCCCTTTGATGTACGAAATGGCGGTATTCGTCCAAGTTGTCGAGGCCGGCAGCTTCTCCGAGGCCGCGCGCCAACTAGGCACGGCGCCCTCCGCAGTCAGTCGGGCCATAAGTCGTTTGGAAGCCGCCCTGCACACGCCGCTTTTGCAACGCACCACCCGCAAGCTGCGCTTAAGCGAAGCGGGTGTCGAAGCCTATCGCCACTGTCAGGATATGCTGCGCGCGATTGAAGCAGTGGCAGATGTCGCCGGGGAAAAACAAATCGAGCCATCGGGCAAGCTGCGCATCAGCGCGCCGCGCGCTTTGGGGCGCCATTTAATCCATCCGCATATTGCGGAATTTCTGGCGAAATATCCGCAAGTCGATGTGGTTTTCTCTATGGAAGATCGCCCAGTGGATTTAATCGAAGATCATGTGGATTTGGCGTTTTGCATTACGGACGACCCACCGCCGGGATTAAAAGGGCGCAAATTATTTCGCATCGAACAAATCGTCTGCGCGACCCCGGAATATCTCCAACGCGCCGGCACGCCGCACAACCCAAAACAATTAACCGAACACAGCTGCATTACCCTGAGCGAAAATCCCATAGATTCGCGCTGGAAATTCTCCAAAGGCTCACGCACTTTGCATGCGGATATCAAAGGCCGCTACACGGTAAACCACGCAGCCGCGCGGTTGGACGCAATAAAACAGCATGTGGGAATTGGCTGCGTGCCAAAATTTATGGCCGAAGAGGCTCTTGCGAGCGGGGAGCTTTTGCCAGTCCTGCAGGACTGGCAATTCACGACCAATTATCAGGGGGATGTCTGGATGCTATATCCACCGACTCGGTATGTGCCTTTAAAGGTGAAGAGTTTTGTGGATTTTATTTGTGAAAAATTAATTTGATTCGAAAATAATCTCGACTTGAGTGGAGCTAATTCAGTTCCACCAGCTTCACACTTCCGGACATCTGCTTGGGCCAATCATTAAATGTACGCACTTCCCCGCGCTGGCGTATATCCTCGAGACGGCCGAGATCGACAGTGAATTTCAGCCATTGCGCGCGATCCATAGAGCCAAGAGCGAGCACTCCATTGGAAGAAATGGCCATATCCGGTGGAGCAAAAACGCCTGCGGCGCCGCGGTTGATATCAAGGGCGTTGGTCCAGCTGACATTTCCTACCGTGGGCGACTGCACAACGACACATTGATTTTCCAACGCGCGCGCCATAGCGCCGACACGTACGCGCCAGTAGCCAGCTTCTGTGTCTGTGCAGGAAGGACACAAAATCAGCCTCGCTCCTGCTTCTGCCAGTGCACGTACTTGCAGCGGAAATTCCACGTCGTAACAAATGGCGACGCCGATTTTGCCAAATGGTGTATCAAATAAAGTTTGTGTGCGTGCCGGACTTAACTGCCAGATTTCCCTATCAAACGGTGTTAAAACCAGTTTGGCTTGCACTTCGCTTTTTCCCGAAGGCGCATGAAAGCGCGCGACGTTTTGTATTTCGCCAGCAGAATTTTCTACCGGCAAACTCGGCGCCAGAATAAATAGGCCACGACTGCGCGCAAGCTGTGCAAGATGTGCGTCGATTTCTGGTATCAGCGATTGAATCCCGCGCGTGGCAGCCAATAAATCGCGATTTAATTCCCGGCCCAACACCGCCATGACTTCGGCGCCGCCGTATTCCGGAAATACCAATAAATCAGAATCCTGCGCGGCCTGGTCCACCCAACGGGTGATCTTGGCGAAAAATTCCGCCAGATTTTTCGGCTCTTCGATGGGGTATTGTGCTGCAGCTATACGGATGACTTGGGACATCAGAACTCCTTCATCCAATAGGCCATTGGATGCGGCAGCGATGGGCCGCAGGCTTCCTCTGGCCAGTCGTAAATGGCTTCGACTCCAGGCAGACGAAAATAACCGCGCTTATTCCAGAAGGAATCGAGCGGAGAATAATCCGCTGGACGTCGCGGATCGTCGGCAGATCGCACCACGGCGCAAAAACAGGCAGCGCTGTAGCCAAGCGATTTGGCGTGAGCTTCGCGCGCATCAAAAAATGTGTGGCCTATACCGTAGCCGCGATAGGCAGGGTCCAATACGGATTCGCCAAAATAAAAAATCTTGCTGAGGTCGTATCCCGCCGCCGCTAAAGGCGCGGAAAATTCTTGATGGTGGCCAGCCAAAGAAGAGCCGGTCGCACAGCCGATCACATCACCCGCCGCATTGGTTGCAGCCACGACCAAAGCATCCGGTGCTGCGGCGAATTGACGCAGATATTTTTCCTCGTAGGCGACAGAACCTGAGTATAAATACGGATAGGCGGCAAAAATGCGGATGCGCAAATCCGCAAGACGAGGAATCAATTCTTCAATTCCCGCGCCACAAACACTTTTGATTTCGATATCGCTTCTTTTCATAAGGCTATTGTCTTTCCATCACGCCTGGGACACCTGGCGCAGCCATTCTTTCAAGTTGTAGTAAGTGGTGACTCGGTCGATAAGGCCATTGCGCACTTCGAAGAATGCTCCCGCAGGTAACTTGTAGGTCTGGCCGCGCGCTTCGGGCAAATCGCCATCTGTTTTCTTATAGACACCATTGACGATAAATTCCGCAGCGGCGCGAGTGCCATCCGGAGAGGTCATAATGGCGATATCGGTCAGGTTTTCGTCATAACAAACATCCATATAACTCACGAAATCGCGAAATTTCTCCTTGCCGCCGCGCCGGTTTCCTTCATTGACATCGTGGCGGATGGAGTCAGATACGCAGGCCAGCATGGCCTCCCAATTCTTGGCATTAAAGGCGGCGTAATAGCGGGCAATAAGTTCGGCTGTTGCTGTCATTTGCGGTTCCACAAGAAGGATAAAGGACACTTTCCCCCAGCGTTGCGCTTACCTGGAGGAGAAAAGCTTATTTTATTGCAGAGCAAGGGCAATGTGTACTTATGTTGCTGGCGCAACACTTATGGATCTTGAATGCGTCTTTATAATTCCAAAATCTTTGTTAAACCGCTGGCGATTGAAAATTCAAATCCATCAAATTCGCCAACTCATGGTTCCCCTGCTCGCGCAAACCTTTAATTGCACCGGCTTTATCTGCAGCTGAGCGATTTTGACTGAGCTTCCATTTGCCGACCAATTTGCTGATGACAATTTCAATGCCGACAATATGCTTGGCCAGCATATCGGTAAATTCCTGAGGCGCATCACCAACTGACCAAGGTTTCGCAAATACGGATTCTTGTCGATCGGTTAATTTTTCGATATGAGCCTTAATAAATTGCGCTTCATGAATAACACGAATATTTCCGTAGGCTTGTACTACAGCGAAATTCCAGGTCGGCACAACTTTGCCGGTTTCCTGCTTCAACGCATACCAGGATGGCGAGATATAACCGTCCGGCCCGTGAAAAACCACTAAAGCCTTAGCCCCGTCTGCCTTTTGCCATACAGGATTTGCCCGTGCGACATGACCAACCAGAGTGCCATAAGGCCCTGGCTCTTTGCGCAATTCAAAAGGAATATGATCCGCGCAAAATTCTTCGCCATCGAGTGTGATTAAGGGGGCGAAGGGATAATTTTGCATTAGCTGGCGCATAGCATCCCTGCTGGGAGGTTCGAAGTGTTGGGGAATATACAACTAAAGTCTCCTAATGTATTCACGACAAGGAATCACTAGCTTGTATCGATCCAGGCTTTTTATCAACAGATAAAAGCCTACTACAGTTCAAACATTCCCCAACCAGGCTGGCATAAATATGCACCGGCACAATCTTGAACAAGTATGCATCACGGCTTTATTTTGGAGATGACAGCCAGAATACGTTATTGCGGCCTCCCAAGGGCATAGGCTCGCGGTTCAAGCGAATTTCCACCAATGTCGTCGTAAATGGGTAAAAGAATTTGAACTTCTCGGTATGAAAAAATGGGGAAAGATCAAACTGCGCGTCCCATTTTCCTCGGGGATATTTTTTACCCGCAGCGTTGAAACGCTCGCTGCCTTTACCGTAATAACACACAAGCTCGGTGCCTGTAGTGGCGATTAGCTTCATATGCAGCTCTTCCAAAACCTCCGGCTGCAGATGATCCAGATCGACATGGAAACAACGCAAGCTTTTATCATATTCGTAAACGTGCACATCGAGATCAAAATCGGTAAGGCATGCACTGCCCTTTTGTTTTCGACAAAGCTGCATGTTCCAATCACTAACCGGATCGCCCCGCTCATCAACAACGCGGACCACAAATTGCTGCCAGCGCCTCATCTTTTCACGCGTGGTTTTGGTTTTTTCCAATGCATTGTTCACCCAATCGGTAAATTCATTTCTGCTATTGACTTTAAATGCATCTACCACCAGCGCAATCAACTCTTTCGATGGTTCGCGCAAAATGGATCCGTGATCTGCATCATCAATTGGAATTAAAGGGATTTGCGGATTTCCCCAGGGTTCGAGTTTTACGCGCTCGTCATCCGGAACGTCTTCCAGCAGTTTGATGGTTATCTTGCGGGTGTTGAGAGGACAGCCGGCCCAGCGAACTGTACCGTCGCTGCCATCTGGATTAATTAATGAAGAGAGTCCTTTGTAACCGCGATTTCCACAAAAGGTAAAAACAAACGGCGAATCCTCATGGTCGGAAAAGATTGCGTTTTCACCTATAAGATCCTTATGGGCGAGATCCCAAGTAAAAGCACTTCCCAATTCAAGCGCACTCAAAACCTCATTCCCCGCCTCTAAAAAATCCGGCTTGAGAATGGCTTTTGAACCTTTAAACACTGCCCCCAACCAGCTACGCCCCTTATGGGCTAATGGCGAACCAAACGAGGCTGGCGCCAATGCAATTAAACGTCTAAGCCGCTTTTTGCGGTGTTCTTCGGTGGCGTAGGTTGTCAACCAGGATCTTATAACCAACATCCCTGTGGAATGGACAATCGCATCAAAGGGTTCATTTGGGTCCAAACCGGCTTCATATTTCAAAGCGCGATCAAAACCTTCCGCGATATCTTTAATTGTGACTTCATTGGACAAGGAAACATAGTTTCCTACATAGATCTGCGTAACATCGTATCCTGCGTTCGCCAAAACTTGGTGCCACTTGGCGAATGAATCTCCTTTATCAGAATAGCCGTGAATTAAAACGATTGTATTAGCCATATCCATGCCCTCAAACGTTTATCAATTAATCATGCTTTACTCCAACAGCTGTTCGTAGGATTACAATAAATCATTGCATCGACACAAAGGCAAGCCATTTTGTCACTTCTGCAAGTGGAAAATTTCCCTGGTTTAATTTTGAAAAAGCCATTCTAATCTTTAGTTTTTTTATCCGGGTTTCTTCCTCCCCAAAATGACTCAACTCTCGACTTTGTTGAAGTCGGTTTATTTTCGGGCCGCATCAAAAGCTATCCTTGTCCACCTACAGAGAGAGAGGGGTAGCTCACGTTGAATTATGCGCCAACATAAAAACAAAATTTGACAGTTCGCCATCGCAACCAAATGTATACTGTCGATTTTGTCGATCATTAATCGACTAGGGGAAATGAGAGGTTTATGCTCGCCATTCTCAACGTTTCCCCGCACTCGCCATTCATAAAACGGAGCCATATGGGCAAACGGCCTTGGATTACAATCAACTGACACCAGCACGAAGGAGTTCATGTGCAATCGATTCTTTCCGTTCAAAATCTCAGCAAGGTATACCCTGGCGGTTTCCATGCACTTAAATCCATCAATCTCGATATTTACCACGGTGAAATATTTGCTCTTTTAGGCCCCAATGGTGCAGGCAAAACGACTTTAATCAGCATTATCTGCGGCATTGTTAATCCGGGCGAAGGGAAAGTGGTGGCAGGCGGGTTCGATATCGTTAAAGACTTTCGTTCCGCCCGGCAGCTTATTGGTCTGGTTCCCCAAGAACTTTCCGTGCCCATTTTTGAAACCGTTTGGGACACGGTGAAATTCAGTCGCGGCTTGTCTGGTAAACCGTTAGACGCAGCCTATCTGGAGCAATTGCTGCGCGATTTATCTCTTTGGGATAAACGCCACTCCAAAATTATGACTCTGTCCGGCGGCATGAAGCGACGCGTCTTGATTGCCAAGGCCTTGGCGCACCAACCGCGCATTCTATTCCTCGATGAACCCACCGCAGGCGTAGACGTGGAACTGCGCCGGGATATGTGGCAAATGATTCGCGGGCTGCGCGATAACGGCGTGACCATTATTCTGACCACCCATTACATCGACGAAGCGGAAGAAATGGCGGATCGCATCGGCGTTATCAATAAAGGTCAATTGATCCTGGTGGAAGAAAAAGTATCGTTGATGAAAAAGCTGGGCAAAAAACAGCTCACTTTGCAGCTGGCCCAGCGACTCAGCGAAATTCCCGCGAGTCTGGCGGAATACCCACTCAGCCTGAGCAGTAATGGTGAACAATTGATTTATACCTACGACGAGCAAAACGAGAAGGTCAAAATCACCGATTTGCTGCGCCGCCTGGCGGATTTGCAAATCGAGTTCCGCGATTTGAATACATCGCAAAGTTCACTGGAAGATATTTTTGTCAGCTTGGTGGAGGGCAAATAATGAATTTCTACGCAATCAAGGCCATTTATTTATTCGAAATGGCGCGCACTTGGCGCACCCTGATGCAGAGCATCGCCTCGCCGGTGCTGTCGACCTCACTGTATTTTATTGTATTCGGCTCTGCCATAGGCTCGCGCATGGCGGAGATCGACGGCATTAGCTACGGTGCTTATATTATCCCCGGTTTGATTATGCTGACCGTCTTAACAGAGAGCACGTCCAACGCGTCCTTCGGCATTTATATGCCGAAATTTTCCGGCACTATTTATGAAATTCTCTCCGCTCCCATTTCCGCCGCGGAAATTGTGATCGGCTATGTTGGCGCTGCGGCGAGTAAATCCATTGTTTTGGGATTGATCATTCTAATAACGGCCACATTTTTTGTGGATTTTTCCATCCAACATCCTTTTTGGATGCTGGCGTTCCTGGTTTTGACCTCCATCAGTTTCAGCCTTTTGGGATTTATTATCGGAGTTTGGGCGCAGAGTTTTGAGCAACTGCAAATTGTGCCTTTGATGATCATCGCCCCGCTGGCGTTTCTCGGCGGTAGTTTTTATTCCATCCATATGCTGCCGCCGCTTTGGCAAACCATTACCTTGTTTAATCCCGTGGTATATCTGGTGAGCGGGTTTCGCTGGAGTTTTTACGGCGTGTCCGACGTGCAGGTGGGCATCAGTCTCGGGATGATCGGAATATTTATTTTGATTTGTCTTGCGATCATCGCCTGGATGTTTAAGACGGGTTATAAACTGAAAGTTTAAAAAAATTCTCGCAGCCGGAAGACATTAAAGTGGCCAGATTGCTCTGGCCACTTTGCCTATTTACCCTTGCACCGGATCAATCGTTCGCTCATTGAGTTTTTCCACTTCCAATTTGTGGTCCTTATCGAAAACCCAGACTTCTTCGTAATCCACCTCAAATAAATGCCCGTCCGGATCTTTGAAATATCCGGCAATGCCATAAGGAGTTCGAGTGGCTGGCTTGACGATGGTGCCTCCGGCACTCTCGGCTTTGGCCAATATAGCGGGAACCTCTTCCGGAGTTTCCGCCAGATAGATCAGCCCAACGCCAGAGAAGCCCGATCCCTCGTGGGATGGCGCCAGGGCATCCTGGGCGAAATCGCGGCGGGATATTAAGCACAGAGCGTAGCCACCTAAATCAAACTTGACGAAGCCGTCGTGGCCGGTGGACGAGCGGCGCCAACCCAATGACTCATAAAAAGTCGCGGCCCTCGCTACATCCTCAACGCCCAATAAAATCAAATGCAGCCGCTGGCGAATAGGTCGCGCATCGCTTTTGCTGTTAGCAAAAATGTGTCCAACCGGTGTTTTCAACATATGTCCTCTCCATTGTTTTTTATGTCTCGCTATTGGATAGCGATTCCCTTGAAATGGCAATGCAATTTGCCAGCCCTGGTATAAAATTGAGTTTTTTCAGCCACGGCTTTGCCAAGCAGTTTCGATGTCTGAGTTATCCCCCGGTGCGTCGCGGTCTAGCGCCAACTCCCAACTTCTCAAAGGTGTCCTGTTTGCAGCGATTGGCTTGCTGCTGTTTGCCGGCATGGATTCCATCACCAAATATTTAACGCACCATTACAACGTGCCTTTTGTGGTGGCTTGGCGTTATCTGGTGCATTTCGGTTTGATGGTGCTGATTCTCGCTCCGAAGGGCTCGGCGCCTTTGCTGCACGCCAACCGGCGCGGGCTGGTGATTGTGCGATCTTTTGCGCTGGTGGTGTCATCCATTTCAGTGGGTATGGCTTTGCATCGTATGCCGCAGGCGGATACCACAGCCATTACCTTCCTGGCACCTATGCTGGTAGCACTGCTGGCCTTCCCTGTTTTGGGCGAGCGCATCGGCCTGCTGGGTTGGGCTGCGGCTTTAATGGGTTTTTGCGGTGTTTTGTTGATTGCGCGGCCCGGTAGCGGGCTTGATGGCGTGGGCATTTTTTTCGCGCTTTTGGCTGCTGCCGCCAACGCCGTCTATCAACTGTTGTCGCGCCTGCTCGCCACTACGGAAAAAGCCGTGTCCATGTTGTTTTACACGGCTCTGGTCGGCTCCTTGGTGTTTGGTCTGGCCCTGCCGTGGACATGGGAAAGCGACGTGCCCTCGATGTTGGAATATGTTTTATTTGTTGCCATGGGCGCAGCGGGCGGCTTAGGGCACTACTTTTTTACTTTGGCCTATCGCTACGCTCCCGCCTCGGTGCTCGGGCCGATTATTTATTTGCAATTGTTGTGGGCGGCGCTGTTGGGCTGGCTGGTGTTTGGCACCACGCCGGATCATTTAAGCTCGATCGGCATGCTCATTATTGCTGCGTCGGGATTGATGATCGCCTTAAAATCCAGCGCCAAACGCAAAGCCGGTACCGGCGATTAAACAGCGCCAGCGAGCCAGTTTTTTAACCCCGAAATAACCAGGTTGTACTCGCGGCTATCGGCACTCACTTTGGCATTTAATAAAGTGCGGATTTTGCGCAGCTGATGCTGCCAACCGTCCGGAATTTTATTGGCGGCTTTCGACGTTTGATCATCCAACCGAAACGCGGTTTGCGCCGCATGGCCGCGCCGGAATAAATGGCGCAACAGGGACAATTGGCGCAGCAGTAATAAATTTAAAGTCGCGTCATCCACACACAAAATTTTGTCTCCGCGCAGTCGCGCGAGTAGATCTTTGCCGTAGCGGCGCCCGGTATGCCAGGCAGTGCCAAGGGCCGCTCCGGTCAGACTGGCGGTGCCGAGACTCAAACCTGCGAGCAATAAATCCACCCCCGCGCCTATGGCAGCTCCAGTTGCTGCGGCGGATGCGGCATCCAGCCCGAAACGTTTTAAGGTTTCCGGCGCAAATAAATCCAATTCCCACTCGCCATCGCGCACCGGCAAATTACTCATCTGCACATCAGCGGGGGAAAATTTCAGGGTGAAAAGAATATTGTGCAGGCACTCTTGCTCGCGCTGGCGCACGCGGTTTTGCAAATCTGTCTGCGCATTTCCGCTGTCCACGGACACAGTAACCGTCGCCATATCGACTAATAAATTGGCCACCTGCGCAATGCAGGCATCGCAGGTTTGTTTCCATTCGGCGGCGCGGTGATCCAGCAGGGTTTGCAGCGGTTGATACCAAGCTTCCAATAAAGTCTGCAATTTTTGGTAGAGGCGTTTTTCCGCCTCAAAATCGAACGCGACTGTATCGAACTCCACCAGCGCATGTAGACCGAGTTCGGCCAGTTCCGCGCGCCACAGGGATAATTGTTCGGCGTTGTCCTGAATAAAATTCAACACCGGCAAAATGGGACGCGAGGCGAGTTTGAGGGAGAGAATTTCTTCGCGGTATTTTTCCAGCACCTCTTCGCGGCTGTCGATCACGTACAGCAGCGCGTTGCAGTCCAGCGCTTGGTGCAATACTTTGATTTCCTGTTCAAATTCCGCGAGTACCGCAGGCGCGGAATTTTCAATGAAATGTTCCAGACAAGCACGACCGCGCAATCCTTGGGTTTGCAGTGCTTTGAGATGAGCACTTAAAGCGACGGAATCTTCCAATCCGGGTGTATCGCGCAGTTCGATATAACTCTGCCCGCGCAACATGATTTGCGCCGCTTCCACATGGCGCGTAGTGCCGGCGCTATTTTGAATTTCGCCGAATTCCACGCTGCGCAACAACGTTCGCATCAGCGAGGTTTTGCCGGTATTGGTATGGCCGACAACGGCGAGCTTGAGCGGCAGTGCGGGAGATGTGGTCATAAAAAATTCACCTGCTCCGGAGTAAGCCCCGCGCGTGCGGCGGTTTGCATCCAACCTTGTCGTCCCGTCTCTATAGGCGCAGGCTGAATTACCAGCCAGAGATTGCGCGGCCCAACGGATTCTGCCAATCGAATGATCACCCGCTGCATGCCTCGATCCACCGCGCGATTGCCATCAGCCAGCAGCGCAACCGGCAACCTCTGATGCTGCTGTAAATGACGTAGCGCCAGCTGAAAGGTCGCTTCATCACGAATATTAATTAAATCTTTTGCCATTTCAGGTAGGGCAAATTGGCGCGGCAACTCCAATCCCAGCCAGACACAATTACCGGGCAAAACGGCCGCTGAAATATTTTCCGCAGCAACTGGCTGCGGCTTGTGTTGATCGGGATCGAGCACTTCACCCTGGCGCGCCTTGGGCCAGAATTCCCGCTGCAAACGCACGTAGTAAGGTTGAGTCGCATCCAATTCCATACGCGCCTGCAAACGCCGCTCGACCAACCAGCAAATGCCGCCCACCAATAACCTAGGCAGCAAACCGTAGATCACCACACATCCCAGCAGAAACAGCGCCCATACCCGGCGAATTTCCCCGGCGTCTGCGCCGCGTATATCGATGCGGCTGGCGATAACTTGCGTCGCCTCAGGCACCGGTAAACCCAAGACCTGCAGTGGCATTTTTAGAATTTCCGTGAGCTGCACAAAACTGCCGCCGCCGAGCAGAGTGGATTCCCACACAAAATCGAATTGCCGGGTGGTAAATAGCAACAGCAAACCGATAACTCCGCCGGCTAAATAAGCGCTCCAAATCGTATGGGTAATCCAGCCGAAGCGCGCAGTACCCGCCGGGGAGAAAAAATGCCGCTGCAACCAAATACGACTCGCCGCCTGCGCCGCTGTCGGTTTCTCCCGCGCCGGCATAAAACGATTGAGCAGCCCGCTAAATAAAGGGGCGACTACACCGGCGGCATGGTCCCGATTCAACAGCAGCGTTACCGCCCATAACAAAAGCGACAACCAGCTAAGCCCGAGCAGAACGCCGAGCACCCAGAAAATATTCAGCTCGCTGCCCGCATTGCTGAGGGCTTTGATGCTGGTGATGGCACCGCCGAGCGCGGCGATCAGGCACACGCCGATCAATAAGCGGCGGAACAGTACAGGCGCCTGATGCAGAGCCGCAGCTATATGGGGTTTTTGTTGCAGCTGTTGATTGCGCAGCCGCAGCCAGGAGAAAAAATCCTTGCCATCTGAAGGAACGGCAACGGCGGGTTCAGCACCTTGAGTTTCCTCCAAAGCGCGGATTTGTTCGGCGAGCAGTTGTTGTTCAAACGATAGAGACACTGGGCGGTTTTCGTATCCAAAAGAGCGGCGAACATACACCGGACGGTGGCTTTTTGATAGGACCTAGAACTACCAAACCTCTTATGTGGGTATAGCACTGTTGATCCGCAATTGATTGACATAGAGATGCGCAAGCCGCGTCGGCTCCGGCAAGCGATAACCGCGCAGACAATGGCGGGTAATCTCCAGTGCGTCGTCACAGCTCATACCAGTGCCGGGGGAAATAAAAATCGGCCGGCTGTTCTTGCGGCTGCGATAACAAAAACCGCGCATTTCGCCTTGGTATTTCACGGTGCTGATGGAGCCCGGCAGCAACTCGGGGTCGATAAATTCACCTGACAAAGGTTTTTTGGCGCACCCCAGGCTCGGCACCTCAGCCGCCAAGCCAAAGTGACTGGCAACCCCCATTTTGCGCGGATGCATAATGCCGTGGCCGTCCACCATCACCACGTCCGGTTTGAGCTCTAACCCGCCCCAGGCGCGATACAGAGCGGGAACTTCGCGGAACGATAAATAGCCGGGCACGTAGGGCACTTCCACTTCTTCCACCACCCCACTTTGGGTAATCGGCTGCAGAGTTTCGTAATCCAGCACCACTATGCCAGCGTAGACCGTTTTGCTGCCGCGGTTGAGGGACACGTCCGCGCCGCCGATGGTGCGCGGCCGCCGTCCCAGAGGCGCCTCGGAAATCTGCTCGCGCAAACGCTCCTGCAACTTGCGCAATTCAACGGTATTGCCTTGCCAGTGCACTTTTTCCACGCCATTCCCCTTATTAATCACTAAACGTTTTTTAATCACTATCGATTGGAGGATGTTTACGCCCATACTTGGTGCTTTCACCTGCTTTCACCCAACTTGGTTTTTAGCTAAACCCATCAATCCATTAAGAGGACAACGAATGCAAACAGCGATTCACTTTTGGGTAACCGGCCGTGTTCAAGGGGTTTATTTTCGTAAGAGCACCCAGGATACCGCCCGCAACCTGGGCCTGACCGGCTGGGTGCGCAATCTGCCGGACGGGCGGGTTGAGGGCGTGGCGTGCGGCGAGCGCGCGGCATTGGACCAGTTGGTTACTTGGCTGCAAAACGGGCCTGAGCTAGCCGAGGTGACCGATCTCTGTGTAGCGCCGGAATCAACCGATGATTCTGTAACAAGTTTGCGAGGCTTTGAGATTCGTTAACGAGCAGGCATTCGCATTTCCAGACAGGACAAACCGGTACACTGTCCCTTCCATAGTGTTCTTCTGACTGAAAGGGGCAGAAATGAGAATAATAAGCGCGTTGATCATCGGATCCTGTATCGGGCTGACCGCCTGCGGATCCGATACCAGCAGTGGTAATCCGGGCGGATCCTCCAGCAGTTCCAGTTCTTCGAGCAGCTCCAGCTCGTCCAGTAGTTCTTCATCCAGCTCAAGCTCTTCCAGCAGCTCGAGCAGTTCCAGCTCTTCAAGTGGAGTGGTGATTCCCTCCAACGACAAGATCAAGGTCAATCAGCTCGGCTTCCTGCCAGCAGGTCCCAAAGTTGCGATTGTGCCCAATACAGGCGCGACCACCTTTGCTTTGATCGACGGCCAGAACAATACGGTGTTTAGCGGCAACCTGTCCGCCGCAGCCACCTGGGAGCCATCGCAGGAAAACGTGCGCAAAGCGGACTTTTCTTCCTTCAGCACGCCGGGCACCTACCGCATCCGCGTTGCCGGTCTGGCGGATTCCAACTCTTTCCGCATCGATAAAGACGTGTTCAACGATCTGCACGACGCTGCGGCAAAAGCCTATTACTTCAACCGCGCCAGTACCGCCCTCACCGCGCAATATGCTGGCCAATGGGCGCGCGCCGCCGGTCACCCCGACACCAACGTGCAGGTCCACAGCTCTGCCGCAACCGCGCAGCGCCCGACTGGCACTGTGATCTCTGCACCCAAGGGCTGGTACGACGCCGGGGATTACAACAAGTACATAGTCAACTCGGGTATTTCGACCTACACATTGCTGGTCGCCTACGAGCACTTCTCCCGCTTCTATCAGACGCGCAACCACAATATTCCGGAGTCCGCCAACGCGGTGCCCGACCTGCTGGATGAAATCATGTGGAACGTCGAGTGGATGGAAAAAATGCAGGATCTGGACGGCGGCGTGTATCACAAGCTGACGACTCAGAACTTCGCCGGCGAAGTCATGCCTGACCGCACCAACTCACAGCGCTATGTGGTGCAGAAGACAACCGCTGCCACGCTGAACTTCGCCGCCGTCATGGCGGTGGCAAGCCGCGTCCTGGCGGACTATGAAGGGCAGTTCCCGGGCAAATCCGCCGCTTACGCCAGCGCCGCAGTGAAAGCGTGGAACTGGGCGAAAGCCAACGCCAACGTCCCCTATCGCCAGCCCAACGACATCAAAACCGGCGAATACGGCGACCTCACCTTCAACGACGAATTTGCCTGGGCAGCGGCGGAGCTGTATCTACAAACCGGCGAGCAGTCCTATCTCAACGAATTCTGGGCGGCGGATGCACCTGCTTATGCGCCTTGGTGGGGTGGCGTCGGAGCTCTGGGTTACATCTCTCTGGCGACTCACGGCCAGGGCAAGCTGAGCTCTACGGACTATCAGAAGGTGACCAATGCGTTGCTTTCAACCGCCAATTACCTGAGGGGCCTGCAGCAGAGCTCCGCCTACGGCGTCTCTCTGACCAAAGACGATTTCGTCTGGGGCTCCAACAGTGGCGGTATGAACCAGGCCTTGATGTTGTTGCAGGCTTACCGTCTGACCAAAGACGTATCCTATTACAACGCTGCCTACGCGATGCTGGATTATGTGTTGGGCCGCAATGCGACGGATTACTCCTTCGTCACCGGCTTCGGCCACAAATCGCCCAAGGACATCCACCACCGTCAATCACGCGCGGATGGTATAGCCGATCCAGTGCCCGGCTTCCTGGTCGGCGGCCCGCACGATGGCCAGCAAGATGAATGCCCCGGATATCCGTCCAAGATACCGGCCAAATCCTACCTGGATACCTGGTGCAGCTACTCCACCAACGAAGTCACCATCAACTGGAACGCCCCATTGGTTTATGTGACTGCGGCCATTCTTAACCCCTAAACCGCATCCCTAGATCCTTGAAATAACCCCTCCGCTGGCCAGCGCTTGACACCCGACAAAGCGCTGGCCAGTATTTACCCCGCTCCTCACTCCACCTTTTTCTCCACCACTACTTATGCATCCGATTATTACTGCCGTAGGCCTGCTGTTTTGCAGCAATATTTTTATGACTTTCGCCTGGTACGCTCATTTAAAAGAACTCAACCACAAACCCTGGTTGATTGCCGCTCTGGTGAGCTGGGGCATTGCACTGGTGGAATATTTATTTCAGGTTCCCGCCAATCGCATCGGTTATACGGTGCTGAGCGTTGGACAACTTAAAATCGCCCAGGAAGTCATTACCCTCACCGTATTTGTGCCCTTTGCGATTTTTTATTTAAAGGAACCTTTAAAGCTGGATTATTTATGGGCGGGCCTGTGTATGCTGGGCGCCGTATATTTTATGTTTCGCGACAAACTGGGCTGACAGCAGTTTGATTCGGGAAAAAGAAATCCCTGTAGAGGATAAGTGGTAAATGATCCTAAAAAAGCTGGGTTATCTCGCCCTGCTAGTAGCAGCGGCGGCGCTCGGCGGATGGCTGCTGCAAACAGGCTTCGGCAAAATTCAGGCACTGCGCCAACTCGAGCGCGTGCCAGCGGCGCAAGCTGCCTATGTGTTACCTGGAGAAGTCACACTTAACGCTACAGCGGTTGTCGACCAGCACACCACGGGCAGTTATTACACCCAGACACCCAGTCTGTTTTATCACTACACCCGCGAACGCAAGACTGTCGACAGCGACGGCAAAACCCAGTGGCGCACTGAGTTCCGTCATACCGACGGCGTCGATTTTTTATTGGAAGACTTATCCGGCCATCTGCGCGTGCGCATCGCCGACCACGCGGACGCCGTGCAGTGGTCGTTGCGCCAGTCGTTTGTCGAAACCCATGGCGATATCCGCCACACCGAATGGCGCCTGGAACCCGGCGATAAGGTTTTCGTGTTCGGCAAAGCCGAGTTGGCTGAACATGGCATGGCCCTGCATTTTGACCGGCAGGGCGCGTACAACCCGATTCTCTCCCATTATTCCCAGGCCAGCTCGCAAAGCCGTTTTGGCAACAGCGGTTTATGGACTTTATGGGGCGGGCTCTCCTGCTTAGCGATTGCGGTTTTTGCGCTGGCGCATGTGCTCGGTGTGCACCGGATTTTGGCTTTTGTCAGCCTGCTCGGCGTGGTGCAAATGGTCGCGCTGATTCATCTCTCCCTGCTGATGATCCGCGCTGATTTGCGCAGCGGCATCGAGCGCTTTCACCAACAAAATGCTGCCGCCGAATCCCAAGCGGCTGCGCTTTTTAACGCGCAGGGTCTGACTTGGAACGGTTGGCAATCTCTGGCACAAGCCAATCTCTCCGCTGAGGATGAAAAACGCCTGCGTGCTTATCAGCGGTATCTGGCAATCAACCAACAACGTTTGGCTGTGCAAATGAATTCTGCACCGGAGCGCTGGTTATTGCCGGTTTGGGAACTGACTCCACCCGCACCTATAAAAGGAATGGATCCCGAAGACGAAGTGGAAATCCGTCGCCAACTCGCCGAATTTCCGCAAACGCACTTGCCTGGTTTACTCCCGTGGATTGCCATGACAATCGCCGCCCTGGTCGCGTTAATTTTCACGTGGACTGCCTTGCGGACGATTCGCGTTAAACGACTTATCGAAAATATCACTACCTCTCCAACTCGCGGTGTCAGTTGCGGCCTGACGGAAATCTGCGGAGAAATTCAGCCGGCCGAAGGTGCGGAATTGTTGACCACACCATATTTCGCCACCAAATGTCTTTGGTATCTCTACAAAAAAGAAGAAAAACGCGGCGCAGGAAAAAATGCACGCTGGCATCCGCTGGAACGAGAAATTCGCAATGCGCCATTTTTTGTGCGCGATGCCGAAGGCCAATTGCCTGTTCAAGCAGATAATGCAGAGGTCATCACCCGCCATGTCACGCGCAAAACTGTGGGCAAATTGCGTTACACCCAGGCGGTGTTGAAAGCGGGCGATCCAATATATGCAGTGGCAGTCGCGGCTATAGATCCGGCACAGCCAGACCGCTTGATGCTGCGCGCAGGGGACATGAAAGAGCCTTTTATTTTGAGCAATTATGCCGAGCAGGAAGTGATGTTAAGCAAAGCGAGCAGCAGCATGTTGTCGCTTTGTGCTGCAGTCAGCGGTGTGTTGCTTGCGGTCATGTTGGCGTTTGGCATCCACGGCAGTTTTTCACCGCTGGATTCTCTAATTGCGGCTGCCGTACTTCCCATTTATATGCTGGTGATCATGCTGATCCTGCATTACAACGATCTGATCTTTTTACGCCAGCGCGCTTTGCGCAATTGGGCCAACATCGATGTATCGCTAAAAAAACGCAAAGACCTGATCGACGCCCTGGCAAAAACTGCGCAAACTGTACTTCAGCATGAGCGTAATCTGTTGCAAAAATTGTCGCTGCTACGCGCTGCCCTGACACAAACCCAAGGGAACCAAATAAAGGTAGCGGAATATTTACGCCAGGAAAAAGCCTTTCAGCGATTATTGCGTGCGGTCGCCGAGAATTATCCGGATCTTAAAAGCCGGGAATTGATGCAACGGTTAATGACGGTGATCAGCGACGGAGAAACGGAAATTGCACTCTTAAGGCAGGGATATAACGACGCGGCAACAGCCTACAACACCCGCATTACTTCCATACCGGATATCATACTGGCCAAGTTTTTTTATTTCCGGCGTTTGGAACTGATTACTGAATAGAATTAGACAAACTAATAAAACAGTGGCCGCGAGGGCCACTGTCTGCCAATGTTACGGCAAATACCGCAGTATCCAATTCCAGAACGAGAAGGTAATCTCTGCTAGAGCATTGCCATTATCGTCCTCGATCACACCTAAGTTATCCGCGTAGACAATATTCAAATTCAAACCCCGCGCTTCATCCCGACCTTTCAACCACTGAACCCTGGAATTACTGCGCGAGTAGGTCTGACGGTATTCCCGGTCCTGATAGTTAAGGGTATGCTCATTGAGTTCTTCAGTACCGGCAGATACCCCATAGCGACTGGTCAACAGCGTTTCACCATCGAGCACCACGAGATAATTTAATTCGCCTTCGAAACTCGATTTGGCGCCGTCCCAGCCAGGATTATCCATCCATAGACTGGTGAATTCTTGCAGCACATTGCTCATTTCGCGGCTCAAATCGCTCGCCGTTAAATCCAGTGCATAATCCAACAGAACACGATCGCTGCCCTGATTAAACTCCAATTTGCCAACAACAGGACTTTCGTGCGCACTCAGAGTCAGCACATTGGTATTCAAGTTGAGACTGATCAGTTCAATCGGCGCAGGTGCCGCTACACTGAATTTAATGGAATGATCTTCGGGTTTTTCCGTATCTCGGATGACGAATGTTGCCGCATCTGGAATGGATAATCCGCGCGCTTCCAATTTTGCATCCGGCAAAGGCGCATTGCCATCACTGCTTCCGGGTGGTGGATAATCGAACACATCAAAGTGAATGGTCACCGGCTTTTCCAGTTCCAAAGAACTTGCTGGCCGCACCAGGCGCAATTTATTGATGCTTAAAACCACATTGGGAAATGGTATTTGGTAACGTGGCATCTGCTCGAGATAGCCCGGTGGAAAATCCGCTGTAAAACGAATATCCGCCTGAATATAAACCCTGCAATCGGAGGAAAAACAAATAGTATCGTTGGCTACCACTTCGCCATCCCTTTGATAATCGACGGCCAATTGGAATCCACTACCGTCCGTAGGAAAGGGAAATTTCTGCAGCTCAGTTAAAAGGTGATCCAAAAAATCCTGCAGCAATACCGGAGAAAGACTAATAATTTTCTGCTCAACCTGGATATCGTCAGCAAGCAGGCCAGATAAAATGCGCCTATATCCAGAGACGCGATTCTGATCCAGCAGCCACTCGTGCGCATCGAGATGTATCAGATGGCGAGCATTACCGACAATATAGGAACTCTGCAGGTTTCGATTCCACTCGACAAATGACGATAAATCCACACGCCCCGAACTCGAACTGGATGAACTGGAGCTGCTGCTGGATGAAGCAGAACTGCTGGACGCACTCGAGCTTGATGAACTGGAACTCGATGAACTAGAGCCGTTGGATGTTGTATCCGTATCTCTACACGCCGACATGCTGATCCATATCAGCAATGCCAAAGTAAATTTAAGGTATTTCATATACTGCCTCCCAGTATCAAAGGGTTGTGGTTTTGAAATGTTTTATCGTTACCCCGATGAATCATTCTCCACATTGGGAGTGACCTTACCCCCGAATTAGTACCACTTTCTCGATGAGAAACTCATTTTAAGCAGCTCGGCTGACGAAGGCGACGGGCGACATGTAATTCAGCGAACTG
>JGI12383J13903_1000365_pt1 | contig 36255 bp, 25 predicted proteins | sample Passage237B_FD_13903 | JGI IMG/M metagenome (IMG submission 13903)
AGGTATTCGTCGCGGTCCTCGGCGGCGGCCGGGTCTTCCGCCAGCAGCGCCTGGTGCCTGGCCTCGAAGGCGTCGGAGATGTACTTGAGGAAGATGAGCCCCAGCACCACGTGCTTGTAGTCGGAGGGCTCCATGTTGCCGCGCAGCTTGTCGGCGGCCTTGAAGAGTTCGGCCTCGAAGCCGAGGTTGCCGCCGTTGCCGTTTTTGGCGGTGTCGTTCCGTGCCATCGTGTTCTTGCCCTTGGGTGATGTCTTTGCTGCCGGGGGTGATACCCCGGCGCGAGACCTCCAAGAATAACCGGCTCGAATGGGTGTAAATGGGTGTGTTTGGGGTCGGCGCGACGGACGCGGGTTCGATTCCCGGTACAGGATTGAACAGGCCCCGGAAAGCAGGCGAGGTTGGGCGGCCTTTGCGGCCGCCATTCAGGGCGAAAAACCCGCTTGATCGTCCACGGCGGACGGCCGTACCGGCAGGCTTTCCGATCGAGCTCGCATCGGTTCGCCGCAGCCCGCAGCGCTTCGATTCCGTAGTTTCAACAGGTGTTGGGTGCGGGGCCTCCCCACCACCCACAACCAGGGCCGGCATATTTTCCGGGCCCTTGCCCGTATCGCGCTTACAACTCGAACCGATAAGCCAGTTTCACCACCAGTTGTTCGGAGTCGCGTAGCGAGAAGGCGTCGCCGAGGAGGCTTTCGGTGGATTTGCCGTCTTCGTTGAACATGTCGCCGCCGCGGCCGTAGACGATGTAGAGGTAGGAGAGCGGGGCGAGTTCGCGGCGGTAGCGGATCTGGAATCCGAAGTTGTTGAGGCTGAAATCGCCCACCGGCGTGGCGCTGTGGATCACGTTGCCGTCCGGCTGCACGTCCCAGCCCTGGATGACGTGCGCGTCCATCGCGATGGATTGCAGTTTGACGCGCAATTCCTGGCGGTCGTCGATGCTCCACTTGAGCCCGCCGTTGAGTTGCCAGAAGCGCACGTCGAAGGTGCCGAGCGTGTTGCCTTGCTGCCAGATCGCCCAGTTCGGGTCGCGGTCGATGCTGAGGCCGATGTTGAAGCTGAGGTGGTCGTTGGCGAACCAGGTTGGCGAAACGAAGAGCGTGCGGCCGAGTTTGTGCCGGTGGCCGACGGCGTTGTGGTACAGGTTGACGTTGGTTTCGTAGGCCCAGTCGCCTTTGCGCGGGCGGACGTAGTTGAAGTTGGAGTTGAAGCTCGGCGGCAGCCGCAGCGGATGGCCGCCGCGGGTGAAGCGGTCGTCGTAGCCGGCGCTGTTGATGTTGATCTGGGCGTATTCGCTGCTGCCGTCGCGCAACTGGCTTTGGCGGATCATGCGGAATTGCCGCAGCAAGGGCAGGCCGTGGTCGTTGTTGGAGCCGCTGACGCGCCAGCGCCAGTCCTTGGAAGCGTAGCGCGAGCCTTCCGGCAGATCGGTGAAGCGGCGCGATACCTGCCAGTGCGCGTAGTTCAGGTTGTTGCGGTTGAGGTAGCCGAAATCGTTGATTTCCAGGCTGTCGTCGAAGTGCATCAGGATCCACTGCTGGCGCCAGCCGTGGTCCATTTCGTAGTCGGCCCAGAGCGTCGCGCCGTTGCCGCGTTGGTTCTGGTTGTCCTGTTCGATGTCGCTGCCGACCAGCCGCGTGCGCACGTTCCAGCGTGCGGTCGGCCGCCAGTCGTGGTCGACGCCGATCACGTCGGCTTCGCGATCCAGGTACGGGTGTTCGACCTGCGTCATCATCAGGCCGAGGTTCTGGTGTTCGTAGTCGTGCACCAGCCGCAGCGCGCGGAACGAACGGCCCACGTCGTCGGCTTCCTCGGCGAGGAACATGCCGTATTTGGTCGAGCCGACATTGCCGTTGAACTTGAGCGCGGCATCGATGCCGGCCGGGCCGCTGCCGTCGTCCGCACCGGCGCCGACGCGACGGGTGTAGAGCAACTGGCTGGAATCGGCGGGCATGGTGAATTCGAACAGGCTCTGGTTCTCGGTGAAGAACGGGCGCTTGTCGCTGAAGAAGCTTTCGTCGGCGCCGAAGTTCACCACCAGGTCGTCGCTCTCGACCTGGCCGAAGTCCGGATTGAGCGTGGCGGTGAGTTGGAATTGGCCGTTCGGTTTCCAGAGCACGTCGGCGCCGCCTTCGAACGAGCTGTCGCTGGCGACGTTGTCGTACAGCCCGGAAACATAGGGCGTGATCGCCAGCAGCGCGGTGCTGTGGGCCGGCACGTCCAGCGGGGCGAAATCGGAAACGAAGCGCGACCGGTCCCAGGAGGCCGCCGGCCAGGCCATGCGTTCGCCGGTGGAGCCGATGACGCGGTCGAGGTAGATCCGGAAATGGCGTTCGCCGTCGTTCGACTTCGCCATCGGCGCGATGTGCCACGGGATCAACAGTTCGGCGCTCCAGCCTTCCTCGTCCTCGCCCACGGCATGCAGCCAGTGGCCGTCCCAGTCGTCGTTGAAGCTGGTCTGGTTGGTGATGAGGCCGTCGCCGATGCCGTTGGTGGACGAGACGCAGAAGTTGTAGGCGGTGCGGCCATCGCCTTCGAAATCCACGTTCACGTTGATCCGGTCCACCTGATCGCAGAAGTCGCGCTGCACTTTCTGGCGGGTGCGCTCAACGCTGGGCGGTTGGGTCGCGTGGAAAGCCACCGCCAAGCCTTCGGGCGTCGCCAGGATCCAGGCTTCGGTCGGCTGCGAACCGGGCGTGCCGGTCAAAGGCTGCGTGGTGCGGAAATCGGTGATGTGGCGCGCGCCGCGCCATTCGTCCGGATCGATGACGCCGTCCACGTGGATCTTCGGGCCCGCTTCATGGGCGAAAACGGACGCAGGCAAAGCGGCCAGCACGGCCAGCGCCAGCAGGTGGACTTTGGGGCGGCGCATGCGGACCTCCATGTCATCGGCAGCAAGACATCCTTGGGTAACGCAACTTAGCGATGGATGTGACGGCGATTAACTGGAATTGGTCATTCCCACTTTCGGCACCTGCGCGATGGGCGCAGGTTGCGGCAATACAGGCGACAGGCCGGCGATGGGAAGTTGCGCGGGGATCAGTCCGCGACGGAAGTGCTGCGCACGATCCGGTCGCGGCCTTCGCCCTTGGCCTGGTAGAGCGCGGCGTCGGCGGCGGCGATCAGGGCTTGCGGCGTGCCGCCGTTCTCCGGGAATTGCGCCAGCCCGATCGACACGGTGACGGGCGGCAGCGTCTTGCCTTCGAATTGCGGCACCACGCGCCGCACGGATTCCAGCACGGCCTGCGCCAGCGTCATCGCGAGCGCGGCGTCGGCCTTGGGCAGCAAGGCCGCGATTTCCTCGCCGCCGAAGCGGAACGCGATGCCGCGGTCCTGCAATTGCGCCTGCACTTCGCGCGCCGCCAGCTGCAGTACCGCGTCGCCGGCGGCGTGGCCGTGCGAGTCGTTGTAGTTCTTGAAGTGGTCCACGTCGATCATCATCAGCGCCAGCGGCGTGCCGGTGGCGCGGCAGCGCTCGACTTCGCTCGACAGCATGTCCTGCAGGTGGCGGCGGTTGTAGAGGCCGGTCAGGGAGTCGCGGATCGATTGCTCGAACAACGCGGCGCGCAGTTGCAGGTTGGCGATCGCCAGCGCGGACTGTTCGGCCAGCGTGATCGCGAGGCTGCGCTGGCGCTCGGCTTCGGTCGGGTCCGACGCCGCGTTGTTGTCGATGTGCAGCAGGCCGAGCGTTTCGCCCTGCGCGACCAGCGGCAAGGCGTCGCTGGGCGGCTCGTCCGGCGGCGGATCGCCCCAGTGGCCGAGCGCGCTCCATCCGGCATCGCCTTGACCTTGCAGGTAAAGCGCGCCGCTGCTCTTGGGGAACAGTTGCGGGCCGTAGTCGGCGATGCGTTGCGCCGCGGCGGCGACGCCGGGACTGGCTTGCAGCTCGCCCGACAGGCGGCTCAGCAGGCTCACTTCGCGATGCGTGCGCTCCACCTGCTGCAGCGATTCTTCCAGCCTTCGCGTCTGTTCGGCCAACTGCGCGGTGCGGCTGCGCACCTTGGATTCGAGCGCGGCGCGTTGCCGCTTCAGCGTCGAAACGCGGCGGCGGTAGGCGATATTCAGGACGCCGAGCAGCGACAGGGCCGAAATCGCGCGGAACCACCACGTCGCCCACCACGGCGGCAGGATCGTGATGACCAGGCGCGCGCCTTGCTCGTTCCAGACGCCGTCCTTGTTCGCGGCCTTGACGTGGAACACGTAGCGGCCCGGATCGAGGTTGGTATAGGTCGCGCGCGGCTTGCTCGCATCGGTGTGGATGAAGTCGCGGTCGAAGCCTTCGAGCCGATACGCGTAGCGGTTGCGTGCCGGATCGGCGTAATGCAGCGCGGCGAATTCCAGCGTGAAATCACTGATCGCGTGGGAGAGGCGCAATTCGGTTGCCAGTTCGAACGGCGCGGAGAATTCGACGCCCGGCGGCGGTTTGGCGGCATCGACATCGCGGCCCGAGACCTGCAGCGCGGTGATGCGCACCGGCGGTGGCGTGAGGTTGTCGCGGATCGCTTCGGGATGGAACGACACCGCGCCGTGCGTGCCGCCGAAGGCCAGCGTTCCATCCGGCAAGGCCGCACTGGAGTGGACGAAGAAGCCGCCGGAGGTGAGGCCGTCGCGGGTGCCGTAGTTGCGCACTTCGCCGTTGGCCGGATCCAGCCGCGAAATGCCGGAGTCGGTGCTGAACCAGATGCGGCCGTCGGCATCGTTCTCGATCGCGTTGATGGTGTCGTCGGCCAGCCCGTGCTGGCGGGTGTATTGGCGCACGAGCCGGATGCTGCCATCGGCGTCGCGCTGCAGCAGGGAGAGCCCGGTGAAAGTGCCGACCCACAGGCGGCCTTCGGCGTCTTCGTGGATGTCCGAAATCAATTGCCGGGTCAGGCTGGCGGGATTCGACGGCTCCTGCGGGAAATGCTCGAAACGGTCGTCGCCGACCATGCGGTCCAGGCCGGTTTCGGTGCCGAGCCACAGCGTGTTGGAGCGGTCGACCAGCATCGACAGCACGCGACCTTGCGAGATCGAATCGGGACGCGCGGGATCGTGCGTGAAGGTGGAAAGTCGCCCGCGGGCCGGATCGTAGCGATGCAGGCCGAATTCGCTGCCGACCCACACGATGTCGTCGCGGCCGATCGCGATGCTGCGGACGGAAGCCTGCTCGGCGGCGCGGGCGTCCAAGGCGACGGCGTGGAAGCGGCCGCTGTCCGGCTCCAGCCAGCCGAAGCCGTTCTGCACCGTGCCGACCCAGACGCGGCCTTGCGCGTCCGGCTTCGCGGTGCGGATCCAGTCGCTCGGCAGGCTGGTCGGATCCTTGGGGTTGTGGCGGTAATGGCGGAGTTGGCCGCTTTTCGGATCGAGCCGGTCGAGACCGCCGCGCAAGGTCGAGAACCAAAGATGGCCTTCCGCATCGGCGGCGACGTGGTAGACGAGGTTGTCGCCGAGCGTGTCCGGATCGCCCGCGATCGCGGTGTGCCGCTCGAAGCCGCCGCTGCCGAGGTCGAGTCGCGACAGCCCGTTGTACCAGGTGCCGATCCAGAGCGTGCCGGTGCGGTCCTGCAGGACTTCGACCACGGCATCGTCGGCGAGGCTGTGCGGATCTTCGGCGTGGCGGCGGTAATGCGTCGTGGAAAGATCGGCGGTGACGCGGAAAACGCCGTTGTTCTGCGTGCCGACCCAGACCGCGCCGCTGCGGTCGCGGTACAGGGCGCGCACCAGATCGTCGCCGGGGATCGTGTCCGGAACCGGCAGCGGCGTCGGAGAAGCCTTCGAAGCCTCCGGCAACGACCAGCGCGTCACGCCGGCCTTGGTGCCGATCCACAGCGTCGCCGGTTCGACGAACAGCAGCCGCGATACCACGTTGCGCGGCGAGGCCGGATTGGCATCGACATCGAAATGCTCGATGTCGCCGCGGTCCGGATCGAGCCGGTCGATGCCGGCGTCGGTGCCGATCCAGAGCTTGCCGTCCGCGTCCCATGCCAGCGCGCGCAGGTCGTCGCTGGCGAGGCCGGTGTTGCCGTTCTCGCGCTTGTGCCAGAAGGCGAAGCGACCGCTCGCCACGTCGATGCGCTGCAGGCCGTCGGCGGTCGCGGCCCACAGCGTTTCCGGGACGTTTTTGCCGAAGCCGGGCAGCAGTTGCCGGATGGTGCGGTTGCCGCCGCCGCGCGAAGCCGCTTCGTCGGGGACGATTTCGGTGAAGTGCTCGTGGCCGGGATCGAGCCGGTACAGGCCGCCGATGGTGCCGACCCAGATCGCGTGCGAGCGGTCTTCCCAGATCGACGTGACGAGGTTGCTGCCGAGGCTGTGCGGGTCTTCGGGCGAGTTGCGGTACATCGAGAAGCGGAAGCCGTCGTACCGCACCAGGCCGGCCTGCGTGCCGAGCCAGAGATAGCCGTAGTGGTCCTGCCAGATCGCTTCGACCGTCGGGGCGGGCAAGCCCTGTTCGGTGCCGATGTTGTGGAAACGGGGATTCCGCGGCACTTCGCCCGGTCCTGCGCCAACGACCGCGGACGACGCCGACAACAGCGCGATCAGGAGTCCGAAGTGTCTTAGGCGCGAAAGCATTGCGTGATCTTGTCCGGGGATACGGACGTCAGGCGTCTGGCTTGTCGATGCGATGGTCCGGAGTCTGTCAGAACTTTGCGCGTTTTGGACATGTTGCCGCGCGGAACCCGCATTTTGCCGTCCGATGGCGGGAGTTGGCGGATGGATGGTCCAAGTCCGGCTGTGGCAGGAGCCCGCGAGGCCCGGAAGGCGTTTCCTCGCGGTATTGCTAGACTGGCGGCCGTTTTCCGGATTGGCTCGCGGAGCCTGCATGCGCATCATCAGTTTCAACGCCAACGGCATCCGTTCGGCCGCGACCAAAGGGTTTTTTCCGTGGTTCCTGCAGCAGGAGGCCGACGTGCTGTGCGTGCAGGAAACCAAGGCGCAGGAGCACCAGCTCAACGGCGATTTCCGGCTGCCGGGTTATCACAGCTATTTCCGCGACGCGACGACGAAGAAGGGCTACAGCGGCGTCGCGATCTATTGCCGGCGCGAACCCGATGAGGTCCGCACCAGCCTGGGCCGCGCCGATTTCGACGAGGAAGGGCGCTATATCGAAGCGCGCTTCGGCAATCTTTCGGTGGTGTCGTTCTATATCCCGTCCGGATCGTCGGGCGAGGAGCGCCAGGGCTTCAAGTTCCGGATCATGGAATGGCTCGGGCCGATCCTCGAGTCGTGGCTCGCCAGCGGGCGCGATTACGTGTTGTGCGGCGACTGGAACATCGTGCGCAGCCGGCTCGACATCAAGAACTGGACTTCGAACCAGAAAAATTCCGGCTGTCTTCCCGAGGAGCGCGCGTGGCTCAACGGTCTGGTCGAGAATGGCTGGGTCGATACCTATCGCGCGTTGAACCCGGAAGGCCAGGACTACACGTGGTGGAGCAACCGCGGCGCGGCTTACGCCAACAATGTCGGTTGGCGCATCGATTACCAGCTGGCAACGCCGTCCTTGCGCGACAAGCTCGCCGGATGCGCGATCACGCGCGATCCGCGCTTCTCCGACCACGCGCCGTATTCGGTGGATTACGCATTGTGATCAGCGCAGAAATGGGACAACGGCTGGCCGGCTTCCGGCGGCTGGCGGTCGTCATGGTCCTGGGCTTCGCCTCGGGATTGCCTCTGGCACTGACCGGCGGTGCGATGCAGGCGTGGCTGACGGTCGAAGGCCTGGATCTGGTCACGCTCGGCTTTCTCGCGCTGATCGGCGTGCCTTACACCTTCAAGTTCCTGTGGGCGCCGCTGATCGACCGTTTCGATTTGCCGGGCTTGGGACGTCGCCGCGGCTGGATCGTGCTGCTGCTGTTCGCGCTCGCGCTTGCGCTGGTGGGCATGAGCGCGTTGTCGCCGAAGAACATCGGCGTGTTCGCGGCGATGGCCGTGGCCGTGGCCTGCCTTTCGGCCACGCTCGATGTGGTGGTGGATGCGTACCGGACCGATCTGCTCCAGCCCAACGAACGCGGCCTGGGCGGTTCGGTGACGGTGTTGGGCTATCGCTTGGCGATGGTGCTGTCCGGCGGCATCAGTTTCATCTGGGCCGAACAGTGGGGAAGCTGGCCGCAGGTCTATCGCACGATGGCCGGAATCCTCGCCGTGCTCGGCGTGCTGGCGCTGTTCTCGATGCCGCGCCTGCCGCAACGCTTCACCTTGCCCAGCGCGCCGGCGTGGCAGGAATTGCGCGGCTTCGTCGGCCTGGTTGCGGGCGTGGCCCTCGGCGCGTGGCTGGTGCGCGGCTTGCTCGTGCAGGTTGGCGTGGACGTGGCCAGCGACGATCGCTGGATGCGGCTCGGCGTGCTGTTTGCCCAGATCGCCGGTGCGATGACGCTGGGCGGACTGGCGATCCGCTGGCTGCGTTTCCAGACCTTGGCCGATTCGTTGCGCAGCTATTTCTCGATGCGCGGCGCGTGGGCATTCCTGGCGCTGGTGGTGCTCTACAAGGTCGGCGATGCGTTCGCGCTGAGCCTTTCCACGCCGTTCCTGATCAAGGGCGTCGGTTTCAGCCAGACCGAAGTCGGCTTGGCGAACAAGACCGTGGGCCTGCTGATGACCATCGTCGGCGCGATCGTGGGTGGCTTCTTCCTGCTGCGCGTGAAGCTGTCGAGTGCGGTGCTGGGCTTCGGCGTGCTGCAGCTCGTTTCCAATTTCGGTTTCTATGCCCTGGCGCTGATGGGCGTGAATGCATGGGGCACGCTGATGGTGCCGGCGTTCAACGTGCTGGTGGTGCAGTTGCCCGAGCCGACGCCGATGGATGGCTTGCTGCTGTTCGCGCTGAGTTTGGACAACTTTGCCGGCGGCATGGGCACGGCGGCGTTCGTGGCCTTGCTGACGGGCCTGTGCGGCACGCGCTTTTCCGCCACGCATTACGCGCTGCTTTCGGCCTTCGCCAGCCTGGGGCGCGTGTTCGTCGGTCCGCCGGCGGGCGTCATGGCCGAAGCCTGGGGGTGGCCGGCGTTCTTCCTGATCTCGGTGGCGATGGGCATTCCCGGACTGATCCTGGCCTGGTGGATGCGGGCCGACGTGGACGCAACCATGCGCAACCGTGTGGTGGATCAAGCCTGACGGGTGGTAAATCCCGGCCGACGGCGACTACGGCGGCATGGAATGGACGTGTTATGTTGATCCGGTGCAGTACGCGCATCGGAACAGGGGGTGCACCAATGCACATCGTCATCCCATCGACCTCCAATGCCTGATTTCCTCATCCGCGACATCGAGCCCCAGGTCGCCGACCGCATCAAGCGGATCGCGCGCGAACGCGGCTGGCCGATCAACGACGTGATCCTGCGCCTGATCAAGGAAGCGCTTGGCATGGTGCAGCCCGATCCGCCGTTGCCGGGCGATATCGCCAAGCTGGCGGGCAGCTACGAGGATGAAGAAGCGCGCGCCTTCGCCGAAGCCTTGCGCGCGCTGCAGGGCTTGCCGGACGACAAGCCGTACTGAGTGCGGGGCACGCCTGCGCGGCGTGGCTCAGCCGAGCAGGGCCGTGAGTTTTTCCAGCGCGGTGGCGAAATCCAGTTTCTTCACCGCGGCGGAAATCTCGTCGGTCTTTTCCTGTCCGTAACGCGCGACCAGTTGCGGCGCGAGCTTGGCCAGTCCGGACATCGCGCCGAAATCCGAGGATTTCAGTTGCGTCATCCACACATCGAGCGCGGCGAGGAATTCGCTTTCGTCGAGCGACGTCGGCGCGGCGGCCACGGCCTGCCGGGGCGCTTTCTGTTCGCGCAGCCGTTCGGCGCTTTTCACCACGCGTTCGAGTTCGGTGTCGAACCGGTCCAGAAGCCCCGGCGAAGGCCGCACGTTCTCGCGGGCGAGGTGTTCGAGTTCCTGCGACACGGATTCCAGCGCGCGCGCGCCGAGCGTCCCGGCCGGCGCCTTGATCGCGTGCGCGGTTTGCGAAATGGCGCGGAGGTCGTCCTTGGCCAGCAGGCCGCGGATCCGTTTGCCGGTGTCGCCGTAGTTGCCCGGGAAATCGAGCAGCAGGCGCTCGAACAGTGCGACGTTGCCGCCGAGGAATTTCAGCGCGCGCTCGCGATCGATGCCGGGCAGTTCGCCTGACGCCGCGGTCGCAGCGGCGATGTGCGCTTGCGACGTCTGCTTCTCGGACGCGGCAAGGTGCTGGCTGGGCATCCGGTTGGTCCATTGCGCCAGCGTCATGTAGAGCTTTTCCGGCACGACCGGCTTGGACAGGTGCGCGTTCATGCCGGCCGCGAGGCAGCGCTTGCGTTCTTCCTCGAAGGCGTGCGCGGTCATCGCGATGATCGGCGGCTTGAAGCCTTCGGCGCGCAGCAGGCGCGTGGCCTCGAGGCCGTCGAGTTCGGGCATCTGCACGTCCATCAGGATGCAGTCGATCGCGCCCGGATGGTTGCGCACGAACTCCACCGCTTCGCGGCCGTTTCCGGCGACGTTGACGACGATGCCCATCTGGCCGAGCAGTTCGCGCGCGACGATGCGGTTGTTCTCGTTGTCCTCGGCCAGCAGCACGCGCAGGCCGTGCAACGCATCCTTGAGCGCGTCCTCGTGCGGAGGCTGCTCGATGCCGCTCGGCGGTTCCAGTCCGAAGGATTGCGCCAGCATGTGCCGCAGCAGGCGCTCGTCCACGGGCTTGGCGAGGAAGGCGTCGACGCCGGAGCTCTCGGCTTCCTGTTGCACTTCTTCGCGGCCGAAGCCGGAAACCATCACGACGACCGGGATGTGCGCCATGTCCTCGTAGGCCTTGATCGTGCGCGTGGCCTCGATGCCGTTCATGCCGGGCATGCGGTAGTCGATCAGCACCAGGTCGTAGGGTTGGTGTTCGGTGTCGATGGCGCGGCGCAGCTCGGCGATGCCCGAGAGCGCGTTGTTCATGCTGTGCACCTCGAAGCCGATCGCTTCGAGCTGGCGGGTGAAGATCTCGCGCGCATCGTCGTTGTCGTCCACGACCAGCGCGCGGCGGCCGACGAACATCGGCTCGATCTCGCGCGGATCGGTGGGAACGCTCTCGTCCTTCTCGAGCCATGCGGTGAACCAGAAATCGCTGCCGTTGCCGGGCGTGGATTCGACCCCGATCTCGCCGCCCATCAGGTGCGCGATCTGCGAGGAAATCGACAGCCCAAGGCCGGTGCCGCCGTATTTGCGCGTGGTGGACGCGTCGGCCTGCGAGAACGGTCGGAACAGGCGGTCGCGTTGCTCGGCGGTCAGGCCGATGCCGGTGTCGATCACGTCGAAGCGCAGCTTCACGCGCTTGCCGTGGCGCTCGAGCAGGTGGATCGCGATCTTGACGTGGCCTTTCTCGGTGAACTTGGTGGCGTTGCCGCCGAGGTTGACCAGCACCTGCCCGAGCCGCAGCGGATCGCCGATCAGGCCTTCGGGTACGTCGGCGTCCTTCTGCACCAGCAGTTCCAGGCCTTTCTGGTGCGCCCGCAGGCCGACCACGCCGACCACGTTGTCCAGCACCTGCGACAGGCGGAAGTGCGTCGATTCGATCGCCAGTTGCCCGGCCTCGATCTTGGCCATGTCCAGCACGTCGTTGAGCAGGCCGAGCAGGCCTTCGGCGGCGGCGAGGATCTTGCGCAGGTAATCGCGCTGGCGCGGGTTGAGGTCGGTGTTGAGCGCCAGGCCGGAGAAACCGATCACCGCGTTCAGCGGCGTGCGGATCTCGTGGCTCATGTTGGAGAGGAAGTCGCCCTTGGCGCGACTGGCCTGTTCGGCCGCGGCCTTGGCCTGCTCCAGCTCGGCGGTGCGTTCGGCGACGCGCTGCTCGAGCAGTTCCATGTTGTCGGCCAGCTCGCTCGCCATGCTGTTGAAGCCTTCGGCCAGCACGCCGATTTCGTCGTCCGAGTTGAAGTGCACGCGCTGGCGCAGGTCGCCGGCGCGCATCGCCGCGACCGACGCGGACAACTGGCTGACCGGATGCGACACGCCGCCGGCGACGCCGAGCGCGACCGCGAGCGCCATCATGGCGGCGAGCGCGGCGGCCGCGAGCGTGCCCCAGCGCTGCTTGCCGACGCTGGCCATGGCCTCGCTTTCGTCCATGCGCGCGACCAGCGCACCGTTGATCGACGGCAGATAGCGCCATGCCGCCAGGATCGGTTCGCCGTCCTTGGTGTGCAGCGGCTGTGCGCCGGCGACGCCGGAGCGCGCCTGTTCCACGACGTCGGCCAGATCGGTTTCGGCATCGAGCCTGCGGCTGAAGGCGGCGCGCGCGTCGAAGCGCAGCGGCGTGACCAGCGTGTTGTGGCCGCCGACGTCGGTCGCGACCCAGATCTCGCCGGTGCGACCGAGGCCGGAAGGATCGAGCGCCAGTTCCTTCAGTCCCGAATCGCCGACTTCCATGACCACGGCGCCGATGAAGTGGCCGTCGCGGATGATCGGCGCGGTGAGATAGATCGCGCCGTCGTTGAGCGCGTCGAAACCGCTCAGGTCCACCGCCAGTTCCGATTGCGCCGAAGCCCAGGCGCCGGCGAGCTGGTCGTTCCAGGCCGTGATGTTCTGGCCCACGCGCGGGCTCGGCTTGGCGGTCAGCTTCACCGTGCCGCTGCGGTCGATCAGGTAGCCGTTGCGATAGCCGTAGGTGTCGACCGACAACTGCAGCAGTTGGCGCGCTTCTTTCTGGGCATTGGCGAACCTTCCTTCGAGCAGCGGCGCGGCCAGCGTCGTCTGTTCGGCCAGCAGCCGCACGTTGCCGCGGCGTTCGGTGAAGTAGTGTTCGATCAGCCGCACCTTGTGGTCGGCGATGCCGCCCAGGTGCGCGAGCACGTCGCGCTCCAGCGTCATGCGGCCGATGCCGAGGCTGATGATGCCGACCACGAGCAGCGGCACCAGGGCGACGCCGATCAGCCACGCGCCGAGCCGGGTCGCGATGCGCCGTCGCCAGGGAATCGTCGCGACCGTCGTCATGGCGCCGTCCATTGGCCGTTCCAGCCGCGGTTCATTTCATCCAGCTGGTTTTCCCATTGGTCGCGGCTGCGCCAGGCCGGGAACGGAATCGGGCGGCGCGGCCGTTCGGCGGACCAGACGATGTTGAATTGACCGTTCGCGTCGATTTGCCCGATGCGCGGCGTGCGCCACAGGTGCTGGCTTTCGGGATCGAGATAGACCGGCCCGCTCGGCGCGGCTTCGGAAAGACCGCGCAGCGCATCGCGGATCGCGCGTGGTTCCGTGCTGCCGGCGCGTTCCACCGCGCGCGCCCAGAGCTTGACGCCGACATAGGCCGCTTCCAGCGGTTCGCTGGTGGTGCGCTTGGCGCCGTAGCGTTTGTGGAAGCGCTCGACGAAGGCGCGGTTCTCGGCGTTGTCGAGCGACTGGAAATAGGTCCAGGCGGCGTAGTCGCCTTCCATGATCCACGGATCGAAGTGCGCCAGCTCCGGCTCGGACATGCTGAAGGAAATCGTCGGCGTGGATTTGGATTCGATGCCGGCCGCGCGCAGCGCCTGGAAGAAGGCGAGGTTGGTGTCGCCGTTGATGGTGTTGAGGATCACATCCGGCTTCGCGGCGCGGATCGCCTCGACCATCGGCGCGACTTCGCGCGAGCCGAGCCTCAGGTAGTGCTCGCCGACGATTTCGCCACCGAGCGCGGTGATCTGCATGGCCATCAACCGGTTGGCGATGCGCGGATAGACGTAGTCCGAACCGACCAGGAAGATGCGCTTGCCGAGGTTCTCCAGCGCCCAGGTCACGGCCGGATTGAGCTGCTGGTTGGGGGCCGCGCCGGTGTAGATGATGTTGGGCGACTGCTCCAGGCCTTCGTATTGCACTGGATAGAACAGCAGGTGGTTGTGGCGTTCGAGCACCGGCTTCACGGTCTTGCGCGAGGCGCTGGTCCAGCAGCCGAACACGGTGGCGACGTGCTCGTTGCTGATCAGGTGTTCGGCCGCGAGCGCGAATTCGGTGGGGCTGGAACGCCCGTCGCGCACGATCGGTTCGATCAAGGCGCCGAGGATGCCGCCGGCCGCGTTGATTTCCTCGATCGCGAGCAGGGTGGCGTCCACGACCGGCTGCTCGCTGATCGCCATGGTGCCGGTCAGCGAATGCAGGATGCCGACGCGGATCGCTTCGCGCCGACCGGTCCGCATCACGCCGAGCGCGACCGCTCCGATGCCGAGCGCGAAACAGGCGCCGAGCAGGCCGCGGCGGGTGAAGTTCGACAGTGCGGCGGGATCGGCTTCGGGGATTCTCACGGCGTCACCTTCAGAGCGCGGCGGCCAGCGAGGTGGTCACGACCTGGTTGCGGCCGCGCGCCTTGGCTTCGTAGACCGCGTTGTCGGCGCGGGCGAACAGGCCGTGCACCGGTTCGCCGGCGCTGAATTGCGCCACGCCGATGCTGCAGTGGATGTTGCCGTAGGGCGATTTCAGCGCCGCCACGGCCTTGCACAGGCGGTTCGCCAGCTGCGCCGCGCCGTCCAGCGGCTGCGGCGTCAGCACGAGGAATTCCTCGCCGCCCCAGCGGCCGGCGAAATCCTCGCGTGTGATGTTTTCCCGCACGCATCCGGCCGCCAGCCGCAACACTTCGTCGCCGGCGGCATGGCCGAAGCGGTCGTTGAATTGCTTGAAGTGGTCCAGGTCCACGACCAAAAGGCTCCACGGCGTGCCTTGCGCCAGCGCGCGCTCGCGCTCGGCGTTGAGGCGCTCGTCGAGGGCGCGGCGGTTGGGCAGCCGGGTCAGGCCGTCGAGGTTGGCGACCACGGCCAGTTCCTGCAGCAGCTGCCGCAAGCGCAGATGGGTGCGTACGCGCGCCTTGACGATGGAAGGCAGGAACGGCTTGTGCACGTAGTCCATCGCGCCGAGCGCGAAGCCGCGTTCCTCGTCGGATTCCTCGCTGCGCGAGGACACGAAGATGACCGGCACGCCCGCCGTCGCGGGCGATTGCTTCAGGCGCGTGCAGACCTCGAAGCCGTCGATGCCGGGAAGCGAAATGTCCAGCAGGATCAGGTCGAAGGCATGTTGCGCCACGCGTTCGAGGCATTGTTCGCCGTCGAGGGCGAACATCACGCGCACCTCGTCGCCGAGGATTTCCGCCAGCACCTGCACGTTGGTGGGCTGATCGTCGACGATCAGCACCAGCGGCTTGGTTTCGGCGAGCACGCTCATTTCCCTGCCGCCCATGGCGGCGAGCGCCGTGGGCCCCTGTGCGTTTCCCGCAGATGATGGAAGTTCGACACGCGTTGTCCCCTGGATCCGGAATCGGGCATTCGCCCGCGACGGCGCCGGTTTTCCACCGGCCGCTTTCCTCCCCCTCGGGCAGATTCTGCAGTCGGGGTGGCAGAATCTCAATCGTTCGATGCAGATCGGGCGATATATCGGCGCGATCGGCGTCCGTTTGCGGCGTTTCGATCAGGTCGCCGGATGGATCGCGCCAAGCACGCGCCAGCCGCGCGCGCCGGTGACGGACGGCAGGTTGCCGGGACGGTTCGCCAAGGTTTGCCGCGCCAGCCATGCGAAGCCGAGCGCTTCGACGTAGTCCGGATCGATGCCGTGCGCGGCGATGCTGCAAACCTGCACGCCGGGCAGTAGTTCCGCGATCCGTCGCATCAACGCGCTGTTGTGCACGCCGCCGCCGCAGGCGAACAGCACGCGGGTTCCGGGCTGGTGGCGGAGCAGGTCGTTGGCGATGGAACGCGCCGAAAGCTCCAGCAGGGTCGCCATCAGGTCCGCGTCGCCGACATCGCGTGATGCGAGGTGGCGTTCCAGCCATCCCGGATGGAAGGTGTCGCGGCCCGTGCTTTTCGGCGGCGGCGCCGCGAAGTACGGGTCGGAAAGCAGCGCTGCGAGCAGTTCCGCATCGACCGTGCCGCCGGCCGCGAACGCGCCGTCGCGGTCGTAGGCTTCGCCGCGGAGCTGCAGCATCGTCGCGTCCATCAGCCCGTTCGCGGGACCGGTGTCGAAGCCGATGACGTCGCCATCGCGCGGCAGCAACGTCAGGTTGCCGATGCCACCGAGGTTCAGCACGGCGCGGTCTTCGCTGTCGGATTGCAGCAGCGCGGCGTGGAAGGCGGGCATCAGCGGCGCGCCTTGTCCGCCGGCGGCCACGTCGCGGCGGCGGAAATCGGCGACGGTCGCGATGCCGGTGCGTTCGGCGATCAGGTTGGGATCGCCGATCTGCCAGGTGAAGGGAAATTCGCCGTTCGGATCGTGCCGCAGGGTTTGCCCGTGCGAGCCGATCGCGGCGATCTTGCCGGGCGACAGCTCGGCGGCCTTCATGAGTTTGCGCGCCGCGTCGGCGAAGGCGAGGGCGACGCGATGGTCGAGCCGCGCGATTTCGTCGATGCCGACGATGGCGGCCTGCTGCGAGAGCCGCAGGATCTCGGCGCGCAGCGACGGTTCCCACGGCACCATCAGGGCCGCGAGGGATTCGACCTGCAGGCCGTTTTCAGCGTCGGAAAAACGCGCCGCGACGGCATCGATGCCGTCGGCGCTGGTGCCGGAAATCAGGCCGATGAAGACAGGGGATTTGATGTCCACCCGAGGCGGGGCTCAGCGCGTGGCGAGCTTGGTCGCGCCGTCCATCAGTTCGAGTTTGGCGAGCATCGGCGCGGTCTGCGCACGGAAACGCGCGAACTCGGCTTTGGGCAGCGGCTCGGGGCGCGGCAACGTGACCTTCATCGGATCGCGGTGCGCACCGTTGATGCGGAACTCGTAATGCAGGTGCGGGCCGGTCGCCAGGCCGCTCATGCCGACCGCGCCGATGACGTTGCCCTGGCGCACGCGGTCGCCGGTCTTGTACTTGCCGAACGAGGACAGGTGGCCATAAAGCGTTGAATAGCCGCGGCCGTGGTCGATGATGACGGTGCGGCCGTAGCCGTTCTGCCAGCCCGCGAAGCTGATGCGGCCGTCGCCGGCGGCGACGATCGGCGTGCCGCTGGGCGCGGCGTAGTCGACGCCCTTGTGGGCGCGGATCTTGCCGAGCACCGGATGCTTGCGGTTGGCCGTGAACATCGAGCTGATGCGGGTGAATTCCACCGGCACGCGCATGAAGGATTTCTTCAGCGGGCGGCCGTTTTCGTCGTAGTAGCCGCGTTCGCCGTTGGCGAATTCGTAGCGGAAGGCGTGGTAGGTCTTGCCCTGGTTGACGAAGGTCGCGGCGAGGATCTCGCCGCCGCGCAGGCGCTCGCCATCGCGCCAGAGTTCCTCGTAGACCACGCTGAAGGTGTCGCCCTTGCGCAGATCCTGGGTGAAGTCGATGTCGTAGCCGAACACCTTCGCCAGTTCGACGGTGGTGGTGTTGCCGATGCCGGCCTTGGCGGCGGCGCCGTAGAGCGAATCGACGATTTCGCCGTGCGCCATCGCCACGCGGTACTGCAGATCGCGCTTGTCGAGCGTTTCCCGGACCTTGCCGTTTTCGAGGTTCAGGGTGACGACATGGGTTTCATCGCGCTCGAAGCGGATCGCCAGCAGTTCGCCTTCGTTGCCGATCAGGAACTCGAAGCTCTTGCCGGGGCGGATGCGCGAAAGCGGCGTCTTGGCGCCTGGGAACTGGAGCAGGGTGTGCAAGGTGGCGCTCGGCAGCTTCTGCTCGGCGAAGATGTCGCTCATCGTCTGGCCGGGCTTCACTTCGACCACGCGCCATTGCGGTTGCTGCGAAACGGTTCCGGCGATGGCCTCGAGGGCTTCCTCGGCGGCGTCTTCCGTCGATTCCGGGGCCGGCAGCGGCAATTCCTGCACGAGGCGTGGCGCGATTTCCGGTTGCAGCGTGGCGTTGGCGAAGCCCGGCGCGATCGCGGCGACCATGGCGACGGTGGAAGCGGTGAAGGTGGCCAGGATCCAGTGTTCGCGTTCCCAGCAGCGCAATGCGCCAGGAAGCGCACGCATGCCGACCTTCAAGGCGGAAAGCTGCCGACGCGCGAAATTGGCGGCACTACGCGGGAGTTCGGCGCTGGCATTCGCCTGGTCGGAAGCGGCGGATTCCATCATCTTTGTGCTGTTCCTTGGCGCTTCCTGCGCCTTGAGTCGGGCGCAACGGTAACGAACCCGCCAACTTCACGTCAACCCGTTGTATGCAATGGATTTTTTGTGCCGGTGATTTAACGGGTTTATAACTTTTCGGCGGGCTCAGCTCACGATTCGGGGCATTTCCGGTTCAGGCTTGTTACCGGGATGAATGACCTTGCACCGGATTGGTGCAGGGCGCGGTCGGGCTTGCGCGGCGCCAAGCTTGAACGATGTGCAACGATCGGCGTTCGAAGTGCGGCTGCGGCAGCTATGATCCGAAGGCCTTCCGCACGCCGGCTCGATTCCCGCGGGCGGCCCTCGTCCTGCTTCCCACGCCATCCCGATCTTGCATCTCCTGATCGAAATCCTCGTCATGCTGGGCGCGTTGCTGTGCATCGCGGCCTTCGTGCAGGTTTTGGCGCGCAGGACCTCGATCCCCGAGGCCACCTTGCTGTCGCTGGCCGGCGTTGCGATCGGCGTCGGCTATGCCGCGCTTGATCGTGTCGCGCCGACCGTGGCGGAAACCATTTTCGGCTTGCTGGTGGCACAGGAGCTTCCGGCGCACGCCTTCCTCGCGGTGTTCCTGCCGCCGCTGCTGTTCCAGGTGGCCTTGAGCGTCGACGTGCGGCGCATGGCGCAGGACGTTGCACCCATTCTTGTGTTGGCCGTGGTCGCGGTGTTCGTCGCGACCTTCGCGATCGGCCTGTCGCTCGCGCCTTTCGTCGAACATGGCCAGGTCGCGTGCCTGCTGCTTGGCGCGATCGTCGCCACCACCGATCCTTCGGCCGTGATCGGCGTGTTCCGCGATGTCGGCGCGCCGGGGCGCCTGATCCGCCTGATCGAAGGCGAAAGCCTGTTGAACGATGCGGCGGCGATCGCGCTGGTGAGCGTACTGGTCGCGATGGCGGCGAGCCAGGGCGGCGGGCACCAGGGCGTGAACTGGCTTGGCGGCCTGGTGACGCTCGGCGTGTCGTTCGGCGGCGGCGTGGTGCTCGGCTTCGTCGCGGGACGCGTGCTCTCGGCCTTGCTGACGCAGATGCGCGGCATCGCCTCGGCCGAAACCGCGCTGACGATGGCCCTGATCTATCCGCTGTACCTGTTCGCCGACGAGGTGCTCGATGTGTCGGGCGTGGTGGCCGTCGTCTGCGCCGGACTGGTCATCAACAGCCAGGGCCGGACGCGCCTGACGCCGCGCAATTGGAACCACCTGCAGCTGGTCTGGGAACAGGCCGCGATGCTGGCCGGCGCGATCGTGTTCCTGCTCGCCGCGGTGCGTGTGCCGCATCTGCTCGCCGGCGCGAGCCTGGCCGAGGCCGGATACCTCGTGGTCGCGCTGCTGGCCGCGTTGGTGGCGCGGCTGGCGGTGTTGTTCGGGATGCTGCCGGTGCTGACGCGCATGGACCTGTGCGAACCGATTTCACCCGCGTACAAACTGGCGATCACCTGGGGCGGGCTGCGCGGCGCCGTGACGCTGGTGCTGGCGTTGGGTGTCGCGGAGAACACCGCGCTGCCGCTGCCGATCCGCCATTTCGTCGCGAACATGGCGACCGGCTTCGTGCTGTTCAGCCTGCTGATCAACGGCTCGACGTTGCGCTGGACGATCCGCGTCCTTGGGCTCAACCAGCTTTCGCCGCAGGAACAGGCGCTGCAGCAGCAGGCCATCGCGCTTTCCACCGTCGAAGTCGAGGCCACGGTACGGCGCGTCGCGCAGGCTTTCGCGCTGCCGCCGCAGATCGCCGCCGAAGTGAACCGCCAGTACCACCGCGACCTGCGCATCGGCGCGGTCGAACTCGATACCGACGAGGCCTTGAACGAACGCGATCGGCTCGCGATCGGCCTTGCCACGCTGGCGCAGCGCGAGCGCGACCTGATCCCCGAATACGGCGACGGCATCGTGTCGGTGCGCAACCTCGACGCGATGATGCGCAATACCGGCCAGATGATCGACGCGGTGCGTTCGGAAGGCCGCATCGGCTACAACCGCGTCGCGCGCCGCATCCTCGACGAACAGCCCAGCTACCGGTTCGCGCGGATGCTGCACGTGCGCACCGGCATCGCGTGGCCGCTGGAAAGCGCGATGATCGACCGCTTCGAGCTGCTGATCTGCCGCCGCGCCGTGCTCGAGCGACTGCGCCGCTACAACCGGGAGCAACTTGAGCCGCTGCTCGGCGAACGCATGACCGGCGTGCAGGACGGCATCCTCGCGGCCCGCATCGAGGCGGTCGAAGGCGCGATCGGCGCGATGCGCGCGCAATACCCGCAATTCACCGCCGCGCTGGAACGCCGCATGCTGATGTTGTTCGCCCTGCGCCAGGGCCGCGCCGCGCTCGAAACGATGGAGCGCGAGCGCGTCGTCTCCGGCGAAGTGCATGCCCGCATCCGGCAGGAACTGGATGCGGCATGGAAGAGGGCGGTCGAACGGCCGCGCCTGACGCAGCAATCCGCCGATGGATCGGCGCCCGTGTGCCCCGCCGCGCCGTCGGATCCGGAGCGGCAATCCGCCGCAGGGCCGGACTGAGACGGCCGCGGCGGATTTCGCGGTAAGGATCAGAGATTGCTCGCCGGCCCGTGGATGCCCGCATAGCCGCTGGAGCATGCGGTGGTGCAGGTGGTCGTCAGCATGTTCTTCAGGATCACCCCGGTGTTCGCCAGCGAGCGGAAATGCCCGACACCGTTGCTGGTGTCGCCACCACCGGCGTTGACCGGCATGCCGTCGCTCCAGTTCCAGTCGTAGCTGTACGCACTGCTGCCGAAACCGACATTCACCTGCGCGATCACGTTGCTGCGTGAATTGAACAGCGCCCCGTTCTGGCAGGTGGCGGCGTTCGTGGTGGTGAAGCAGTGGACCTGGTCGTACTTGGCGGCGGTGATGGTGTAGAAGCGGATTCCGGTCCAGCTGGCGGGCAGGTTGCGCATCGAATCCGAACCGCTGCCGGTCCAGCGGTTGTAGCCGTAGTAGGGCAGGCCGCTGCTCGGGTACAGGCCGAAGGTGTAGTGGTTGTAGGGATAAACCCAGGCTTCCGCGTTGCAGGTCGGGGCGGCGGCGTTGGCGTAACCCGAGTACAGGCAGGTCTGCAGGCCGCGGATGCCGCCGGCGATGTTGACGAAGCGGCGTACGCTGCCCTGGTAGCCCTTGTACTTGATCATCGCCAGCGCCATCGAGCTGCCGAGCGAGTGGCCCACGATGTCCACCTGCGATTTGCCGGTATAGGCCTTCACCTTGTCGATGAAGGTCTTGAGCATGTCGTAGGTATAGGGCTCGTGGTAGTTGATTTGCGGGAAGCTGCGTTCCGTGGCCGAGAGATAGGTGATGCCGAACAGTTCGCAGTCGTTGTAGCCGGCCGCCTTGAGTTCGTCATACGGGGAGCGCAGGGGCTTGGTGTAGCCGGAGACGTTGCCCGGCGGCATGTCGAAACTGATCGCGGAATCGCCGTTGCCGTGGATGAACACCACCGGGGTTCTGGTCGCGGTGCAACTGCCTCCGCCGAAACCGCCGTAGCCCACTCCCGGATTGAAACCTCCGGCGTACTGGTTGGCCGGACCGGTGCACATGAAGTCGTTGTTGGTGCCGCAATCCAGCGCGACGGCGCAGCCGCACCAGAACGCGGCCAATGCAAGCGTTGCGCGGAGCATGGAGCGGATCATGACGTGCCCTCCCAAGCATCGTTGATACCGCCGCCGATACTCCGCCCGCTTCCGGCACCGGTCCACTGTACGAAGGGGCTTGATGCGGTGCCGCATGGCCTGGAGTCGAGGCCGGCAGCCGGGCGCACCGGTGCTGTCGGCTTGGCCCATGCCGGATGTGCGGCGGTTCAGCGCGTGCGTGTCGCGCGCCGCGCCAGCAGTTCCGCCGGGGCGTTGAAACTGTCCGGCGAGGCATCCTTCCAGAACGCGCGGAAGACCGAATGCCGCGCTTCGCCGGCGAGCAGTTCGCCCGGTTCCAGCCACGGATACAGCGCCGCCAGCGAACGCACTTCGGTCGGCGAGACGCGTCGGATCACGTGCTCGGGCCCGAGCTCGCACGGATGCGACAGTCCCGCCGCCGCGAGCAGGTCCGCCAGTGCATGCAGGGTGCCGTCGTGGAAGCGCCGCACGCGCTCGGCCTTGTCGGGCACGTCCAGCGCCTTCTGGCGTTGCTTGTCCTGCGTCGCGACGCCGGTCGGGCATTTGTCGGTGTGGCAGCTCTGCGACTGGATGCAGCCCAGCGCGAACATGAAGCCGCGCGCGGCGTTGCACCAGTCCGCGCCGATGGCCAGCGTGCGCGCCATGTCGAAGCCGGTGACGATCTTGCCCGCCGCGCCGATGCGGATGGCATCGCGCAGGTTCAAGCCGACCAGCGTGTTGTGGACCAGCATCAGGCCTTCGCGCAGCGGCACGCCGACGTGGTCGGTGAATTCCAGCGGCGCCGCGCCGGTGCCGCCTTCGCCGCCGTCGACGACGATGAAGTCGGGCAGGATGCCGGTTTCGTGCATGGCCTTGGCGATCGCGAACCATTCCCATGGATGGCCGATCGCGAGCTTGAAGCCGGTCGGCTTGCCGTGGCTGGCTTCGCGCAGCGTCTGCACGAATTCCAGCAGACCGCGCGGTGAGTCGAACGCGGTATGGCTGGCCGGCGAAACGCAGTCGGTTCCCACCGGAACGCCGCGCGCTTCGGCGATTTCCTCGGTCACCTTCGCGCCGGGCAGGATGCCGCCCTGTCCGGGCTTGGCGCCTTGCGAGAGCTTGATCTCGATCATCTTGACCTGGTCGGACGCGGCGTTCTCGCGGAAGCGGCCGATGTCGAAGCGGCCTTTGTCGTCGCGGCAGCCGAAGTAGCCCGAGCCCAGTTCCCAGACCAGGTCGCCGCCATGGACGCGGTGCCAGCGCGAGATCGAGCCTTCGCCGGTGTCGTGGAAGAAGCCGCCGCGCCTGGCGCCTTCGTTCAGGGCCATGATCGCGTTCGCCGAAAGCGCGCCGAAGCTCATCGCGGAAATGTTGAACACGCTGGCCGAGTACGGCCGGCTGCAATGCTTGCCGCCGATGGAGATGCGGAAGTCGTGCGAGGGGATTTCCACCGGCGCGAGCGAATGGTTGATCCATTCGTAGCCGGCGTCGTAGACCGATTGCAGCGTGCCGAACGGCCGCTTGTCCAGTTCGCCCTTGGCGCGCTGGTAGACGATCGAGCGCTGGGTGCGCGAGTAGGGCAGCTCGCTCTGGTCGTCCTCGATCAGGTATTGCCGGATTTCGGGCCGGAAGCCTTCGATCAGGAAGCGCGCATGCGCCGCGATCGGATAGTTGCGGCGCACCGAGCTGCGCTTCTGCGCCATGTCATGCACGCCGACCGCAGACAGCACGCCGAACACGCCGGCGCCCCAGTACCAGCCGTTGCCGCCATCGAGGGCCAGGGCGAGGAACGCGAGGAAGGCGACGACGCAGATCCAGAACACCAGATGGCGCGGGGTGAACATGCAATTCGGCTCCGATGCGAAGGCAGGGGCAAGCATAACGGCGCTTCGCCGTTAAACTTCACAATCGCGCTTGCCCCGATGGCGAAACTGGTAGACGCAAGGGACTTAAAATCTGTTTTGTCAAGTCCTTTCTGCTAGAACTACCGAGCCAGAAGGTCAATAGTGACAACGGTTTGCGGGCATCCGAGCTGTAGCTTTGCAGCTAGGCTTGACGGCCAGGGGCCAGCTAGGCGCCAGTAGATGGAGGTAGGTGTTTTCAGTGCGTTGAGCACTACGCCCGAGTGGTGAAATCGGTAGACACAAGGGACTTGAACAATTTGAGCCTTCGGGGGGAAACGCCCGAAGTGAAGCCCGTCAAAGTCGGCGAACGCCCTGGATGCTTTTGCATCCGAGCCAACGCCGAGCCAAGCCCAAGCTACAGCTTGGGAAGGTGTAGAGAGCAGACGGCGGGCACCTACGGCCGCAAGGCTATGGTGAAGGCGTGCTCCAGACCACGAACGCCCTGCGTTGAGCAGGGCGGCGGCGAAAGTCGAAGTGGTAAGAAAATCCCTCGCCGAAAGGCGTGCCGGTTCGATTCCGGCCTCGGGCACCAATCCAAAGCCGCCCCTGTTCACGCAGGGGCGGCTTTTCCGTTCTTGGGCTGTGTGCGCTTGAATCCCCGATCCCCCACCATGAACGCCTCCAGCATGTGCGGGATCAGCGTCACGGCATCGACCGCCTCGCCATACGCCTGCGCGTGCAGCGCGGCGTAGCGGTCGAGGTCGGCTTTCAAGCTGGCCGGGCAGGCAAAGGTCAGTTTGACGCTTTCGGTCTTGGGCAGCGGCCCGAGCCGCAGCTTCTTGGTCGCGCTCATTGCGAAGCTCCCCGATTGAAGAACAGCGGCTGGTAGGGCCGCAGCACTAGATCCCGGTTGACGATGATCCGCACCGGCAGGCCCGGCCGCTCGGTCAGCGTCGGCTGGATGTTCATGTTGCGCCGGGTGATCTCCTGGCCGACCTGATTGATGCTGTCCTGTGCGCTGTCACGCCCGGCGATGACGATGCGGTTGCCGTCCTGCCGATTCTCCGGTGCGGCCAGTTCGGCGCTGACGCCCAGCAACGTCGTCAGCACTGCGCCGGCGACGATGCGCTTCCAATGCCAGTCCACGTCATCTTCCAGGCCCGAGTAGCCCGCAGGATCTGTGCCCACAAGGTTGTCGAGTGTCAGCGATGACGTGTCCGGCAGGATGATGCGATTCCACACCACCTGCACGCGGCTCTGCCCGTAGCTGACTTGGCTGTTGTATTTGCCCAAGATGCGCGATCCCTGCGGGATCAGCAGGAACTTGCCGGTGGCCGTGTCATAGACCGGCTCCGTGACGGTGCCGATCACGTCGCCCGGTAAGTCCGACTTGATGCCCGTCACCAGCGCACCCGCGATCACCGTCCCGGCCATCACCTGATATGGCGATGTCGGCAGCGCCAGGTTGCCGGAATTGCGGGTTTCCGTAGAACCGGCTTTCAGGAACGCCTCTTTCTGGTCTTGCCGGTTTTGCACGGCGGTTGGGTCGGCAGGCTGGGCCGCCGTCGAGGCCGGCCCTGCGGCAAGCGGGTCGAAGGCCGCGAGCGCGCTGGCACCACCGGCACCCGGCGCCGCTTGCGCCACCGTGGCGGTCGCCTCGCCTTGGCCGCCCGAGCGGAAGAACACCGACGAAGCCGCAGCGGCTTCCGCCTCCTTGCGCAAGGCGTCGTTGGGATCGTGGCCAGGGGCTGCGTAGGCGGCCACGGCCGGCTGCTGTGAGTTCACGATGGCCGGGCCGAGGTCGCCCGGCAGCGGCGGCCCCAGCTCCGGCACTTTCGGCGGCAGCTTCGAGTAGTCCGAAGGCAGGCCGTCCAGCCCTTCGGACTTCGAGACGCGATCGACGTTGTAAAGCTCGGTCTGTTCGCTGGCTCCGCGCCGCTGCGGTTGCAGCGACCAGATCGTGGCCCCGAGCACGGCGACCGACAGGCCGCCTACGAGGATGGCCAGCGTGCGCCGGTTCAGGCGCGTGACCGGGCGCGGCTGGGCGCGCAGCGTCACCGCCTCGGGCGCGACCTTGCCCGCCTGCGGCGTGGCGAGGTCGGGGGTGTCGTCCTGGCTCATGGTCAGTTCCTCCGCGCAACGCCGTCCGTGCGCTCAATCCGCACCACGTCGCCCTTGTCACCGCCCAGGCGCAGTTCGGCCGCGCCGAACAGCCGATCCACGATGTAATACGGCGAGCGGAAGCGGTAATTGACCAGTTGCCCGCCGCCTTCCGGCCCGATCACGAACAGCGGCGGCAGCTCGCCTTGCGCGATGCCGGCGGGGAACTGGATATAGACCTTCTGCCCGTCGTCGAACGCGCGCAGCGGCTTCCACGGCGGGTTGCTGCCGCTGACCGCGTAGCGGAAGCGCAGGTTCTCCAGCGACAAGCCGGAATCCACCGGCGCGGCGGCGCTGGCCGCCTGTGCCTGGCGCTGCAAGGCCAGCATCCGGTCGCGCGGATACTCCCAAGAAGCCGATGCCATCCACGTCTTTTCCGTCGAAGCCAGCTCCAGCAGGTATGTCCTGCGATTGGTGGTGATGACGAGATTGGTCTTGAGGCCCGAGCGGATCGGCTTGACCAGCACGTTCACGCGCAGGTCGGCACCGCTACCGCTCGATGTGTCGCCCACGATCCAGCGCACGGTATCGCCAGCGGCCACCGTTACCAGTTCCTCGCCCGGCTGGAGCGAAACCACGGTCACGCGGCCCACGGCCGCATAGACCTGATAGAGCGCGCCATCCGTGAAAGGCCACACCTGAATCGCGTTGACGTAGCCCTCGCGCGTGGGCGCGACGCGGGCCTCGGCATTGGCGCGCGAGACACGCACCTTCTCGTCTGCCGGCTCCGGCGTGGGCTTGGCGTCATCGGCTTCGGGCAACGGCTTCAACTGCGCCGGCATCGGTAGCACCTCGGGCACAGCCACCACTTCCACAGGCGCGGGTAGTTCAGGCAGCGGCTGGGCCTGCACCGGCTCATCAAGCGAAATCACGGGCGGCGGCTTGCCCTGCGTGGCGCAGCCCGCCAGGGCCGCAAGCGTCAGCACGGAAACGTAAATACGGAAAGACAGGTTCATGGTTTGGCTCCTTCGGAAGAATCCAACTCGCGGCTCCACGACAAGCCGTTGACGTAGATGCCCAGGGGGTTCTTGCGCAGGCGTTCTTCGGTGCGCGGCGGTTGGAGCACGATGGACACCACGGCCGTCCACCGTTCCAGCCCGGCCGTGGCGCCATTGACGTACCGGCGTTCCGTCCAGCGCACGTTGAAAGACGTGTCGCTAGCGCGCACGACGCTCGTGATCTGCACCGTCACCGACTCCTTGCCGATACGCGCGAACGGGTCGTTCACGCGCGCGTAGTCGTTGAGCACGGCCGCGCCCTTGTCGGTCGTGTAGTCGTAGGCGTCGAGCCAGTTCTGGCGGACAACGATGGGGTCGATGGACAGCGAGCGCACCAGGCCGATGAAGCGGCCTAGGTGGTACGCGGTCTGTGCATCGCTGGGCCGGTACGGCGTGGCGGCTTCGCCCACGGCGCGCACCTGGCCTGCGTTGTCCACCTCCACCACGTAGGGCGTCACGATGGACTGCGCCGAGCGCCACACCAGGCCGCCGGCCATCAGCAGCGCGAGCGTCAGGCAGCCGAAGGCCATCAGCCGCCAGTTCTTCGCCTGCACGCGCGGCGTGCCGATACGGTCGTCCCACACCTGGCCGGCAGCTTGATACGGCGTGGCAGGCTGCGGCGTGTCGGCATAGCGCACCTGCGGTTTCTTGAATCGCATGGTCAGTTCTCCTTATGAATCGGAATCGCGCAGGCTCGGGCCTTGCCCGGAGCCGCCGCCATCGCCACCGCGCAAGGCGTGGGCGGTAGTAGTCGCGGCATGGGTGAGTTGCTGGCGGCGATGCAGGCGCTTGGCCCAAGCGGGCTGTTCCTGCGTCTGCGCGGTGGCGGTGCCGGATGCGGCCTCGCCTGCGGCACCCTGACCGGATGCCGCGCCTGCGCCACTATCGGCCGCAGCGCCATTCCAGCCAGCGCGGAAGGGAGCAGCCATGCGTTGCCCGGCTGCGGAGGCGCGAGATGCAGCGCCTCGCCCGGCTGCCTGCGCGCCTGTCTTGGCGACGTTGCCCAAGCCCGCCATTGCGCCTTTCGCACCACCGCCTGCGGCGGCGGAGCCGGCCTGGAACGCCGATTTCGCACTGCCAGCCGCCGACGTGGCCGCACGCGCACCAGCGCCAGCCAGCTTGGCGGCAGCCGGTGCCATGCGCGCGCCAGCGGCTACCGCGCTGCCTACACCCGTGGCGGCGGCACCGACGGCCACCGCCGTCCCGGCTGCGCCGATAGCCGCGCCCGCCATTGCGCCCGCGCCGAGCTGCGGCGCACCGGACACAAGGCCCGTGGCGATGCCAGGGCCGAAGATCCCCAGCGCCAGCAAGGTGAGCGAGGCCAGCATGATGACCAGTGCATGGTCGATGGACGGCTCATCGGGATGGACTTGGAACTGAGTGAACAGGCCCGAGCCGATACCGACGATCACGGCCAGCACCAGCACCTTGACGCCGGAGGCAACCACGTTGCCCAAGACTTTTTCGGCCAGGAACGAAGTCTTGTTCCAGAGCGCGAACGGCACCAGCACGAAGCCCGCGAGCGTGGTTAGCTTGAACTCGATGAGCGTGATGAAAAGCTGGATCGCCAGCACGAAGAAGCACAGCACTACGACCAGCCAGGCGAGGAACAGCACCAAGATGGCATCGAGGTTCAAGAACACCTCGGGAAATCCCATCATGTCGTCCATCTGGAGGAAGATCGGCCCGCCCGCGTCAAGGCCGGTTTTTGCCAACCGGCCCGGCTGCAAGAAGTTCTCCATCGTGATGGCCGAGCCGGTGGCGGTGATGCCCAATCCCGCGAACGAGCGGAAGACGATGCTCGCCAGCCAGTTGAAGTTATTGATGATGTAGGCGAAGGCACCGACGTACATCACCTTGCGCAGCAGCTTGGCGATCACGTCCTCGCCCTGGCCGGTGGCGTGGCTCATGGCCCAATACAGCCCGGCGATCGTCATGTCGATAACGATCAGCGTGGCGGTGAGGAAGGCCACTTCGCCCCGCAGCAGCCCGAAACCCGAGTCGATGTAGGCGGCGAAGGTGCTGAGGAATTGGTCGATGATGGTCACGTCATTCATGGCATGGCCTCCGGTTCGGGGGGCAGTGCCGGTGCCACGCCATCGGCCGGCTCATCGAAGCTCGGTGGGATCGGCGGCAGGTCGGCCAAGGTCTGGTATTCATCCGGCCCAGCCAGGCCGGAGAAGAAGCGCCGCCGGAAGGCTTCGGCGGCGGCGCGGCAAGCGTCCTCGCCCGTGGCCTGCCGGTCGGCCGCGCATTGCGCGCGCAATGTCTTGAGTCGCACGGGATCGGCGGCCAGGGCATCGGCATGGTGGTCGGTTGGCTGCTTGCCGCAAGCGGCCAGCAGCACGACACCAAGGGCGAGGACGCATCGCATGGCGGCCTCCCGTCAGTTGCCGTAGAAATCCACGCGCTGCGGCGTGTACGGCGTGCCTTCGCCCATGAAACGCCGCCGCACCTCGCGGGCGCGCTCCGTGGCCGCCGCCTGCCGCGCCAGCTCCAGCGAGGCGGCCCGGTCTTGCGTGATCTGAAGCCGCTGCGACTGGATCGACTGCTTGGCCTGCAAGGCGAGCAACTGGTTCATGGCCTGCATCGCTTGCAGCGCGCCTTCGGCCGACTGGCTCTTGCCAACGAGATCGGCCAGCACGCTTTCGTCTTCGCCCAGGTTCTGCGACACCTGTGCCTGCATCTGCATGGTGGTTTGCAAGCCGTTGAGCGTGTTCCGCCAACGCTCCTGCGCGTCGCGGTACATCTGGTCGCCGCTGACGGTGGCGGCGTACTGCTCGGGGTACAGGCGCGCGAACTCCCGATCGAGGTTCGTCACGTCGTAGGCTAAGCCTCGGGCCTGCGCGATCAGCCGCTCGGTCGTCGCCAGGTTGGCGCGCAACTGGTTCACCACGCTGGACGGCAGGCTGGCGAGGTTGCGCGCCTGGTTCATCAGCATCTGCGCTTCGTTCTGAAGCTGCTGGATCTGGTTGTTGATCTGCTCCAGCGTGCGGATCGCGGTCAGCGTGTTCTGCACGAGGTTCGTCGGATCGACCACGACCCATTGCGCATGGGCGGTGGCAGTGCAGAGCATGGCCGCAATGGAGGCGGCGATAAGGCGCTTTTTCATGACAAGTTCTCCAGGGGTTGGTCAGCCAGGGAACCCGGCGCGAGGCCGGGGAACGAGGGCAGCAGGTCGGCCGCCCAATCGAGGCCGCGATGGCGCAGCCAGGCGCCCGCGAAGCCGGGCACGCCGGCGTCCAGCAGCACGCGGTCTATGTCGCGCTGGTCTTGCGGCGTGGAAGCGCCCGCAAACGCCAGCGCCGCCGGCCCCAGGTCGAGGTCGAACAGGCGGTTGCCGAGGCGGGATTGGTAGTAGTAGTCGCGCTTGGGCTGCGCGGTGGCGACGATTTCGATCTGCCGCCTGTTGAGGCCGAAGCCCTCGTAGATCGTGCGAATCTGCGGCTCAGTCGCCTGCGTGTTCGGCAAGAAGATGCGGCTTGCGCAGCTTTCGATGATCGCGGGCGCGATGCTCGAATCCTTGATGTCGGCCAGGCTCTGCGTGGCGAAGATGACGCTGACGTTCTTCTTCCTGAGCGTCTTGAGCCACTGCCGGATGCGCGCGGCAAACACCGGGTCATCGAGGAACAGCCACGCTTCATCGAGGATCAGCAGCGTGGGCGCACCGTCAAAGCGTTCATCGAAACGCGCAAAGAGGTAATGCAGCACGGCCATGACGGCGGCCTTGCTGTGCATCAGCTCCTCCATCTCGAAGCACTGCACGTCGGCCATGCCCAGCCGGTCGTGGTCGGCGTCCAGCAGCTTGCCGTGGGCGCCACCCAGCACATAGGGCGACAGCGCCTGCCGCAGCGTATTCGATTGCAGCAGCACGGAAAGTCCCGTCATCGTGCGCTGCTCCACCGGCGCACCGGCGAGACTTCCCAGCGCCGACCAGATAGCCGCCTTCTCGTCGGGGCCGACCGCCACGCCTTCGTGCAGCAAGCGGCCTTCGATCCATTCGGCGGCCCAGGTGCGGTCGCCCTCACGGTCGATGCGCGCGAGTGGCTGGAAGGCGATTTCGCCATCCGTGCCCAGGTCGTAGTGTTCACCGCCCAGGCCGAGGATGGCGGCCCGCATGGAGCGGCCCATGTCGAAGGCGAAGATGCGCGAGCCGCGATAGCGGCGGAACTGCATCGCCAGCGTGGCGAGCAAGACCGACTTGCCCATGCCGGTCGGGCCGGCGACCAACGTGTGGCCCACGTCGCCGATGTGCGTGACCAGGCGGAACGGCGTCGCGCCATCGGTGCGGGTGACGATCAGCGGCGGGCCGCCCAGGTGGTCGTTCTTCTCCGGCCCGGCCCATACCGCCGACACCGGCATCATGTGCGCCAGGTTCAGTGTCGAGACGATGGGCTGGCGCACGTTGGCGTAGGCGTTGCCCGGAAGCGATGACAGCCACGCATCCACGGCATTGAGCGTTTCGGGGATGGTCACGAACCCGCGCCCCTGGATGACGCGCTCCACCATGCGCAGCTTCTCGTCGGCTGCGCCAGCGTCCTCGTCCATGACGGTGACGGTCGCCGTCAGATAGCCGAAGGCGACTTGATCGCTGCCCAGCTCCTGCAAGGCTGCATCGGCATCGGCAGCCTTGTTGTTCGCATCGGTATCGACCAGCGGGCTTTCCTGCTGAAAGATCGTTTCGCGCAGCAGCGCGATGACGTTCTTGCGCTTGGCGAACCACTGGCGGCGCAGGCGCCCCAATTCCCGTTCCGCCTCGGATTTGTCGAGGCACAGAAAGCGCGTACTCCAGCGATACCCAAATCCCAGGCGGTTGAGGTCGTCCAGAATCCCCGGCCAGGTCGAGGTCGGGAATCCGCGCACCGACACCACGCGCAGGTGCTTGTCGCCCAGCATGGGCGCGAGGCCACCGACCAGCGGCGAGTCGGTCAGCAGCGCGTCGATGTGGAACGGCACTTCGGGCACACCGATTCGGTAACGCCGCGTCGAGATGGTCGCGTGCAGATAGGTCAGCGTCTGGCTGTCATCGAGCCAGGCGATTTCCGGCATGACGCCATCGAGCAGGTCAAAGACCCGATCCGTTTCCGCGACGAAGGCTTGCAGCCGCTCGCGCCAGTCCACGCCATTCGTCGGCGTGTTCTCGTAGAGCATCTTGGCGGCTCGGGCGCGCGATTCCTCGGGCGGCAGGTACACCAGCGTCAGGTGATAGCCGCTCTCGAAGTGATGGCCGGTATCCTCGAAGGCCGAGCGGCGTTCTTCGTCCACCAGCCACGAAAGCGGCTCGGGAAACTCCGAGTGCGGGTAGTCGGCAGCGGCGCGGCGCTCGGCCTCGATGAATAGCGCCCAGCCCGACCCCAGCCGGCGCAGCGCGTTGTTCAAGCGCGCCGACGTGGCGATCAGCTCGCCTTGCGTGGCACTGTCGAGGTCAGGCCCGCGAAACCGGGCCGTGCGCTGGAAACTGCCGTCCTTGTTCAAGACGACACCCCGCGCGACGAGTCCGGCCCAGGGCAGCCAGTCGGCGAGCAGTGCGGGCCGCTGGCGGTATTCAGCGAGGTTCAGCATGGCATCACCTCACACGTCCAGCAGCGGGCGGTGTTTGATGTGCCGGGCGAACACGGCCATGAACTGTGGATCGACGCGCGCACCCCATACCGCCAGCGAATGGCCGACGATCCAGAGCACGACGCCAGGAATCCACAGTTGCAGGCCCAGCCCGACGGCGGCGGCCAGCGTGCCGTTGGCAATCGCCACCGTACGCGGTGCGCCGCCCAACAAGATCGGCTCGGTGAGCGAGCGGTGCAAAGGCACCTCGAACCCTGCCGCGAAGCTGTCCGGGCCGCTCATACGACAGCCCCGCCAGAGAACGAAAAGAACGACAGGAAGAACGAGGACGCGGCGAACGCGATGGACAGACCGAAGACGATCTGGATCAGCTTGCGGAATCCGCCGGACGTGTCGCCGAACGCGAGCGCGAGGCCCGTGGCGATGATGATGATGACCGCGACGATGCGCGCCACCGGCCCCTGGATGGATTCGAGGATGGATTGCAGCGGGCCTTCCCACGGCATCGAGGAACCGGCGGCCTGCGCGGTTCCGGCCAGGAACAACAGCAGCGCGGCCAGCAGCAGCCCTTGCCCCGCAGGGCGGGCCAGGCAGCGCAGCCGTGCAAGACGCAAAGCCGGATTTGCAGAAAAACGGAAAGCAGGAATGGTCATCTGCGTCATGGCAGTTCTCCAAGTGAGTCAGGGGATGGGGAAGTCGCCGCAGCGGGTGCGGCATCGGGACGTGGCGGCAGCTCGGGAAACGGCGTGTCCATCGCGTCCGCCAGTTGGTAGCCAACGCCGTCGGAGCCGACGACGCGGGCGATGCTCTCGATGCGGCGCTTGCGTCCGCGTCCGGCGATGTGGATCACCACGTTGACCGCCTCGGCGATCAGCGCACGCGGCGGGTTCACCGCCACTTCGAGAATCAGTTGCTCCATGCGCAGCAGCGCGCCCAGCGCAGAACCGGCGTGGATCGTGGCGATGCCGCCAGGATGGCCAGTGCCCCACACCTTGATGAGATCCAGCGCCTCGGCGCCGCGCACCTCGCCGACGACAACACGATCAGGGCGCAGGCGCATGGACGAACGCACCAGCTCGGTCATCGAAACCACGCCTGCGCGCGTGCGCAGCGGAACGTGGTCGCGGGCCGCGCATTGCAGCTCCACCGTGTCTTCGAGCACCAGCACGCGGTCGCCGGTGGCGGCGATTTCGGCGAGCAAAGCATTGGCGAGCGTGGTCTTGCCGCTGCTGGTGGCGCCGGCGATCAGCAGGTTCTGCCGCTCGCGCACGGCGCGAACGAGAAAGCCCGCTTGCGCGCTGGTCATCATTCCGTCGATGACGTACCGCTCCAGCGGAATCACGCCGATGGCACGCTTGCGCAGCGCGAAGGCCGGCCCCGGCGCTGCCGGCGGCAAGATGCCCTCGAAGCGTTCGCTGGTTTCGGGCAACTCGGCGGACAGCAGCGGCTGGCCGCGATGGACTTCTGCGCCAACGTGGGCCGCGACCAGGCGGATGATTCGCTCGCCGTCCGCCTCGGGCAGTTCCACGCCCATCGGCGCGCGTCCACTGGAAAGCCGATCCACCCACAGGGTGCGATCAGGATTCAGCATCACCTCCACCACGTCCGGGTCTTCGAGAGCGGCGGCGATCAGTGGCCCCATCGCCGTGCGCAGCATCTGGATGCGGCGGTCGAGCGACGTGGCGGTCATGGACTGCGGAAAGGCGCTCATGACGCACGCTCCTGCGCTTGCGCGGCTGCCGCCGCGTCTTCCATCCGCATCGGGTCTGGATGCAGTTCCTCCACCACGTCGCGCACCAGGCTGCGGCCCCGCAGCAGGTGGCGGCCAAGCTGCTCGGTGAACTGCTCGAAGCGCGCTTTGCCCTGCGCGCGTGCCGCGTCTTGGTGCGCCTCGGGAACCGGCGTGCTCACGGTCAGGTAGTAGCGGATGAACAGCGCCAGCGTTTCGATGGCGATGCTCTGGTCGCGCTCCATGCGCTCGGCCTGGCGCGACAGGCGATCCAGCCGCTTGGCGATGGCCGCTTCGCGCTGGTCGGCGGCATCGGGCGAAAGCCACGATGCGAGCGCCGCCGCGACGATGGACGACTTGGACACGCCTTTCTTGGCGGCAAGCTCATCGAGCCGCTTGGCGTGATCGGGCTGGATAAAGAGGTTCAGGCGGTAGTGGCTCATAGCTCGATTCCGTCGTTGGGGTCGAGGGAAGCCAGCCGGGCCGTGCGCTGCATGGCTGGATCAAGCTGGCGAGGAAGGGGAAGCGGTAGGTCGTCGTCGTCATCGAGCAGCGCCAGGTCGGCCGCAGGCGCGGCCAACTCGGGGGCGTAGGCGACGGCTTCGGAAAGCTCGGGCTGACGGCGCGGGCCGCCGTCGTCGGCCGAACCCAAGTTCTCCAGGCCATCGGCGGATGCCGTGGCAGGCGCAGCGGGCACGGACGGAATCGCCAGCCTGCTCCAGTCGTCGGGCCGCGACGGCGGCGCGTCGGCGTACTGCCCGTCCGCCAGCGTGGGCGGTGGCAGCACGCGACGCTTGAAATTGGCGTCCGCGTAGTAGCGCAGCTTCTTCGCCTTGATCGGCGCCACGCTGGACACCATCACTACGGCCTCGTCAGGCGGAAGCTGCATGACTTCGCCCGGCGTCAGCAGCGGGCGCGCGGTTTCCTGGCGCGACACCATCAGGTGCCCGAGCCACGGCGCGAGCCGGTGGCCCGCGTAGTTGCGCTGGGCGCGCAGCTCGGTGGCCGTGCCCAGCGTCTCGGAGATCCGTTTGGCGGTGCGCTCGTCGTTCGTGGCGAACGTCACGCGCACATGGCAGTTGTCGAGGATGGAGTGGTTTTGCCCATACGCCTTGTCGATCTGGTTGAGCGACTGCGCGATGAGGAAGCTGCGGATGCCGTAGCCCGCCATGAAGGCCAGCGCCGTCTCGAAGAAGTCCAGGCGCCCCAGCGCCGGGAACTCATCGAGCATCAGCAGCAGCTTGTGGCGGCGCTCGATGCCGTCGGAGCCATCGAGCGATTCGGTGAGGCGCCGCCCGATCTGGTTGAGGATCAGGCGAATGAGCGGCTTCGTCCGCGAAATGTCCGAAGGCGGCACCACCAGGTACAGCGATACCGGATGCTCGGCAGCGATCAGGTCGGCGATTCGCCAATCGCAGCGCGAAGTGACTTCGGCCACCGTGGGATCGCGGTAGAGGCCGAGGAACGACATGGCGGTGCTCAACACGCCGGAACGCTCGTTGTCGCTCTTGTTGAGGACTTCGCGCGCAGCGGATGCCACCACGGGATGCGGGCCACCACCTTCCTCGTTCACGAGGTGCGGCGTGGTCATCATCCGGTGCAAGGTCAGCTCGAACGGGCTGGCCGGGTCGGAGAGGAAGTTGGCGACGCCGCGCAACGTCTTGTCTTCACCCGCGTAGAGCACATGCAGGATTGCTCCGACCAGCAGCGCGTGGCTGGTCTTCTCCCAATGGTTGCGCTTCTCCAGCGCACCTTCGGGATCGACCAGAATGTCCGCGATGTTCTGCACGTCGCGCACTTCATGCGCGCCGCGCCGCACCTCCAGCAGCGGGTTGTAGGCCGCCGACTTCGCATCGGTCGGGTTGAACAGCAGGCAATGCGAGAAGCGCGAGCGCCAGCCTGCGGTGATCTGCCAGTTCTCGCCTTTGATGTCGTGGATGACGGCGGATGCGGGCCAGGAAAGCAGCGTCGGCACCACGAGGCCGACGCCCTTGCCCGAGCGCGTGGGCGCGAAGGTCAGGACGTGTTCCGGGCCTTCATGCCGCAGGTACTGGTGGTCGTGCTGGCCGAGGAACACGCCGGCTGGTTGCGTGAGGCCCGCCTTGCGAATGTCCTGCGCGTTAGCCCAGCGCGCAGAGCCGTAGGTGGTGACGAGTCGAGCTTGGCGCGAGCGCCAGACCGACATGGCGATGGCAACGCCCACGGCGACCATGCCGCTGGCACCGGCGATGGCGCCGCCGGTATCGAACACGCGCGGCGCGTAGGCATCGAAGAAGAACCACCACTCAAACAGTTTCCAGGGGTGGTAGATCGACGTGCCAAGGAAGTCGAACTGACCTGAGACGGATCGTGTAGCCAGTTGGCTGGTGAGTTCTCTACCCTTAACAGGCAAGGAGAGCTCCATGAAGAAGCGATTCACCGACGAACAGATCAT
>JGI12383J13903_1000368_pt1 | contig 36077 bp, 25 predicted proteins | sample Passage237B_FD_13903 | JGI IMG/M metagenome (IMG submission 13903)
CTACATTCACGATCATTTTGCTTTATTCGACATAAAGGAATCGCTTACCACCTGGATACTGCTTTTATTTCTGACGGATTTTATCTGGTACTGGTACCACCGTCTGAGCCATGAGGTAAATATATTCTGGGCCGCCCATATTGTGCATCATCAGAGCGAAGAGTTCAACCTCACAGTTTCAGCGAGAATAACCGCATTTCAGGCGCTGATACGAAACCTATTCTGGTGTGTATTGCCCCTGATAGGCTTCCCCGTTACCATGGTTCTGATTATTCTGATGGTTCACGCAGCCTACAGCTTCTTTACCCATACAAGACTGGTGGGCAAACTCGGATTTCTGGAAAAAATACTTGTAACACCATCGCATCATCGTGTTCATCATGCATCCAACAGCAGTTATCTGGATAAAAACTATGCAGACATATTTATTATCTGGGATAAACTCTTCGGCACATTTGCTGAGGAGAAAGAAGAACCTACGTACGGACTTACACACCCATTGAAAAGCAGAAGTTTCTTGTGGCAGCATTTTCACCAGCTACTTGAATTGTTAAGTTCTATAAAAAATACCCCGGGCATCAAACATAAAATCAAACTATTGATGGACAAACCCGAATCGCTTTCACCGGAAATCAGACCATTGCTTGAAAAGAGATTTCTTTCGGAAAGACATCGCTGCAACAAGCAGAAAAAGGAAATTCAGAAAAAATATATTGTTGCCCAAATCGGTATTGTCTTAATCCTGCTTACATGGATCATCCCATATTACCATTCCATCCCGGGTGGATTACTATTTTATATAAATGCCTTCATCCTTGTTACACTGATCAATTGCGGAGCGATAATGGAACAGAAGTCCTGGATCTTTCATCTCGAATGTCTGAGATTTGTCGTCATTTCCATAGGTTTATCCTTATATTATCCGGATCCCGCCCTTATCTCCGTATTATTAAACCTGGTTTTATTACTGTGCTTTTTCTTTTCTGACTTCAAGAGAATGTTCCTGGTATTTATATATGGAAAATTCTTTTACGGCCGCTCCCTGTACATCGGAAATAAATATTAAGAAAAGCTCCAAAATAAAAGATACTGCAAAGAAAAAGGGATTGTACTAATGGTTAGTTAGCACAATCCCTTTTCTTTAGTTAAAGGTTTACCACTCTTTTTGCGAAAAGAATACTAGATACCCAATCTCACCTGACCGGTCAATAACCCAGGCAAGTAAAGGCAACTATTGATTCTCCATTTCCAGCAGCATAACCTTTGCAGGTGCAGCACCAGTCTCAGCCTCCTAAAAATTCAGACATTTCCATTGACGCTGGAAAGCCTGAAAATAACGTTGACATTTAAAAGGATTTCTGTTGCTACTGGATTGATGTCTCTATTATTCATAAATAATCCGGAATATTTCATTGTAGAACATAAGCAGCAACTATCCTCTCCTATTTCTGGTTTAATATGGAATAAAAAGAGGCTGTCCTGTATGAAGACAGCCTCTTTAACAAAAGAGAAAAACAAGTTATGATTATTTGTTCAGGGTGAGAATTTGTTTCTGCTTGCTTAATGTTTCACTATCGAATGTTAAGAACCCATAATCATGATTGTATTTTTGTCCCTGCTCCAACACCCAGGATAAGAAGAGCTTAATATTCTTATTGGTATTGTCAACATTGTACACCACATTAATATTTTCAACAGGGATAGATGCTATTTTGTCAGATTCAAGCTTTTCAATTACTTTATCCAGATCATCAAATATTTTTTCCTCTGCATCCAGCTTTCCATTGCCATTTAAGTCCAGAGGAATTACAGAAATTCCTTCTACTGGTTTCCTGGTGGTAAGGTCGTATATAAATCCAAGATTATTATACGTTACACCTGCAGAATCTTTTTTTACCGCATGGATAAGATATTTATCTTCTCCGCTGATGCCCTTTCCTTTTATTGCAGACTGATCAAAGCCGAAATGACTGGCGAAAGCAATCGGAGCACAGGATCTGCTCTCTCTGGTATAAAGATTTACTTCATACTTTTGCTTTTTCTTTTTCTCTTCAAACTGCTCATTTTCATCTTCAAAAAACAATTCTATAAATTCCTTCTCCTTCAGCCCCTTGTCTGACAAAGTTTTTAATGCCGGGTTATTACTATTGGCTACAGGAAGTATAGCATATTTACCCAATACTACTGATTTCTCTGTCTGAGGAATTTCCTCTTTTTTTCTTTCATAGGCAATAACCTTCAGATCTGCTGTTTCATTAGGCTGCAGTTTGGAAACAACCTTTACATCTACTTCAGGATGAAGCGCTTCAAATTCCTTAGCCCATCTTTCCAGGAGTGGATATGTAAACTTAGTTCCTGTAATAACAAGTTTTTCCTGGCTGATATTCTGAGCATTCAAAGATGCTGATGCTAATAAAAGGAGTGCGGCATTTAATAATCTTTTCTTCATTTCTTTCTATGTTTTAAAGATGAACTATAAACAGAAAAATCAAATCTTAATATACTCTATAGAATTAATAGACAAATATAAAAATTGTTTAAATGCCGTAGTAGAATTTAACCAGCAAATTGAGAAGAATACCTAAAAATATAGCTCAAACCTAATACACAGCTGTATAAAAACAGCTATTATAGTTGACCACCCCAAATAAATAAACCTTGAATAGAAGTTAGTACATTTTCTTTATTTTTGTATTATTCCAATAAGAGATATATCCAATAAGTGAATTTACTAAATTACAACCAGATAAAGTATAATTTATGGTTACTAAAAAGTTACATGCAGTATGAATCCATACTCGAAAAGGTAGTATATGAATAGACGGTACTAATTTTAACCATGAATATTATCAATACAGTTTTTCCAAAATATATGAGAATACCTTTATTCATTCTGTTCATCCTAATTGTTAGTGTAACCTTATTGAAAGGACAGGAAATTGCTGTTAATCCTGCCCCAATAACAGTGCACATTAATTCAGGAAATCCCAGGTTTCCTTTTCCTCAATTTTTAGATTACAAAGCTGGTAAAACCCTGGGCAGGGATAATGCAGCTGGAATTACTGATATTGAAATGGAAAAGACAGTGAGAGAAGCCTATCAGATTATGATGAACAGGGCTGTTTACCAAAATACCACTGTTCAGGGAACAAGGTATATCGCATTTAATCCGTCAGGATTAGGATCTACCGGTCCAGTACCAGACTGCTCTGAAGGTGATGGGTATGCTCTACTGGCTGCCGCCTACATGGCTGACAAACCGACCTTTGATGGTATCTATATGTATATACATGATACAAAAGGAAGTGTAGTTGAATTATTTTCCTCATGCGGAACAATTAGCAAACCAGACTATCAGTTCGGACCAGGAACTCAGGGCTGGAGGCCCTATGTAAGTAAAGGAGATGATGACGCAGCAGCAGACGGTGATTTTGATATCGCTATGGCGCTTCTTACCGCCTACAGACAATGGCCAACAGGAGGAATTACTGATGATTGCGGAAGGTTGAGAACGTATAAGGAATTGACAATAAATTTCCTGAAAACAATTTCCGACACCAACTTTGTACTTCAAAACACAGAAGTATTATTTAATCCTAATTGGGAATGTGACCCTCCCAGCCCCTATTGGAACTCCTGCCCCTACGGAACCCTTCACCCTGATCCCAGAATAGTGCCCAGCGATGACAATGCCTATACTTCCGGAGATATTGGCTGGGATGGCTATCCCAAAAATGGAAATACCTTTTCGGATGTAACCAATTTTGTATGGAACGGGACCAATTTTGTATGGAAAAATAACACCTGGAGAATATATACCAGGAATGGAGGAGGGAAACCACCTTTTATCGATTACGTGGCGCCTTCTTATTTCAGAGCATTTGCAGATTTTCTTGAGAGTGAAGATCCTGTAAAATATGAATGGAACATATATCAGTTCAGAAGAGCTGAGGCTTCTTCAGACTGGTTAATGGGGCAGCTAAACCAAAAAGGGTACTACCCTACCGCAGGTCACTATACTGTTAATGCAGATGGATCTCAAACATCTTTTTCAGACTCTGATTTTGCAGAAGATGCCCGGAACCCATGGAGAACAATCATTAACTATGTGTGGAATGGCAATCCAACTACGACCTGGGATCCGGTAACACATGAAGTGATTCCGGGAGAAAACACATTTGAATACGATAACGCAATAAAACTTGCTGAAAGAGCTCATTTTAACTGGGATACTGATTGTTATAAACTTGGCCAGGATCCCACAGACTTAGAATTTAGAGGTCCTGCCATTTTAACAGATGAGGTCACTATAGAAGGAGAAATTGCACCCGGTGTGGGAAAACATATTAACTACAACCTGGGGTCATTTGCACCGGCTATTGTTGCTTATCATCATGAAAAAAACTCCGAGGAAAGCAAAGATCTTCTGGCTGACTGGTACAGACAACTAACCCTTTTGTGGGATGCCGATATGGTAACGTCACCAGTACCGGATAACAGATATATAAAGAGCATTCCCAAATACTTTCATGGATGGTTTAGAGTATTGGGATTGCTAACCGTAACAGGAAATTACCATGCTCCTTTATTAATGGCGGATCCTACCCCTAAAGCCAATCTTAAAGTTTACCTGGCCAACGACAAAACTGTGGCTTCCGGTCCACGTGTAGTTAATGGAGTAATAGTAACTCCCGGAGATGAAATTACCTATACTATAAGCTATAGAAACTATTCTTCTCAAAAAGCAGAAGATGTAGTAATCACCTACCCTCTTCCTCAAGAAGTTGAATTCGTGTCGGCCTCATCAGTAGGAAGCAACAGTGGTGGTATACTCACCTGGAATATAGGTACTATTCCCGGCTATACATCAACCGGAGAAACGGGTGATGACTGGAAAACATTTAATCCTAAAACCTACCCAACGTATGGAGAAGTTACCTTCAAAGTTAGGGTAAAAGCTGGTTTTGAAAATACGATTATCTGTAATCAGGCAACCATAACTGCAAGCAACAGTGCCCCTTATACAAGCAACGAATATCCTAACAACGAAACAGCCACCTTTGAGAAAAACTGTGTCAATATAATTACAAGGTCTTTAACCATATCTAAAGTAGCAGACAGAACGGTAGCAGCGAACGGTGACATTGTCAACTATACCCTTCGGTTTACCAACTCCTCTCAGAACGGTTGGTTGAATGGCGGACGCCCTGATGTAAGAGTAACTTATTCTTATGGATTATCCGGACCCTATGCCGGAAACCATTACTTCCGCGTACTCCATGGCGCTCAGGAACCTTACATTAATCCTGGCAATTACAGAATTTCGTATTTCTTAAATGATGCCGCAAGAATAGGCATATACGACCCCGCTACCAACATCAACGGATGGAATCTGAAAGTTACGATTCTGGAAGGTGGAGACCCTGATAAAGTTACATTTACATCAGAACAATATACATTTGGAGAAGATGTTTACGGTAAATGGAACCAGCGCTTAATTATGCGTTTCCCTGATACATTGATGGCAACTACTCAACATACCAACATGTTTTTTGCCAAACCTGGGGAGCCAAATGATGTACTGTTTGTCCATAAAGGAATTGCGGCACCATTCAGAATGGCCATCCAGTTTCAGGCTAAAGGTGGAAGCTCTGCATGTGGTACAGTTCCGGTAGGCCCCCTAATGGAAGACGACTGGTCTTATGACAATACCCTCGATGTTGGTACTAATGATAAGCACCTTTACTTTCCTATTACTCCAGGATGGTTTGACTATCAGAGTACATACGATCCTTCGCTTGCTATACCTATAAATGAAGTCCACGTAGATGCCTGCAACCCCAATTACAATAAAAACTTTGACCGCTTACTGGTTGAAGAGTGGGATGGATATGTATGGAGAAGAATTTTAGGCAGGGGTCCTGTGCCAGGCATGGAAATGCAAAACGTATGTGTAACCGACACTTTGCCTGCAGAACTTGAATGGCAGGGTTTTACTGAATCGGAAGCTCTTGGTATAAAAGCCACCTACGATCCTGACACCAGAGTAATAAGTTGGTGCACTCCAGCCATGTTACCGGGAGCTTCGGGCATAATCAGCTATGCTGTAAAAGCCACAAGCGATTGCAGTGCAGACCTCCTTGTTGACAACAAGGCGTGGATTCAATCTGCCTCACAGGCACCAATCGATTCTTCCTTTAAAGTACTGATTACCTGTAAGCCTATACCTCCACTCAACCCTATAGCGAGTACCATTAAAAAAAGTTCTCCGGAAGAGGGGTATGATCTTAATGAAATAATTCCTTACACAATAGCATTCAAACAGACTCAGGGGACCATTGCTAACCCAGCCTTACCTTCATCGTCTGACTGGACCTCTCATTGTGGCGAACCTTTAATGGATTTTACCAATACCAAGAATCCGGGTGGCACACCAAAATTGGCTACCTATGATTATTCCCATGGTAAAAACGGTACTCTGATTACCAAAATCAAGCCTGAACTGGCTCAGCCTTTCTCCCTTGTATTCAGACATAACGGTGGTACGCCGGTTTGTTCTACCAATCCGTTCGAGGGACTTTTGCTGACATTTGTAAACAACTCCTGCTCACAATTAGCAATCAAATTATTCGAAAACGGGACCCTGTTAAGCTCCAAGGTAGACATTTCTTATCCTGCCCCTAACGACACCTTAACAATCAAAGCTGAGCTTATTGATAATAAGCTATTGCTATGGATTAATAATTTTAACGCATTGCCGTACGAATTTGATAACATCACCTATATGACACCAGGGTATGTTGGATTCTACAATTCCAACGAGGTAACTTCCGGAGCTGGTAATCCTTCTCATCAGTTACTATACTGGCATACCCACTTCGACTCAGCCTTTGAGGTGTCGATAACAGATCCATTAGCTTCAAACGTAAACTATACTCCTGCTTCTGTAAGTACACTTTATACTTCACCAGGATTTGTGCCGGATCAGGCCACCCCTGTTTACAACAGTACCACCAACACAATAGAATGGATACTTAAAACAGGCAAAACACCAATGCTATATGGTGATTCAGTGGCATTCACCTTTTCGGTCAAACTTATCACCTGTCCGGACGGCTTCGTGAACAATATAGTTTTTGCCAACATGATGGGCGTGCCTACCAATTATTTCGGAGCACAGGAGATTGACAAATGTGGCACTACACTGCCAGTGGACTTCCTTTCCTTTACTGCATCCAGAGTTAAGGATGGAGCACTTCTAAAATGGGCTGTAACCAACCAGGTGGACAATAAAGGTTTTTACATAGAAAAATCGGACGATGGAACTAATTTTAACACTATAGGTTTCACTCCATCCGTTTATACCAACAGTTCAACCTATTCATTTCTCGACAGGGAATTTTCCGCCATTGCTTATTACAGAATAAAACAGGTAGATTATAATGGACAGTTTGAGTACAGTCAGATTCGCTGGTTGAGAGACAATGCTCCTATGATCAAAATCTACCCTAACCCTTCGCTGGATGCCTTTAACCTGCATATTCAAGGAGAAGAAACTTTCCGTGTGGCAATTTATTCTTCAACTGGACAGGAACTGGAACAAATCAATAACCTTTCAGCAGGAACGACATTAATAGGAAGTAACTGGGCCAAAGGAGTATATACATTAAAGCTAATTTCCGAAAATGTGGTATATGTATATAAGCTTGTAAAAGAATAACTAATTATTTATTAATCAATTACAGGCCTTTAAACTTGTGTTTAAAGGCCTTTTTGTTTATCCTTATGGACAATACAAGGTTTAACATTTATTTCATATATTTATAACATTTTAATACTCAGATCAGATTCTAAAAACCATTTAGATATTCCGATATGGTAAAACGTATTTTACTTCTTAATACAGTACTCTTACTCTTTCTTATTTCTTGCAAAACCGGAAAAAAGAAACCGGAACATCTCGAAAAATTTGTTAAAGTCGTCAATACCAGTTTTTATGTAAATGGAAAACCGTACTATTTCCTGGGAACCAACTTCTGGTATGGAATAAATCTGGGGGCTGAAAAGGAAGGGCAGAGAGACCGTCTTATCAGAGAGCTGGACCATCTTCAAAACCTTGGCATTACCAATCTGCGCATTGTAGGACTGAGTGAAGGACCAGACGGGCAACCCTATCGAATGCTCCCTGCTGTACAAAATAAACCTGGGGAATTTAATGAAGATTTACTAGCCGGACTGGACTTTTTATTAGCTGAAATGTCCAAGCGAAACATGTATGCGGTCATCTGCCTTGGCAACTTCTGGCCATGGTCTGGAGGATGGGGCCAGTATATGCTTTGGAGCAAATCAGCAGATAGTATCCCCTATCCTCCTCCACACCCTGGAGGCGAATGGGATCGATACCAGAAATTTTCTGCCAAATTTTACTCAGATACTGCGGCCGTTAAAATGTATCACAACGCCATTAAGCATATTGTAACCAGAAAAAACTCCATTACCAAAATCAACTATAAGGACGACCCAACCATTATGGCATGGCAACTCTGCAATGAGCCCAGAGGAATGGACAATCAGGAGGATTATAATAAATGGATTGACAATACTGCAGCGCTGATCAGACAATGGGATCCCAATCATCTTATCAGCGCAGGGACTGAAGGCTATACCCCCGATCCTGAATATGCAGGAGTAGATGTAAAAGAAAACCATAACGGACCTAATATTGATTATGTAACCTGTCATATCTGGGTAGAAAACTGGGGCTGGTACGATCCAGCAAAGAATGACCAGACCTATGATGATGCAATCCATAAAATGGAGGACTACCTTAAACAACATGTCGACGCGGCAAGAAAAGTCGGTAAACCTTTAGTAATAGAGGAATTCGGACTTGCAAGAAACAACGGTGACTATGCCCCTTCTGCTCCTACTTCTGTGAGAGATAAATATTATGAAAAAGTATTTGAGCAGGCCTACAAGTTTGCTTCCTTAAGTACACCAGTTGCCGGTATAAATTTCTGGGCCTGGGGAGGAGAAGGCCGACCTAAAACTCCCGGAACCATCTGGAAAAAAGGAGATCCTTTTACCGGAGATCCTCCTCATGAACTTCAGGGCTGGTACTCTGTCTACGACACCGACACTTCCACCCAAAAGATTATCAAAGAATACGCAGAGAAAATGAATTCTCTGGATTTTAAATAATCATGAACCTACTTCTTTTCTGCCATATCCACTGGTTACATTCCTGACATATGTAATAGTAAGTGGATATGGCTTTTTTTTACTTCCCAGTTTAATTCAGATGCACTACTTCCATATAAAAAATAAAATCTTTCAGAGCATCTTCTGAGTGATTTAAAAATCACAACCATCTATATAATATATTTTTAATTTTATTTTTTTTTCATTTTCTCCTAATTCTTTACATCCTAATGATATTCCTCACTTTTTCTACTAATACATATCATATCCAGGCTCATCAGAAGGCAGCATTTTTACTTAAAATATTAATAAGATAAAGAGTTATGAAAAGTATATTACTTCCTACAGATTTCTCTAAAGCTTCGGAAAAAGCAATGGAATATGCGATTTTAATAGCCAAAAGAAACGATGCTAAAATTATCGTCGCACACGCATACTTATTGCCAGTATTCAGCTCTATCCTAACTCCTACCGTAATGGATTGCATGATCGAAGAAGTCATACAAAAAACCGATTCCAAACTCATTTCTATTTGTCAAAAAATTTCATCTGAGGTATCCGACTCCGGCAAAAACCTAGAATGCGAATATGTATCGGATTATTCAGTACCCGAGACCGAAATAAAAAACGTAGCACAACTGAAAAGGCCCGATCTTATTATAATGGGCACCAATTCAAGAGACAATTTACAGGCTTTTCTGAGAAGCACCACTTCAAGAATTATAGACACCGTTAACTTCCCCCTCCTAATTGTTCACGAAAACACGATCGTTGCGCCACTGGAAAAAATACACATGGCAATAGAAAACATCTCTAAAGACGCTATGGAGGCTTCTCAACTCATTGACCTTGCCTCTACCTTTAAAGCTTCCATCACACTTTTACATGTACAGCCAACAGAAAAAATCAATAACAAGGGAAATGTATTCTTTACAGAATTCGTTAGAAAGCTTGTCAACTATTCAGGACTAAACTTCAAAACCTGTTTATCTAATAACATAGAAGAAGGCCTTCAAACTTCCCTTTCAGAAGACGATTCGGATTTACTAGTATTAATTAAATACAGCAGAAAATGGCTGGATGCTCTTTTCCACAAAAGTATCATCAGGGCATTTATAAAAAAAGGTGATCTTCCTGTACTGATATTGCACAGAGGTTAAAATAAGCTCACCTCCCACACAACTGCCCTTCGTTACTCATCAACCATACTTCATTTAAGGCAGGCTGCCAGCATAAGGCAATAATCACCAGCTAAAAGAAATTAAGATACCCACCCCTCTAAAAAAAGCAGGACAAAGAACATTTCTTGTTCTTTGTCCTGTAGAAGGAGCTTGTCATGAGGACAATGGTTCTACCATTCTTTATGAATCTTGACAACACCGGATTTCCCATTGTGTGTCAGGCGCAAAAAGTACATTCCGCGAGGAAGTTTTTTTCCGATAGCCCTGTGTCCCTGACCTGTACCAGCATCCATTAGTCTTCCGGTCTGGTCATAAATTTCGTAACTAAATTCCTGGTGAAGGTTTAATATTGTTTCATCTTTAAATGGGTTAGGATACACCGAAAGTGTTAAATCCATTCTATTAAGTACTCCAGTAACTATCTCCCGAATTACAATTGTAACCGGATCGGAAACGGTCACCGCACCTTTATCATCTGTTGCTACAGCAGTAATGGTATAGGTTCCTGCCGGCATTCCAGACCAGTCATAACTATAAGGAGAAGCATTGTCTGTTCCAAGCAGGGTATTACCGCTGTAGAATTCAACTTTGGTAATTGCTCCATCATCATCCGAAGCTGAAACGGAAAGGGTTACATTCTGATGTTCCTCAACGATACTATTATCCGATGGAGAGATAATCGCTACTTTCGGAGGAATATTAGAAATAGTAAATGCCACATAGTTAAGATTGATATAATCTACATCGCCTATGGTCAAACGCATAATCTTTTGTCCGGCAGTTAACGGAATATCCCTGACACTTATAGTTTGCCAGTTTTGCCAACCGGCAGTATTAGGAATAGAAATGTGAGAAGCGATATCCACCCCATCTATGCTAACTGAAAGTTTACGTCCATCTCCGTTACAAGCTACGCGCAAATCCATTGAATAAACACCTGGATACTGAACATCAACAGTATACTCAAGCCATTCACCTGAAGTAGCCCAGCCAATATTATAGCCTCCCCCTTCATCCGTACATATTTCAATATCTACATCTTCATCATTTCTAAAAGATACACCGGTTTCACTTCCAGGGGTCTTATCAAAATAAGCAAAACCATTTCCCCCCACATCAAATTCTTCTGCCTGAACTGTACCAGGAATAGTATGGGGCTTATTATTATAAGCAGCCTGAGGTACATTAACTTTCACGATAACCGCATCCGATGTAGCCTGTGTACCGCTATTATCGGTAGCAACTGCGGTGATGCTATACGTTCCGACCGGGACATTTGTCCAGGTAAAGCTATAGGGGGCCCCTGAAACTTCTCCTAACTTTGTTGCTCCGTTAAAAAACTCAACCTTGGTAATGGTTCCATCCGGATCAGACGCAACAGCAGAAATAGTAAAAGAAGCAGGAGCTGTGTACGATGCATTATTATCAGGAGCAGTAATGGATACCGAGGGCGTTCCGTGCTTAAACAACAACGGAGCAAAGTCCTCCAAATCTTGTCTCCAGCACACAAAGCTATGAGCTCCGGAATGTTCCCAATAGTTTACAGTAATTCCATACTCACGCAATACCTTCATGGTTTCCATTCCATTATTATAAGCAATATCCCCGGTTCCTCCCTGTCCGAAATAGAGATAACGCATACTTGCCTCTATTTTGGCACCATTGGAAGCCAGGTAATTTCTCATTACATTATAAACATTGTCACCTATAAACCAGCCTGAACTAAACACGCCCAGATAACCAAACAGGTCGTAGCGATATAAACCAGCGTCCAACACCTGTAACCCTCCCCATGACAAACCTGCCAGGGCACGGCTGTCTTTATCTTTCTTTACACTATAGGTCTGTTCTACGAAAGGTATGATATCGTCGCATAGTTCACGGGTAAAAAGGTCCGGCGCAAAATCAGGAGCATCGGGCATGACAACAACCATCGGCACGGCCTTACCAGAAGATATTGCCGCATCCAATATTGCTTTGGCATTCCCATCGACAGGATTAGCCCAGGTATAGTACCGCTGGCCTCCACCATGCATGAGATAAAAAGTTGGATAATAAGTATTCTGATTATACCCGTCCGGCAGATATACATTCATCTTCCGGTTACTATTCAGGGTTTTGGAAAAGTACGTAACCTCAGTAATACTGCTGGCAGTACTGGCATGAAAACCCGATAGTAAAGTAAAAACCAGGCATAGAAGTATGTTTAATCTATTATTCATCTATGATCAGAAGTAAAATGTACACTTTAAAACCAGAGTAGCCTTTCTCCGTACTAATAATCAACCAAACAGGGGAGAACCAGTTTGATAACTGATCCGCTACTCTTTAAAAACTTTATATACCCTGACTAAATCATGTTGCTTTATTCTAAGTAGATAGACTCCTTTAGGGTGGTTTTTACGAACAGGTATTTCTCCTATTGCAAAACCTTCCTCCAGTACAAGACCTTCCATGTTCAGCAACTCATAAGCATATTCACCTGCAATATTGCAATGGATCTTATCATTGAACGGATTTGGATAAACAGAAACTGCTTCCATTTGCTCAGATTCCAGATTGGTCACAATCGTTTTTTTGAATTCCACCCAGTTAAGATTCATATAATCGGTTTCAAAAACGATGCGCATTATTTTCTGTCCTGCTGTAAGATCAATCCCCGGCACTGTAACTGTTACCCAGTTCTGCCAGCCTTTAGTATCGGGAACAACGATGGCACCTGTAATATCCACATTATCCATTTCTATATGAAAGATATCTCCTGCACCATCAGTAGCCACACGCAAATCCAGATCATACTTAGTGGACTCTGCTACATTTACAGTATATTCCAGCCATTCCCCAGAAAGAATATATCCTACATTGTAGTCTCCTGAAACATCCTGCGTTACCTCTATATCCACTTCATCGTTCCTTAAAGTTGCCAGACCCTGATTGCCATTCGAGTTTGCTTCATGAAATGCAAATCCTTCCCCACCTTCATCATAATGTTCTGCTTCTATTCTGCCTGGAATAGGCCACGGTACACCCATGTAAGGCCCCTGAGGAATATTAATGGTAATCGAAATTTCCGAAGAACGTTTATTTCCCTGCCCATTTGTAAGCGTAGCTGTAATGGTATGTACCCCACTGGCATCAGGCGTGTATTTTATAGAATAAGGAGCATTATTGTCCACCCCGATTGATTTTCCGTCAAAGAAAAACTCAACAGACACCACAGTGCTCCCCTCTGGAGTCTGCACATCTGTTGTAATGGTAAGTTCATCACCCGCGAACAGAATATCCGTACTCTTTGGAGCAGTAATCGTAACAGAAGGACCACCCGATGAAAAACTCCAGTGATCAACATTAAACAGGCTGTTTCCGCTTCCCTTAAAGACAAAATACACATTGTGCACACCGGTAGTTTGATTTACCGTAGTGCTGACAGTCTGCCATTCCTGGAACCCGCCCGTGTTGGGTACCTGCAAGGTCCCAATCAGTGTTCCGGTGGTACTACCCAGTCTTATTTCAATGGTTCCTCCAGCCTTTGTACTTGCTACACTTGCAGAAAATCTACCAGCCCCTGCAGAACCGAAATCAACTCCTTCCACCATCACCCAGTCACCATTGTCAATGTACGCCACGTTCATTCCACCGGCACTACATACTTCTGTTTCAATACCACTCTGGTCACTCATGGTTTCAGCCTCTACGCGTTCATAAGGGTCAAGGTATTTAACCTGTTTCACTCCGTTGACGGTATTAACCATGCGAACAATAGATCCATCCTCCTTATGGGAAAAAGCATCAATAGCCAGATTTCGGTGATACGTCATATCCACACCTGTTTGTGAAGCGACAATACGGTTATGATACATTTGATACCATTGACCATTAAAGAAAAAAGTTGCATGATGATTATTGTTATTATTATTGGGTGGTTGAGGTGACAGCACCCCACCGTAAGTAAAACCGGTCATAGGGTTATCACTCACCATATAATCGATACGCATACCTGCACTAGGCGTGGTAGAGTAAGAAAAATAATATTTCCCATTATGCTTATGCATCCACGCTGCCTCAAAAAAATTGGGCACTGTAAACCTTCCTGCAGATCCGCTTGTACTGATCATGTCATTATTCAGTTTGATCACACGAAGGTTGTTATCTCCATTTCCTCCGAAATACATATAGGCCTGACCATCGTCATCAATAAATGTCATCGGGTCAAACAGCCATCCGTCAAAAGGTTGAACTCCCGGTGTGTTACTATTGACAATACTACGTCCTACAGGATCTTTAAAAGGCCCCGTTGGACTGTCCGACACTGCCACGCCTATTGCGCTTCCTCCATTACCAAAATAAAGATAAAATTTCCCATTTCGGTAAGCAGGCGAAGGAGCCCAGCTCAAACCAGACCAGGAAGCATCCCGGGGTACGTCAAACACAATACCATGGTCTGTCCAGTTTTTCAGATCGCTACTCGACACACAAACGATGGAACTCATTTTGTAACCATCATTAGCGTTTTCATCATCATTGGAACAATACACATAAACCCTCCCATTGTAAACAATTGCTCCCGGATCTGCCAGGAAGCGATAACCAACTATGGGATAATCGGCAAATGCGTTATTCCAAAGTCCCACCAAAAGCAAAAAGAATACGCAATAAACGGTTTTCATAAGACGCAGATTTGAATTAAAATTCAACATTTGAATGATTTGCAAGAATTGTTCTGTTTATTAAAACTTATTATAGTAACCGGACGTAAAGAATGACTACCTTAAATCCTGCTGCGGAGCATTGCCACTACCGACTGCTGACGGAAATAACGCTGCACTTAGTAAGAAAAAGAATAGCAATACCGCAACTGAAAGACAAGACACTTCTTTCATATTATCATTTAGAAATACTATCCTCTACAAAGCAGCTTAAAATTTTGTAAACAGCTGAAAAAAATATTCCACCTATACCTGGTAATGAACAAGATACATGGCAATGGGGCGTTTACCAGCATCTTACAATGCCATATTTTCTGTGGTTTAGATGTACTTTTAGGTAAACTTCTGTTGAGGACTGCCATTTAAGCAAAAGAATAAAAATAAAAAAGGACAAAGAGCGATTTGCCGCTTTGTCCTTTTCGGGTGGGACGTACTGGACTCGAACCAGTGGCCCCCACGTTGTCGACGTGATGCTCTGAACCAACTGAGCTAACATCCCTTATTCAAATGCGAATTACATATTATTTCTTTAGATATGCAAATCGTAACGTATCCCCATCGCATTTTTCCTTAATGATCCAGCTTTAATTCGCTTTGACCTGAGTAAGACTTTAAAGAAGGTATAAAAGATAAAAAGACGATTCCTATAATAAAAATTATACCTAAAGTTAATGTACTGGGTCTCATGCTTCCCGTCAGTTCTTCTATTACCCCAAAAAGAAATAGCCCAAAGAAGCAGGATAGTTTTTCCGCCACATCATAAAAGCTAAAATAAGAGGCATGATCGGTGGTATATTCCGGTATTAATTTCGCATAGGTGGATCGGGATATCGACTGTACTCCTCCCATGATAAATCCTACCACTACCGCCAATCCGTAAAACTGAACATCGGTCTCTACAAAGTAGGCTGCTATACATACAAATACCCATATCACATTAATGCTACGCAATGTACTGATATTGCCCACCTTTCCTGATAAGCGGGCACTCAGGTTTGCCCCTACAATAGCCAGAAGCTGAATAATCAGTATCACAATAATCAATTCGCTCATCTTCAGATTTAGCTCACCTTCCGCAAAGATCACAGCCATGTACATCACTGTCTGAACCCCCAGATTATAAAAGAAAAATCCGGGGAGGAACACTTTAAGATATTTTTCTTTTTTAACTTCGGAAAACACCTTGCTAAGCTCCCTGAAACCACTCCAGAGCCAGTTACCTTTACTTTCTTTTTTATAAACGTTGGAAGGCAGGTAATAAAAAGAATATTGAGCAAATAAAAACCACCAGATTCCTACAGAAAGAAACGATATTCGCGCTGCCAGTCCTGAATAGTAAGACTTAGCCTGTTCCATAGCCTCTTCCGGATTCATTCCGGAAGCAACCAGTTCCCCTGCTTTGCCATTAAGATTGAAATACCAGTCGGGCATTGTCAACATCGTGATGTTAAAAATAAGAAGCAACACACTTCCGATATACCCCAGTGCGAAGCCACGTGCACTGAGACGGTCATACTGATCTTCGGTTGCTATTTCAGGCAGGAATGAGTTATAAAAAACGATGCTTCCGCTGTACCCCAGACCTGCCATAATGAATGCCAGAATGGAAGTGGTTAACGCAAACTGAGACAACACACCGGCATCTTTATAAAAGAAGAACAGATACGCACAGCCCAGACTCCCCAGATAGCAGAACATCTGCATAAAAAACTTTTTCTTCCCGGTATTATCGGCTATCGGAGTTAAAATGGGACTTAAAATAGCTGCCAGCAAAAACACCGCCGCCAATGCATAGGAGTATAATGCAGAGCTGTAAAATTCCAACCCCAGAAACGTTACTTTTTCAGGTCGTTCCGGCATGACCGCGGCATAATAACTGGGGAATATAGCTGTGGTTATAGTAAGAGAGTAAACAGAATTTGCCCAATCGTACATACACCAGGCATTCTGAACTTTTTTATTATTCTTCATTGATAATGAAATACTTCTAAATTGACTGCAGGTTTCGTGTCTGCCTTTCGTTAATTAATTTTACCCGCAAAATAAGAAAAAAGCGATAAATGGTTTACCTTGGTTTTCTATTAATTACTATCATCGTTTTACGCAATGTCCTTTCTTAAGGTAGCTAATCTCTCTAAAAAATATCCCAATCAGACAGAATCTGCTATTTACAATATATCCTTTGAATGCAATGAAGGAGAATTTATTGCTATAGTGGGAGAAAACGGATCCGGGAAATCCACTCTTTTAAAACTCATCAACGGACTCATTGAGCCAGACGAAGGCAGCATTTACCTGGAAGGTCAAAAGGTAAAGGGGCCATCCGAAACCCTAGTCCCCGGGCATCCCGATATACGACTGCTGTTTCAGGAGTTCAATCTTTTTCCAAAACACACTGTTAAAGAAAATATTATCTACCAGCTAAGGTATTTTTCCAAAGAAGCACAGGAAGAACGCTTCCAGGAACTTATTTCAGTATGCAGACTGGAGGGACTGGAACATAAACTTCCGGCCGAGCTTTCCGGTGGCCAGCAGCAAAGAGTTGCCCTGGCCAGAGCGATAGCCGACACTCCCAAACTCCTGTTAATGGATGAACCTTTCAGCAACCTGGATGTACTGCTAAAAGACCAGATCAAAGCCCAGGTGATAGACCATTTACGAAAAACAGGACAAACTATGCTTTTCATTACCCATGACCTTAAGGATGCTTTAAGTCTTGCCGACCGGATTATGGTTATGAGGTCCGGACAAATTATACAACTGGACATCCCTGAAAAAATTTACGAAAAACCTGTTGATGAATATTCCGCCTACCTGTTTGGAAAAGTAAACATCTTTAATGCAGCTGTTTTCCTCGAAAGCACAGGAATACAAGGCTGCAGACCTTCAAAGTCAAAGGTCAGCATCAGACCCGAACATTTCAGCATTACCCAGGCAGACAAAGGAGATTTTCAGGCTGTTGTGGAACGGATTTATTACACGGGAGACAGTTATGAGATTGTAGCCAGGGTAAACGATTCTATTACTCTGAGAATCAACACCCGGAAAAAGAATATTCAGCCAGGAAATACCATTACAATTAAACTGAGCAAGTCCAAAATACATTTTGTAGACTGACCGGGCTTATAACACTAGAACTTCTTTCAGACTTTTGTTTATATCTGGCATGTTAAGCAAAAGAACTTAAACGCCCCCAACAGAACGTTATGAAAGACCTATCCAACAAAGACGACATCAGGTTATTAGTCGATCGCTTTTATGAAAAAGTGAACGACGATCCTTTGCTATCGCCTATATTCAACGACCATGCTGAAGTAGACTGGCCCGAACACCTGCCTGTCATGTACGATTTTTGGAACAGCCTTCTGTTTGGTTCTATGGAATACAAAGGCCAGCCCTTTCCCAAACACATGACCCTGCCTGTAACAAAAGAACATTTTGAACGGTGGCTCCAGCTTTTCACAGCCACCCTGGAAGAAAACTTTAATGGCCCTAAAGCCGACGAAGCGCTGGAAAGAGCAACAAATATTGCACGTGTTTTTATGACCAAAATGGGCCTGCTATCATGAAGGTTATTCTCCTAACACCAATTCCCAGATTTTCTACCTTTCCAATACCGTTCAGGAATGACTCAATGAGAGGTAAAAAAAGGTGGGAGCATGCACTCCCACCCAACGTTAAATTAACCCAACAAAGAAACTATTATTCGACAATAACCTTATAGACTCTTTGAATATTTCCCGTATCGATCATTACAAAATACAAGCCGGCCGGAAAGTCTCTAATGTCAATAGCAAGGCCCCCTTCTAAAGAAAGATTGGCATTATTCTTCTGATACACCAGTGCCCCCAAAGAACTCTGAATACTCACATTCTGCTCAAGTCCTCCGTTAACCTTCGACAGGATGTGTAACGAAGTTTTGGCAGGATTAGGAAAAACAGAGAAAAAGAGGTCATCAAAATGTACCGCTACCATTTTACTTGTTGTCTGACTTTCATCATCGTCTACCTCCACCACCCTGTAATAGGTAACAGTACTTAAAGGATTTCTATCCACAAAAGAGTAATTAGAAACCAGCGATGTATTGCCACGTGCCGGAACAAATCCAATAGCCTGAAAAGATTTACCATCTACCGACCTTTCAATCACAAACGTCTTACTATTGTTTTCCCAGGCAGTACTCCAGTTTAAATCTACACCCTCCTGACTACCTTTAGCCGAAACAGTCAGAAACTCAACAGGCAACGAACATTCATAAATCGCTTTTACAGGAACACGTGCACATGGAGTACCGGCAGATATTACCCACCTCCACATTCCTGGCACAGAAGATGCAGGCTGTCCGGGCATAGGGCCAACGAATTTGACAGCTGAAGCATAGGTTGTGCCCCAGCTCATGCCTCCATTGAACCACCCAAGGCCTGTATTATTGGAGGCATATTCAATTCTATAGTTTGTTCCAACCGGCACGGAGACATTGGCAGGCACTTTCACCCACTGCCAGGTACCACCAGCAGTACACCCTGTCGTATACGTATAGGATACTGCTCCACCAGGAAGAAGTACTCCAGCAGCATTTACAATATTAAAAGCTACTGTAGCAGGACAACTGTATACAATTACATACAACCATACAGAATCAATTACAAATGGAGTAATTGCATCAAAGACGAACTTGGTCTCGTTTTGCACTCCTCTCTGACTCAAACCGGTAAAAGAATTGATAGCTTCCAACGGAGGACCAATAGTAGTCTTGAACGAAGAGGTATCCTCTACATAAAAGATATAATCAGATGTCGCTGTTGCGGAAAACGTATAGGAATCTCCTCCTACCTGAAGCAGATCAGCAGGACTCGTTCCTGTTGCAGTCCTCCACCATTTATATTTGCCATCATTGGCAGGAATTACCGATACAGTTGCATTTCGAACCGGACAAAATACGGTGTTCTGAGGCACTGGAGCGGTCGTTGTAATCACAGAAACATCCGAGACTATACCGCATTTGGGATCTATCACATCAACCCTGTAAGTACCGGGAGTATTGACAAAATACGTCTTTGAAGAGTCGTCTCCCCCTGCCCGGTTAGGGTAATCTTTATACCAAATATACTCGACCCCTACCCCTGCATGGCCGGCATCCAGCGTCACCGAAGCAGGGTCGCATAACGTCATATCAGGCAGACTTACAGTATACGAATCCAAAATCACAATCTGGTCTGCTTTGGGACAAGATCCATTATCCGATACGCAAACCGTATAAGTACCAGGAGCTGTGAATACCCGGGTATAAGGAGCAGACAACCCCACTCCGGAAACATCGTCTGACCATGTTATGGAGGTTGTTGGAGTATGAGGAATACCTACATCAATGGTAATTTCACCATTGGTACCACAGATTGTACGGTCTTCCCCAAGACTTGGCTGGGGACCGGGTGCTCCATAAGCACATCCTGGAATAAAAGTTATATCGTCGATTGCAAAGTCAACAAACTGTTCACAACCGGTAGTAGTCGTATTTTCGATACTAATAGTAGTGGGACCTGAATTGGATCCTGAATACCAGACCGCTTCGTATTGCACCCAGGTCCCGCTTGCAGTAGGTGCAGAAATAGTAGTGGGGAGATCGGTCGAACCTACAGAAAACCTTAAAGTTCCGGGAGGGCTATTATTATCTTTCAATGCGTTGATCCAGACACTGAAATAATAGTTGGTATTAGGCTCTACTATGATACCACTCTGCTGCCACAACTTAATTCCAGGAACACAGATACCGTCAACCATCAGCATATTATTATCTCCTGAAGGAGAGTGGTCCTGAAGCGTAGCATTAAATGCGGCATTAAATTGAGCAGGATTACTTCCTACATGTATAAAGCCCGGAGAAGAATAGTTTTGAGTAATGGGAGGATCAAACTTCTGATAGCCATTTGTCCGGGTAGGATCGCTGGTAAACGTCCAACCCTCATAACCTTGAGAAAAATCTCCGTTTTTCACAAGGTTTATTCCGCTGGATACCGACGTACAGTTTTGAGCAGACACCAGACCAGCATGTAATATAAAAACAATAAAAAACCAAAAAATTCTTTCCGTCAATGAGTAGAAGGTGTTCATTTCTTTACCTTTTTAAGTAATAAATTAATACGTAAAGAAAAATAAAGTAACCTTTTAGTTGTAAAATTTTAATATAAAAATAGACGAAACAAATAAATTGTCTTATATACAGGCCCAAAAACACTTACAAAAACCAAAAATATAACTTTTATAATAATAAATATAACTAACATATAAAATAAATTTACCCTCCAGGCAACGTAAGTTATTTCACCCTTTAGTAGCAAAGATAAGAGAGATATTTATCCTATTTCTGCAGCCATTTTCATAGCAGTAATACAAAGTACACTGAGTCACCTATAGGGAAAATCCCCTGCATACTTCTAGCAACCGACATCGGGCTATTGCTATGACGTGCCGTTTATATCTTTCGGAATTATTTTAGGCATCAAAGGAGGTCTTTAGGTAGGCTGTTCAACAATTTAATTCCCTGATACCGGGATGCAGGTAGCTCAGATTTTTTTACACCTGGGGTAGCATGGAGCGGCGGGCAATGCGTACTCAAATGCACTTTCCTTTATAAGCCATCCTTATTCCAAAAATAAAATAACCAGATAATAGACCTGCTACCTTATCTGGACATTAAGTTAAGTGTAAAACAATTAAATTAAATAGCATACCTATCAAAAGACCACTTTTTCGATAACAAGAAAAAATAAGTTTCGAACATTACTTTTTTTTTAGAAACTGGTACTTAACTGGAATAATGGCAGGTACATGGCAATCAGGATAAATCCAACAATCAACCCCAGGAAAATAATCATAAAAGGTTCGATCATACTACTGATCATTGAAGTCTGATGTTCCACCTCTTCATTGTACTGATGGGCAATTTTTTCGAAAAAATTATCCAGTTGATTTACCTCCTCTCCTACTTTTATCAGAGAAGTCATACGCCTGGGATAAATTGTAAATGCCGACATACTCTTATTAAGCGCCATACCATGAAGTATATCTTTCTCTATTTGAGTCAATGATTCTTCCAGCGGATAAAAGCCAATCATCTGCTTTACCAGGTTTATGGCTCTCAGAATAGGGATTTTTGCTCCTATTAACAGTGTCATGGAATTACAAAATCTGGCCAGGTACACTTTTCGGATAATTTCACCAGCAAACGGTAACCTTAACGCTATAATACTTCCATACTTTCTAAACCATAATTCCTTACGTTGTGAGTAAACCAGCAAAACAACGGATAGTATAGAAAGAATAAATACATAAAAATAATTTCTAAAAAACGCTGACGCATCTACGATCATTTGGGTAATAGCGGGAAGTTCTCCCCCAAAGCGTTTAAAGACATCTCCAAACATTGGTACTATAAAATTCATCATAAAAAATACAGCAGCCAATGAGGTAAAAAGCACAATAGATGGATAGGTCAAAGCTCCAACTATCTGCCTTCTTTGTTTTATTTTTTTATTATAATAAGTTCCCAGTTCTTTTAAAACAACAGGAAGCTTTCCACTTTCTTCCCCTATCTGCAGGCTAAAATATTCGTAGGCCGAAAACATATCGGTAGCTTTTATCGCATCAGAAAGCGTACTTCCTGAAATCACCGAATTACTAATTTTTTCAAACAATAACTTATCTTTTTCTTTTGTTTGTTCTGCGCTAATAAGTTCCAGGGTAGTTTTAATATCCACTCCGGCGGACAGGAGTATTCCTAATTCATGATAAAAAGCTTCTTTCTTTTTATCATTCATTTTTGAACCAAATAGTGTAAAATCCTTATTAAGGAAATCTACAACATTCTGCAAAGCATTCTTTTCGTCCGCTTTACTTTGAGCTTTCTTAACTTTATTAATATCTATTCCATTCATTAGTCTTCCCCCGTTTCTTTATCAAGAAGAATGTCTGCTCCGTATTCCTTTATATATATAAAAGGAATTGTCTCATCCTCTATCACTCCGGCAAATTCAACCCTGTCAACCAATGCCCCCGGAACAAACTCTTCCTCATCCATAAAAGTAAATTTGGGCTCCAAAACGTTTATGTTAAATGTATCTGCCAGAGTACTTTTTCTTAATATATAAGTTGACTCAAAAGTATAATCTATAGTTTTATCGATATACAGACAACTAAAGCCATTGGTGTTTCTTACCACACGCACTGCTTCTGTAATATCCTTCATCATGAATTTATCCAGCAGGACAACCTCATAATTCCTCTGACTTCTTGCCTTGTATTGACCGAATTGTCCATTAATGATCCTGAAGGAAGAATAAGCGATACTGATGGTCACCCCTGTAATCAACATGGTAACAATCATTTCCACAATGGTATAGGCTTTTATCTTATTCATCTGCCAATATCAGCACATTACTTTCCGCTAACAGTTTTTCTTCTTTGGTAAACACCTGTAATTCCAATAATAAAAGGGATGCATTATTTTGATAACTTCCTACTTTCTTACGAACCAATAGAGCCCCTTCAATAAAATCCTCGTCAAAGAAAGACTTAGACTCTATGGTTTTTTCCGTTACCTTATATAATAAATGTTCTGCTTTTACCTTCTGAAGATTTATACCGGACCGAAGAATGTTATGATAAATCATCATGCCCACTCCAAAAGTTATAACCATAATAACCATCGCTACTACCACCTCAATCAGAGAAGATGCTTTTATTTTATCTTGATTCAGTTTAGCCATTTTATCACACGTTTTTTCTTTTCGGAAGCCAACAGGCCAGAACCAATGAAGTGTGGTGAAAGCTTTGTCACATCAATGGTTGTATTCAAAAGATAGTTTTCATACAAGGAAGAAGGAGTTTTCAATCTGAATTTGTTACAAAATACACTTCCATGTACCTTTCCCTGAATATCCGCATAGCCATCTACGTATATTTGACCATGAATAAATGCATCTTTTTCAACTGAAATTAGCGTTTGCTTTAAATCGAAAACAGACTGACTGGCAAACAGAATCCCATTAATTTTAGCACCCTTCGCCATTTTAATGAAAGGCTGTGTAACCTTAAAATCTTTTTTAAACAATCCTATAACAGATGGATAGGTCAATTCAACATCTTCACCCACCAAAGCCGAATCCACTACAAAAATTTGTAGTTTTCCCTTAAACCCTGGCTCTATCTCTACTGCCCTTGCAGCTATAATTACATCCTCCAGATAGGCGTCCCTGCTAATCTTGAGGATTGTATCACTTGTAATTAATATATTTCCATAAAGATTTTTAATACTAAGCTGAGTAGTCTGTTTTAACAGAAGTGTTTTCTGAACAAATGAATGCCTGATTGTATCCCTTTCATACTCTTCCAACTGAACAAAGTCCTCTGAACTAATTTTATTATCTAAAAGTTGCAACAGTTTCTCCGTGATATCTTTCTTTAACTCAGGCAACCGGTTAGCGCTTTTTTTAGTTTCTCCATGTATAAGCTTATCCCCCATAAACGACTGACCTTCCACATAGTCTCTCTTAACCCCGGATTCAGGGAGATAACATGTTCCTCTTATAAGGGTATTCCCACATAGTGCCAGTGGCCTGTTTAAATCTGCCAGGTAAATGGCTGACTTCGATTCAGCATCTGGTTTATATCCGTACTCAAGTATTTTAATTACCTGCTGATTTCCGGAAAACGCACGCACCACTGCCAGATCAAATACACCCCAGTTCATTCTTTTAAGAGCAACGGAATCATTTTCTTTACCAAATAAATCTATAATTCTTTCTTCATTCAGGTTAAGGTCTCCTTCTTCAGCCAACATATAATTTATGCCGGACCTGGCATTGGAAAGAAGTTTTTTGTATAGTCGGGTCTGATAATGGAATGTGGAATAATGGTAGGATACTAAAATAAGCGAACTGCTGATAAGCGCTACCAGCAGAGATATCACAAGAACAATAAACAGTGCATTTGCCCGAAACATCTCAGGTTTGTTTGTTTTCAGGCCCTCCGGGAACTATTTTATTCATTTTCCTGATTCGGACCTTTTCTGATTTCTTTATTTTTTTCTTCTTTGAAGTCTTTTCAGTCTTCTCTCCTGATTTGTCCTCGTTCTTTTCAGGAGCATTCTTTCCTTCTTTTTCTTTCGGCTTCTCTACTCCAGAAAGTGGAAGAGGCTGTTCCTTTTCATTGACAACCGGAGCTTCTGGCACAGAAGTTTGTTTCTTCTTTTGTGAACGCCAAAGTTTTAACCTGTAACGCTTGCTACTCTTTTCTTTTTTTGCTACTAACTCTCCCTTCTTATACTTTTCTATTTTCACTTCGCCAGATTCTTTATAAATATATCTCTTTCCATTAAACAGGTCATCTTTATAAGACCCCTTCTGTGTCAGCTTTCCTTTTTCATCAAAAACAAGGAACTCCCCATGCAGTTTTCCTTTTTTCCAATGATAAACATCTTTCAATTCTCCATTAAAATACCAGCTCTTCCAGACACCTGTTTTACGACCATATTTGAACATCCCCTTTTCACGAAGGTTTTTATTCATATAAAAATCACTAAACAATCCATGCAATAACTTCCCTTCAAACCCGCCCCGAGTTTTTTTTATATCATTGGCGCTGTACCAGTAATACCAGTATTCATCACTGACCCTGATCAACGGCTTCCCCTCTGTTATTTCAGCATATACTACATGATCCAGAAAATTAATTATAACTCTGTTGGGAATATGCAGCTTGTTCTTCTTTTGCCCGGCAGCGAAAAAAGGACTTATCAAAAAGGCAATAAAAATCAGCTTTTTCATTAAAAATTAATTTCTCTTAATATATTTTTCTTTACCATTATATAAGATCAGGACAGAATCCTTATGATTCTTCACTAATTTAACGTCATCTTTGGTCGTTCCTTCTTCCATAAGATATTCCTTTCCTCTTATGGACATTAGTGATACATTTTTGTTATTACCAGGATTTTTGATTAAGCCGATATAAGAGATAAAACTATAGTCTATTTTAACCTCCGGTTCCAAAGGTTTAGGCACTTCTCTTGGTTTAGGACTAGCAATACGGACTGGACCGGATGTTACCGTTGCTTTTAGGATATTCGGAGCATTCCCTAAAAAAGGATCTCTATATTTCGCGATTAATGTAAATGTATCTTTTGTGACATAGGTATGCTCTTTACGAACCACTGGTCGGACTCCTACTGCATCACCTGAGTTGCCGAACAACGACTGGTATACCCTAATAAATATAATGCCCCATACCAGTACTACTCCCACCAGGAGAACATATGTCAGCTTTTTACCTTTCATTAATTAATTGTAAATTTCCATACGTTACTAGCATCCCCTTCTACTCCATTAGCATTCTTTCCCACTACTTTCCAGGAAACTGTCTCTCCTGAAGTACCTTTATATACAACATTTGTAGTTGTTACATCTCTGGCAAAGACCTCAAAACTACCTGCTTCTCCCTCACGAATGTAAACATCGTATTTATACCCCACTCCCAGGCTATTCCATTTTAACGTTACCCCATTGACAGTCTGATCCACTGAACTGTTATTAGCCGGTGCATCAAGAAGTACTTTTGCAGGACTATTTTTTACATTAACAATAAAGTAGTTAGACCAATTGGTATATTCAGAATCATTTAATGCCATAACTCTCCAGAAATAAGTTTGATCTTCATTAATAGAAAAAGGAAAACTTAAATTTTGGGTTTCTTCTTCAATCGGAGAAGTAAAATTACGATCTGTTGCAATCTGAATTTTATAACTTGTAGCTCCCAGAAGTTTGTCCCACCTGAAAGTTATTGAAGTCCCGCTCACCTGAGCATTATTCTCAGGATACCTTAGAAACACATTTTGTTCACTTAGACTTGTTACCACTATCTTAAATGTATTACCAAAGTAATTGGTTTTATAAGCACCATTCATAGCCCTTACTTTCCATTCGAAACTTCCTGGTCCCACATAATATGGAAACCTGTTGGTCGTCACAATAGTATCCAGAATCATTTTTTCGGGGGCATCAAAACTGGGAGAAACAACCTGCAACTGATAACTGGTTGCAAAATCAATCTGACTCCACCAGAAGGTTTGGATATAATTCAGAGAATCTTTTCCGCTAGGCGTATAGATTGTTATCTTCTGGTCTTCAATATCTTTCTCGAAGATCTCTGTACACGCCGCCATCCATATACTACACAGGGCAAATGCTAAAAATTTAAACCTTCTCATTTGTTCTCTTTTAGTTTATCCGATTTTATTCTTAAAGTCTGAAGATAAAGTGTCAATACCAGAACCTTCTTTTTTCTTTTATTATCAAATACTGTATCAAAACTACTTGAAGAAACCCTTCCCACAGCTTCTTTCTGTTCTAATAAATACACTAGTTTAAGAAGATTCACAAATGCACCTTCAACCTTTAACTCTGTGGTACCTATCACAAACTCCTTTTCTTCATGGTACTTTTCATATGGAAATTCCTTAAGCAGGAGATTATTTTTCTGGCAAAAGTTGGAAACCACTTCCAACAGACGGTCCTGAGTTTTTAAGGAATCTGTAAAATAGGAAGATAATTTTTCCTTTAATGCATTAGACTTAACGTCCATCATTCTCCTTTTCTCTGGAGCTTCCTGTGCTATAATTAGCTTTGTTTTAAGATTTCTGTTTGTAAAGTACAGATCTACAGTTTTATTAAATGCCAGCCAATAGGACAACAATAAAAATAGCAGTCCGCCTGCAAGCAGGTAGTTATTTTTTGTTTTATATGAAAGACTACTCCAGTTCACCTTTAATCTCAATTAGAACTATAAAATTACCTGATCCAGTTTTGGCATCGTACGTGTAATCTTTTACATGAACCTCTTTAACCCAGTCCTGTTTCTTTACAATTTTAATCCAGGAATTCAGTTCCGTGGGCTTAGAACAAAATCCCTCTATCCTTAATACTCCATTATCAAACACATCTTTCCGCTGACTCCTGCTTTCCCTTTCATTGTAGGGATTATTGGCCATTTTGGTTAATGTAAAGGAAGACGGTAATGACGCTGCAATCTGATCGGAATAATAAGAAGCCCTTGCCGGTGCCAGCCATCCAGCCTGACTTAGAAAAACTTCCTTCTGATGTAATTCTCTTTCTTCATCATCTATATTGGTCGAAATGTCAGTAAGCTTTCCAAGTTTCAATGTCAGTTGCTGATTCTCCTGATTATAGGTAGTATACAAATACGTATTTACCAGCAGAATACCCAGAAAAAACACCAGTAATGAGATACCAGTCAGCTTAAACCTGTTTTTTTGTTTTAACTCCTCACGCTGCCTGTCTACCTCTTCCACCTCAATCTTAACCACCTCACTTTCAATCAATCCCAAAAAGGCAGTAGCATAAGCGATAAGCAGATTACCAGGCACCGCTTCATTACCAACTTTAATCTCTGCAGTAGTACTTTCCTCTCTGATCTTATAAAGCTCCACCAATCCTTTTTCAAACATTAACTCGTGACTTCCAAAAGTCATGATCTCTTCGTTCATTGAGAACAACTGATAAAGATCTGCAACAGTGAATGGTCCTAATGTAACGCGTGTTACAAAACATCCCGTCTCTTTGAACCTCGACAGCAACTGGTCTATCAATTCCCTTCTTGTTAAGGATATATATACCTGATGACCGGACGATTTGAGCTTCTGAAGGTAATAGTCGGAGAACTTTGAATTAGGAAAAATCTGACTGAAAGCATGGGCATCATCTGTATATTCATCCTTAATCTTTTTATGCAGAATCCCTCTCCCCGTAACACTCAATAACAATGGAGTATTTTCCAGAGAAAGCGCCTTAAGATCACTCCACTCTGCAATACCCTCTTCTTGTCGCTCTATCCGGACCAGGTTCTCTTCAACAGAAAGAATAACACAGTTAAAGGTATATTTCCCCTCTGAAGAGATTACTACCTCAATTCCTGCTACTTTCTTTTTTCCCAATATCTTCTGCTTCAGCTTCTCAATCATAAATTAGTATATAATGGTTGGCTTAATAAACACAACCGAAACTATTTTATTTTTTGAATTGGTCTTAGAACTGAACAACCATTTTATAACTGGAATCCTTGACAGCAAAGGTACTCCTGAACCACCTTCAGAACTTTCGGTTCTTTCAAGACCTCCCAACACTACCATCTCTTCATTTCTTACCCTTACAATAGATTTAAACTGACTTGTAGAAGATGGAGGCGGACCACTTACCGGAGAATCGGTAAAGTCTGTAATGCTCACATCTATATTTAAGGTAACCTGATCATCTCCCGAAACGATAGGTTTGATATTAACCGAAAGGTTTGCCTGAACTGCATTGTATTGCTCTGTAACTACAGTCTGAGGAGTAAGACTTCCTACCACATTCTGAGTTTTCAGCGCATAATATCTTGTACTACCAATACTCAGATTGGCATCGTGCCCATTAAGTGTAGAAAGTTTTGGGGTAGATCGAACGTTGACATTGTTATTCGTTTCAAGGGCACTTAGACCTATATAAAACTGGGGAGTGACTCTTCCTATGTTAAACACATTGTTACTTCCCAACCAGCCCAGAAAATCATTGATCGACTTAGAACCAAATTTAAAATCCAGCCCTGGGAATATACTTCCACCGGTCGCAACCGAATCCGAAACTCCGGCACTAATACCTGTTTTTAATGTCCTTCCTTTTCGCACATCCATTAAAATGACTTCAATCATAACCATTGGAACCACTTTGTCCAGCTGACGGACAAAAGCTTCTATTTCCAATATCTGAGGAAGGCTTCCTGAAAGGAGTATACTATTCAGTTCTTTAAACTCTTTGATCTCTACTCCCTTTTTCAACTCAGCCGGAATTATTTCCTGAACGGCATCGAGTGACCGGTATTGAAACTGAATTACTTTATTCGCTCTCAGACCTTCCAGCTTACGTTCTCCTATCATATAGATTTTATTATCTACTTTATAGGTATAGTCCGTTCCCTGAAGGAGTCTTCCAAGAAAATCATCAAACCTTACATTGTTTACCCGGGTAGTGGTCGTTCCTTTAATATCAGAAAACAAAAAATAGTTATTACCCATTTCCTCGGATACTACTTTGATAACTTCTGATATCGGAGCATTGACAGCATCAAGACTAAGTGTTTTTCTTCCCAGAGAGTCTTCATGCACTTCCACATCAAGATTAGTATTGGTTCCACCTGCCTGCGCTCCGTTGTTCTTATTAGTTTGAGGTTTTTGATTCGTAGTCTTTTTCTTATTTTTTGGATCGTTTGCTACTAAAAGGTCCTCTCCTTCCTCTATCGATTTTACTACATAAAAATCATCTTCTGTTTTTACCACTTTCAGATTATTGGCATAAGCCATTTTCTGAATGGCGTTTTCAAAAGGCATATCTTCAATATAGACATTGATAATCTTGTCACTCAGCCCTGAGCTAAGAATAACATTCTTTTTTGTTGTCTGGGTAATTTTCTTCACCACCTTGTCCAGTGTATCATTTTTCAGATCAAGGCTTAAAAGGTTATTATAGGAGTTATATTTTATCAGGATCTCTTTGGGTGGCATCACCACCTGAACTGTCGGAGGGGGATTATACTTTTTAAAGGACATAATAGAACCTACGAACTGAATATCCAGCTCATATTCCTTTGCTACAAACAACAATATGTTATAGACTTTTTCACTGGTAAAATTATTATAGATCCTAATACTCAGAGAAGGATCTACGCTTATGTTAAGATTATGCGATTCTGCAAGTCCTCTGAGAAATTCCTGTATGGAAGCACCGGAGACAGAAAAATCAACAGTTTCATTAAGTCCCGGACTTATAGCCGAAAGATCACGCAGACGTTGTTCCAATTCATCGAACCTGTTCTGCTGGGCCCATACGCTTCCTGAAAAGATTAGCAAAAAGCAGTAAACGTATACTATCTTGTTTTTCACTTTTAAAAATTGACTAGTAATGGATAAATTTCTTCTAATGATGTTATGCCTTCTTCAAAAAGCTCAAAAGCATTTTCAGATAATGTCTTTATTTTCCTTTCCTTCAATTCCGCAGAAACGTCAAAAATCCCGGCTTTAATTTTCTCAGCCAACTCATAATCGATGGGAATCACTTCGTACACCGCTTTACGACCTTTATACCCTGTGTAAAAACAGTGATCACACCCCTTGGGTACAAAATGACTTTTTACACTACGATATGCCTTAAACTGACGGGGATATAACGCTGCATCAAACGGTTCTTCCTGTTTACACTGGCACAGCGTTCTTACCAGTCGCTGGGCCACCGTGGTATTCAATGTATTGGCCACAAGAAAAGAAGGTATTCCCATGTCGATAAGACGGGAAACGGTCCCCCAGGCGGAATTGGTATGTATCGTAGACAACACCAGGTGCCCTGTTAACGAGGCTCTGATGGCCATGGAGGCTGTATCCGGGTCTCTAATCTCTCCTACCATGATCACATCCGGGTCCTGCCTCAAAAAGGTCCTCAGAGCACTTCCGAAATTAAGCCCTATGCTTTCTTTCAATTGAACCTGATTAATCCCCTCCAGCGTGTATTCTATAGGATCTTCAATGGTTACAATATTGCGGGTTTCCTTGTTTAGCAGCTTCAGGGTTGCATACAAGGTTGTAGTTTTTCCACTACCTGTAGGTCCGCTGATCAGCAACATACCATGTGGTCTTCTGGCGCCTTCAAGGTAGTTTTTCAGATCATATTCCGAAAAGCCAAGACGGGTAATATCAATGTTCGTCGCATCATTACTAAGCAACCTCAATACAACCTTTTCACCATGAAGGGTAGGCAAAACAGAAACCCTGATATCGAACTTATTTCCTTTATGGTTAAAGAAAATACGTCCATCCTGTGGTAACCTTTTTTCTGCAATATCAAGGTTGGACATAATCTTGATTTTATTGATCATGGAAGGGTAATCATTCTTTTCTAGTACATACCTTTCCACGAGCAATCCGTCTATACGAATACGAACCCGGCAACGCTCATCATAAATCTCTATATGAATATCACTACTCTTAAGATTTTTCGCTTCCGCTATAAGGTTGGAAAGGAAATCTTCCGAAGTACCTGTATAGGCCTGACTTTTCTTTCGGGTGTCTCCCGCTTCTCTCAGATAATATTTACTCAGAGACTTTTGAATCAGCTCTGATGTAATCTTCTCCAGGAGGACTGATTTCCCCAACAATACCTCCAGCTCTTCCGCCACCATAGGGTCATAAGCCTCCTCGTCAATAAGAAAGCTTATCTTCTGAGCTTCTTCTTTCACTGGAATAATGCGGTAATGCCACGCCTGATCAGGCGTAAGAAGCTGCAATTGGTCGGCTTTTAAAGATTCGAGGAGTTCACTATAGTTCATCGGAACAAATAATTCAAAATTCTATGATCGTCCAGCTTCACCACATACAAATCTGCAAGCAGTAATCCACTTAACAAAAGTGCCTGTAGTCCTGCCAGCGGGATCGTTTTCTGATAATCTTTTACCATCTTCATCAGTACTACAACAACGACTATCAGTAACAAACTGGAAAGATAAAACAACATGTAGAGTACAGGTGTAAACAATGGGGTGATTACCAATAAGAACAAAATATCACCGAAACCTAAATATTCCCTGGTAATATTTACCAGTTCACGTCTTTTTATTGAAAAATATAAGGAGACCATTATCAATTGCACTAAAAGAAATAGTGCATTGATTCCTGTACACTCTATAATCCTGTCTAATCCGCCAGCAGGTAATCTGTATAAAATTACCAGTATAAAAAGCATTGGAAAAAAATACCAGCTAACTGCTCTTTCCTTCAGGTCCTGCAAAAAAATAAGCACCAGTATTACCAATATAAAGAAAATAAGCAGGAAATTCATACGATTAATCCTGCACTACTTCTCTTAAATTTTTATCCTGATCAATTTCCCACACATTAAAAACTCCGTCTCCGTCAAAATCCACTACTGCTGTTGCTTTTATAACAAAAGTCGTAGGAGAAGATTCTGCGATTTCTATTCTATAATTGGCCTGACCATTTTCGGACTCGGTGACCAATTGCTCCTGAACAAAACCTATAGCAGCAAGATCCCCTGAATATCTGGACTTTTCATAAAAATAGGTTTTTTGCAACGTATAAGCATGTTCCAGCTGAATTTTAGCTTCTGTACTTTTTGCTTTGGTGATCAAGGGCATCAAGTTGGGCAAAGCCAATAGTACCAAAATACCAACTATAACAAGGACAACAAGGACTTCTGTCAAAGTAAAAGCTGCTGCCTTGGCATTCAAAAATCGTTTTTTCATAAACTGTGATCGGAAAAATGGAATCTAAATTACTTAATTTTATACATACTTTATAAACAATGGAAGAATTTTGCATTCAATGGAACAAACCATTCGTGATATGTTAAAAATTTATTCACATTTTTATTCCTGATAGTATCTTTTTGGGCAAATTCCACCAGCTATTCCCCGCTAATACAACACATTACATTCCAGACACTTTACTAAAATCATTTTCAGAAGAATTTGACAAAACGCTTCAAAATTTTAAAGAGATTATTTCGGACTTTACACGTCTTTCCGCCGTTAAACATTTTCATTTACAACAACAGACTAACCTCCCAACAGGTAGGAATTTAATGCTGCAGTTTTCCTTCGATAAAGAAAGACTAAATCTGGCACAATTTGCTTATCTGTATGTGTCCGATCCCGGAAATTACAACCTTCTTGCCAAAAATTTCATTTTCAATGGATCTGCACAGCAACTGTGGAATTATCTTGGCATCTTTTACAACTATTAACCAGACTTTTGATTTGAAGGGAACGTTTTCGAAACACACGCCCAACTGCACAGACTTCTCGTTATCTATTCTTCCAAAGCTTCATTACCTGCTTTAAGAATCCCAATAAGCCTTCACCTCTTCGGATATCATTGTATTATCCTGACACTCTGCTATATTTACCCGCTGGACATTAGCAAAATATCTTTAAGGATTTTTATGAAAGGATATATTTTCTACTCATCACCCCGCTGTTACTCTATACCCAAACGACTATTTCCCAATCCATCTATTTCGGCCCCAAAGCCGGAATAAACCTTAGCCGTATACAGGGCATTTCTGAAGGAAAAACACGACCAGGTAGTCTTGCGGGATTATCGGTGAACTGGAAACAATTTCCTCATGTAGGATTTAACGTCGATTTACTGATATCTTCCAAAGGAGCCAGAAAGACAGGGCAACTAAAGACCGACTCCAGTAACTTTAGGTGGAATTCTTACCTGAATCTGGTTTACCTTGAATCTCCACTGCTTTTTGAGCTATATCCTGGTAAAAACGATCATTCCTTCCAGCCCAGGCTGGTAGGGGGCATTTCAACTGCAATCTTACTGATAACTCCAGAGTCAATATTTTACAACCAAAGTATCTCTAACAGTAATTTTGACCCCACTTTTAAGACATCAACAGAATCAGCAACTTATAAAACAGGTGACATAGGACTTATCTATGGAATGGGTTTCACATACCGCATCGGAGACCATACGCTATTCAGTTTTGACACAAGATACACATATGGACTGACCGATATAAAAACCAACAGTAAATCAACCCCTTGGAAAAACCGCGCCATTACTGTGCTTCTGGGCATCTGTTATAAAATCAGTAAATAATCTTCTAAATCTTATATGTAACCAAGACATGTAAGAAATAGCCATACAACGATCCGACTGCAACTCTCCGCCTGCCCTAACTTTACATCCTATATGCAGATTGATCATTAATTGTTGGTTACATTGAAATTAATCGTTAGAAAAAGCTTACGCAGCTTTGCAGTACTCCTCTCCCTTTCATCCATTGTAGTTACCGCCCGTGCCCAGGACAACTCCGGCACAAAAGAAAAAAAAGGCAGCTCTTTTTATATCATGTGGGGATATAACCGGGACCACTATTCACGTTCCACCCTGCACTTTACAGGAAGTAATCCCAATGGCGATTACGATTTTAAAGTTCTGAAAGTCCGTGCCCATGACCAGCCTGACATGGACAATTTCTTTCGTACACCGCCAACCGTTCCTCAATACAATTTAAACATTGGGTTTATGTTCAACGAAAAGAAAGGTTGGGGTATAGAAGGGAGCTGGAACCATTTAAAGTACGTGATGAACGATAATGAAGTGAGACACGTGAAAGGCGAAATTTATGGACAACGCATTGATCAAGACACCCTGATAAGCCCGGACTTTGTGAAGTTTGAGCATACCAACGGAAACAACTATCTGATGCTTTCCTTAGTTAAACGTCTTGTACTATATGAATCTAAAAACAACTACGTTCGTTTTAGCGGACTGATAAAACCAGGAGGAGGTGTATTGATTCCCAAGACCGATTCAAGAGTTCTGGGCTATCACAATGACGGGCCGTTTAAATTATCCGGAATTGTTGTAGGCGTAACAGGAGGTCTGAGAGTAGATTTGTTCAGGTATTTCTTCCTTGATACCGGATTGCAGGTAGCAGAGGCTTTTTACACCTGGGGTAAAATCTATAATGGAAAAGTCAGACATAACTTCTTATCTCTTCAATATTCCTACGCTGCAGGGATAAATATTCCAATAGGATATTAAGGAATTAAAAACTATCAAGGCTTGGCTGGGGCGTGTTGGGCAATGCTACAACACATCCCCTTTTTCTTTTTTTATTATTTTCAGAAAAAAAATAGCCAGCTCTACAAAAACTGGCTACTCTTAATTTTTTCCTCTATCTCCCGCATTACAAATGCGAAGACACTTTATACAGTATGAATCTATAACAATCTTAGTTATCTCACTATCACAGATTGCACGCTTTACAAAGTCGAGTAGACAAGGGCATTTCAGCCCAAGCCTCTCACAGAACCGTACTTGACAGTCTCCCGTCATACGGCTCTTGTTATACAAATC
>JGI12383J13903_1000370_pt1 | contig 35981 bp, 27 predicted proteins | sample Passage237B_FD_13903 | JGI IMG/M metagenome (IMG submission 13903)
CGCGTTAACTTAAACTATTCAGTTTAATGCTCATCGTTTGCGGTATAGACTACTAGGGTCTCTAATCCTGTTCGATCGCTATACTTTCATGCCTCAACGTCAGTTTAATATAGTAAATTGTTTTCACCATCGGTCTAAACTATAAATTTTTCGCATTTTATCGCTCATTTATAGATTAGATTTACTCCTATTAAACTCTAGATTGCAGTTTTTGTAAAATCCAAAAAACCTTTTTGAGTTAATACAAACTTTGCAAACAGTCTACGCATCCCCTACACCCAATGATTACGGATAATGCTTGTCGCTCATGTATTACCGCGGCTGCTGGCACATGTATTGGCCACGACTTCTATTTCAACAAAAACACATCATGTTGGTTGACGCGAAAGCTTTACAACGTGGTTAAACATCTTCGTCACTTCCGTCAGTTCGCTGGGTCATGCAGGTGCACATTGCCCAAAATTCCCCACTGCTGCCTTAGGGCGGGGTGGTTCTCATCCCCCGTGTGGCTGATTCCTCTCTCAACTCAACTAAGGATCACTAGCTAATTTATACTTAAATAAATCATTACTTAATCCTACGCATTTAAACCATCCAACCGGCATAAAAAACATCTTATTAAAGTGATATTACAATAAAATTTAACTAAGACTAACAATAAAAAATGCCGTTTAATATTTTTATTTGAAAAAATTGAATGACATTATAACACGTGTTACTCACCTCGCCGCATTTAAATTCAAAACTGAAAATAAAATACTTGCATGTGTTAGGCGTCTGACTAGCATTAATCCCGAGCCAAGATCACACCCATATATACAATTGTTTACATCCTTTAATTTTTTTTTAATTAAAAAAGTTATTTAATTTTATCGCATTGTTAATATCAATACGTATTATCAAACATACTTACGTGCTGCGTAATGTTTTGTAAATCTTTTTAATTTTCGATTAGTCATTAGACGTGGTAGTCCAAATGTATGTCATCATATTAAAAAGTGTTCAAACGGTAAAGCGCACACCCGTATAGGCATGTGATGATGGTACCGACCGCAAATCTCTGCGCATTGACCATAATAGAATCCAACATTATCGATGTAGAACGTATGGTGTGTCGATCTACCTGGTATACAATCCAATTTTAATCCGAGACCAGGAATAAATCAAGAATGGATTACATCAAAACTATTTGTAATAAGTGTTAGATTAGTGTGTGCTGGTAATACTAAAGTTCTACGTGTACGTAGTAAACGACGCGATAATAAAACATTAGTTAATTCATCACGCACCCGTTGTTTTTTAACACGTTTATAACGTGCTGTAGCGTTAAAATCATAGTAGGAGAATGTGTTATCATGAAGATGTAATTTTCCAGAAAAACGTATTTTTTTATCTTTGTCAATACCTCCGAATTTATCTCGAATATAACGAATACGTGGTAAAATAACTTTTTTTCGTAAATATCTTTTTTGTTTAAAAACAAGATACGAATTATGTGGTAAAATTTTTGGTTGTACCGATGTTTCGGAATCCATAAAACGTACGTCGAGTAAATCACTAGTGTCATCGGATACTAAGTGTTTAATTAAACGTACAGGGTATAGTGTACCAGTTTGTTTTTTGGTTCATCGGTTAATTTGATTATAATCTTGATATCGATAAAAAAATGATTTATATTTATCATAAACGTTACCTGTTAATAACGTTTGACTCATATTATTAAAATTATCAAACTCTTCGAATTGATCTTCGCGATTTTCATCGTAAAGGTCGATTGCTTTGTTTGTTTTAATAAATGGGTTGCTGTTATAACTTTCTAAATTTATTTCATCTTTTGCATCTGAAAGTTGTTTATCTTCTCAAGCCGCACCTTTATTTTGTAAACGTGTAAGTCAGTTTGAGTCATTATATGTCATAAAGCGATGATTATTTAAAAACGTTTTATCATGCTCATTAATTTTTTCTGAGAAACTTTGCAACTCATCTGAGTAATTAAATCTCACACTAGTTGCATTTTGCTCATGAAGATTTCGATCAACTGTTAAATGTGCATGATCTAAAAAGAAAGCTCGTAATTTTTCATCTGCGGATGCTAAATGAAAATTATCTTCGCGGCTTTCTGTTGCAAAATATTTATTTCAATATTTTTTTACTCATCGGTTTTGAAGTCGTAATTGGATTATATGTAAATAATCATTCGACGTTTGCATGTCACCTGGGGTGTAAATACATCATTTGTTACGTCCAATATTTTTTGGTGCAGTTAATATATCAACAAACGTTTTAACTTCAAGTTTATAAACTCAATATCATTGTTTTCCACGAATTCTGATAGTAAATAAACCACCTTCATTTTGTCATTCAATCATACGTAGTAAAAAATTTGAGTTACTTAAAATATTCGCACATCATGAAACAGGGATTACGCAGATAAGTAGGTCTCCTCATTTTCCGTGTGGTTTTAGAGTCGTTGCGATTCTTGGACGGAATTTAAGTGTTCGAAATCGTACAAAACGAAGTACGACTAAATAGTAAAAACTTCATAAAAATGAAAATCAAAATCATCATCAGTACTGTCACTGACCTAGATGAATTAGCATATCAGATTTATTATTAGAAAAACCGATGTGAAAATTAGACTGAACGATGACTTCGGTAAAAATATTCCCTCACATCCAATATTGGATATTTTATATTTTTTTTATAAAATAAATAATGACGGATTGTTATAATCTATTTTATTAAAATAAATTATAATAAATTAATAAAGAAAAATCCAAAAAACAGTATTAAAATTATAAAATTAATTTTATCTGCGAAAATATCAAAAAATTGTTGATAACGGAATTTAATAACTAATAGAATAATACCAATTATTAAAATAAATCAATTGATTAACGTTGACAACAAATTAGAGTTTTCTACAGAATTTTGAATTAAATAGAATGTTTTACTATTAAATGATCAAAACGGTAGGTGATTATTTACGTTTGCTCATATAAAATACGAAAAATACATATATGTGATAACCCCGCATGAGATTATTAATAGTGATGTTATTGCTACAGAACTTGCTAAAGTTGTATTTGAATAAAATCCAGATTTTAGATTTTGTTTTGAAGCTGCGACATATATAGCTTTTTTTGCTTTTTTTGTATCAAAAAAGACGTAATAATATAATCGGTATGAATAGATTAAACTTGAAAACATTCCAATAAACAGATTGACTTTTATAAATCAATTATTGAAATCAAATACTGTCAATACAGTGTAATGTTTAATAAAAAATCCAAATGAAAATGGTAACCCTCCTAGATTGATTAATCCGACAAGTGTCATACATGCTTCAAATGGTAAATATTTAAAAAACCCACCCATGTAACGGAAATCTTGGTAGTTTCTAGCGAACCGAATAACATTACCGGCACACATAAAAACAAGTGCTTTGAAGAAACCGTGTACGCATAAGTATAACAATACAACCTCTAAGTTAAAAAAACATGATAAAAATATTAAAAATCCACAATGACTAATCGTGGAGTACGCTAAAATACGTTTAACATCTGATTGAAAACATGCGCCTATACCCCCTAATGCGGCTGTAATAGAACTGATTATTAAAATTCAATAAAGTACAGCACTTGTTAATTCTACTAAAAACGAAAAACGTAAAAGTAAAAAAACTCCTGCTGAAACAAGGGTAGCTGAATGAATTAGTGCAGACGCTGGTACTGGTGCTTCCATAGAATCTGGTAATCAGATATGAAATCCAAACTGCGCGGATTTAATAAATGCCGATAACATAAGGAAAAATGCCAAGAATTCTACAAAAGAAACATTCATTCCTAAAATATTAAGTTTATAATCGATAAAATTTATAAAAGAAGTATTGAGTGTTAGTATATTACTTTCTCCAAGTATTAAAATATTCAAAAGTATAAAAATTAAAATACCCAAGTCACTTATTTTATTGAATAAAAAGGCTTTAAATGCCGCTTTAAGTGTACTTATTTTAGTCGATCAAAAATTAATAAGAAAAAATGACGTCAGTCCTATCAACTCTCACCCTAAAAATAACACAAAAAGATTACCGCCTAATACTAAAATACACATACTCATCATGAAAAGATTAATAAATAAAAATAAACGCTCTACGTGAGGTTCATACCGAAAATATGAAAAAGTGTATAATAATACACATAAACCGATCGATAAAATGAGAGCTACGTAGGTTATAGATAACTTATCAATCAATACATCAAAGTTAACTTGAATTGTTCCAGGTAGATAGAATCATTTAAACCCATTAATAAATATTGAAGTTGAAGAATTATAAATATATACAAATGTTACGATCGAATAAAGTCATGCAAAAAATAAAGGGGTTAAAGTTAAAATAAACGCACCGTATAGTCCAAAATAATTAGGCGCTGCTAATGCAACAAATGATAAAATAAAAACTAATAATCCAAATTGTAGCATTAGGTGCGAAGACGTATTTAATGCGTCTACAGTGTATGTATTGTGTGCTGTGGAAAAAAATATTTCGAACATTTGTGGAAAATGTAACAGTGTATTATTTATGTATGTCAGCATATTACAAAATAATTAATATAAAATAATTTTACACCGCTTTACACACTATACATAAATTAATTATTAATAGTATGCATTAATGTTTGAAAATTATAATTTCATGTTACATAATTTGTAGGCGTTATACTATAAGGACCTAAAATATTTAGGGGGTCAACAGCCGAAGTCGAGTGATATATAACTGCAAAATCAAATAGTACAACCCATAAATTACTCATTAAATACCAAATAGACAAGCACACACAACCTAAAAATAGTGTTACAATACGGGGGTGGAGGGGCAAATTAATTAAAATTATATTTTTTTTTTAACATATTTTTTTATGATAACTGCAAAAAAATTTATAAAATTTTTTAATTTTTTATAAATTTCTTTGATTAATCAAAAAATAAAATACGTTACTTTTCGAGCGTTTGGTATAACAACTGAATTCATAAAATTATAAAGTTTATCTTGTTCGTGTAAAGGGATATTATGTCATGCGCTACGTTCACGTAATCATTCTGCAGAATGCCGTGTTGTTAATTCAACTGGTACGACACCGTGTTTAAAATAAAATACGCGATTTTGTAGATTATATCGATATAGATCATATCAGAATGGACGGCGTAATCATGAAAATGTTAAATAAAAGAAAATATAGAAGTATGATCCTAACATTCCAATATTACCATTGACACGATTATAAAAACGCCCGTAAGGTAAAAATGATGACGCATATAACATACACATAAAGAATAATCAAAATGTTAATTGTGTGTATAAATTGAGTTCTGTATTTGTATATTTTTGAGGGTAGAAAATTGGTTTACGTAGAATTATTCATGATAAAAATGATGTTTTATAAAGAACACCAGATGCTTCTTTATATCCATGTAGTGTAGGTTGGTGGAACAATACTCAAAAAAAATAAACTAACCCGAAAATTCCAAGTGTGTGATGTGGGCATACAATTAATCATGCCATGAATGGTCTGAAATATCAATGCGGCGCTACCCCATAGAATCGTACATCAGTAACAATACCGACGTCTCCTCACATAAACAACTCAAAAGATAATGCTTCTGGTTCAGGGTATAAATATAAACATATAAAGAATAATAAAATTAACATATCGATGAAAATACCAAGTTCATTACTTAGAGCTTCATCTCATCACGCTAACTCATTATCAACACCATCATAAGATACTTCGTTTTTTCAATCATAATGCATATCAATTCCATGTAATATAGACATGTATGCTACAAAAAATGCGGAAATGTAATGCGCGTATGCAAGACGAATTAAAGTATCTGTATTGAGGTTTTTATCTGTAAATAATCATCAATAAAATTTTCCTGTGAAGAAAAAAAATGTATTGACGATGTTAGCTGCGATTGTTAAAGTAATTTCGCTTAAATGAGTACAACATAGTACAAGTCCTAAAAATGTAACTGCTTGAAAAACTAAAAATGTGAAAACTCCTGATTTTCATGCGGTATCGTGCTCATATTCATATGCTTGGATATAAATTTTTCTAAATAAGTGTGCTCAAAAAAACACAAATAATAAATCTACTCCACGTTCATGTAATCAAAACATATCGTCGGTGTAGAGGTCTTCGAGATCTTCCTCGTCGCGTACGATTGGTACTAACATAGGTTCAGGTACCAAACTAAATGCTAGCATAGTACCACTAATTAGTTGGCTTACTATAACTAGTATTAAAAAAAAACCGATTAGTGCTGGCATATCGTGAAAAGCTACAGTCATTACAGAAAAATACTGCACAATATTCGATATAGATAAATTAAAGTATGATTGATTTCAACGTCCCAATAGTTTTATAAAAAAAACTTCAGTTATTTTACTGAAAAAAAATTATTACTACGATTACGTAGATCGGTGATAGAAAAGATACGTGTATTATGAATACCGTATTTATTGTATATAAATTGACGTTTAGTGTTGTTATTGAGATGTGCAGACGTGTAGCACTCTTTTAGTTTTTTAAGACTATACTTGGTATATTTTATAGATTTACGGCTTTTTTGTACACCCATATGCTCATAATTTAGTCTATTTCTTATATTTAATTTTACGAGTTTATTTATTATTTAGCTTTTCTATCGTAGTTCAGTCAGTTCCGATGTTGTCCATAATATTTACAGTTTTAAAAATTTTTTTAAAAAAAATTACTAAAACGAACCCTATAGAAAACTCAACACTAGCTATGGTTATAATTAATAAAGATAAGGTATACAAATATAAATCATCTACGTGTATACCTATGATTAATGTATACATATACATGACAACTCAAATAATTTCACTTGTAACAAACAACTTAATTAAGTTATGTGTATTTAAAAAAAATAAAATTCATGAGAATCAAAATAAAATTAATCAAAAATTTAAAATTGACTGCATAATTATTATTTAGGTACAATGTCCAAGAGTAGGATCGAACTACTGACCTTTAGATTTTCAGTCTAACGCTCTACCACTGAGCTACTTGGACATTCGAGTCTAAAACACTTTAATATATAGACGTATCGTTAAAAACATTAAAAAAAGATACAAATATATGTTGTTAAATCTATGAGTAAATTAAACTAGTAGTATAATCATGAATAAGTTGATTACTGTTACTAAAGTACTATATGATAAAAATGCTTTAAAATTTTTGGTATCAAATAATAAATTGATTAAATAAAGAATACTAAAGACTAACATAATCGCAATAAACGAACCTGAGAATTCGCGTAACATAGGAACTTGATATACAAACAATAAAGTAAAAAAATAGATATAAATACTTAAATACAAAGTTGTATAAATTATTACCATAAATAGAGGTACCCCTTTATATGTTTCAATTTTAAAAAATTGATATGGAGACAATCCTAATTTTATAAAAAAACCTGTAGTTAATAGTATTACAATAACCGAAATAAACAAATCGGTTAAATATCAATTAGTAGACAATACTGATAAAAAAAAATTTAAAAATCAAAAATTCGATAATCCAAACGAATAATGGACATTAACTAAAGAAAAAAATAAAAGTATTGAACTAACAAAATTAGCTCAAAATTGGAAAAAAAGCGAATTAAAGAGACCATATGAAAACTGCGGGGTGGTACTTTTTTTTGCAGCACTGACAGTATTATAGGTGTACATAATCCGACTAACCGCGAATTTACCAAAAATTAATAACGCAATAAATTCTAATACGAATACGGCAAATAATAAATTTGTACTTCCGATTAGTAAATAACTAGCAATAGTGATCAATACAATAAAAAATAAATATTCAGGAGTATATGAAATATTTTGATGTACTAAGTTCGAGCTTGTAAAAAGAATTAAAAACAATATCCCAATTGATATGAAAAAGTACCCTAATGTGTATTGTGATACATATACCATATCTCAATATGCCAGTTGAGTGTTTGCTTTTTCGGTCACTAAGTAGTTACTTAAAATAATCCCAACTAGTAATAATCCAGATATTATAATATATATATTTCGGGTAACCTCTGTTAATTTCGGTCTTTTAATATCGGTTGCGAGGGTTGCTGGTGTGGTAATTGTATTTACATGTGTGTGATATAATAGTCAAAGGTTTACACAAAGTGTACATGTTAGTATACTAAACGATACATCAGTAAACGAATTTAATAACAAATTAATTAAAATTTAACGTACGGCGATTCTCTTGAAATAAAAACTAGGATGCTCGCCACCATGAAAATTTGTAATAAAGAGTGGGTAATAAAAAATATTTCTATCAGGGTGTCTAAAACAGTTTGTTAAAACCAGATTAACGTAAATCAGTAATGTTCTAAAATAGGCGCGTCTATACCCCATCGATGTGTATACAAATCTTATATTTTTTGTTCCATAAGCTCTTTTATTAAAGATAATTTTTGCTGTGTTTTTAGATTGATTACAAACAATCATCGAAGGGACTCGTTGTTTAATTTGGTACTTAAAAAACCCATATAACATATTAATTACAATTTATTAAGAAAAATTTGCCAATAAAAAATTGCTTGTACATTGTGTATTAATAGCAAAAACAGTACGCATGTGTTTTGTGCGATGGGTACTAAAATTAAATAAATTATTTTTTAAAAACTCATTCGTTTCGGTTAATGTAATAATAGAATTATATGGTTGTGACGTTATCTTTTTATTCCGTATAGAAATAATCAGTGTGTATTCTAAATTTAAGATATTGAGTCGGGCTAATTTATTTTTATAAGGAGCTCGTAAAAATATTACAGATTTTTTTTTTGTAGGTAACACGAATGATGCTACAGTGTAGTTATTGAATATATGATTTGTCTTTACCTGAGTAGTGTAACGATACAATATATATAGAAACAGATATAACTGCGTGTTTACCGCTGTTATGTGTTTATCTTTATACTTTAAAAGGTCAACTCCATAAGAATTTTTTTCTATGGTAGTGTTTGCTACTGTTTTATCTAATTCTAAAAGTTTTAAGTTTGTTCACTTATAGAAAGATTTAAATTGAATTTGGATATACAAAGTCTACATACGGTGCGGTAATTCAATGATTTAAATCACCTAATTAATTTTCTAAAAGTTTTCGGAAATGTTTCTGAGGTAAATAAAGTTGGTTACGAACCCGACTCAGCTTTAATACATTACAATGCTGTACAACGGTATTTGCTAATGTAGGTTGCTTTAACGCAGAGCTAGATTTATGAATATATCGCAGGTCTAATTTCATTTTAATTCGCATTTTCAAAACGTACTTCTTGTAATTCTTTGGGTTTACATTTAAATGTTCTATGAATATACGGCCTGGATATACGACAGTACATCAACGTTTAAAATTCCCTTTACCCTTACCCATACGTGCATTTTTGGATTTGTGTGTTAAAGTATAATTCGGACGAATATATAATCAAGTACGTTTACGATAATACGTACGAATTTTACGTTTTTTACGCCCGAACATACGTTTAAAAAATTTACGTAAAAATAAACAATATCTATATTCAAATCTAAAGGTGTATAAACAATATAAACCTAAAGTACCAAATCTTAATAATGGAAGACGGTTTTTTTTGAAGGTACGTTTTTTTAACATTCTTTGAATTGGGTATTTACGGGTAAAAACAATCATAAAAAATCTTTTAAATAAAACAGTATGTTTACTTCTTATCTATATCAAAGTCTAAACGGCTTTTAATATTTTAGTAAAACATTATAATCTATACGTGGTATAATTTGTTTAGATGATAACAGGAATCGAACCCATAATGGTAGCTTATGAGACTACCGTTTTACCATTAAACTATATCATCTCGCTTAAAAATAATTCAATTTATATTAGTAATTCACGACGTATTTTTTATAGTTCATATTTTCGATTTTATATACGTTGTATCAGAGAAATATTATGCATCAATAAATATAAGATATATATATTATCTCGATACTAAATAAGCACCGTAAATTGAAATTACTCATGAATGTATACATACTAATACTATTATTGGTGTAAATAGTAAATCCTGTAGTATGTTGAATATTGTTTTTAATGCGATTCATAAAAATATTTTTTTCTAACAAGAACGATGTGTCATAACTAAATAAATTAGTTCAGGATATACTAAAATCAGTCAAGCTTATGTGAGTGTAAGATCTATACACGTGTTTAACCGTATATATACTCACTGTAACAAAAAAAATAAAAAATATTAAATAAATTAACAGGGTGGTGTAATGAAATACTCAATAGCGAAACGGTGTATAGTTCATAAACGCATAAACTAGTAAATACATAAGCGCGTACGCTGGTTGCAAAATATACAAAAAAATACAACCTAAAATTATTAAGGCAAGTGCATAACTCTCACTTGCGCGACTATTGATTACTACTGTACAAATCAATATAAATGCACACAGATGTGCTAAGTTTATACCTATAGGTGTTCGAATAACTATTGTATTTTCTGCAAATAAATAATATATATACCAATACACGCTAACAAGCAAAATGCATGGTACGTAGCGGATCGATAAAAATTGCACCCCGGTATAACGTCTAGCTGGAATTAATTTTATACAGATAGCACCTGTAACACAAAAAATAATTCATAAACTAAATTTTGCATAAATAGGTGTATTACTTGTGCGAACAAACGAATGCACAGACGTTATCAACCCTAAACGTATAATGAAGTATATTATAACAATACTCATAACTATTAAAAATATCCGCCCCTTCATAATAAACCCATTTTCGGTATGCAGCAATGCTAAAATAATAAAAAATAAAATAAGCGAAACAAGCTCCACAGGATCTCAACTTCAAAAACCACCTCAATTTAACTCCTGACTAGCCCAAACGGCTCCTAATATAATACCAACAGCTGTATTTATAATAACTATATATAACGAACTGCGAATAAATTCTTTCGGTATGTATACTGAATCGTATCGGTAGATATAATAATAAAATATCAGAGTCATACTGTAAATATAGTATATAAACACTGGGTGGATATTCAATAAGCCATTTTGTAATGTTGCGCTAATATTGTGAGAATGCAAAAAGGTTCATACATAATTGTAATTCGAGTCGGGTACGCAAAAGTACATCAATATAATCAGTACATAACTAAAAAAAAATAATAATAGTTTATTTTTTAACTTTAATACAGTATACCCTAATAGTATAGCTAAGAAAATAATAGTGTACGTTGGCGATGAAAGCGTGTATAATAGCACTAAACTATCATTAAAAAAAAGCTTTCCGCTCTTAAATATACTATTATTTGTAAAGGTCATCAGAATATTGTAAACTAATCCAAAAAAACAGATTTTACTTAGACTAGTAATTACGCATGCTCGTGAACCCCTAAACAATATTATTTAAACCGTGCGTGTTTTAAAACGTTTTCGTATGTATTTTTTTATAGATCGTCGAGTATTGAATTTTTGAGCACCGATATTACGTCTAAAAACAATTATTATATAGTGTAGCTTTACAAAGTTTTGTGCGGTGCGTAAATTGTTTATGATCTTTGATCGAATTGTTCCTAAATTAATTAAACGTAAATAGTATGACGTAAGTAAATTACGTTTATTTGTCAAAATTACAGCCAATTTTATTAAACTAGTTGCGACTTTATATAAACGTTTACTACATCGGCGTTTCTCGTTCATAACTAAGCGCATTAAACCGCCTGTAAAGATAAAAATAGGTTTTTCTTTAAATAACATAAAAAAAAGTTGTCTTTTAGGTTTAGAAAAAATCACACTATGATTAACCGTTAACGTATTAAAATATATACGTGGGATTTGTATATGAGTAGCTTGTATAATTGTGCGTGTTAAACCCGCGTAATAGTTTAAAAGAGTAATTAGTGTAACGTCGGTGCTGATATTTCGATAGTGTCAAAAATTAGTAAACGTTACCGGATAAAGGATGCTTAAAAGAGGTATATAAGTTTTTTTAAATTGCGTGAATAGTAAACGATTTGGGTGTTTAATTATTGGAGAAATCGCGGGTGCTTTTATTTCTTGAATTTTATATTTTTTTAATAGCCCAAGTGCGGTGGTTTGTGTTGTATTTATTTTATGTTTTTTACGTTTAGTTAACATAGTACATTACAAAATTTTAAATTTGTCAATTAAAGGCGTTATTCTGTCAATCATAAATTAATGATAAAAAGATTAATAATACAAAGAAAAAAAACACAAAGATACTTGCTTGTGTGATAAACGTAAAATTAAACAAAAATGGAATTAGTAGTGTAAACTCTAAGTCATACAATACTAAAAATACACAAAGAAGTGTAAAACTTAAATTAAATTGAATGTCTGTATCTGTCGAAACTTTGAATCCACATTCGTAGAATTGTTTTTTAGCATCGTGGTTTTTTTGTTTATAAAAGTACTCACCTGCTCAAGTTAATCCTCAAAAAATAAACGAAAATATAATAAAATTTTGAAAAAAAAATAATAAAAAAATATCACCCACTCTATAAACCCCCAACAGTCTATAGTTAGACAAAATATGTTATAATTCTACGTAATCATGATTTACATAGCATAACTGATCGCGAAAGAAATCATAATAAATATCTACAAAACCTTCGGTTGGATAGCTTTTTAACATTGGATTATCAGTAAATGAATATTCTAATAATAAATTTCGCGTATCGTAAATTGTATTTAACACACCCCCGTACATTTCTAAAAATTCCCGTTCTAATCAAACCGCGTTTTTAAAAAGAGTTGAACTCGAGTATAGTGGTTTTTTTGTACTTGCTTCGATTGTGGTATACCGCACACGATTGTATAAACTATAGTAGTTGTCTATACGAAGAAGTCGTGAAAGTTCTAAGGTGTACTCCTCGTCTCGAGTAAAAAGGTTGTAATTATAGGTGTCGATCATCGTAGAATCAACCATATATGTTAAGCTAGTTGCCGTTTCATATTTTAAAGCAGTTATAAATGAAACTTTTCATGTTTTTGGAATAAACATAACGTAGTGATTACTGGTAAGTGCTTCGCTTGTAAAGAAGGTTACAGGCATTTTTTCTAGAATCATAAATAATTGAAATGGGAATTTATAAATTGTATCGTTAAATGGTGATGCAACAGCATTTCTTTTCACTCTTTGATTCTATATCCTTATACTTTGATTTTTTTTGAAATATAAGTATAAGATTGAGCTGCTTTAGTCGGTAAACTGTAGATTTTGTCAAAGCTATATCCGTATATTGTTAAATATATGCGCATATCTACTGCACGAATTGCTATTATAATTTTTTGTATACAGGTGCTGTTGATAAACATATTTGCTTTATATTTTAACTATTTAATAGCTTGGCATATTTACTTAACATACCTTACTATAACAAGCTTATTGTTTGTAGCTTTGCTATATTATGATAAAATTATTTTATGGTGTTTTATAACATTTGTTCTCGTATTCTGATATAATACCATACAATTTAATAGCGTCGTAATGTCTATTGAATATGTTATCTTTAATATAGGTACGTGTCTCCAAATAGCATACGTATATTTACTGAATATTAATATTTTTTATATATTGTTATGTCCGTAATAAAATAAACTTGATTAAATGCGGTGGAATTCTTATATTGGGTGTAACGCACAACCTTATCGATATAAGTTACCTGCTTGTTGTTTATGTGCTATGTAGATTTTGTGAAATTTTTAAATACATGAGTAAATTCTGATGCATTCACTACGTCTTCTAATCTCAAAACCTACTCTATAATATTATCCGCCTCTCCTGCGTATTTAACAGCCCATGCACTCCCATCAGCCCTTACAGGGCATAACGAGCGTGTATTCAATTACTATCAAACTACCAGCCGTGCGCTTAAACAAGCGTATCACCTACAAAACGATAGCCGAACAATCAACCAACTTATAAATCTAAATACAAAAAGAGGGTATCGACATAAAGCCTATATTACAATATGTTCTGTATTACAAAACATTCATAATTACTTTGAAGAATTTAATGTAAATTTAGTGCAAGAATTTCCTAATTATAATACATTTTTTGAATTTTCTCGCGATTTTCCACAAGAGTTTTATAAACCGGCGTTTTTAATTAAATATGTGTACCTCTATTTGGAATTAATTTTTTTAATTAAACGTGTAAAACCAAAAAAAAAATTAAAAAAAAAAAAGATACAACCTAAGTTGTTGGTCTCATACCTACCTTCACATGTACGTCCGAAAATTACAATTCGTTTATTAAATTCATACATAAATAGTTCTGCGGCATTTACTAAAGACGCGCGTTTAACTGGATCTTTACTATATTTAATCCTATCGGGTAAAAATTCCTTTTTATATAAAAAAAAATTGGCTCTTTATAACCGTCTTTTAGAAAAAAAAAAATTTTATTAAACTAATTAGTGCAATCGACCACCCCGATGTGAAATAAAGTAAGATGTTACTCGTTTTAGCTGTAAAAGTACTTGTTTTAGGAGGTTGCATGTTACCAATCGCATTCGCTGCATTAGGTACTGGAATTTTATTTGCTGGTTATAACTTAGCTGTTTCTCGTAATCCTGAAGAAGCAGAAAACATTTTCAACACAACTCTTTTAGGGTTCGCTTTAGTTGAAACTTTCGTTTTCTTATCTTTCATCGCTGGATTCTTAATTTACTCTTTATAATTTTTTTTATTACGCTACTACATTTGTACTAACAATAAATCATGTATTGACTTATACATTATTAGTTTTTAAAACTATATTTATGATTTTATTTTCTATGGCGGTACGCGCCACTTTGCCACGATATAGATTTGATCAAGCAACACAATTAACGTGAAAACACTTCTTATTTATATGACTTATGTTTATAACGATTAGTGCGGGTATTAAAATTTTATGAATTATATAATTAATTCTATAAATCATAATTCTTGAATATTGATGTTAAATACTGATAGTATATTATATATATATATACAATATTTAATTATATTATATATATAATATAATTAAATATTGTATATACTATAACATACTATAATTCTATTATAATAGAATATAATAGAACATAGTTCTATTATATTCATAATAGAATATAATAGAACATAGTTCTATTATATTCATAATAGAATATAATAGAACATAGTTCTATTATATTCATAATAGAATATAATAGAAGAACTGATAAATAATATTTTTAATGTTAAACAAATACATACAATCGCAACACACCGCTTACACTAAATACGCAAATAAAACCCCCGATTCAGTACACAACACACACAACTATCATACAATGTTCTTACTTATTTTAATTCGGTACTGAAATTCAATCAAACCAAACGTACAACAACACCAAACAAGCACATACACCAATCAATCATTTTTTTTTAATCCAAATATCAAAATAAACCGCGAAGAAGTTTATAATTTAGCTATCCGATTCGCTCGCTTACTTTTTGTAAACTACACAGCACAACTTACGCAAATGATTAGACACCTGTATGTTCGAACTAAAAAAGTCTCCACAAAACAATTTGGAATTCGCAAATCAACCAAATTACCAATGACTCTACTCCACAAATGAAGAGCTATTAAAAAATATATACGCCGTAAACGACAAACCCGAACCGCACATCACATTTCTACGCACCAACTAACAAAGCGCTATACAATCAGCAAACAGCTCCGATATTCGCTTTTACAAAAACGACATAACTGACGTCTATACAATCTAAGACGCCCGCAATCTCAGACGAAGTTTAAGGATTTAATAGCGTTACACAGACAGGCGGGATTAAGTTTTTTTTACAAAAATTTTTTTTGTAAACATCTAAAAACCAAGAACTATTTAGCAAAAAAACAAGCGCTTATAGCATATTATGGCACCCGCGTTAAAAAACTTAGCAACATCATGAACAAATTCAAGTCTACAGACTTGTTTGTTAAAGTGCCGAGACATATAGATTACGCATTAATAAAGGACACTTACACCCGAACTTTAACCATGTATATGTATTTTAATAACTATACGTTAAAACAAAACAGCTTAACCATCACTAATTACGACCATTTTAATCTTGTAAAAACCAAAACATATACTACATTCAACACCACATACACACAACTACGGCAAGCAGCGTCTGCAGTAAATACAAAAGCGCGTTCAGCTTCAACCCCCGCAATAAACAAAATAGTTTTTTTTAAACGACTTTTTTATCTAAATCACCACAAATTAAACGCACCCTTATATACGCCTGAACACTACACTCCGATAGCTCCATTTTTATTATTTGAACAGTTTGTTAGCGCAAGACGAACGTCAGGAATATTCAATCGCGTTAAAAATGTATTAACCGCAGCAAAACAAAAAGATCAAGTATCTAATATCTATACCCAGTTTATAACCGCACAACGCAAATACCAAAATTTACCAGTTACTGTAAATAATTATACACCCTTAACATTATTTTTGACTGCACCCACAAACAAGTCGACCCAATATGTTCATTATAAAACTATTCAATACTATAATACTCTTGCGACGTTAAAAGCTACCCGATATATGTCCTTTTTTATATTTTTTTTATTAAATTACCTAGAAAATGTTGTAAAAAAACGTATATGAGTCCGGGTGGAAACAAGCGACCCATTTTCACGAGCTTGAAAACGATACATCGAAAACTTCTATAAAAGAAATACTCATTTATATCGCCGTTTTAATCGTACAATCTCTGTTCGTGAACTTTTAGAAATTATTATTTTAATGTTACGAACCCACGATTTACAAATATTTTTATTTTTTATAAAACGTAAGTTTGAAAACTCCCATTTTAAAAAACATAAAAAAATTTTATCAATATTATTTGATGTTCTAAAAAAAAATGAAAGCTTACTCGCGCTGTTCAAAGTAAAAGGATTCTTTTTTGATATACGCGGTAAGGTTGCAGTATCAGGAAATGCCAAAAAACGTCATTTTAGTTACGCGTCAGGAAAAATATCTACAACGTCCCAAAATGTAAAATCATACTGACAGCAAATCAGTGTGTGAACACCTACGGGACAGATGGGGATCACATGCTACATTCAATACTAACTAACTACCGCACCACTTGTGTTGCATTTACATATGCGTAGACACAGATTTACGACCTTTACGTTTTATTCACACATGTGTGTATGATCGTACACCACGTAATGTGTATCGATTTATTGGTTTTATTTTTTTTATAATTGCGATCGTTTTTAGAAAAGTTTGATAGTTGGGTGCAACAAAAACATATTTATATTTTTTTGTACGTTTAACTTTTAAAGATTGTAATTTAATTCAGTATATGTGCGAATATCCAAAAATACAATTAAACATATGTCGTTTTTTTTTTAAAAGTAGTTTAAAACCTTTACCAAGGTATTTAAATCGTTCAAAATATATAGGTTTGTACGTCATAAATTTGGCAGCTGTTTGAAGTTTAGTTTGTTTTACTGTAGAATAAATATCTGTTAATACACTAGAGTAGTATGTATCGATACATACATGCACTAATTTTGTTAAATTAAAATTAGTCGTATCTGTAATTGTATTTACACGGCTGTTTTGTGTTGGATGTACACCGGTGGGTATTTTGTAAAAAGTATGTGATTGAGTATTATATAAAATAATTGTGTATGCGTATGTTGAACGTAGCACATAAAGATTATTTTCTTTTATAAAACGAATAATCGGATAGTGATTAAATTTAAAAATATTATTTGGTTTTAGATTAACGATGATTATTACGCGTAAACCCAGTTACATAGCCTTGTTGACTAAGTTTATTTATCATATGGCGTGAGACATTAAAAATTTTTGTTGTACCTCGAGCACGCCCACTTAGTAAACAGAAGTTTTTTCATCGACTAAGAAATACATGTTTTTTTTGTATTTTTGTATAGGCGAAAAATCGTGTTTCTGGGGTTAGTGCGCGGGTTTTAACAATACCTTTTAAAAGTAAATATTTGTATTCCATCTTTAAAGCCTTTAATCGTAGTAACTCATCTCGTCTAATACGTATAGTTTTTCTTTCCAACTAGAAATCGATGTCTAATGACATTATCTATCAATTTCACCGAATACGATATCGACGGTACCGATTAAGGTAGCTAGATCAGCGAGGAAGTAACCACGTGCTAGCTTAGGTAGTACTTGTAAATGATGATATGCTGGGGAACGCACCTTACATTTATAAGGCTTATTAGTTCCATCAGAAAATAATGTAACACCGAATTCACCTTTAGGTGATTCCACCGCTCTGTATGTATACCCTTCTTTTACAGGGAACCCTTCAGATCAATATTTAAAATGTTTGATGAGTTGTTCCATGTTATTATAAGGATTTCGTTTTTTGAGCTTGTTCGTATAGTCAGGGGCAATGTACTGTAATAATTTATGTGGACTTAGCTGCGTTTTTGGTTTTTTTCGTAAAGTTTTTTTTTTAGTTAGTTTATGAATGACCTGATTTACTATATTTAAACTTTCCGTCATTTCGTTCATTCGTAATAAATAACGGTCAAAAGAATCGCCTTTTTGTCCGATGTACCCTCTAAAGTTTAGATGATAATAATTTGCATATGTTTCTAGTCTATCTAACCGCAGATCGCGTTTTAAACCGGTACAACGTGCCATAACCCCGGTTAACCCGTAATTTACGCACATTTTATAGGAATAAGCTCCTATGTTTACAAGACGTTGTTTTCAAATTTTATTGTATGTTAAAATATTATGCATTTCGTTTAATGTGACAAAACATTGTTTTGTGAAATCCGTTATATCTTCTAATAAAAAATAAGATAAAAATTTTAAATTAACTTCATTTGGACGATAGAATGCAGCATGCATACGTGCACCAGAAACTCGTTCATAAAATTCCATTATTTTTTCGCGTTCTTCAAATGCCCAAAACAACGGAGACATGCTTCCAACATCGAGTGCATGACAAGACACAGCTAGCATATGGTTTAGTATTCGAGTTAGTTCATCAAATAAAGTACGTACTTGTACAAAAGTTGCAGTATAGTTAACTGTATTTAATAATGATTCGATTGCGAGACAATAAGCATGTTCTTGTACCATCATAGATACGTAGTCAAATCGATCAAAATAAGGTAATGAATGAAGATAAACTTTATCTTCCATTAGTTTTTCTGTTCCGCGATGTAATAACCCAATATGTACATCGGTTTTTTCGATAATTTCATTGTTAAGTTGCAATATTAAACGTAATACTCCGTGTGCAGCTGGGTGCTGTGGCCCAAAATTTAAATTGATACTCTTTATATCTTTTAAGTGTAAAGCGTTATTTTTTATTTTTGGATATCAGGTATTAAATATACTTCTATTCATATATACTAATTAGTTATTATTCCACATATTTAACAAATTTCTACTTTATAGAAACTATTCACACCGCAGTATACATTGTTATAATGATTTATATTTTTCTTGTATTTTCTCTGTTTTTATTATTAAATACCTTTGACATTCGATATATAAAAAGTTTAAGTGATTTAAAAAAATTTGGAGTTACGTTTCCTTTTAATTTATTATTTTTAATTACAATTATGTCTTTTGCTGGTATCCCTCCACTTTTTGGTTTTTCGGTTAAATTGATTGTGTTTTTACTTCTTATAAATAGTGGTGCGCTTTTTTATGTATTTCTTTTAGCGATTTTTAATTTTTTTACTTTATACTTTTATATACAGAATGTTAGATACGTTATTAACAATTCTTCGAATAATTATTACATTTATGTAAATAATTTTGTATTACTTTCAGAATCGACTCTTTTTTTTTCTATGCTGTTTGGATTAATTAATCTTGTAGGGATCCTGTATTTAAGTGATTTAATGATTTTTTTTTCTACATTAAATTTTAATTAATTTGACAACTATTCACCAACGTAATCGTGTAGTTATTAAAAGAAAACATTATACTTTATCTCCCGCATTATTACAATGTCCTCAAGTACGTGGTCGTGTAGTTAGACTTAAAATTGTAACCCCCCGAAAACCAAACTCTGCAAGACGACCCGTAGTAAAATCTAAACTAGTAAATAAAAAACGAGTAACAGCGCATATACCAGGTATTGGGCATACTCTTAGACGTTTTTCTGAAGTTTTGATTAAAGGTACCGGACCGCGCGATATCCCCGGTGTTAACTACAGATGTTGTCGTGGGGTTTATGATTTAGGACCAGTTTTAAAAAAAAAACGTCGAAAATCTATATATGGTGTTAGCAACCCATACAAACCACTTCGTCGCCCAGAACGTATCAAACTTGGTGTTTATGCCGTGAAACGCAGAAAACAAGCTAAAAAAAACAATACCGAATAGTATAGTTCCAATATGGGTGCATATTAAAACATCTAGGTGTAAAATTTCTATATGCGAGTAGATTTTTTAGTTAGTCCAGCAAATAATTTAGTTTCGTGAGCTCGTCAAGGATCTTTTTGACCGTTAACTTTTGGACTAGCTTGTTGTGCTGTCGAAATGATGCACGCTACAGTTAGTCGATATGATTTCGATCGTTTTGGAGTTATTTTTCGTGCAAGTCCGCGCCAGTCAGATTTAATGATTGTAGCTGGAACTTTAACAAATAAAATGGCACCAGCATTACGTAGACTATATGATCAGATGTTAGACCCGAAATGAGTTATTTCTATGGGGAGCTGCGCTAATGGTGGTGGTTACTATCATTATTCCTACTCTGTAGTTAAAGGTTGTAATCGTATAATTCCAGTAGATGTTTATGTTCCAGGATGTCCTCCAACGGCGGAAGCATTGATGTTCGGACTTATACAACTCCAAAAGACTTTAGATAAACAGTTAGATGAGAAAGAAGACAATAAAATTTTATTTTTTTAATCAGATTTGTAAAAACCCATCCACGAATTATTTATTTGCCTATTCAAAACGCGCACTCAAGCAAGGTCGACAATTAAAAAAAATTCGAAAAAAATTAGAAACGTTAAAAACATTAAAAAAACGTAGAGAATTAATAAGCTACGCGGTACAATATAAAAATACAATACGGTATAAATTTATGATTAATCAATGATATAAAAATATTTTATTATTAAAGGGGCGGTTTTTAACCTCTTATTATTTTAAGAAATGAACATCACAAAACCTGTTGAATTTCACAACAAGCTATGAACGTCAACTTTGGTTTTGATTTATTTTTAAAAACCGGTTTAATCGATTTACTCGTCGATTTTTTAGAAAATATTTAAAAGCTGGGTTTTTATCGTCGCATTTTGTACATATTTTTTCAAAAAAAAATGCAGTGTATCAAGTACGGTCAAAATACCGCTCCCATACACATAATTTAAACATATGTAGTAACTACGTATATAACAATACAAAAAGCCTTGTTACGTATAATAACCTTCTAAAATCGTTATTATATTTTTTTACTATGAATACTTCAAAACGAAGTATATGGGTAGATAGTGATTTTAATTTAATAACTACATCTTGGGAGTATAGCATTATCCCAAAACAAGTAGCATCTAAACATAATGCGTATGCAAGTATGTTTATGATAAATAATGCAAATTTTAATAGTAATTACTATAAAAATTTATTTGAATTGCGACAGTTATTTAAAGAATTTTTTGAAGCAACTGAACGAAGTGCACAAGAAACAATCTATAAAACTATACAAGAACAAGCGGCACCAGAACTTTTAGATTATATATATTTTATGAGACCGGTGCTTAGTGTTATGGTGGATAACCACGTAGACAACGCACCATTGCACACAGTGTACAGATATTTGTATTTATATAAACAACTATAAATTAATGAATTAACGTCTGTAATAAAAATATAAATAATAATGATATATAGACGTGAATCTCCAAGCACCCCGTCGCGCCGTTTTAAATCGATTATACTCAATCCTGTAGGAACTAAAATTACAAAAAAAGCTTTTTATAAATATAACCAGCTACTTGTTGGACGACACAATGGTATGAAAGTTTGTCTACGCCGTAAAAAAAGTATATATAAAACAAAATTGAACCTTGCATACACATCCTATAATACACAACCAGGGGTTATTTCCTCAATCAGTATTAGTCGCAGATATAAAACCTTTGCAGGGCTTTTAACATATAGTAATGGTGCAATGAATTGTGTACCTTTATTTAGTGGTGCGTATATATCCAGTGTTGTACAAGTATGACCTTATTTCAAATCTCCAAAAATTCATCTATTTTCTCGTTTTACAACAGGGTCGATCGTTCCGATCGCATATCTACCTCTAATGACGTGCTTGTTTAATATAATGTATACTCGTACACATAGTGCATGATTCGGCCGCGCTGGAGGGACCTTTTGTATTTTAATACGTATAAACGCAGAACGCGGTTACTGTACTGTAAAAATACCGTCAGCTAAATACAAAGCGGTTAATGAAACATCATTTGTTACTTTAGGACGTAATTCAAATATGTTACCTAAAGGTATTTGAATTGGTAAGGCAGGGATTAATATAAATAAAGGATTTAGACCATCTGTACGTGGAGTAGCTAAGAATCCTGTTGATCACCCACACGGAGGGCGTACAAAATCAAACTCACCTGAACGTACACCATGAGGTAAGATAGCAAAATTTAATAAATAACATATTTTTTATTTAAATAGGACAAGTTTCTTTACCAGTTTTAAGTCGTAAAGGTAAATATGATCATTGAGATTATAATTGAATTTCCACCAAACATTACGCGTCTGAATTTACAGAAGATTTATTTTTAAAACAATTTTTTTTTTTATTTTTTATGTACACATTAAGTTCGAATAAACATTTTGTTCCTATGTTTTTTAAAACACATAAAAGTCGTCAACACGTTCACGCTAATAATAAGTATGGACTTGCAGATGTTACTTTGTCTGGCTTATTATCATTTTTAACGTCACAACCAACAAATAAGTATTATGTTTCTAAAATATATTTAACTAAATATACAAATTGGGTGTTTATATACTTGTTTGTATATAGTATCACCAATTTACGAGTAAAGACATTCCGTCAACAAACAAAATTAAAGTATTCTAATGTTCATTTGTTAAATAAAGTTTATATGTTCGCGCGCACCAAATATTTAGCTTCATAGTAAATAAATAATATTTCTAAAAAATCTATATCGATTAATCAGAGTCATTTATCAATTGAATATGCGAACCTTAGTATGCAAGGCTTTAAAAATACATTATTTGGTTTTGGAGACACCCATGTGGACTTTTTTTCAAAAAAATTTGAAAAGCACCACCGGCATTTATATAGTAATTTTAAAAAAAATTATAAATTTTTTAATAAAAAAATAGCGGCTTTGTATCCAGTCCCAATAGCTTTGCATAAAAAGCATACATTAAATGTTTATGTGTTAGATATGATACAATCCTACAAAGGTGTTCGACATTCAAGAGGTCTACCATGTCGTGGGCAGCGTACTTGAACAAATGCTTGAAATGCATACAGAACGAACACAACCTTACGAGTTTTTAAAATTAAATTGTTAAACAGGGCTTATAAAAAAATCCCACACGGCCAAATTAATATGTATTACCTCGCAGAGCAGATAAATTTATTATGAAAAGTTTTTTGAAAAGATGAATGACTGAACGCACGAAAAAAGGTACTAGTTACACAAAAAAAAAAAAACGTCAACGTAGATGTCGCAAGTATGGCAAAAGGTAATATCGTTTCCCCTACAAGATTAAAAAAAATGAGTAAAAAGCAAAAATCATCTATAGGTAAAAATACACTAACGTTAGGTTTTGATGTGGGATTTACCAAAAAAGTATTAGTTGATATTTATAAACGAAACAAGTTAAAGACACTAAAAGCCCCAAAACATACAAAGGTAAAAAAAAAGAAAGTCGATATAAAAACCAAAATCATAAAACATAAAATGAAAAAAAAAGCTAAAAAATCATTATGAGATTAATCTACATAAATAGTTTTATATTATTTTTTACTATAACCAACAACAGTTTAATAATACACTATATTCTATAATAGGTGGGGGCGTTAAATTAACCGTACAAAATGAATTTTCAAATGTTTTTAAACGTAAGGCTTTTATTGTAAAATCAAAAAAATTTTATAAAACTATTTCATCAGCAAAGATGCGTACTAGATCTGCGAAAGTAAAATTAGTACCGTCGGTGTTTTTTATATATTCTAATACACTTAGTTCTCGATTACAAGCACAGAAACACACGTTATACAAGAAATATAAATATGGTTTATTCAAAAATACAACGTTTTTTAATAAACGATTAAAACAAATCATAAATCATTTTTTAAACTCAATTAAGTATAGTAGTGACAAACCGCATAAAAAAGATACAATTGTAAAAAAAGGTCGAACAATCTATTCAAGAAAACTTAATAAATTATTTTTTCGTTCTGGGCGTAGCATTTTGATTAATCATTTTAATTTAAAAAAATATAAGATTCAGAAATACATCAGTAAAAAAATCGCAAATGAGATAAAAAAGCCTTTTACGCAGTTAATTCAACGCAGTAGTGTTACTGACTTGTTGGTTAAAGCGGGGTTATTCTATTCTAACAAAGACGCGAAATTGTTTATCCAAATGTTTGGTATGCGCTATAATGATTTTTATACATATAACAGCAGTATGTTGTTAACTACGAATACAATAATCACACTCCCTTACATGAGCGTATTTTTTGACTTTATGTTAAAAAAAAAGCAAACTGTAATTCATAATTTAAATAGAGCAAAGTTATATAAATTTCGAGCAAAGCTATTTACAGCAAAACGAAAAAGTGAGTGAGTTCCTACAAAAAAGTGATTAGTTGAGCACTCATGCTTATATACTCAAAAATATATGAACATTGAGGTGGATATACGTATATTAACTATTATATATTTATATCATCTCGATTATATTAATTTTGTAACATTTCCAGATTATATTAACATATCTACTTATATGATTCGTTCATACAATTGAAAATACATAATATAATACTTAAAGTCAATAAAAATCAGCCGCCAAGCTAAATGGGTTTTTGGTTAAGTTCTTTATAGTTTTATACTTTTTTATAAACTATACATCCGTATAGTGGGTTTCAACGGTTATCCACATGGTATTTTGAATAATTCATTAGAATATTATACGAATGATTTTAATACGCACAGTTCTGGTTCTATTGGATTAGTTTTCTTAGATTCTAATCAACTCGAAGTACAAGGCCCTCTTCTATTACGAGGAGTTGAATGAGTATTTTCATGATTAGAAACTGCAATGACATACACCGCAACCATTATGTACGAGTCTAATTTAATGCCAACTGATATAACAGATTTAGAACACTTTTTATGAGCTTATGATTATAAGTTATCAACATTTATTTTTATTTGTGTTCTTCAAGATTTATATAATTTTAGTGAATCAGTTCTTTTCCCATATTTAGATAATTGATACAATTACATTAATTTAGCTTCAGCTAATATTGTGTTCCATTTAGAACACCCAGAGCATAAATTTTTATACAATAGTGCAATTGTTGATTTTATTTTACCGTATGTCTCAAAAGTTCGATTTTTAATTGAAATGGAAACTTCAAACGAAGGTGTGATTCTTATCCCATTTGTAATCTTAGATTTAATCTTTAAACTAGGGTTATTAGGGCTTTTAGTATCATTTTTAATGTATTGGTACAACGTATCTGTAAATAGCGGTAACGTAGATAGTGATTTTTTAATAAACTCTCTAACTATTGAGGCTGAAGAAGAAATCGCATCTATCGACGATACTGTATTACTTCTCATCGTTGTATTCTTTATTTTTGGGTGATTCTTCTTTTTTAATTATTTAAATATCTTAACTTTTTTAGGAGAAGTTATGTTTATCTTCTTATTTTTACCATTATTAATGTATATTTTATTTTTTATTCCGATTTTTTTATTATATGATTACGGGATGCATTTCATCACGTACCTCAGAGGTGCTGGATCATCAAGTTCACTTGTAATGGAATTTGTTTACGATTGTATTGCATTCGCATCGTTTTTCATTCGTCTTAGTGTTCAAAATGTACGTATATTATTAATTACACTTACATTTTTTTCTTTATATGAATTTATTTTATTTTTTGTAAACGTTAATTGATTTAATTCTAATTTTGAACAGTTAGATAAATTAATTACAGCATCTAATGGTATGCAAACTTCTTATTATTATTTTTTATACGTTGTTAATAAACTTGTATATTGAATTTATGAGCTGTTACATACTTTTTTTGTAACTGTCGCACAGTTTGTAGCATTTTTTGCGATGGTGTTCTGAGTATTTTTATTCCTATATACAATGTTTGTAGTCGAGGAATTTGAAAAATATTTAGATGACAAGCGAAAAAAATACAATAATAATAAACTATAAATAAATGATATACAAATCTAAATTATTTATAGGTTTAATCAAGCTCGTATGGCGGAATTGGTAGACGCGCGGGACTTAAAATCTCGTCCAACCCTGGGTATAAGTTCGAGTCTTATTATGAGCAGAAGCGGTGGCTGAGTGGTTAAAGCGCTAGGCTGTAAACTTAGTGGTACGTCCGTCGTTGGTTCGAATCCAACCCGTTTCATAATTATTAAGGAATTTTTTCATTTTATAAAAACCTATTTTATGACATATAGAATTTTGCGCAAACGACGTTGATGGGTGTATAAATATATAATAATGGCGGCAGCATTTTACCAAATAGTTAGTATTTTATTATTATGATACTAATAAAATATACTAAAATAATAATTATATTATTTGTCCTCGAATATATCTTTTGGTTGACACTCGATATAATACTTTGATGTATTTACGAGGTCGTGTGTTGACATTGATATATCCGTAAAATTTATCAATCTTCGATATATAGGTTTAATGCTTACCATGATTGAAATTTATGGCTTAAGCATTTTTGACCGGTTTATTACAGATTTCATAGGCCTCGTATAAATTTCTATACGTATGCGACTCATTTTTATCATTATAATATGTACTTACTTTTGAAAGAATGGTGAATTAAATTTCATTGATATATTTTTGGTTTTATATCGTGATTTACTTGATCGTGTGCGATATATTTTTCAAATAAATACCGTGATTTAGGACCTTCATACGAATGATTTGCATATTCGGATGAAATTGAAATGGGATGGTATAAAACTATAGGTATTCGCATGTATACAGTATGAGTTATATGAACTTATTCATGATATGCAGCAACAATAAACTTTATTCATTGATATTTACATAAATTAATAATTTCTTGGTCGTATAAATTACATAAGTGAACTAGAACGTTTTATTCATGTATTGATATGGTTTTACTAACGTTAATTAGATCTTTTTATAGAACCACCACGTATATTTGAGAGAACTACTCTTATTTGGTTGAGCTAGACAATTTTGTTACCCGGGAGGCTAGAACTGAACAAATGTTAGCCATCACAGAAAAATTTATTGATAGTAATTCAAAAGGGTTATTATTATGATTTCCATGACAGTCATTTTTTAGTTATATAACTATTTTTGGGTTACTATATATGTTCACTTTATTAGCAATTTACAACACTGACAATAATTATTATATCGTACTATACACAATTTTTGTTATGTTCTTATTCGCTGCAAATTTAGTCATGCTAGACTTAGATATTTTTGCAGGTTTGTTGCTAATGATAGAAAGTGTAGTTATTTTAATGTTATTTTTTCTGATTATTTACTTATCGCCCAATGTTGCGATGAATTACAAAAACCAAAAATGAAAAGTTTATGTAACCCTATCTATAGCAGTAATGTTATTGTCAACATTTTCATACATGAATTTAGGACTTTCGTGATTTCAACCGTTTTCTGTTGGTTCTAGATTTTTGGATAATTATTATGAAGCACTTAACGAGCTATTTGTAAATGATTTGATGGGTGTATACATAAATATGTATATCACGAATTCATTATTACTTGTTATTATAGGATTTTTGTTATTAATTGCAAGTATAATTTGCGTCGTGATTGTATCCTTTTTTACAAAACTACGTAATTATAGTTTTAAAAATTTTTTAAATTTATTTTCGATTTTAAAAACATGTTATTCTTATATATTTTTACGTAAACAGAATTTATCTAAACAAGGGCGTAGTAGTGCAAGTACACGTATTTTTAATAAAAAAACATTCGATACAGCGGCGCACACTGAGTACAAAGAAAAATATGAAATGTACGAAAAACAAAAAAAAGAAGCCCAGGAAAAAGCTGAACAAACTAAACAAGATTAAATAATAATGATTCAAAAAAACACCTTAGTATACCCCATCGATAAATCAGGAGCGATTACTGGAAATGTATTTCACACGTACAAAGGCGGACAAAAACGCATTTCGAAAATAGGAGAATTTGTAAAAATATCTTTACGAAAAGTTAAACCAGATATAAAACTAAAAAAAAAAGCGAAAGTACGAGCATTAATAGTACGAACTGCGTACCAATCACTAAAAAACGACGGATCTTACTGTAAATTTTATGAAAACAGTGTTGTTTTAATTAAACGTAAATTAGTTATGTTGAGTAAAGAATTTATCGAGCCAGCTGATCGTAACATTCGTCGACGTAAAATAATTTATAAATTCCCCGGTATTTTATAAATATATATAATATTCTATAGTAAATTATAATCTAAGACTACGTTTGTTTAAATTTTTATTAAATAATTATAAAAATTTTATTTATTTGAATAATGCGCGTATTAAATTAAATTTATGATCTTTTGTACATATAAGTATTTTATATACTTATCAACGTACCGCTATTATGGTATGATTAAATACAATACACGGATTATCTAGTAAATTTATTAAAACGTTAAATTTTAAATTTGATTTTATAAATTTATATAAAGCCTCGGTTATGTATTTTGTAATTCTTGTATTTGTTTTATTTTTATTTTAATAGAATCACTTTTTTTTTAATGTAGCGATTATGATTACGCACTCGATATCTTTTGTCTACTTTTTTTTTTTTAAATTTATTTTCTACATCAATATTATATTTATTTTAATAGCAACGTTTTTATTGATTATTAATAATTTTTTTGGAAATGTTGCGCCTATAAAAGAAAAAAGCATAAATAATTACATCAAAAATATTCTATTGATTAACTTGCTAAGTAATATTTTGGTTATGTCAATTTTACTTTATATAGTATTGCTAATGTATAAATGAAATTATTTAACACTTATAATTTATAGTGATAAAACTTCTTTATGATATAATCATTTTACATTTTATTTCTATACGTTTGATTTTGATGTATTTAATATTATATTTTATATTTTATCACTCTTCGTTGCGTTTATTTCATTATTAGCCCTCGATACACGTATATATAGTTCTAAATCAATTTTTTTAGTATTATGTAACGTTTTAGTGTTAGTAATTTTTATGTTTTCATTCACCAACAACTATGTATTGTTTTTTATTTTTTATGAATTACTTTTAATACCATCATTTTTTTTTGTATATCGTATAAGCCCAGCAAAAACTTCAATACAGTCGTCAATATACTTTGTTATGTGAACACAAATCGGTTCATTTTTAGTATTTTTAGCTGTATTGTTTTGTATTACGCTAACAAATAATTATACATTTAATGGACTTTCTATGTTCGGATTCACCCAATCGGAGATAACTATAATCCAATATTTATTATTTTTTGGATTTGGTATAAAAATACCAGTCTGACCATTTCATTATTGAATTACAAAAACGCACGTTGACGCGCCAACAGGGTTTTCAATATTTTTAAGTGGATTTTTAGTCAAAACTGCTTTACTGGGATTTTATAAATTTAATATTTCTTTGGGATACTTTAACAATACTGTTTTATTTTCTACAATATGTCTTATTGGGATAATAGATGCTTCATTAAAAATGTGAGGTCAAACTGATTTAAAAAAATTAGTCGCGTACGCCACTATTCAAGAAATGGGGTTAGTTTACTTAACACTCTGTTTTGGTGATACTACAGCCATGGTGGGTGGCTTTATTTTTAGTGTAACACACGCATTATTATCATCAATTTTTTTTTTTTTAGTTGATACGGTATCACGACGATTTTATACTCGTAATATTGTTGAAATTAACGGTATATTACACCTTGCACCAAACCTAGGAATTGTCATTTTATTAAGTTGCATATTTTATAGCGGGTTACCCGGAACGTTAAAGTTCATTAGTGAGTTGTATATATTTGCAGGATTGTTCGATGTAACCCCACTAAGTACCGTTATTGTCTTATTTGGGGCTAACTTTTTCGGATTAATCGGTTTTAGCAAAGTATGATACAACGTGGTTTTTGGTATGACTGCTATTGAAAAAAATTATATGGTACATGATTTGTCGTTCAAAGAAATTTATACATTAAGTATTTGTTATATAATTTTATTACTATGGGGATTAATTTTACCAAATTTTATATAATTATAATTAGAACTTAATAGTATGTAATATGCTTTCTGCAATTTGATTAAAATTTAATTTTCATATAAGTGCACAATCTGGTTTTTATATAGACTACTTATATAAACGTATCGGAGAAATTTTTGTACGTTTGTGTTTTATTTATATGGCGCAATTTTTCGGGGAAAAATTTATGATAGAAGTATGAACAAAAAAATTTTTTTTTTTTTCAACTCAATATTTTAACCGTTTTACTAATATAACTAAATTAAATTATTTTTGATTTTTTTTTCATTTACTTATAATTGCGCTATACTTGATATGTGTAATATTTTTACTATTGTTATTCATTTTTTAATGAACTAACTAAGATAACTTGCTTAGGCGGGGTGGATTATATTTTTACTGAATCGTTTCTAGATATTATAAAATTTTATACCTCCGTAAACATTATCGTAGACAATGTATTTAGTAGTCTATTAAGTGTACTTGGTGAAATAGCACCGTACTTTATACGATATACCGTAGGGTACTGTCCTTTTTTTTATCAAATTAGCTACGGCGTCGCTGTATATATTTATATATACCGTCGTTACCGAGCAAAAAAACTTAATAATTGAAAATCATTTTACGGGAATTCAATTTCAAATTGATTAATTTTTAATTTATCAATTTTCAATAAATTTGTGTTTAATCGTAATTTTATTATTTACGTAAAAAACACACTAGTAAAAACTATACAAGTTATCAAATTCCTTACAACTAATTATGTTATTTATAGTATTAATATCAATAAAATTAACGCATTGATTACACACTGCCGTAAACAGTATTTATTATTTAACTGAACACCACTTTTTAAACGTTCTTCGTACATTTGATTTACAACGTTTTTAAAACGTTTTACAAAACGAAAATAAATTTTAATTAATTTGTTAATAGTATATTCATTTGTAGTTAATATAATCTTGTTACTAATTCTAACGATTATCATAGCGTGTTTAACATTAGTAGAACGAAAAATTCTTAGTTTGATGCAACGGCGTGTGGGGCCTGATTTTGTTGGGTATAGGGGACGATTACAGTATATAGCAGATGCGTTAAAACTCTTTATTAAAGGGGCGTTGGTACCACACGAATCAAATAAATTTTGATTTGTATGTATACCTGCGTTTACATTAGCCGTCAGTTATTCCTTTTGGTTAAACGCTGTATGGGGTCCGAGTATCTCAATTTTTGAACTTGAATATAATTTGATCTATGCAACACTATTTTCCGCATTGTTTACATTCTGTATAATTTTAACAGGATTTTTTAGTCGTAATAAATACGCACTATTAGCATCTATCCGTGCGGGGCTTGGGATGCTAAATTTAGAACTTTTTTTAGGTCTCTTTTTTTTAAGTTTAATTGTATTGGGGGAATCTTTTTCAATTTTAACCTTTGTAAATTATCAAGAAGTATACTGATTAATCGGCGCATTGTCGATGGTGGTTGGTTTAATAGCTATTACTTTTTTACTTGAAGTAAATAGAACTCCTTTTGATTTATCAGAAGCAGAATCCGAATTAGTTGCTGGTTATACAACTGAATACGGGGGTTTTCTATTCGGAGTTTATTATTTAGGAGAATATTTACATTTATTTTTTTTTTCTTTATTAATCAGTTCATTAATTTTAGGTGGTTGAGAATTACCGCGTTTTTTACTTGTAAGTTTTTATTCATATTTCGAGTCTATAATTACTTTAAATTTTTATGACAAAGAAGATTTCCTATACAGACTAGACGAAATGGTCATAAATGCTTCGAACTATTGAGGGTTAATTTTATATTATTATTGTCCTCGTTTATTCACCACGATAATACATTTTTATGAAATCAACTTTGTAATCATTCCACATCATTTCTTTGACGAACTAACCAATCGGATGTTTATTTACGAAGTTTGAAAGCATTATTGATATAATCTATCGGAATTATATGCGGTTGATTTATTTAATATTGTTTTTATTTTAGAAGTATGAAAATACTATCTATCTAATCCTATGGAAATATTTGATTTAGACTTTATATACTTTGATGAATGAACTATCGGATGAATTTATGAAATCAGTAAAGTTTATTGAGCTGAGAAATATGATGAAACATGAACTGCTTTTGATTATTTAAAACTTACGTGATGATACTTATTCGGTGATATTGAATAATCGTGTACCGTCACACTATAATAATTATCAGTATTTGTAACATGTAGCGTTAAATGGACGCCTATAATTCAACACTATACGTAAAAATTATACGTTAATTAGCTGTAGATTAATTTTAATATCGTGAATAGCTAATTTATAAAACTTCATAGTGAACTAAAACAATTCAGTAACTATGATAAAAATCAATTGAGAATTTTGAGTAGCGGTGAGCGAACTAAAAAAAAGCCAAAAATTATTTAAGTAAAACATTTTGGAAAAAATGGCCATAGAGTGTGACAGCCACGTATACTTATTTTGTAATATTCGTTAAATCTAGTAGACTAATTTATTAGTTGAAAATTGGAGAACCATCTTCAAGGCTTCAAATGTTGAATTTGATAGAAAAAAGTATCGCGAGAGAAAGGTGAAAAAGTTTTTATAAAAATCTTAAAATCCGAAATTTAACGCGAAAAACAGTTAATGCGTATTGTGTTAGCGTACCTTTTGTATAATGGACCAAGGAGTTTACATCAATAGCGAGCTTAACAGCGTATTGAAAAAACTTAAAGTTATTGGTGTAAGACCCGAAACCACGTGATCTAACTATGATCAGGTTACGAGATTATACTCTCAAGGACCGATGTCGTAAATGTTGCAAAATTTTGATTGGAATTATAGTTAGGGGTGAAAGGCTTATCAAACGTGGTGATAGCTGGTTTTCTGCGAAATCTATTTAAGTAGAGATGGTGTATATTATAATAAGGGGTAGCGTAATTTTGATTGTAAGCCTCTTAGGCCGTCAATTAAAAAACGTCAAATACTTATTATATAAATATACTGAACAGACTGTGAGCGAAAAGGTTAACAGTCAAAAGGGAAACAGCCCAAATCGTCGGTTAAAGTTCCAAAATATAACTAAAGAGAAAACCATGTATTATTTAGTATAGGAGGTAGGCTTGGAAGCAGCCATCCTATAATGAAAGCGTAAAAGCTCACTATACTAGTAGTTGAAATGAAGAATCAACAATATATATACGGGTTATCAATTTGAGGATTTAAGTTATATACTGAAACTACGAAATATTTTGGTAGCAGAACGTGTTGTATGTTTTTGAAGATACATTAAAAAATGTATTGGAGACATCAATATTGTATATCTTGGTATGAGTAACAGATTTAATGTGTGAAACATTAATGCCTTATATCTACGGGTTAGCTTGTTTTATAATATTACAAGTTGTAATACAGTCTTTTATTATAATGCGAAAGCAGAAATATAAAATGGGGTTGTTGATAAAAATTGTTTATATCCTTTCGTAAAATTAAAAAACCTTAAATTAATAAGTTAGTATTAATTTGAAAGGGTAAAACGATCTGGAAAAAATCAACAGAAAACTGTACCACACTCAAACGCATGTAGATAAGTAGAGTATATGAAGGCAAAAAGGAGAAGAAAGGTTAAGGAACTCGGCAAATTAACTCTGTAACTTAGGGAGAAGGAGTGCTGTGTAGCATATGATAAGAGGGGGTAGCGACTGTTTAATAAAAACATAAGATTTTGCAAAATTTCATTATGAAGTATAAAATCTGACACCTGCCCGGTGCTGCAAGATGAAAAAAAATAAATTTACGTTTATTTTATAAGTCCCAGTTAACGGCGGCTGTAACCCTGACAGTCCGAAGGTAGCGAAATTCCTTGGCGGGTAATTACCGTCCTGCATGAATGGTGTAACGACTGCCCCACTGTCTCAACCTTTTACCTTGTGAAATTGAATTAGTTGTGAAGATGCAACTTGCTACAATTAGACGGAAAGACCCTATGCATTTTTACTGCAATCATTTACAGTTTTTATTCAAAGCTAACCTAGTCATGTAGGAGATTCAATCGTCAATGGAAAACTACTTTAGAATAGGATAAAAACAACATACTAACAATATATTATATTAGTATAGCAGTTTATGATAGGTAGTTTAACTGGGGCGGTAGTCTTCTAAAAAGTAACGAAGATGCATATAAGGCTCTAACTAATTAACTAAAAGTTAATTTGTTATTGGAATAAATATTTAGAGCTTGAATAATGTACTAACAAGTATGTTATGGATTTATGTCTATTATATTGACCCGATAATAGTTTATGGGAACGTTATCGATCATCGAATAAAAAATACGCTAGGGATAACAGAGTGATCCACCTCTAGAGTTCTTATCGACAGGTGGGGTTACCACCTCGATGTTGGCTCATCGCAACCTGGTGGTGCACAATCTACCAAGGGTTCGGCTGTTCGCCGATTAAAGCGGTACGTGAGCTGAGTTTAAAACGTCGTGAGACAGTTTGGTTCCTATCTGTTGTAGCACACATAAAAAAAAAGAAATTTTTACCTTAGTACGAGAGGACCGGGAAGAAACAACCTATGGTTTTTAAATTAGAGTGTTAATTCTAAGTTTATAAGCTACGTTGTTGATAGCTAACATATGGAAGCTAGTTTCTTTATTTTTTAAATAACACTTAATTAGACTAATTAATTAATTCTGTAGCTAGATTGAAGAATTTGTAAAAATTAGAAATATAGCACAGAAAGTGTTAATTACAAATACTGTTGTGTTTTGTTTAAAATAATAATGTTAAGATATATAGACACTATTAATTTAGTACGTCTCGGAGTACAACACAAAATGCAATTTATTAAAATAAAAAAAACAAAACGAACAACATACATTCTCGGTATTTTACTAAAGTTGAATGTGATTGCTGGTTGATCAGAATTACAAGACTCACACGTACCATCATATCTTGTATACTGTAACGGGTCGAACCATAAACAAATTTTAACTTTTTTACGATCGACGCGGCGATTAACAATAAAAGTTAAATTTTTGAAAAAAATTGCCTCGAAATCGTTCGCATCAAATATATATTTAACTACATCAAAAGGGGTTATTTCCTTAGATATGGCTATAAAATACAATGTAGGAGGTTATTTGTTGTTTAGTTTAGTATAGAGTAGATATTGGTTTTACACCCCCATAGTATATGGGTTATTATTTCGGTTTTTCACACCGAAGAAGGAGGTTCAAGTCCTCCTGGGGGTGGCATCTACCTCGAGTTGCGTCCGTTTAGAAAGTTAATTCTACATCTCACAACACCT
>JGI12383J13903_1000373_pt1 | contig 35505 bp, 31 predicted proteins | sample Passage237B_FD_13903 | JGI IMG/M metagenome (IMG submission 13903)
AAGAAGTAGGACGCGGGCTACAGCGGGGTGCGATCGGCAGCGGTGGCCGGGTCCGGCTCCCGCACGAAGAACACGAAGCCGTTCTTCCGGTACAGCTCGGTGAAGGTGCCGATCGCCTCCACCTGCTGCACGTGCGTGATCTTGCACGAGAGGTACACCGGGCGATCGATCGCACCCCGTAGCACCACGTCCTCAGGCGGTTGTGCCTCCATAATGCGGCCATAGAACGGCGGCACGTAGCTCTTGTAACCCTGGGTGAGGCGCCAGCAGCGCTCATCGGCCGTGTCCTCGAAGAACTCCACCGCCGCGCGTTGCGAATAGCCTTCGATGTTCCGGATGAAGAAGAACAAGGTGCTCCAGATGAAGAGCACGGTGCCTCCGAACGTGGCGATCAACGCGGCCCGGTAGCGTGCCCTGGCATGCAGGAAGTGGGCGGCCGTCATGGCGCCGATCAACGACAGGCCCGCCAGCAGCTCCACGCCGGTCCAAGACACATCAGCCTCGATGTTGCCCATGGCGAAGGGATCGGCGGCGAACAGGTAGGCGAAGCGATCGATATGCATGGCCGCGAAGGGCAGTGCCGCCACCAGAACGCCCACCAACATGCCCACCATGCCCAGCGCGTACCGCGGCCAGCCGAAGCCTTGGCCGCGCCAGATCCGCTCCAGCCGCAGGGCCGCCAGATAGGTGAGCGGGAAGTAGCACAGGCTGCTGTAGTGCACGATCTTGGTCTTCACCAGGCTGAACAGGATCAGCACCACCCAGAAGAGCACCACCATCCAACGGCGTTGGTCGTTCAGCAGCGCATGCGCGTGGCGCGTGGGGCGCAACAGCTCGTGCAGCGCGAAGAACGAGGCCGGGAAGCAGCCCAGCAGCAGCACCACGAAATGGTAGCCCACGAAGCCGCCGTGGCCGGCATCCTCCGTGGTGAGCAGGGCAACCTGCCGCCAGAAGAAGCCGATCATGAACTCGGGACCGTTGCGCAACAGGTCCACCACGGCCCAGACCGACACGGTGGCCAGCAGCGTGCCCAGCGCCACGACCTGCAGGCGCAACCAGCCCGTCGGCCATTTGAAGCGCGACACGGCATACACACCGCACGCCAGGCCGGGGATCAGCACCCCCACCGGACCTTTCGTCATCACGGCCAGGCCCAGGTAGAGCCCGCATAGCGCGGCGAAGCGGGGCCCATGGCCGGTGGCAGGCGGCGCCTCCTCGCGCGTGGCACGGATGAAGGCATCGAACCCGAGGAAGATGAACAGGTTGAACCAGGGATCGATGATGCCGCTGCGGAAGTACAGATGCGGCAGGATGCTGCCCACGTAGGCCAGCACCCAGAGCAGGCCGAAGATGCTTCCGTGCAGGCGTTCGCCCATGCGGAAGAGCACCAACAGTGTGATGATGCCGCACACCGCGTTGGGGAAGCGCGCGCCGAACTCGCCCACGCCGAACACCGCCATGCTCGCGGCCTGCATCCAGATGAAGAACGGCGGCTTCTCGTGGAAGGGCTCGTACGCCATGCGCGGCTGCAGCAGGTCGCCGGTCACCAGCATCTCGCGGGCGATCTCGGCGAAGTTGATCTCGTCCCAGTCGAAGAGGTGCACGGCACCGAGCCCGGGCATGAAGAGCAGGGCGGCCACCACTGCGATCAAGACCTGGACCTTCATGCGGGAGGGCATGGGCCGAAGGTAGCGGAGCGCGGATGTGCGCCCGCCGTTATCAGGCTCACGAGGTTCGGCCATCAGGATACCAGTGCGCGACCTGACAACTACGGACAACTACCCCTTGCGCGGCCCCAGCAATTTCCACCCCACCAACCCGGTGCGGGCGAGGAAATAGCGGAAGCTCACGTTCAGCACGCCGAAGCCGTAGGTCATGCTGCGGCGGAAGTTGATGCTGCTGGCCTCGTCGAAGTACTTGGTGGGGCAGGTGATCTCGGCGATCTCGAAGCGGTTCCAGAAGATCTGTCCGATGATCTGATTGTCGAACACGAAATCGTCGGAGCAGGCGTGGTAGTCGCAGGCGCGCAACACCTCGGCGGTATAGGCGCGGTAGCCGGTGTGGTACTCGCTCAGCTTCTGGCCCATCAGCAGGTTCTGGGTGAAGGTGAGCAGCCGGTTGGCGATGTACTTGTACAGGGGCATGCCGCCCTTCAGTGCCCCCTTGCCCAGGATCCTCGAGCCGAACACCACGGGGTAGACACCCTCGCCGATCAGGGCGATCATGCTCGTGAGCAACTTCGGGGTGTACTGGTAGTCGGGGTGCAGCATCACGATGATCTCGCCGCCCAGCTCCAGGGCCTTGTCGTAGCAGCTCTTCTGGTTGCCGCCGTAGCCGCGGTTCCGCTGGTGCTCCACCACGTGGCGGATGCCCAGGCTGCGTGCCACCTCCACGGTGTTGTCGGGGCTGCGATCGTCCACCAGCACCACCTCGTCCACCAAGTCAAAGGGGATCTCGTCGTAGGTCTGCTTCAATGTGAGGGCGGCCCGGTAGGCGGGCAGCACCACGATCACCTTTTTACCGTTGTACATGGCAGCTCCCGCAAAGATGCCCTTTTCGCCCCAGCCGACCGCCCGGTGCTCCCTGCTCAGGTGGTCCGGATGGCCTCCCTGCGGCCCACTAGGTGGACGCCGACCAACACCACCACGATCATGACCAGCTGCTTCGGCACCAACACTTCCCCATCGAGCATGCCCCAGGTGAGGGCCACCACGGGCATCAGGTAGGTCACGGTGGAGGCCGTGACGGCCGACGTGCGCTGGAGCAGCGCGTTCCACAGCACCAGCGACAGCGCCGAACTGAGCACGGCCAGCAGCGCCACGAAGCCCAGGGAGCGCCAGGCGTGGGGATGCGCCATGAGCGTTCCCGGCAGGTCGGTGGCCCAGGCGCCGACCAGGCCGATGGGGCCGACGAAGGAAAGGGCCAGCACGGCGGTGGCGGCAGGAGGCAGCATGTAGAGCCGTGTCTTCACGATGTTGCCGCTGAACCCGTAGCACAGGGTGCCCAGCACGGGCAGCACGGCATAGACCGACCATGCCGCACCCGTGTTGTTGGCACTGAAGGCCACCAGCCCCACGGCCCCGGCCAGGCCCAGGAGCACACCCACCACGTGCACTGCACGCACCCGGGCCCCGAAGAAGCAGGCCCCCACCAACAGGGTGAACAAGGGTGTCAGGCTGTTGAGCATGCCGGCCAACGAACTGTCGATCCGGCTCTGCCCCCAGGCGAAAAGGAAGGCCGGCACACCGTTGCCCAAAAGGCCCGTCGCCAGCAAAGGCAACCCGTTCCGGCGCAGGTGCACGGCATGGCGGAAAAGCAGCGGGCTGAGCGCCAGCCAGGCGATGGCCAGCCGGGCCGAGGCCATCTGCATCGGTGAAAGGACGGGCCTTCCTTCGTGGAAGAGGCCCCGTTTCATCAGGATGAAGGAACTGCCCCAGATCAGGGCCAGGATGGCCATCAGCAGAACGGTGATCCAAGGATTCCTGCCGCGCTCGCCCATGCCCGTTCCACTGTGGTCGGCGAAGATATTCCGGAGGACCGCGCGTTACTTTTGTAACCTCGAAGGTATTCCGGACGTCACACCACTGCAACGATCACCGCCATGCTCAAGCACATCGCCCTTCCGCTCTCGTTCGCAGGTATCCTTCTTTCCGGCTGCGGCCAGGCCCCCGAAGCGGGAACGACCGCGGTGCAGGAGGGCGTGGTGCGCATGGTACAGGAGGTGGTGATCCAAAGCGGCACCCCGGTGACCCATGCCGACCTGACCATCGAGGGCATGAGCTGCGAGATGATGTGCGGGGGCGCCATCAAGAAGGCCTTGGCCAAGTTGCCCGGTGTAACCTCGACGGAGATCGCCTTCGATGACGATGACGCACCGGACCATGCGATAGTGACCTACGACGACAGCAAGGTGACCGATGCGGAACTGGTGAAGGCCATTCAATCGCTGTACGATGGCCAGTACAAGGTGCGGGCGGTGAACGTGATCAAGGAAGTGAAGGCCAGTGGAACAAGCCGGACCGCCGAAGGTGCCGACACGAAGGAGGCCAAGGACATGAAGGCCCTGCTTCCCACCAACGCCATCCTGCCCAGCATCGTGGGCCTGCTCACGCGCATCCTGCGCTACTGATCGACCCTGCGCCCGTCGCGATCCGCCCCGGGGTAACTTGCGCCCCGATGGGTGAGCGGAAGGTGCATTTGGTGACGGGCGGCACCGGCATCGTCGGCGTTCATGTGATCGATGCGTTGCTTTCCGCCGACCTTTCGGTAAGGGCACTGGTGCGGGCCGGATCCGATCGCTCCATCATCCGACATGTATTGCGCCACTACCATGCGGATGGCGATGCCCGATTCGACCGGATCGAATGGGCCGAAGGCGACCTGCACGATGTGGGCGCCCTGGCCGATGCGATGCAGGATGTGCACCACGTGTACCATGCGGCCGCCCTGGTCTCGTTCGACCCACGCGACCGCCGCGCCCTGCTGCGAACGAACGTAGAGGGAACGGCCAACGTGGTGAACGCCGCCTTGCAGAGCGGGGTGCGGCGCCTCTGCCATGTGAGCTCCACGGCCACCATCGGCAAGGCCACGAACGGCGGGATGTTGACCGAGGACATACCCTGGGATCCCACGGCTGTCACCAGCGACTATGCCGCGAGCAAGCACGACGCCGAAATGGAGGTGCAGCGTGGGATCGCCGAGGGCCTCAACGCCGTGATCGTGAACCCCTGCGTGGTGCTCGGACCGGGCGCCCCGGGCCGCAGTTCCATGGCACTGGTCGAGCGCCTGCGCCGCGGCACACGCTTCCATCCACCGGGAAGCAACGCATACGTGGACGCACGCGATGTGGCCGACGGCATGCTGCGGGTCATGGACCGCGGCGCCACGGGCGAACGCCACCTGCTCGTGGGCCACAACCTGGAGTACCGCACCCTGTTCGGCCTGTTCACCGAGGCCTTCGGCAAGCCCGCACCCCGCACGCTGCTGCGGCCGTGGATGCTCCAGCTCGCCTGGCGTGCCGAATGGCTGCGCACCCGCCTCACCGGCCGCCGCGCCCTGGTGACCAAGGCCACCGTGAACAGCGCCTTGGACCGACGGTCGTACAGCAATGCCAAGATCTGCGCGCTCACCGGCCAAGCCTTCCGCCCGATCGCCGATACCGTGGCCAACGTGGCCGCTTTCGTGCTGAAAGGCTGAGCGTGGCTATCCCAACACCAACTCCCCATCGCGCCAATGGGCCTGGCGCACGGGCCCATCAACGGTGAGGCCCATGTGGCGCAGCATGTTGGCGAACGATGCCGGGTCGCCGCTGGTGTGGCACACCATGCCCCCCTTCGCACCGGGCGTCACCAAACGCTGCCGTTCGGTGAGGATGTGCTCCACCCGGCGTGCGATCGCGGCCGATGGCTCGATCACACGCACCGCGGGGCCCACGATCCGCTCGATCACGGGCCGGATGATCGGGTAGTGCGTGCAGCCCAGCACCAGGGTGTCGATCCCGCGCGCCACCATGGGGTCGAGCCATCCATGCAGCATCGCCAGGGTCTGCGGGGTATCGAACGCGCCCGCCTCGATCTGGCCCACCAGTCCGGGGCAGTCCTGTGTGATCACCTCCACATCGTGCGCGAAACGCTCCACCACGGCATTGAACACCTCGCCCTGCACGGTGTAGGTGGTGGCGATCACCCCCACGACCTTGGTCCGTGTGTGCTCCACAGCGGGCTTCACGGCGGGTTCCATGCCCACCAGGTCCACCTCGGGGAACTCCTCGCGCAACACCTTGAGGGCGGCCCCGGAGGCCGTGTTGCAGGCGATCACCACGAGCTTGGCACCCGCCTGGAGCAGGGCCTTGGTGATCGCCCGGCTGAACCGCACGATCTCGTCCACAGGCCGGGGCCCGTACGGCACATGCGCATTGTCCCCGAAATAGAGCAGGCGCTCCCCGGGGAGCGCCTGCTGGATCGCTGCGGCCACCGTAAGCCCGCCCACGCCGGAATCGAAGATCCCGATCGGGCGACCGTCGGTGCCTGGGTTCTCCGTCACTGTATGCCCAGCTTGGCCTTCACTTTGGGCATGATGTCGTCACCCTTGTCGAAGTAGAGCACGAAGCCCGTGCTCACGTCGAAGATGTAGGTGTAGCCACCGGCCTCGGCCACTTCCTTTATGGCGTTGTTGGTCCTCTCCACCATGGGTCGGAGCAACTCCTCCTCCTGCTTGGCCAGGTCTTCCTGGGCCTTTTCCTGCGCGGCCTGGATGCGTTCCTCCAGCTCCTGGATCTCGCGCACGGTCATGTCCTTCATGGTCTGCGTCATGGTGGGGGCCTCCTCCTGGGCCTTGGCCACCTTCTGCTGGTACTCTGCGGCCATGGCCTTCAGGCGCTCGTCGAGCGTCTTGGCGAAGGCCTGCATCTTGGCCTCGGCGTCCTTGCGTTCAGGCAACATCAGCAGCAGCTTCTGCCGATCGATATGGCCCAGCTTCTGGGCGAATGCGCCGGGAGCTGCGGCCAGCAACAGGCAGATGGTAAGGATGGTGTGTTTCATCTTGGTCGTTCGCTATCGTGGTTTCAATTCGCCCCCGCCGGTGTTGCCGCCGCGCTGTGGTGCGGTCCGGCCGCCGTCGTCCTTGGCGGGGGCCTCGTCCTCGGGGTCCTCCCCGAAATCATCGTCGCCCTTGCCGCCGCTTTTGTGGCTGCCCGGACGGATGCCGAGTTTGCGCAGGACGCTGTCGCTCTTGTCGTACTTCTCGCTGGCGAAGAGCAGGTTGCTGCTGGTGCCGCCCACATCGAACACGGCCACGTAGCTGGTGCCGGCCACTTCCTTGATCGCGTTGTACACGCGGTCCTGGATCGGTTTGATCAGTTCCTCGCGCTTCTTGAACAGGTCGCCGTTGGGGCCGAAACGCCTCTTCTGCAGGTCGCGCGCCTCGCGTTCGCGCTTGTCGATCTCGTCCAAGCGCGAGCGCTTCATCTCCTCGGTGAGCAGGATGGCCTCGGCGTTGTAGGCCTCGCGCATGCGCTTGATCTGGAGGTAGCGCTCGTCGATCTCGTCCTGCCACTGTTTGCTCAGGCGGTCCAGTTCCTTCTGCGCGGTCTCGTACTCCGGCATCTGCTCCAAGATGTACTTGGTGTTCACGAACGCGATGCGCTGGGCCTGCACGGAGGTGGCCATGAGGATCGCGCCGAGCGCGCATGCGAGAAGGGTGATGGGTCTCATCGGGGCCGTCGAAAATAGGCGATCGGGCTCACAGCTCGCCAAGATCTATGCCGATCGTGAAATGGAACTGGCTGCGCGCCATGTTGGGCGCGTTGGGAACATCATCCAGGCGCCACCCGTAGTCCAGCCCCATGGGACCGAACATGGGCAGGTTCAGGCGCAGGCCCAGACCGGCCGAGCGGTACAGCTTGAAGGGGTCGAACCGGTCGAAGGAGCCCCAGGTGTTGCCGGCCTCCAGGAAGCCCAGGGTGAAGATGGTGGCCGAGGGGTTCAACGAGACCGGGAACCGCAGTTCGGCGGTGTACTTGGTCACCACGAAGTTGCCGGTGTTGGGCGAGAGCGAGAAGTCGTCGTAGCCGCGCAGGCCCACGATCTCGCGGCCATCGAGCTGGAACCCGGTGAGTGCGCTGCCGCCCATGTAGTAGCGCTCGAACGGGGAATCGCCCAGGTTGTTGTTGTAGCGGCCCAGGAAGCCGAAGCCAGCGCGGGTCATCAGCACCAGGTTGTGGCCGCTCTTGCTGTGGGTGAGCTTGTTGAACCACTGGGTGGTGAACTTCCACTTGTGGAACTCGGCCCAGTTGTAGCGCTGTTCGGGCGGGAGCGCCGCCCAGTCCTTTTCCGGCTGGAAGAGCGAGAAGGGCGGCGTGGCCTTCACCGAGAGGCTGATCTCGGAGCCCGTACGCGCGAAGAAGGGCTGGTCCACGGAGTTGCGCGAGAGACTGACCTGACCGCTGAGCACGTTGCTGGTGCCGTCGGTGAAGGCGAAGACCACCGCACCACTGGCGTAGTTCCGCAGGTCGTAGAGCTGGTAGCCCAGGGTACCGCGCAGGATGAAGTAATCGTCGGGCCAGGTGAGGCGCTTGCCCAGGCCCACGGAGGCACCGCTGATCAGCAGCGATTGCCGACGCGGGTTGTCCATGCGGCCCTCGTCGGTCTGGATGTAGCGCGTTTCGCCGTTGGTCTGCACCGAGTGGTACACCGAGAAGCTGAGGGCGTTGGGCTTGCGGCCGCCCAGCCAGGGCTCCACGAAGCTCATGCTGTAGGTCTGGAAGTAGCGGCCGTTGGTCTGGGCGCGCAGGTTCAGGGTCTGCCCATCGCCCGCGGGCAGGGGCGTCCATGCGGAGGGCTGGAGCACCTTGCGCATGGCGAAGTTGGTGAACGACAGGCCCAGCGACATCACCACGCGTCCTGCGCCCCAGCCACCGCTCAGCTCCAGTCGGTCGCTCGGTTTTTCCTCCACGGTGTATTCAAGGTCCACCGTGCCGGTGCGGGCGTCCTGGATCGGGTTCACGCCCAGCGATTCGGGGTTGAAGTAGCCGAGGGTGGCCAGTTCGCGCTGGGTGCGGATCACATCGCTGCGGTTGAAGAGCTGGCCGGGCTTGGTGCGGATCTCGCGGCGCACCACGTGCTCGGCGGTCTTCGTGTTGCCCTTGATGATCACGTTGCGGATGCGGTACTGCTTGCCTTCGCGGATCCGGATGTCCAGGTCGATGCTGTCGCCCTCCACCAGCAGCTCCACCGGATCGGGGTAGAAGGCCAGGTAGCCGTTGTCCATGTACAGCGAGCTGATGTCGCGACCGGTGGGGTTCATGTACAGGCGGCTGTCGAGCAGGCGCCTGTTGTACACGTCGCCCTTGCGGATGCGGAGGATGTCGTGCAGCTCGGCGTCGCTATGCTTGGTGTTGCCGGTGAAGGTGATGTTGCGGAAGTGGAACAGGGGGCCCTCGTCCACGGTGATGTCGATCCGCAGCCGGTCGTCCGACACGTAGTACATGGTGTCGTTCACGATGGCGGCGTTGCGGTACCCCTTCTCGTTGTAGGCGTCCAGCAGCCGGTCCTTGTCGGCCTTGTACTCGCTGGCGATGAACTTGCCGCTGCCGAAGATGTTCCACCAACGCTTCTGCCTGGTCTTCTTCATGGCCTTGCGCAGGCGCTTGTCGGGCAGGTTGTCGTTGCCGCTGAAGGTGATGTCCCTGATCTTGACCTTGGGGCCCTTGTCGATGTTGATGAAGAGGATCACGCTGTTCTCCGGCGCGGTGCGCAGGGTGTCGTCGCGCTGCACGAGCGTCACCTTCGACTTGAGGAAGCCCTTGCCCGCGTAGTAGCGCTGGATGGCGTTGCGGGTGTTGGCCAGGAGCGCATCGTTCACCTGCTGCCCACGCACCAGCTGCACTTCGTCGCGGAGCTTCTCCGTCTCGTTCTTGCTCACCCCGTTGTACTTCCAGCGGGAAAGGCGCGGCTTCTCCTCCACGATGATGTGCAGGAAGATCGTCCGGCCGCGTATCTCTGCGGCCTCCAGGCGCACATCGCTGAAGAGCTTCTGGTCCCACAGGTTCTGTATGGCCCGCGCGGTGCGCTCGCCCGGCACGGTGATCTTGTCGCCCACCTGCAAGCCGGAGAAGAGCTTCACGGCGTTGGCGTCCACCGTTTTGGTGCCGCTCACGGTGATGCCGCCGATCTCGTACTCCTGTGCGAAGGCGGGGTCCATGATGGGCTGCGTCTCCTGCGCCTTCAGGGCGAAGGCCAGCACGATCAGCGGTGCGAGGAGGAGCCGATGCATGGTCAACCCTGGGTCACTTGTTCGCCGGTGAGGCCGAAGCGGCGTTCGCGCTGCTGGTAGTCGAGCACCGCCTCGTAGAGGTGTTCCTTCCTGAAATCGGGCCAGAGCACGGGGGTGAACCACAGCTCGGCGTAGGCGATCTGCCAGAGCAGGAAGTTGCTGATGCGTTGTTCGCCGCTGGTGCGTACCACCAGCTCGGGGTCGGGGATCCCGGCGGTGTCCAGGTGCGCGGCGATCGTCGCCTCGTCGATCGTGGCGGGGTCCAGCGTGCCTTGGGCGGCCTGCGCGGCCAGCTTGCGGGTCATGCGCACGATCTCGGTGCGGGCGCTGTAGCTCAGGGCCAGCACCAAGGTGATCCGCTGGTTGTGGGCGGTGCGGGCCATGGCCTCGGCCAGCGTCTGGCGGCAACCGGCGGGCAGGCTGTCCAGATCGCCTATGGCGGTGAGGCGCACCCCGTTGCGGTTCAGTTCGTCCAGCTCACCGGCCATGGTGCGCACGAGCAGGTCCATCAGGGCCTCCACCTCGGCACGCGGGCGGTTCCAGTTCTCTGTGCTGAAGGCGTAGAGCGTGAGGTACTTCACACCCAGCTCGGTGGCCCCCACCAAGGCCTCGCGCACAGCGCGCACGCCGGTGGCATGGCCCACCACGCGGTGCTCGCCCTGGCGCTGCGCCCAGCGCCCGTTGCCGTCCATGATGATGGCGATGTGGGCCGGGATCCGGTCGGGGTCTATCCGTGCTGTATTGCCTGCCACGCGGGAGTGATCTTGGGAAAGGGGTGCGAAGATCGCCAAAAGCCTTCCATCAGCGGCGCTTACGCATCCAATTGTACTGCTCGTCGCAATCGGAGAAGCGACTGATGATGTAGGTGATCGACAGCCCCGTGTACTGGTACCAGTCGCGGGTGTTCACGTCGCCCCGGGCCTGTCCGGTGTTGTTGAAGCCCACGGCGGCCAGGCCCGAGCGGTCGGCCAGGGCGGCGGCCAGCGGACCGTTCTCGGCGGCGAGCACCGCGTTGTCCACGTAGGTGCCGCTCACATCGTCGATGTAGTCGGTCCAGGTGCGGCGCATGCCCCACTCCACCTGCACGTCCACCTTGCCGAAGTTGAACTTGAGGCCGGCCCCGAAGGGCAGGCTCATGCGGTCCACCTTGTAGGTTTCGCCACCCACCGCCGAGGTGCCCTGCCCCTCGGTGCCGAGCGGCTGCAGGCGGTACCAGGTATCGTCCAACTGGGCCTGGGGGTCGGCGCGGAAATAGGCCAGCCCGCCGAACACGAAGGGGGTCCACCGCTTGCTCTCCTTGGTCTTGCTGCGGTAGGGAAAGAAGTTGATCTCCAGCAGGCCCGAGAGCTCGAACAGCCGCGCCCTGAAGTGCAGGTTGCGGATCTGCTGCAGGGTATCGTTGGCGTTGCTGTCGTAGGCCTGCAGGGTGCCGTAGAGCCCTTGCAGCCGCAGCGCCAACCGGTCGGTGAAGTTGTGGCGGAACACGATCCCACCGGCCAATTTGGTGTCGGTGGGGTAATGCTTGGTCGGGTTCAGGTCGCCGATGTAATACACCACCCCACCGGTAAGGCCCACCTCGTTAACCTGCGCCACCGCGCAGGGGGCGGCCAGCAGCAGGGCGAGGCTCAGGAAGAACGACCGTGGCATGGGCAGTGGAACGCGCCGCCCCGGGCCGTGGTATGCGCCGGGGTGCGGCGCGAAGTTAACCCCCTCGGTTGTTCGGGGTTGGGGGGGTTGGGGGGCTTGGGTAAGCAGAGGCTACATACTGACGGCTCAAGCCTACTCTATCATCGACAACGTGAAAGCGGTGCTACACGATAAGGTCCAAAGGCAGGTCGGAAATGTCGCGCAGGCGTTTGCCTTGGATCATCGTGTTGATCGAATCCTCGGCATCGTTCATACCCAACTCTTTCACCGTATCCAGGAGCTCGTACAACGCGAAATGGTAGACTTGATCTATGTCGCCCGTACCCAACGCAATGGACGCAATTCGATTTGGGGTGGGTTCTCCCGTAATGACCACAATATGCGGTAAGCGGCCTTTTCTATTCCTGACAAGGTTCAAACCTTCGGAACGGGCGTTCTGAGCGCGGTCACTACGCAAGGTCCATTTGCAACTGATGCTCGCATGAAGGATGGGCATCGAATTGTTCTTCAATCTCAAACCCGTGTAGCGGGCTTCCTTGTCACTAACGATCGCCGAACCCGCATTGAATGTCTCATCGGGTTCCGGCTCTCGATAAATGACGACATCGGGCTTGATCAAATAATCACTTCCGAGCGCAGCTGCCAACTCCGGGGACTTTAAAGCCAGAGCGGCCAAGGCTTCCAAATGGGAGTATTGCTCGAAACGGGCGATGCCCATTCGGCCACCCCCCACTCCTTTCGATACAGTCCATTTACCCGGACGCAGGTGCTCCAAAGCAATGAACGTGCGTCGCACGTACTCCGTGCAAATACCCTCGAACTGATGGCCTGATCTCTGCCCAGCCATCCGTTCGGAACCACTATGTTGCCCGATCCGCTCAATGATGCCCTTTGCGATAGAAACGCTCGCATGACTGGCCTTGTCGGCGTTCGTCGGCACCCCATTCGCGTCCACGTTCAGGACAGAGCCAAGGAGTGCGGCATGAAATGTTCTTCGAGCCTCGCTTAGCAGTGCTTCCCGCTCCTTCATTACGCCACCATTACCGTGTTATGCGCCGCCATCTCGAACATTTGCATGATGCTCTGTCCGACCGCTTGTGCCACCGGGGGTGGGAATGCATTACCCACTTGGCGATATGCAGCGGTCTTCCGGCCAGTGAAATGCCAATCATCGGGAAAGCCTTGGATCCGGGCCACCATGCGGACGGTCAGCCTGGGCATTCCTACAAAGTCGCGCTCAGGAGCAGCCTCGGCAATGGATCCACCGTTCACACCGAGCTGTGCCCAAGCCTTCCTGGCTCGCGAGGGACCCAGGTCCGGGCCACCATGCTTCTTGGACCCACCAACGATCGTTGGCGCTATCGACTGCGCTCCAGCCGCCCAGGCTTTTGCGCCACGCCAGTTGTTGGCTGCCATCAGATCGAACAGTGTATCGCCGACCGTGGGGGCCGATGTGCCCACGCTCTCCGGCCAAACGAAGTGGTCCGCATCGCTCGAACGGAGCGCTACGATCACCACCCTCGGACGCAGTTGCGGTACGCCATGGTCCGACGCGTGCAGCAATTTGATAGCCGTCATATAGCCCAGTTTGCGGAATTGCTCGAACAACCGTTCGCGATAGCCTTCGAAGCCCGGGTCAAGGAACCCGCGCACATTCTCCAACATGACCGCGCGTGGGCGGATCTCGTCGGTAAGACGGAGCGCCTCAGGGAACAGGTCGCGCTCATCTTCAGCACCAAGCTGCTTGCCCGCGACCGAGAATGGCGGACAAGGCACCCCACCGGCAAGAAGGTCCACGCCCCGGTAGGGTCGGCCATCGAACCGTGTCACGTCCCCATGAAGCACGTTCCATCGCGGGCGGTTGGCCCGCAACGTCGCGCAGCAAGCATCGTCTATCTCCACCAGGGCCTCATGCTCAAAGCCAGCGCGCTCCAACCCTAATGATTGCCCACCGGCACCTGCACAGATCTCTACACTGGTCATGATAATCCTCTGACGATATTTCCGTCAGCTCACAGGCAGCAACTTAGCACAGATAGGCACGCGGAAAGCCCGGACCACTGGTTAGTTTTTCACACCCCCAACACGCATCCGCGCATACAGGAGACCCTGCCCCTCAACATCCCGACCATCCAGACTTGCTCCATCTCACAAGCAAGTGACCATGCCCCAAGCCCCGGCTTACAATCAATCAGGCTTAAGGTCTGGGGCTTCCATCCCCTGCAACATCAACGATCGGTACGATCCACCCCTTCCTTCCGCACCACCGACGAGGCTACCCTTCGCACCCGGAACAATGCGCCCGGGGTGGTGCGTACATTCGTAGGCAAAATGCTCGCGAACAACCGGCCCGGCGCAGCGAGTAGGCATGGTCGGGTGGATCCGGGATCCTACGCCCCCTCCCCTCTCCCGCTCAACCCCGAGCGCAGGTCCAGGCCCCAGTTGAGCTTTTGCGCAGGGTGTGCAGGAAGTCCTGGCCTTCGAGCTCCACCATCTTCAGGGTGAAGGGCGCCTTGCGGATGCTGAGCCGGCTGTCGCCATCGATGCTCACGCTGCGGGTGTCCAGGTTCAGCAGGCACTTGTCGGCGCGGGCCTCGACCTGCAGTTCCACCGTGAAGCGGTCGGGCACCACGAAGGGTCGCACGTTCAGGTTGTGGGCCGAGATGGGCGTGATCACCAGGGCATCGCTGGTGGGGTGCAGCACGGGCCCGCCGCAGCTGAGCGAATAGGCCGTGGATCCGGTGGGCGTGGCGATGATCAGGCCATCGGCCCAATAGGTGTTCAGGTAGGTGGTGCCCAGGTGCACGTGCACGGCGATCATGCTGGAGGTGTCGCGCTTGTGCACGCTCACCTCGTTCAGGGCGAAGTTGGCGGGGCCCAGGGCGGCCTCCTGGCCGATCACCTCCACCATGGAACGTTCCTGCAGGGTGTAGCGCCGTTGGCCCAAGGCGGCCAGGGCCTGGTCCACTTCCTCCAGGCGCACGTTGGCCAGGAAGCCGAGCCGCCCGAGGTTGATGCCGAGCACGGGCACATCGGAGCGGCCCACCCAGCCCACGGTATCGAGCAGGGTGCCATCGCCGCCCAGTCCGATGCACAGGTCGATGCCCTGCGCGGCCGGGTCGCGGTCCTGCAGCACGGGCCAGTTCCCTTCGCGGAACCAGCTGGCCAGGGTGGGCGTGAGCGAGACGTCGAGACCGGCGGCGGTCATGCGACGCAGCAGGTCGTGCACCGTTGCGGCCTGGTGCGCCTCCATGGCGCGTCCGTTCACTGCCACCCGCATGGTTCAGAAGGGTTGGGTGAAATGTAGGAAGAAGCCGTGCTCGCCCAGGCCGTTGAGGGTGTATTCGGCGCGCACCACCTGATCGTAGCTGGTAACGAGATCGAGGCCCACGCCCGTGCCGCCCAGCCAGGTGTTGGCCAGGGGGTTCGCGCTGGCGTAGCGGGCATCCCACACGTGCCCGGCGTCGGCGAAAAGGTCGAGGTACAGGGCGAAGTGCAGCGTGCGGAAGGCCTCCAGCGGGATGGCCTCCACGCGGTAGGTGCGCGGCGCCACGAGCTGGAAGATCACGTTGGCCTTGCCCATGGCGTAGTGCTCGCCATCCACCACGTAGTACTCGTAGCCACGCACGGCACTGCGGTAGCCCAGCCCCTCCTGCACGTAGTAGGGCGGTGTGCCGAAGGTGCCCTTGCCGCGCAGGGAGAGTGCGAGGGTCCAGCGCTCGTGCACCTTCCACCAGTTCTTGGCGGTGGCGTACACGGTGGTGATGTCGGGCGCATGCTCATCGAGCAGGCCCAGCCCATGGCGGTCCAGCCGCACCTCGGCGAAGTGGCCCTGGCGGGGGAAGATCCGCACATCGCGGCGGTCCCACACCACGCTGTAGCCGAAGGTGAGGAATTGGGTGGTGGTGGCATCGCCGTGGAAGTAGTCCAGCGCGGTGCGCACGATGGTATCGGCCACGGTGGCGCGGGTGTAGCCCAGGCGCCAGGAATGGCGGATGTCGTGGGTGCGGCGCAGGGTGGCCTCCAGATCGGCCTTCCATTCGTCGCGGTTGCTGCCATCGGGGTTGCGCACCAGGATGCGCTTGTTGTCCACGGTGCCGGCGGTCACCTCGGCCTGTTGGAAGAAGCTGCCGCCCACGCTCATGCCCCAGCGCTGGTTGCGGTCCAGGTAGGGCACGCGGTAGCGCAGGGCGTATTGCTGCGTGTAGCCCAATTGCACCTTGGCGTACACGGTCTCGTTCCTTCCGCGGAAGTTGTACTGGTACAGGTACAGGCCGTAGTTCACGCGGCCCAGGTCGCGCGTGAGCCACCAGGTGTTGAAGTTGGGATCGGCCAGGTCGAAGACCACGGCGGGCCAGAGGTACCAGCGCTCGTTCACCGTCACCTCCACCAGCGCCTCGGCGGGCGATACGTACAGGGGCAGCAGCTGCACGGTGTTGAAGAGCCCCGTGTTCATCAGGTTCTGGCGGCTGCGCTCCAGGCGCTCGTAGAAGGCGGTGCTGGTGAGGGTGTCGCCGGTGCGCACGAGCATTTCGCGCAGGATGATGGGCTCGCGCGTCTTCTTGTTGCCGTTGATCACGATGCCCATCACGCGGACGTGCGTGACGGCGACGGCCTGCTGCGCCCGCAGGTGCGGCACGGCCCAGCAGCAGCAGAGCAGGAAGAGGGTGACCATCCGGCGCCACGGGCCGGGCACATAGCCGGTATGCGCGGTCATGTGGTCATCGCGCTACGGATCGATGTAGCGCATCAGTTCGTCGTAGCGATCGCGCAGGTCCTCGTGGAAGCGCGAGCCCTGGTAGGTGCTCTTCACGAAGATGTCGTACCGCTCGAAGGTCTGCAGGATGTCGCTGATCTCCTCGCGGTTGATCTTCAGGGTCACCTCCAGGCGATTGGTGTCGGGCAGGGTGCGGGTGAACATGCTGATCAGCCGGGCATCGCTGCCTTCCACGATGCGGGCGATCAGCTGCAGGCTCAGATCGGCCTGGTTCATTTCGAGCACCACCACGCCACCGGGCTCGTGCACGCCGGCCGCGGTGGCCATGCGGCGCAGGGCCTCGTGCTCGGTGATCGAGCCGAGATAGAGCCCCATGTCGTCGAGTACGGGCACCACGGTAAGGCCGCGTTCACTGAAGAGCTCGATCACCTTGAACAGGTGCTGGGTCGAGCGCACGAAGGGCAGCTCCACCTGGTCCATCACATGACCGATGGAAGCGTTGGGGTCGTTGCGGTCGATCAGATCGTCCTCCTTCACCATGCCCACCAGGCGGCCATCGTTCACCACGGGCAGGTGCGACACCTTGAAGGCCTCCATCCACTCCAGTGCACGGGCTATGTCGTCCTGCGGGCGCAGGGGCGGCACGTCGGGTGTGATGATCTCGATGGCGTTCATGGCCGGGCGGGGTGTACCGGTGGACCTACTTTTGCCGCTCCCGTACGGGAGCAAAGTAAATGATCGCCGGATGACGCGTTTGAGCGTGAACATCAATAAGCTGGCCACTCTGCGGAATGCACGGGGCGGGAACAACCCCGATGTGGTGCAGTGGGCCCTGGACATCGAACGCTGGGGCGCGCAGGGCATCACCGTGCATCCCCGGCCCGATGAGCGGCACATCCGGCGGAGCGACGTCCGCGCGCTGGCACCGCTGCTCACCACCGAGTTCAACATCGAGGGCTATCCCTCCGCCGACTTCACGGCGCTGGTGCTGGAGGTACGGCCCGCGCAGGTCACCCTGGTGCCCGACCCGCCGGGGGTGCTCACCAGCAACGCGGGCTGGGACGCCCGCACGCACAAGGCCCTGCTGCAGGAGGTGATCACGCGCTACAAGGCGGCCGGCATCCGCACCTCCATCTTCATGGGCACCGACCTGGAACAGATCGGCCACGCCGCCGACACCGGCACCGACCGGATCGAGCTCTACACCGAACCCTACGCCGCGCAATACCATGCGGACCGCGACCAAGCGGTGGCGCCCTTCGTGGCTGCGGGCGAACGCGCGGCAAGCCTCGGCCTGGGGCTGAACGCGGGGCATGATCTGGACCTGCACAACCTGCGCTTCTTCCAACAGAACGTGCCGCACCTGCTCGAAGTATCCATCGGCCATGCGCTGGTGTGCGACGCGCTGCGGTTCGGCATGGAGAACACCGTACAACTGTACCGCCGCGAACTGCGATGAGCACGGTAGACCTTTTTCACCGCCGCATGGGCCCCGCCGGCGCCACGCCCGTGGTGATCCTGCACGGCCTCTTCGGCACCTCCGACAACTGGGGCAGCATCGGCCGCGAACTGTCCGAACCCACCGAACCCGGCGCCGCGCCGCTCGATGTGCTGCTCGTGGACCTGCGCGACCACGGGCGCTCGCCGCATACCGAGGCCATCTCCTACCCCATCATGGCCGCCGATGTGCACGCGTTGGTCACCGGCCTCGGCCTCATCGACATCGTGCTGGTGGGCCACTCCATGGGCGGAAAGACCGCGATGGCCTTCGCCCAGCAATGGCCGGAGCTGCTGAAGCATCTGGTCGTGATCGACATCGGTCCGCGCGAGCACAGCAACAACCAGCAGCACATCGTGGAAGCGCTCACCACGGCCGACCTGGCCCCCGGGGTGGGTCGCAAGGAAGTGGAGGCACACATCGCGCAGCACGTGAAGGAACCCGGTGTGATCGGCTTCCTGATGAAGAACCTCTACTGGAAGGAGGAAGGCCAGCTGGCGTGGCGGATCAACGTGCCGCTGCTGGCGGGATCGATGGACGCGATCCTCGCTGCGATCGGACCCGAGCAGGTGCGCGTGCCCACCACCTTCATCCGCGGCGGCCAGAGCGATTACATCCTGCGCGAGGACATCCCCGCGATCAAGGAGCAATTCCCCAACAGCCGCATCGAGACCGTGCCCTACGCCGGGCATTGGGTGCACGTGCAGGCACCGGCCGAGGTGATGGCCGTGATCCGTTCCGTGGCATGATGACAGGGCGCATCATCGTGTCGATCCTGATGGCCGGGTGCGCGGCCCTCACGGCCCCGGCACAGGACGACACCCTGCTGCATTGGCACGAATACCACCCAGGCTTCGGACTGAACGAGGGTGTCTACGCCGACTTCCAGGCCTTCCGCCTGAACCGGCCCACGGTGCCCAAGGAGAAATTGCGCCACGACGGCATCCCCGTCACCGACATCCGCCGCACGGTGAGCAAGCTCACCTACCAGACCGACAGTGGCGAAGTGCGCACGATCCGCAAGGAGAGCCTGTGGGGCTTTTGCCAGAACGATGCGGTGTACATCGCGGCGGGCAACGGCTTCTACCGCCTGGGCTTGATGGGCAGTTTGAGCCATCTGCTGTACGAACTGAGCTACCGCGACTGGGACCCGTACATGTACCCCTACGGCGGCGTAACGCGCACCATCCTCGCGCAGCAGATGCTGAACATGGACACCGGGGAATTCCTGCCCTTCAACGCGGCCGGCATGGACCGCGCGCTGCAGAACGACGCGATCCTGTTGGAGGAGTTCCGCGCGCTGCCCAAGAAGCAACGCAACAAGGAGGAGGTGGTGTTCCGCTTCCTGCGGATGTACAACGAGCGGCACCCGTTGCGGTTCCCGAGGTGAGGGGGAGATCAAGGACGCTTCAGACATCCTGCGGACCGGCCCCACGCGGTATCGAGGCCACTGCAAGCCCTGGCCTACCCGCGCGGTCGTGATACCAGCTCGGCCAGCAGCGCGTTCTGGCGTTGCTGCTCCTTCACCAGTTCCGCCAGAACATCCAGTGTACGCTGCATCAGTTCGGCGGAACACTCCTGATGTTGCACGACATGATACCCATTGGCGCCACTCCGCGTCCGCATGTTCAGGGTGATCTGGTCGGCATCGTTCAGGAACTCCTCCACCGGAGTATCCAACAACTCGCTGACCCGCTGCAGCCGTTCGAGCGTGATCCTCGTCTGGCCGTTCTCCAACCGGCTGTAGGCGTTCTGCGATATGCCCAGCCGGTCTGCCATATAGTCCTGCTTCAGGTTGCGGACCTCGCGGATGGTGCGGATGCGGGTTGCGATGCTCATGGGTCAAGGATACGGCATCTAAATTATCCGCTTGGCGGAAATGGCACAACCAAAGCGGGAACGGATGCGGGGTGAAGGCATGCGATCATTGCCCCAACTTTTCAACTACGACCACCATGCACCACGGTCTTCCTTCCGCTCCACGGGCAACCAGCCTCGGTTCCCTGCTGTTCCTGTTCGCCGGCACCTCCGCTTTGGCGCAAACCTTTCCCGACCCCTACGGGGAACCCGTGGACAAGATCATCTCGTTCTGGAAGAACGCCGGGCAGGTGGTCGATACGGACGGGAACAAGCGCATCGACGTCCGGTTCGTCTCGGAGGGCACCCAGCCCAAGATGTATCTGCTGGAGAAGGGCCGTGTAGCCCTCACATACGGTGAACGTGATCCCGACAGTACGCAGATCTCACACGTGGCCCGCATTGATGTGACCCCCGTGAACGGGGCACAGCAGATCACCCCTACCGGGCTCGTGCAGAGGAGCCACGTAAAGCACTTCTGGCTGGAACATACCATGCCCGACCCCGTGCTGAACGTGCCGGGCTTTGCCCGTGTGTCCTATGAGGATGTCTATCCGGGCATCGACTGGCACTGGTACGGGGGCAGCGCAGGCACCAAGATGGCCTTCGTGTGCGCCCCCGGCAGCAACCCCTACCAGATCACCCTGCGGTTCGAGGGACAGGACAGCCTGAAGCTGGACTGGCAGGGCGCGCTGAAGATCCATCTGCAGGACAGGTGGTTGAAGTTCGAGCAGGCAACGGCCTACCAGTACGATGCGCAGGGCAACATCACCTTCATGAGCTGGGGAGCCGCCTACGAACTGGTCGATGGCCTGCCCCACGTGAAGTTCAACTTCGACAGCTACGACCCCGACAAACCGCTGGTCTTCTTCGTGGGCCAGCAACCCCTGCCCATGGGCGGCGGGCCCAACGACGACATCCCCTACAGCACCTATCTCGGCACCGCCATGAAGGACGAGGTGAACGAGATCGCCATTGCCGACAACGGCGACTACTATGCCGTGGGTGACATCGAGGACTATGACTTCCCGGCCGAGGTGGGTCTGTTGCCTTTGCCTTCTTGGCCTGCCTTCACGCAAACCGGCTTCATCGCCAAGTTCGACAAGGACTACGTGAAACAATGGGCGGGCTATTACGGGAAAAAGCTGCGCAGCATCGCCTTGGACGAGGTGAACGGCCGCATCATCGTGGGCGGCAATAATGCCACCAACGGCCTCTACCCGCAGCAGTACGGCAACGGATATTTCTTCAACACCGGTTACGGTTCCAACAACAACAGCTCCATCGGGATGTTCTCGATGGACACCCCCACCCAGGGCCCACAACTGCTCTGGTCCACCCGCTGGAAGAGCACCACCCTGAACAAGGTGCTGGTGGATGCGAACGGCCGGATCTACATCGCGGGATCGATCAGTGGCACCGGCCTGGCCGTACAGGCCCCCGCCGGGTCCAATACCTTCCACCAGCCGGTGAGCCACGGTGGATCCGACGGCTATGTGGCCTGCTTCGACGCCAACACGAATTTGCTGTGGTCCACCTATTACGGAGGCGAGGGCGATGACCATGTGCTGGACATGGCGATCCATGAGGGAACGGGCCGCCTGGCCATCGTGGGCCGTACGGGGAGCCTCGGCCATCCGGGCGCAGGCAATTGCCAGGTGATCCCGGGTTGGCTGCCGCAGTGCGCAGGGGGCGGGGCCTACCACCAGATCTACCACAACGGGAACGGCCAGAACGGCGCCACGGCGAGCGATGGGTTCATCGCCTGGTTCTCCCTCGACATGGGCTGGATCTGGTCCACCCGCTTCGGCGGGACCACGGAAGACCACATCACTTCAGCCGTGTTCGCGCCGGACGGTTCGTTCTACGTGGCCGGATACATCCTTGCATCACAATCGTACAACAACACGCTGTGCGCCGTCCCCGTGCCGGCCGATCCGGGCTTCCCACATTGCATCTGGACCGCTGCTGCGGACCAGATGGGATATGGCGGCCTCGATGACCATTTCGTGGCCCGGTTCGGGAGCGACCGCAGCCTGCAATGGTCGCGCTTCGCCGGAGGCGGCGGACATGAATTCGCCAGTTCAGGCTTCCTGGCCGATTCCTGGAACACCACCTACCCGTTGCATGGTCCGGTCATTGCCGTGGACGCGGCCGGCGACATCTACCTGGCGGGCTCCACCACAACGGGCGGTTCAACGCATGGGAACAGTTTCGTGCAGACCATCCCCAACGGCCAGTACTACGCCTCCCCGTACAACAACGGCATGTCCGAGCCCCCGCCCACGGACCGGTCCGACGTGTACGTGATGAAGTTCGGCGGCGGCAGCGGCAATGTGGTGTACGGCGCGTTCTATGGCGGCAGGGGCGGCGTGCCCGTGAACCAGACGGGCTGGGACCTGAACCAGGACGTGATCACCTGCATGGCCACGCGCGATTCGCGGCTGTTCATCGGCGGCAGCACCGCCAGTCAGTACTTCTTTCCAGTGAACGCACTCGACGGAGTGTCCAGTTCGTTCCTGCAGTACACAGCGCCGTTGAACCAGGCACCGGGCGCCACCGACATCACCCACGCCTTCATCGCCCAGTTGAGCTGGCTATACGATCCCGTGGGCATTGATGAGCGCGGTACGGAAGTGAGGGCCTCCCTGGCCGCCTGGTTCAACGAAGAAGGTGGCCTTTCGATCGAACTGCCGGAGGCATGGTCCGGTACGCCGCCCGCGTGATCGACCTGTTCGATGCGCGGGGCAGGCTGGTCGCCTCGAAACGGGCCGTATCCGCCGGAGCGAGGCTTGCGATCACCGCACCGGGACTTGCCTCCGGGCTCTATGCCGGCCATCTGCGCAGCACGCCGTATACCTTTAAGGTCTCCAAGCCATGAGTTGACATGCGGGACCACACCTTCAACCGATGGGCGTGTTCGATCGCCTGCCTGTGCGCGGCGGCGGCGTACGGGCAGCGACTGGAAGGGCTCTTCGACTATTCCACGTCGTGGGATGGTTTTCCCACCTACCCGACCGCGATCGAACTGGACCGACAGGATAGCGTGTTGTACATGGGCTTCTGGCCCTGCCTGATCAACGATGCCTTCATGCCCGGCCTGGCCCGTTGGGACGGTGTGAACTGGGAGGCAGTGCCCAGTACTATTATGGACAGCCTGCAATGCTCCACGCTTTGGGTACGGTCATTGGCTTCGCATGCCGGAAGCCTCTTCGTTTCCGGCAACATCGATTCAATCAGCGGCTTGGGTTCCGCAGCGGCAAAGCTGGCGCGATACGATGCTGATGGCTGGCATGCCTGCGGTTCCCCAAATAGTTGGGTCAGGCTGACCACTGTGAACGACACCCTGTGGGCGATCGGATGGTATGGCTCGATCGGGAGCCAAGACATCGGCCCTGTCGCCCGGTATGTGAATGGTGGCTGGCAGCCCTTCGGGGCTTCGATGTACGGCAACCACGTCCGGGCCGTGTGTTTTCATGATGGCACCTATTTCGTGGCCGGCAATCTTGTCCAATCGCCGGTGACCCCGATGCAGGACATCGTGTATTGGGATGGGACCACATGGCGACAGGTGGGCGAGGGATTCGGGCATCAGAATAGCCATGTCAACACCATGGCCTCCTTCCAAGGCAGGCTTTTCGTGGGCGGCGCGCTGTTCATGGGCGATGGCATTCCCGGCCAACATCTTGTGGTGTGGGACGGGGAACAATGGAGCGATTTTTTCCAAGACCGTCTGCTGTGTCGCAACCAGGTGAACGACCTGCAGGTGATCGATGGCAGGCTGTACATGGCCGGGGTGTTCCAGTTCGCGGGTGACGCCCACTACTACAACCTGCTGCAATACGATGGCGTGAATCTCTGCGCGGTAGGCAAGGACCTTACCGCTCATGCGGGACAGTATGCGAACCAGGTGAGAGGCAACAGCCATGAGATCTATTTCAGCAACACGCACATCGCATATGGCGGTGATACGGTGAACTTCATGGCCAAGTGGGTGCTGGACAACGGGCCGGATACCTGCATAAGCGCACCGCTGGGCATGCTGGAACATGCGGTACAGGATGCCCACCTATTCCTGCATGGCAATCCGCAGCATGCTGTGCTGGACTTTTCCGTGGTGGCAGGCCACCCGCTGCCCAAAGGCAGCCGCGCGACCCTGCACGGCATGGACGGCCGGATGGTGCGTGAGATGGCCATGGTGCCGAACGCGGAGGGCCGCCATGCAATGGACGTGGCAACCGCACGTGCCGGGTTGTACATCCTTACGTTGCAGCGGCCGGGGTTCCCACCGGTGTCGAGAAAGGTGGTGCTGGAGTGATCGAACATTGCAGCCATTGACCGGGCCGGGCATGTTGTGGACGCAGCCAAGCGCATGCATGCCCGATCGGCGTCCCCGACCCCGATGAGAACAGCCCTGTGTCGCCCGTGGCCTCCTCACTCCCGCACGAACGCCACATGCATGCGACGCCCCCCCTGCTCCAGCGTGAGCCGGTATATGCCACGCGCCAGGCCATCCGTATCCATGGACCAAGTGTTCATGCCGGGCACCATCATCCGCTGCATCGCCATGACACGGCGACCCAACGCATCATGGATGATGACCTGCGCATTCCCTGAGGTCAAATCGTCCGAACGCACCATGAGCCTGTCCGACACCGGGTTCGGCCACACGTGCAGCAGGCCATCCGTGCCCGTGACCTCCTCCACGCCCACCGCGGCATGCACCCACCGTGCCCGCCATTCCTGATGGAAGTGATCGGCAACAACGGCGCTGTGGACGATCAGCGTGTTCTCGTCGTTCAGGTTCTCGGCGTTGTAGCTCCAGTTGTGCGAGCCGGTGATCACCAACGGGTCCGAGGCCGCGTTCGCGCGGTCCACGATCGCGTACTTGTGGTGCAGATAGTCCGGCATCAGGTCGGGGCCCACCAGTACGCCACCATCCTGCAGGTAGGCGAAGAGGGCGGTGTTCATGTCGTCGCTTTCGATCAGGCCGCGCACGGTCACGCCGGGGCGCTGTTCCGCATCGATCAGCGCATCGGCCAGGCCGTAGTGCGTGAAGGAGAACAGGGCGAACTCCACGCTGTGGTCGGCGGTGGCGATGGCCTGCGCGATGCGCCCCGAGGTGCCGTCCGACGGGGAGAAATAACACTCCACCAGGGTGCCGCCCACGTTGAACAGATGCGGCGTGTTGTCGGTCTTGTCGCCTCCGAAACGGCTGTTCGTGGCATTGGGCGACGGTCCCGTTGAACCCCACATCTCCTCGAACTCGGTGCGGTAGCAGCGCGTCAGGGCCTGATCGTGCACGATCACCAGGTTGTTCGCATCGCTGAAGAAGCTCTGGGTGGTCATGTTGGTGGAGCCCGTGAGCGTGCGGGCACGTGCCGGGTCGTCGGCATCGATCGCCAGGAACTTGTTGTGCATGCCGCTGCCACCGCCGGAATTGCGGTACAGCACGGGGATCCCGCTGTTCAAATTGCTGAACGCGCTGTTCGACGTGCTCCCTTCGGCGATCACGCGCACCTGCACGCCACGCCCGTGGGCATTGTTCAACGCGGTCACGATCCCGGCGAAGGAAGTGTTGTACACCGCGTAATCGATCATGTGCAGCGCGGCATCGATGTGCGCACGAACGGTATCGTCAAAGGCATTGTTCAGGCGTATCGCGGGCGTGGTGAGGGCCACGGTGTTGTCCACCTCCTGGTTGAAGTATACGCGGATGCTGCCCGGGACCTCCGACGCCGTGGAGTACAGGCCCGTGGGGGCCCAGGCCGTATCGCCACCGGCCACGGAGAAGGCCCGCGCATGGTAGAAGGTGGCCGGGGCCAGCCCGCTGAGCGTCACCTCGTGCGATGTGCCTCCCCCACCCCCGCTGGCAAAGGAGCCAAGCGAGGGCGTCGGCCCGTAGGCCACCTCAGAACTGCCCGCGATGTTCGTGCTCCAGCGCAGGTTGAAGCCCTCCGGTGCGATCCCGTCCTGCGTTACTTCGGACGTGATCACGATCCCGGATGCGGAGAGGATATCGGCGGTGTTGCGCAACAGCAATTGATAGCCTCCGGATGGCGGCGTGGACGTGCTGTACTGCGATACGATGGCCAGCAGGTCCACAGGGCCGGTGGGGATCGTGGTGCCCACCAACGGATGCCCGCTGCGCAGGTACACCACACCACTTTGTCCGCTGGTGCTGAAGGGCGTGGTACCGCTGGCGAACGCCTGACCGCCGGCATCGAACAGGCAGCCGTTCACGCGCACGAGGCTGCTTTCGTAGGCCTCGCCCACCTGGGCCGGGGTGATGAGCTGCGGCGAAGGCAGCGGGTTGTTGGTCGAGTGGACGGTGTACGAGGTGATGGGGTCGATCTCCAGCAATCCGTTGAAGAGCTTGAGCACCCCCGTCACCGTTACATCCGCTCCACGCGGTGGCGCGAAGCCCGGCTGCGAGCCAGTGCCGGGGAAGGCAGCGATGCCGGCCGTGGCGTCCTGCATGTAGCGGATGCCACCCAGTTCGCCCGCGTTGAGCACGATGCCCCGCACGGTGACCGTGGCACCTACGGCCGATTGACGGGCCTGCGCGATGGGCGTTTGAGCATAAAGCACCTGCGCAAGCAGGAGGAAGAGCGGGAGAGTCGCACGCATGCGACAAAGGAACATCAAGGGCGCGCCTGCCTGGCACGTGTTTGGCGGACCATGATCATCGTTGCATGCGGCCGCCCTCCCCCGCCCGCTCTGGCTACTTTCGCACCGGCCGTGACACGCCCCATCATGATCCACCGCATCCTCACTTCCATCGCCGCCACGGCCATGCTGTCCCTCCTCTCTCCCGCGCAGAACGGGAAACAGGAGTACGTGCCCGCACTGGTGGGCTTCTACAACCTCGAGAACCTGTACGACACGCTCGATGCGGCCGACACCGACGACCAGGAGTTCCTGCCCGAGAGCGGCAAGCAATGGGGCAGCGCGCGCTACTGGCGCAAGGTGAACAAAATGGCGGGTGTGATAGCCGACATCGGCAAGGACCTGCACCCGCGCGGGCTGGCCATCCTGGGCGTGAGCGAGGTGGAGAACCGCGCCGTGGTGGAGGACCTCGTGAACGCCGCACCGCTCAAGGACCGCGGCTACCAGGTGGTGCACGAGGACTCATGGGACCGCCGCGGCGTGGACGTGGCCCTGATCCACGACCCCACCGTGTTCAAGGTGTACGCGCACAAGGCCTACCGCCTGTACATGGATCCCGAGGGCAAATTCCGCACCCGCGACCAACTGCTCGTGAGCGGCGTGCTCGATGGCGACACGACGCACGTGATCGTGAACCATTGGCCTTCGCGGCGCGGGGGCGAGAAACGCTCCATGCCCAACCGCAAGGCCGCCGCCGAGCTCGGTCGGCACATCATCGATTCGCTGCTGGCACGCAACCCGAACGCGTACATCCTGTACATGGGCGACCTGAACGACGACCCGGTGGACGCCAGCGTGGTGAAGCACCTGCGCGCCACCGGCGATCGGAACGCCGCCCAGGGCACCGTTCTCTTCAACCCCATGCACGGCCTGTACCAGAAGGGCATCGGTTCGCTGGCCTGGCGCGACTCGTGGAACCTGTTCGACCAGATCATCATCTCACCGGGGCTGCTCAATGGCACCGGCGGCAAGTACAAGTACTACGGCGCCCGCGTGTTCAACGAACCCTACCTGCGCCAGAAGGACGGCAACTTCGCCGGCTACCCCTCCCGCACCTTCGTGGGCGATACCTACCAGGACGGCTACAGCGACCACTTCCCGGTGTTCCTGATCCTGGTGAAGGAGGCGGGGAAGTAACGGCGGCATGGACTTGAAAAATGAAAGCCCCGCACCTTCCGGTGCGGGGCTTTCCGTTCGCTTGACAGCGATCAGTGCTGGATCTGCACACGGGTGCTCCACATGTCGGAGCCGTTGCGCAGGGTGAGCACGTACAGGCCGTTGGCCAGACCGTTCAGGTCGACCGTACCGCGCACGGCGGTGAGCACATCGCCGTGCACCACGCGGCCGGCGGCATCGGTCAGGGTGAACTCGGTGCGGCCGTTCAGCGTGCCCAGTTCGATGGTGAGCGCATCGTTGGCCGGGTTCGGGAACACGGCGACCGACGCACCGGCGAACTCGCCGAAGCCGGTGGAAACGCTCACATCGTTCACGTCACGGGGCAGGATGCGCCATTCACTGAAGGCATACTGGAGCACACCGGTGATGTCGTAATTGGTGCCCACAACGAAGGGATGGGCGTAGAGCACATCGTCCACCAGCACGGGGCCGCTGCCATCGTTCACGGTGTACTGGCCGAAGGAACCGGCGGAGACACAGTTGGCGTTCACCACGCGCACGAGCACGCTTTCGTACGGTTCGGTATTGCCCTCGGCCGTGGTGATCGTGGTGGGGGTGAGTTCGTTGCCGCTGCTGGTAACCGTGGTGCCGGTCACGTTGCTGATCTGGGTCTGACCGTTGAACTCGACCACGCCGCCGGTGATCGTCACGGCGTCACCACGCACCAGATCGCCCGGGTTGGTGAACACATAGATACCGCTCCAAGGGCCCGTGCCATCCTGCAGGAAGTAGCCAACGGTGCCGTTCACGGCCGATACCACGCCCGAGGTGGTCACCACCTCGCCCGCGAAAGGCGACTCGTCGCCCGTGCCCTGTATCTCGGCGATGGTGGCCTCCGTGGGGGGATCCACCGTGGCCTCGGTGATCTCCACGTCGTCCACCACGATATGCTCGGGGGCGGCGGAGTTGCGCACGCTCAGGATGAACTGGGCGCTGGTCGAGCCGGGGGGCGCGGTCACCTGCTGGGTCACCTGGGTCCAGGTGTCGGTGGCCGTGACATAGGCCTGGTAGGCGTAGCTGGAGCCGGCATCGGACAGCCCGTCGAAGAAACCGGTACGGATCTCACCGGAGCCGCGCACCCAGAAGGAGAAGTTGTAGACGGTGCCTTCGGTCACGGTGACGTTCTGCGTGGTGAAGCGCTTGTGCGTATTGCTGGTGTTCGTCAGGCGCACCGCGTAGGAGCCGCCATGGGGGTTCTCGCTCACCTGGGCCACATCGGCCGCCGTGAACTGGGTCTTGCTGCCCATCCAGTCGTCGGGCAGATCGTCGGTCCAGTCCTCGAACCCGCTGGTGAAGACCTGGGCCTGCATGGTCGCACCGAACAGGGCGGCACATGCGAAAAGGGTAATGTGTTTCATGCGTATCGGGATTGGGAGTGTGGTCGGGGTCATTGGATCATCACATCATCGATGCGGATGTTGGTGGTCTGTCCGTTGGCAGCGCTGCCGCTATATCGGAAACCCACCACGAAGCTACCACTGAAGCCGGGGGGGAGCACCTGACCGAGGTCAACATTCCCGGAGTTCACCCATTGCTGATCGGGCGTGGCGGGGGTGGCCAGCGCGGCGGGCACGGCGGTCCAGTTGGCCGTGGCCAGGTTGGAGCCATCGTAGTCGGTGGCGATGAACACATCGAGGGCCTGGTGACCGGCCACGCCGAAACCGCGCTGCGAGCGGAACGAGAGCGTGAGGCCCGAACTGTACTGCACGGGAGGCGAGATCAGCCATGTGATGTCGGTGCCGGACGACCCGAACGAGGTGGCCTGCACGGCCATGTTGCCGCTCACCGAATACCCGCGCCACTTGCGACTGCCGGTCTGCGCCACGTTGATCCAGCATGCCAGGTCAAGATCCACGTTGGCCACGGCGCTGCTGAAGTCCTGGATCACCCCTTGGTCGGGCTCGCACAGGGTGGGCGGTTCGGGCAGGGGGTCGCATTGGCGTTCGCCGTTCAGCTGCACTTCGGCCACGTTGCGGATGAACAGCTGCATGTCGCTGTTGAACTGGCCCACCACGGCGATCAGGCTGCCATTGCCCATGGGCAGGGGGTGCCCGGCGAAGTTGGCATAGCCGCTGGTGCGCACGATCACCTCGTTGCTGCAATCCGAGAGCGTGCGGTTCACGGTCTGTAGTCCCACGGGATCGGCGTAGGTGGCGCCCACATCCGTGGAGGAGAATTGCACGTGCTCCAGGCGGATCAATTTGCCCTGCATCGCTGGCGTGATCTGCGCCACGGTCACCGTCTCGGGTTCCTTGTGCACCTGCGTGGCCTGTTTCACCACGTTGTTGTCCACGTCCACGCTGTCCAATTGCAGCATGCCTTGGTAGGCGCTGAGCACGGTCCCGGGCAGGTAGATGCGGATACTATCGCCCTGGTACAGGCCGCCGCTGTTGCGCAGGCGCAGCACGATGGCGCCCGTGTGGTCCTGCACATACACGTTGCGGTACAGGTTGCCGCTTTCCTCATCGGCGGTCACCACGGCGTAAACCGAACTGTCGCCACCGAAGCGTTTGCTGGTGCCGGGTACGTGCAGGGCACGCAGTTCGGCCACGGTGAGCACCTCACCGGTGGGCAGCGTCCGCACCGGCGGCGAGTCGAACTCTTTCTTGCACGATACGGCCACCGCCATCAGGGCGATCAATGCCACGATTTTGCTGAAGGTCTTCATGGGAATACGTTGTCCGGGTCAGAAGCTGAAGGTCACCATGGCGAAGTAGTTCCGCCCGAAGAGGTAGCTGTACTTGGGGGGGAAGCGGTCCACGTCCATGCGGTCGTAGCGCAGTTGTTCAAAGCCGCCCACGATGAAATCCTGGTTGTCGAGCAGGTTGCTCACGGTGAGGTTCACCGCGATGCGGTACTTGCGCTTCAGTTGCCACGACCTGCCTGCGAACAGGTCCACGGTCATGTTGTCGTCGAGCTGCGTCTGGTCCAGCAACTTGTCCCACTGGGGGTCGCTCGTCACCAGGTTGCGCAGGGCCTCCTCGGTGCGGCGGTCGGGGTTGGGGTCGAGATAGATCCCGCCGAACCAGTTGGCGCTGACCCCGGCGAACCAGAATTTGGGCGAGTTGTAGCGCAGGCCCAGCGAGGCGGCGTTCTGGGGCATGCCGCCCACCTTGTAGTTGTTCCAGTACACGGTGCGGCCGGTGGCGAACACCTCGGGGCTGTTGTCGCGGGTCACGTTGGCCGTGGGGCGCGAGGCATAGCGGTGATCGCCGCCCGCGTACACCGCGGTGAGCTGCCAGGTACTGGTCAGGTTGGCCTCCACACCGAGCTCGACGCCCTGGTGCACCTGGTCCACGCCCCACATGGTGTAGTTCACCAGCGTGAAGTACTCATCGTGGTAGAAGCTGCGCGACCACACCTGGTCCATAATCTTGGCATAGTACAGCGTGGCCCGTCCCTTCAAGCGGGGGAAGCGGAGGATGTAGCTGAGATCGCCCGAGAGGTTCTTCTCGGTGGTGACGCCCTGGGCAATGCCATCGCGGGTGCGGGGCGACACATAGGCGTTGCGCGAACTGGGTGGACGCACCTGGAACATGGCGTTGGCTGCCACGAAATGGCGACCGGTGACCTTGTAGGTGGCACCGGCCTTCACTCCGTAGTGGAAGTATCCGTGGGCCTCGCCCTTGCCGAAGGAGGTCTCAGGGAAGCGACCGTTGCGATAGCGGCTGTCGCGGTGGAAGGTGGTGTAGGCGGCTTCGGCACCGGCATACAGGTCCATGCGCTGAAGGTGCTTCTCGTATTGCACGAAGCCGTTGTACAGGCTGGTCACGATGTCGTAGTCGTAACCGAACACATCGCCTTTCTCCACCACCTTGTTCGGCACATCGAGGTCGTTCTGCGCCACGTTGGGGTCGTTGAAGTCGCGTTCGGCGAACTGGTCCACGTCCAGCCAGAAGTCACCTCCCAACAGGTCGTCCACCACTTTGAAGTAGCGGGTCTTCTGCCGGTGGAAGCTGCCTCCGTAGGTGATGTGCCGGTCGTTCTCCAGTTCCTTGCTGTAGACCGAATTGATCCCGATGCGGGTGGGATCGGCACGCACTTCCTCCACGATGTACTTGCTGCGTGCACCGGTCAGGCTTTGGCCACTGCCGTTGGCGTTCTCCACCGTGTACAGGTTCTTCCCGTTGGCGAAGTAGAGCTGGTCCCAATCGATCTGTCCGAGGGTGCCGTTCTGCCAACCTTGGGCCAACTGCTGGGCGTAGGCGGGATCGGTCTGGGCGTAGTAGCTGGGCAGGTAGCGATAGTAATCGGGACGCGGGTCCTTGGCGTCGTTCCAGTTCAGGCGGGTTTGCCCATCACGCCCGAAGGTGTAGAAGAGGGAGGTGTTCCAAGTGGCCTTGTCGCTGGGCTTGAAGTTGTGCGAGAGCATGAACATCGGCTTGTGGTCGAAGCTCATGCGGGAGTTGCGCACCTCACCGTTCTGGTAGCCCCAGTTGGGATTGTAGTAGTTGGTGCCGGCCAGGTCGTAGGCCTCCTGTTGGGCGATGCCCGCACGCCCCTGCACGATCGGCGCGCCGAAGGCGGCGAGGCTCACGGTGTGGCGATCGTTGATCTTCTTCTCGGCGGCGAGGTAGTAGGCATAGGCATCGAACGAGGTGCCGGGCACGTAACCCTCCTCGGCCCAGCGGCGCGATCCCGACGCGCTGAAGGCCCAGCCGTTGGCCTGCATGCCGGTGTTGTAAGTGGCCATGATCCGATTGCGGTAGGCGCGGTTGGCGCTGGCATACGATACGCGCAGCCCCTTGCGCAACTGGCTCGGGCGCACATCGATGTTGGTGTAGCCGCCCAGGCCGCCGAAGTTGATCCGCGAAGGGCCCAGCCCGCTGCGCACCTGCATCCAGCGGGTCACATCGTTCAGGCCGCCCCAGTTGCTCCAGCTGGCCCAGCCCAGTTCCAGGTCGTTCATCAACACGCCGTTGATGCTCACCGGCATGTGCTCCGAGTCCAGGCCGCGCACACGGAACCGGGCCGAACCGAAGTTGAAACCCGCCGTGGAGGTGAACACGTCACGCGACGATTGGAGGATGCCGCTGATGTCCTGGTTGCCCAGCTCGGCGTCGAGGTCGTCGGACGTGATGGTGAAGACGGGGATCTGCGGTTGCACCTCTGCGGCAGTGGTGTCGGCGGGTGCGACCTCGGTGCTATCGGTCTGGCCGAGCACCGGCAGGGAAAGCAACGTGGCAAGAAGACCGGTAGAGGCGGCCCGGAGGGGAATTGAGGCCATGTGCATGGGCGATACCGAAAGGGTCTTGGGGATGCGGTGCATGGCCGGGTCGTCCTTGGATGTCCGCAGCGCCTTCGAGCCGCAAATGTAGTCCGCCGATCCCGCCTGACTATCGCAGAAAGGTCACGGGATCGGAAGTCCGTCCCCGCCCCTCGAGTTCCAAGTCGTGGGTGCCACCCGCCCCCCGGCTATCTTTGCCGCCTTCCACCTCCCGTCTTGCCCGAACGTCTCGTCATCATCCCCACCTACAACGAACGGGAGAACATCCGGGACATCGCCGTACACGTGCTCGGCCTCTCCCCCCGCTTCGACCTGCTGGTGGTCGATGACGGTTCGCCCGATGGCACGGCCGACATCGTGCGGGAGCTCCAGGCCGCCCACCACGACCGCGTGCACCTGATCGAACGTCCCGGCAAGCTGGGGCTCGGAACGGCCTACATCACCGGTTTCAAGTGGGCCCTGGCCCGGGGCTATGCGCACATCTTCGAGATGGACGCGGACTTCTCCCACGACCCCGATGATCTGGTCCGCCTCGACGCCGCTTGCATGAACGGGGCCGACATGAGCGTGGGCTCACGATACGTGAAGGGGGGGCGCGTTCGCGACTGGTCGTGGCACCGCATCATGCTGAGCTATTGCGCCTCGCTCTACGTGCGGGCCATCCTCTGGCTGGGCGTGCGTGACACCACGGCGGGCTTCGTCTGCTACAAGCGCCATGTGCTGGAAGCATTGCCATTGGACGACATCCGGTTCGTGGGCTACGCCTTCCAGATCGAGATGAAGTACCGCGTGCGCCTGGCCGGGTTCCGCATCGTGGAAGTGCCCATCACCTTCATCGACCGGCAGAAGGGGCGCAGCAAGATGAGCTCGGGGATCTTCAACGAGGCCGTGCTGGGCGTGCTGCGCATGCGCTTCCGCATCCCACGGCCATGAACCCGCCGGTCCCGGGATGATCTTTGCACCGATCACGCTCCATCACCGTTGCCCACTTCGTTCGCAACACGATCCACGATGAACGACCAGCTGATCCGCAATGTGCAGGTGGTGAACGAAGGACGCACGTTCACCGCCGATGTGCTTGTGCGCGGCGGACGCATCGAACGCGTCGCGCCCGAGGGCATCGGATCGGCGGATCGGGTGCGGGAATTCGACGGCGCCGGTCGTCATCTGCTTCCCGGTGCCATCGATGATCAGGTGCACTTCCGCGAGCCCGGCCTCACGCACAAGGACGACATCGCCCATGCCAGCGCGGCGGCGGCGGCGGGCGGCATCACCAGCTTCATGGAGATGCCCAACACCGTTCCGCAGACCCTGACACAGGAGTTGCTCGAGGCCAAGTACGCCCGCGCGGCGGAATGCTCCTTGGTGAACTGGTCGTTCTACATGGGCATCAGCAACAACAACCTGGCCGAGGCCCTGCGTACCGACCCGCGCACCGTGTGCGGTCTGAAGGCCTTCCTGGGAAGCAGTACGGGGGATATGCTGGTGGACGACCCTGGCACCTTGGACCGCCTGTTCAAGGAAGCGCACATGCTGCTGGCCGTGCACGCCGAGGACGAGCACACCATCCGCGCCAACATGCAGCGGGCGGTGGAGCGTTGGGGCGAGGCGATCCCGATCGAGGAGCATCCACGGATCCGCAGTGCCGAAGCCTGCCACAAAAGCAGCAGCAATGCGGTGGCCCTTGCGAAGGAGCACGGCACCCGGCTGCATGTGCTGCACATCAGCACCGCACGCGAACTGGACCTCTTCGCACCCGGACCGCTCGAGAACAAGCACATCACCGCCGAAGCCTGCGTGCACCACCTCTGGTTCACCGATGCCGACCATGCGAACAAAGGCAGCCTGATCAAATGGAACCCCGCAGTGAAGACCGCCGAGGATCGCGCAGCGATCCGCCAGGCGGTGATCGACGGACGGATCGATGTGGTGGCCACGGACCATGCCCCCCACACGCTGGATGAGAAAGCGCGGCCTTATGCGCAATGTCCCTCCGGTGCCCCCTTGGTACAGCACGCCCTGCCCACCATGCTGGAACTGATGCACCAAGGCGTGTTCACGCTGCACCAAGTGGTGGAGAAGATGTGCCACGCGCCGGCGCGGCTGTTCCGGATCGAAGGCCGCGGCTTCATCCGTGAGGGCCATCACGCCGATCTTGTGCTGGTGGACCTTGATGCCCCATGGACCGTGACGAAAGAGAACCTGTTGTACAAGTGCGGCTGGTCGCCATTGGAGGGGCAGCGGTTCCGCTCGCGCGTGGTGCACACCTGGGTGAACGGCCGATCCGTTTACGCGAACGGCCAAGTGGACCGTACGGTCCGCGGACAACGCTTGCGCTTCGACCGATGAGGATCCAAGGCCCCCTCCTGCTGTTGCTCCTCGCCGCCTGCGGGCAGGAGCCCGCGCCGCCCGATGGTCTGCTGTCGCGCGACACGTTCAAGGAGGTTCTGCTGGAAGCACAGCTGATCGAAGCGCGCGTGAGCCAGGAACTCGTCATCGGTCCGCAGGGACCTGGTCACGTGGACAGCCTCTATGCCGCGCTGTTCCGCAGCAAGGGAGTGACGCAGGAAGCGTTCACGGCCACGTTCGATCAGTACGCGTCGCGGCCCCGCGAGCTGAAGGCCGTGTACGAGGAGATCCTGAACGAATTGACAACGCGGAAGGACCGGCCCGCCCAATAGCCTCGTTCCATCCCCATCGAACAAGAAGGGCCGCCCATGGGGCGGCCCTTCTTCATGGGGTTGTTCGGTATCAGGGCTGGATCACCAGGCGCTCGGTGAAGAGCCGGTCGCCGGCCATGATCCGCACCGTGTACATGCCTGCGGCCAGATCGCCATGGAGTTCCACCACGGTGTTCACCGTGCCCTCCTGCACCGGCAGCGTGTGGCTGCCCACCCGCTTGCCGCTCAGGTCCACGATGTCCATCGTGACCGTCCCCGCTTC
>JGI12383J13903_1000376_pt1 | contig 35239 bp, 38 predicted proteins | sample Passage237B_FD_13903 | JGI IMG/M metagenome (IMG submission 13903)
TCGGCGGCCGGCGCCGCCCGCCCCGCCGCTGCACCCGTGCGCACCGCCGCCGCTGCCGCGCCAGCGCCGCGTCCAGGCGCTATCGCACCCGCCAGCGGCAGCGCCGCGGCCCAGCCCGGCTTCAACTTCTGATGCCCCGCGAGGAAAAGGACACGACGCTCATGCAACGCCTCCTCACCATCGCCGCGGTTTCCGCCGTCGCGCTCGCCGCGTCGGGCTGCACGACGGCGCCACAGGGCCCGCTGACCGCGCAGAACAACACCGGGCTCTATTCGCTGCACCAGCCGGTCGTCGAGCGCACCGATTATGTGTTCGATGTCCAGTCGAACGGCGACGGGCTTTCGGATTATGAGCGGGGCCGGCTCGACGCATGGTTCGGCTCGATCGACCTGCGCTACGGCGATCGCGTGTCGATCGACGCGCCGGGCGGCGAGCCGTCCGAAGGCGTCGTCCGCGACGTCGCCGGAGTCGCCGGCCGCTATGGCCTGCTGCTCGCCGACGGCGCGCCGGTCACCGAAGGGGCGATCGCGCCTGGCACGGTGCGCGTCATTGCCAGCCGCGCCCACGCCAGCGTCCCCGATTGCCCGACCTGGAGCGATCGCGGCATGGTCGAACGCACGACGACCTCGAGCAACTATGGCTGCGCGGTCAATTCCAACCTCGCCGCGATGATCGCCGATCCCAACGATCTGGTGCTCGGCCGCGAAGGTTCGGTCGAAGGCAATACCGACACGGCGACGCGCGCGATCCGCAGCTATCGGACGCGGCCCGCGACCAGCAACCAGGCGCTGCCGACCACCAGCACGACCAGCGGAGGCCACTAGACCATGAATGCGCCCTTCAACGCCCGCGCGGCGGCGCTGCGCGATCCGTTTACCGCCTTCGTCTGCGACGAGGCGACGGCCGATCTGCTTCGCCCGGTCGCGGTCGAGCATGGCTGGTCCCCGGAGAAGGTCAACAAGGGCGGGCTGCGCAACGCCGTCCAGACTCTGTCCGTTTCGGCGAGCCCGAGCATCCTGTTCGTCGACCTGTCGGAAAGCGGCGATCCGCTGAACGACATCAACGCGCTCGCCGAAGTGTGCGAGCCGGGCACGGTGGTGATCGCCGCCGGCCAGGTCAACGACGTGCGCCTGTACCGCGATCTCGTCGCGAGCGGCATCCAGGACTATCTCCTGAAGCCGTTCACCGCGGACCAGCTGCGCGACGCCTTCGCCAATGCCCAGCTCACCATTTCCGGCCCGCGGCTCAATGAGGCCGTGAGCGAGAAGCCCAATGTGATGGCGGCCGTGATCGGCGTTCGCGGCGGCGTCGGCGCCTCGACCGTCGCCTCCTCGCTCGCCTGGCTGATGGGCGAGAAGGCAGCGCGCTCGACTGCCTTGCTCGATCTCGACATCCATTTCGGGACCGGCGCGCTCGCGCTCGATCTCGAGCCCGGCCGCGGCCTCACCGACGCGATCGAGAATCCGAGCCGCATCGACGGACTGTTCATCGAGCGCGCGATGGTGCGCGCCAATGATCGCCTGTGCGTGCTGTCGGCGGAGGCGCCGATCAACCAGCAGATGCTGAACGACGGCTCCGCCTTCTTCCAGCTTCAGGAAGAGATCCGCCACGCCTTCGAAGGCACGGTGATCGATCTTCCGCGCCCGATGCTGGTCCACTTCCCGCATCTCGTGAACGATATCCAGGTGGCCGTCGTCGTCGTCGAGTTCACCCTCGCCGCGACCCGCGACGCGATCCGGATCCTGTCCTGGCTGAAAGCGAACGCGCCGCAGGCCCGCGTGATCGTCGTCGCCAACAAGGTGGCGCCAGGCCCGCAGGAAGTGACGCGCAAGGATTTCGAACATTCGATCGAGCGCAAGGTCGACGTGGTGATCCCGTTCGATCCCAAGGCCGCGTCGCAGGCGGCCAAGCTCGGCCAGCCGCTCGCCAAGACGGTGAAGGCAGGCAAGATCGCCCAGCCGCTCGATCAGCTCCTGACCCTTGCCCTGGAGCAGTCCAGTGGCGAGGAGGCCGAGGCGGGCGCTGCGAAGAACGGATCGCTGCTCGGCAAGCTCGGCAATTTCAAGTCGCTGGTCGCCAAGAAGCCCAAGGAGGCGTCGGCGGCGGCCTGACCGGGCCGCGCGTCGCGTCGCACAGGAGGAGGATAGCGTGCCGGGTGTTTCGATTCTCCTGCTGGCCGGGGGCGCGGGCTTCACGCTGCTCCTGCTCGCCGCCGCGTTCGGCGGTCCTTCGGCCGACAAGGCGAAGGCGAAGCGGCTGGAGCTGGTGCGCGAGCGGCACAGCCGCTCCACCGAGGTCGCCGCGCAGGCGCAGATGCGCCGCATCTACGCCCAGCGCCAGAACCGCGCCGTCGACGATTTCGCCCAGCGCTTCATTCCCAATCCGGCGCTCCTTCGCCGGCGGCTCGAGCAGACGGGGCGGACCTGGTCGCTCGGCCAATATGCGATGGCCTCGGCCGGGCTCGGGGTCGTCGTCCTGGCGCTGCTGCTGTTCAAGGGGATGCCGCTGCTGCTCGCGCTGTCGCTCGGGCTGTTCGCGGGCGTCGCCGTGCCGCACTTCATCGTCGGCCAGCTGATCAAGCGCAGGATCAACAAGTTCACCCAGCGCTTCCCGGACGCGATCGAGCTCGCGGTGCGCGGCCTTCGCTCCGGCCTTCCGATCTCCGAGACGATCGGGATCGTCGCGAGCGAGGTTCCCGGCCCGGTCGGCGTCGAGTTCCGCAACGTCGCCGACAAGATGAAGATCGGCCGGACGATGGAAGCCGCGCTCCAGGACGTCAGCGATCGGCTCGGCACGCCGGAATTCCAGTTCTTCGTGATCAGCCTCGCGATCCAGCGGGAGACCGGCGGCAACCTTGCCGAAACGCTGTCGAACCTCGCAACCGTGCTTCGCCAGCGCGCCGCGATGAAGCTCAAGATCAAGGCGATGTCGTCGGAATCGAAGGCGTCGGCCTATATCATCGGCGCCCTGCCCTTCATCGTCTTCGGGCTGATCTGGTTCATCAACGGCACCTACATGCAGAATTTCTTCGTCGATTCCCGCCTGATGATCGCGGGCGGCGGCGGCCTTGTGTGGATGAGCATCGGCGCATTCATCATGGCCAAGATGATCAATTTCGAGATCTGAGCGAAGGACGACCAGCGACATGACTCCGGCGCACGGCCCAACCTTCATGGGGATCGACATGGTGATGGTGGGGAGCATCCTCTCCGCCGTCGCGACCTTCGCCGTGCTCCTCGCCATCTATGCCGCGACGACGGTGCGCGATCCGATGGCCAAGCGGGTCAAGGCGCTGAACGAGCGCCGCGAGCAATTGAAGGCGGGCATCGTCGCCTCGACCTCGAAGCGCCGCCGCAACATCTCCAACCGCAACGAGATGGCGGACAAGGTGAGGAACGTCCTCGCCTCGATGAAGATGCTCCAGGCCGAGCAGGTCGAAAAGGCGCAGGCCCGGCTGATGCAGGCCGGCATCCGTTCGAAGGACATGGCCTTCGTCGTCATCTTCGCGCGCTTCGTGCTGCCGGTGGTGCTCGGCGGCCTCGCGCTGCTGCTGATCTACGGGATCGACTATTTCCCCGATTGGGGACCGCTCAAGAAATACGGCTTCGTCGCCGGCGCCTTCCTGCTCGCCTACAAGGCGCCCGATCTCTACATCAAGAACCGCGTCGACAAGCGCACCCATGCGATCCGCAAGGGCCTGCCCGACGCGCTCGACCTGCTCGTCATCTGCGCCGAAGCCGGCCTCACCGTCGATGCCGCCTTCGGCCGCGTCGCGCGCGAGCTCGGCAAGGCCTATCCCGAGCTCGGCGACGAATTCGCGCTGACCTCGATCGAATTGGGCTTCCTCACCGATCGCCGCCTTGCGTTCGAGAATCTCGCCAAGCGCATCAATCTCGAATCGGTGCGCGGCGTGGTGACGACCATGATCCAGACCGAAAAATACGGCACCCCGCTCGCCAGCGCGCTTCGCGTCCTTTCGGCCGAATTCCGCAACGAACGCATGATGCGCGCGGAGGAAAAGGCGGCGCGCCTCCCGGCGATCATGACGGTGCCGCTGATTCTTTTCATCCTGCCGGTGCTGTTCGTCGTCATCCTCGGCCCGGCCTCCTGCTCGATCCACGACTCGCTGCTCGCGACCCACTGATCGGGGCGGGAACCTAAAGCGGCGCGGCGCGCTTGTTTCGGCGACGGTACGCCGAAAGGAGCGCGCGACATGCCCGCCTTCACCCCCGATCAGTGGCTGATCCTGCTGCTTGTCTTCCTGCTTGGCCTCTTCCTCGGCCTCGCGCTGATGGCCAGCCCAAAGTGGAAGCACCGCTATCGCGAGGAGGTCGCCCGGCGCGAGGCGTTGGAGGCCGACAATGCGCGTCTTCGGCGAGAGGCGGACGAGATGGCCTCGCTGCGCGGCGCCGCCGCCCGCGATGAGGCGCGCCGCCGCGAGGCCGCGGCCGAGAGCGATGTCGAGGTCGAGCGCCGGGTCGCCGATCGCCGAGCGGCGGATCGCGCCGCCGCCGAGGACGACCTGGTTCGCAGCGAACGCCTGCGCGCGGAGGAAGACGAGCTCCGCCGCCGCGACGGGCCGCGCGGCCCGCTCTAGGCTTTCGCCTTCAGCGCCGCCTGCGCCGCCGCGAGCCGCGCGATCGGCACGCGATAGGGCGATGCGCTGACATAATCGAGGCCGACGCTCTCGCAGAAGGCGATGCTCGCCGGATCGCCGCCATGCTCGCCGCAGATGCCGAGCTTGATCGCCGGGCGCGTCGCCCTGCCCCGCTCGGCCGCGAGCCGGATCAACTCGCCAACGCCCTCCACGTCGATGCTGACGAACGGGTCGCGCGCGAAGATGCCCTTATCGACGTAAATGCCGAGGAAGCGCCCGGCATCGTCGCGGCTGACGCCCAGCGTCGTCTGGGTGAGATCGTTGGTGCCGAAGCTGAAGAATTCCGCCTCATCGGCGATCTCGCCGGCCCGAAGGGCGGCGCGCGGCAGCTCGATCATCGTCCCGACCAGATAGTCGATCCGCTTGCCGGTTTCGGCGAACACCGCCTCGGCCGTCCGCTCGATCAGCGCCTTGATGATCGCGAGCTCCGCCTTCGTAGCGACCAGCGGCACCATGACCTCGGGGATCGGCGCCTCGCCCCCCTCGCCGGCCACCGCGACCGCGGCCTCGAAAATGGCGCGGGTCTGCATCTCGTAGATTTCGGGATAGGTGATCCCGAGCCGGCAGCCGCGATGGCCGAGCATCGGGTTCGATTCCGCCAGATCCTGCGCGCGGGCACGAAGCGTCTCGACCGCAAGGCCGGAGGCGCGCGCCACCTCGGCGAATTCCTCCTCCTGATGCGGCAGGAATTCATGGAGCGGCGGATCGAGCAGGCGGATCGTGACGGGAAGGCCCGCCATGATCCGGAAAATCTCCGCGAAATCGTCGCGCTGGGCCGGGAGCAGTTTGTCGAGCGCCGCGCGGCGGCCGGCCTCGTCGGGCGCGAGGATCATCTGGCGGACATTGGCGATCCGCTCGGCATCGAAGAACATGTGCTCGGTACGACACAGGCCGATCCCTTCCGCGCCGAATTCGCGCGCGGTGCGGCAATCGGCGGGGGTTTCGGCATTGGCGCGGATGCTGAGCCGCCGCATCGCATCGGCCCAGGCCATCAGCGCGCCGAAATCGCCGACCAGCTCGGGCTGGACGGTCGGCACCTCGCCGAGCATCACCTCGCCGGTCGACCCGTCGAGCGTGATGACGTCGCCCTGCTTCACCTCGCGCGCGCCGATCCGCATCAGCCCGGCGCGATAATCGATCGAAAGCCCGCCGGCGCCCGAGACGCAGGGGCGGCCCATGCCCCGGGCGACCACCGCCGCGTGGCTGGTCATGCCGCCGCGCGCCGTCAGGATGCCCTGCGCCGCGTGCATCCCGTGAATGTCCTCCGGGCTCGTCTCGACGCGCACGAGGATCACTTTCTCCCCGCCCTCGGCCCATTTCTCGGCGGTGTCGGCATCGAACACCGCCTTGCCGCAGGCGGCGCCGGGCGAGGCGGGCAGGCCCTTGGCGATCACCTCGCGCGGCGCGGCCGGATCGAGCGTCGGGTGGAGCAGCTGATCGAGCGCCGCCGGATCGACGCGAAGCACCGCTTCCTCGCGGGTGATCAGGCCTTCGTTCGCCATGTCCACCGCGACCTTGAGCGCGGCCTTGGCGGTACGCTTGCCGCTGCGCGTCTGCAGCATCCACAATTTGCCGCGCTCGACGGTGAACTCGATGTCCTGCATGTCGCGATAATGGCGCTCGAGCGTCTCGAACACTTGCGCGAGCTGGCCATAGACTTCGGGCAGCGCCTCTTCCATCGACGCGGCCTTGGCGCCCGCTTTCTCGCGCGCCGCCCTGGTCAGATATTGCGGCGTGCGGATACCGGCCACGACATCCTCGCCCTGCGCGTTGATCAGATATTCGCCATAATAGGCCCGCTCGCCGGTCGATGGATCGCGGGTGAAGGCGACCCCGGTCGCGCTGGTTTCGCCGAGATTGCCGAACACCATCGCCTGGACGTTGACCGCGGTGCCCCAGTCTCCGGGAATGTCGTTGAGCCGGCGATAGACCTTGGCGCGCTCCGATTGCCACGATCCGAACACCGCGCCGATCGCGCCCCACAATTGGTCGTGCGGATCGGTTGGGAAATCGCGGCCGAGCTCCTCGGCGACGATCTCCTTGTAGCGCCCGACCAGCCGCCGCCAGTCCTCGGCATCCAGATCGGTGTCGAGATGGACGCCCTTGTCCTCCTTGGCGATCTCGAGCGCTTCCTCGAACAGGCCGTGATCGACGCCCATGACGACGTCGGCATACATCTGGATGAAGCGGCGATAGCTGTCCCAGGCGAAGCGCTCGTCGCCCGAGGTCGCGGCAAGGCCGGCGACCGTCTCGTCGTTGAGGCCGAGGTTGAGGACCGTGTCCATCATGCCCGGCATCGACACCCGCGCGCCCGAGCGGACCGAGACGAGCAGCGGATCGGCGGGATCGCCGAAGCGCTTGCCGACGACCGCCTCGATGTGCGCGATGCCGCCCGCGATTTCGTCGCGCACATCGTCGGGGATGCGCTCGCCCTCGCGGTAATAGCGATCGCACATCTCGGTCGAGATGGTGAAGCCCGGCGGCACCGGCAGGCCGATCGAAGCCATTTCGGCAAGGTTCGCGCCCTTGCCCCCGAGCAGGTTCTTGTCGCCCGCCCCGCCATCCGAGACGCCGCCGCCGAAGCGGTACACATATTGGCTCATGCCCGGTCCACCCGTCCAAAAGTCACACAAAAGTCAGTCCAAGAACGCAGCATTCTCGTTCCGATGTCGTAATGGCTAACCCTCGATCCGCGAGAAATCGGCGACTGCATCGACCGCGTGCTGGAGACGCGACAGCAGGATCAGCCGGGTTTCCCGCTTGTGCGGATCGACATCGTTCACCGTCACATTATCAAAGAACGCATCGACCGGCGCGCGCAGGCCCGCCAGCACCTTCATTGCCCCCTGATAATCCTCACGCTTCAGCGCTTCCGCGGCGGCCGGCTCGGCCGCGTCGAGGGCGGCGATGAGAGCAGCTTCCTCTTTTTCGGGCGTGTAGGAAAGGGGCTCGTTCCCCTCCCGTTCTCCTTCGCTTTCCTTCCCCTCTCCCTTGAGGGAGAGGGCAGGGTGAGGGTGTACCGCGCCGGCGGGTTCACTCGAAGGCCGAGCCCCCTCACCCCGACCCTCTCCCCGCTGGGGAGAGGGAGTTGGCGCAGACCAGCCTTCCTTCTTCAGGATGTTCGCGGCGCGCTTGTAGCCGGCGAGGAGATCGGCGCCTTCCTTCGTCTCGACGAAGGATTGCAGCGCCTTCACCCGGGCGAGCAGGCGGACGAGATCGTCCTCCCCGCCCAGCGCGAACACCGCGTCGATCAGGTCATGCCGGACGCCCGCCTCGCGCTGCTGGACCTTGAGGCGGTCGGCGAAGAAGTCGAGGAGGTCCGATGTGACTCCCCTTGGATCGACCGAATCCCAATCTGGCAATTTCTCGCCAACTCGCGCGGCCATGATCTCTGTCTCGGCGATGAAGTCGAGTTTGCCGTAATCTTTCCTAATTTCGCTAATAGCCGCGTGCATGGGCTTGTAGAGTTGCAAAAACAGCTCGAACGAAGAGCGAGAAAACACTCGCCCTAGGCTAAGCCGAAGCTGATTCAATGTGATTAGCTGGATGGCAGCTAAACACGATCTACGTAAGGCAAACGGGTCCCGAGAGCCCGTCGGCGGAAGCTTCGCTGCGAAAAAGCAGAGCATCGTATCCAGCTTGTCCGCCAAACTCACCGCCACCGTCACCGGCGCGGTGGGGACGTCGTCGCCCTGGCCGACCGGCTTGTAGTGATCGCGGATCGCCTCGGCGACCTCTGGGGGCTCGCCCTGCGCGGCGGCGTAATAGCCGCCCATCAGGCCCTGCAACTCGGGAAACTCGCCGACCATGCCGGTGACGAGATCGGCCTTGGCGAGCCGCGCGGCGCGTTCGGCGAGGGCGGCCAGTTCCTCCCCGGTACGGGGAGGGGGACCGCCAGCCGGAGGCTGGTGGTGGAGGGGGTCGCGAGACCCATCGCGCGGGTGGAGAGCCCCCTCCACCGTCCGCTGCGCGGCCGGTCCCCCTCCCCGTTCCGGGGAGGATGTGACGATCCCTTCCTCGACCAGCCAGCGGGCCAGCTTCGCCACACGCTCGACCTTGTCCGCCACCGTGCCGAGCTTTTCGTGGAAGACGATGCCGGAGAGCTTCTTCGCCTGTTCCTCCAGCGGGACCTTGAGGTCCTGCTCCCAGAAGAAGCGCGCGTCCGCGAGCCGCGCGGCGAGGACCTTGCGGTTGCCCTCGACGATCGCCGCGCCGCCATCCGAGGCCGCGATGTTGGCGGTGCAGATGAAGGCGTTGGCGAGCTTGCCCGCCTTGTCGCGGCAGACGAAATATTTCTGGTTCACCCGCGCGGTGAGCTGGATCACCTCCGGCGGGACGTCGAGAAACGCGGCGTCGAAACGGCCGAGGAGCGGCACCGGCGATTCGGTGAGGCCGGCATTTTCCGCAATCAACCCTTCGTCCTCGATCAGCGCGAGACCGGCTTCGGCGGCGAGCTTCGCTGCGCCCTCCCGGACGATGCTCGCGCGCTCGTCCTGGTCGACGATGACGTGGCAGGCGCGCAGCTTTTCGGCATAATCGGCGGCCGAGCCGATCGTGATCGCGCCGGGATGGTGGAAGCGGTGGCCGACCGTCGCGGAGCCGCTGGCGATGCCGGCGATCTCGAACGGAACGACCTCGCCGCCGAGCAGGGCGACGATCCCCTGCAGCGGCCGCACCCAGCGAAGACTCTCGGTCGACGCGGATGCGTCTCCCCAGCGCATCGATTTGGGCCAGGGGAAGGCGCGCACGATGGCCGGGATCGCCTCGGCCAGCACCGCGGAGGTGGCGCGGCCGGGTTTCTCGATGACTGCGAACCAGATTCCGTCGCGCTCGACGAGTTGGTCGCGCTCCAGCCCCGTCTTGCGCAGGAAGCCCTCCAGCGCCTGCGGCGGCGCGGACGTGCGCGGCCCTTTCAGCTCCTCGCTCACCGCCTCGGTCTCGGCCGGCAGGCCGCGCGCGATGAGCGCGAGCCGGCGCGGGGTCGCATAGGTCTCCACGGCCTGCGCGGCGAGCCCGGCAGCCGCGAGCTGTTCCCCGAACAGCCGCGCAAGATCCGCGCGCGCCTTCGCCTGCATCCGCGCCGGAATTTCCTCCGAAAGGAGCTCGAGGAGGAAATCGCTCATCGCCGATCCTCCCCGGGACGGGGAGGGGGACCGCCGCGCACCACCTCGTTCGTCCCGAGCGCAGTCGAGGGGCGCATGTGATGAATCAGTGCCGGCGCCCCTCGACTTCGCTCGGGACGAGCGGTCGTTCGTTGCGGCCAAGCGCTCCTCACGCCGCCCATCCGTTCTTGTCCATCCAGGCCTGGCAGCTTCCCTTCGCGAGATCGCGGACGCGGCCGATATAGGCCTGGCGCTCGGCGACCGAGATGACGCCCCGGGCATTGAGGAGGTTGAAGACGTGGCTCGCCTTGATCGCCTGCTCGTAAGCGGGGATCGGCAGCTTGGCATCGAGGCAGTTGCGGCATTCCGCCTCCGCCTTGCGGAACAGATCGAAGAGCGCCTCGGTATTCGCAACCTCGAAGTTCCAGGCGCTCATCTCGCGCTCGTTCTCGAGGAAGACCTCGCCATAGGTGACGCCGGCGTCGTTGAACGCGAGATCGTACACATTGTCCTTGTTCTGGATGTACATCGCCAGCCGCTCGAGCCCGTAGGTGAGCTCGCCCGCGACCGGCCTGCAATCGAAGCCGCCCATCTGCTGGAAATAGGTGAACTGGGTCACCTCCATCCCGTCGCACCACACTTCCCAGCCGAGGCCCCACGCGCCGAGCGTCGGGCTTTCCCAATCGTCCTCGACGAAGCGGATGTCGTGCTTCGAAAAATCGATGCCGATCGCAGCGAGGCTGCCGAGATAGAGGTCCTGAAGGTCGGGCGGGCTCGGCTTCAGCACCACCTGATATTGATAATAATGCTGGAGCCGGTTCGGATTTTCGCCATAGCGGCCGTCGGTCGGCCGGCGCGATGGCTGGACGAAAGCCGCCTTCCACGGCGTCGGCCCGAGCGCGCGAAGCGTGGTCGCGGGGTGGAAGGTTCCCGCGCCCATCTCCATGTCATAGGGCTGGAGGATGACGCAGCCATGGCCGCTCCAATAGTCATGGAGCGTCAATATGAGCTGCTGGAAAGAGAGCGGCGCGGTGCCCAATGCGTCCTCTTCGCGGGTGCAACAAATCGGGTTTCGCTTTGGCCGATGGAGCCGGGGCGGTCAAGGAAAGGGAATCGATGCAAGGGTCTGCTTTGTTCGTCGCTTTGAAGCGCCAGGTGACGCGCCTGCTGAAGGGCCTCGCCGCAACCGCGCTGACGCTGTCCGCCGCCAATGCCCAGCCGCAGCCGCAACCGCAGCCATCGGCGCGCACCGCGCCAGCGCCGGCGCCGGTGGTCCGCCTCGCCCGCCCGGCGCTCTGGCGTCTGCGCGACCGCGACACGACCATCTATCTGTTCGGGACGATCCACGCGCTGCCGGAGAATCTGCGCTGGCACACGCGCCCCCTCGATCGCGCGCTCGCCGCCGCCGACGAGATCGTGATGGAGGTCTCGCCCGCCGATCTCAACGCCGGCGCGATCCAGGCGATGCAGAGCGTCGGCCTTGCGCAGAACCTGCCGCCGATCCTCGAACGGGTCCCCGCCGATCGGCGTGCCCGGCTGGCGGAGCTCATCCGGCAATCGGGGCTGCCCGCGCCGATATTCGACCGGCTCAAGACCTGGGCGGCGGCGATCGCCCTGATCTCGGCCGGCTTCCAGCGCATGGGCCTTGCCGCCGATCGGGGCATCGAGACCAGCCTCGCCTCCGCCGCCGGGGATCGCCCGGCCACGGGGCTCGAGACCGCGCGCGAGCAGCTCGGCTTCCTCGACAGCCTCTCCGAGGAATCGCAGCGCGCCCTTCTCGCCTCGGCGACCGACGACGACAGCCAGGGCCGCGAGGAGTTCGACGCGATGCTCAACGCCTGGAGCCGCGGCGACGTGGCGGGGATCGCGCGCACCTTCAACACCGACGAGACGATGACGCCCGAGCTTCGGCGCGTCCTGCTGACGCAGCGCAATGCGCGCTGGGCGGGCTGGATCGAGCAGCGGCTGGCGCGGCCAGGCACGGTGTTCATCGCGGTCGGCGCCGGCCATCTCGCCGGCCCGGACTCGGTGATCGCGGATCTGGAAGCGCGCGGCCTGCGGGTCGAGCGGGTCCAGTGACTTGCCTTCGGTGGCGCGCTCCCCTATAGGCGCGCGTCCCCCGCTCATGGTCATCCCTGGAGGCGTGCGCGGGAACGCAACGTAACCCGCATCAGGAGACATGCAATGAGCGAACAGCTTACGCTGTCGGCCGAAGCGCGCGAACGGGCTGGCAAGGGAGCCTCCCGCGCACTGCGCAACCAAGGCCGCGTCCCCGCCGTCGTGTACGGCAACAATGAAGAGCCGCTTTCGATCCACCTGGAAGAGAAGGCGCTGATCAAGCACCTCAACACCGGCCACTTCATGAATTCGGTGGTGATGATCGACGCGGGCGGCAAGCCCGTGCGGACCCTGCCGAAGGACGTCCAGTTCCACCCGGTCACCGATCGGCCGCTGCATGTCGATTTCCTGCGCATTTCCGAACATGCCAAGGTCACCGTCGCGGTGCCGATCCGCTTCGTCGACGACGAGAAGTCGAAGGGCCTGAAGCGCGGCGGCGTGCTCAACGCCGTCCGCCACGAGCTCGATCTCGTCTGCGACGCGGCCGAGATTCCCGAAGAGGTGGTGATCAGCCTCGCCGGCACCGACATCGGCGATTCGATCCACGTCAGCCACGTGACTCTGCCCAAGGGCACGGAGAGCGCGATCACCGATCGCGACTTCACGATCGCGACGATCGTCGCCTCGTCGGGCGCCAAGTCCGAAACCACCGAGGGCGGTGAGGGCGGCGAGGCTCCGGCCGCCGCCGATGTCCCGCTGGTCGGCGAAGAGCCGGCCGAGGGCGGCGAGGAATAAGCCCGATACGGTTCGTCATTCCGGCTTTCGCCGGGGTGACGAACCGGGCATTCCATTCCCATGCAGATCTGGGTCGGCCTCGGCAATCCCGGCGCTGAACACGCCATGCAGCGGCACAATGTCGGCTTCATGGCGGTGGACGCGGTCGCCGAGACCTGGTCCTTCGATCCCGAGAAGAGGGCCTTTTCCGGCTGGGCGCGGCTCGGCCGGATCGGCGGTGAGCGCATCCTCCTGCTCAAGCCCGCCACCTATATGAACGATTCGGGCCGCGCCATCCGCGCCGCGCTCGATTTCTACAAGGCCGACATCGGCGACGTCACCGTCTTCCACGACGAGCTCGATCTCGCCCCGTTCCGCGTCAAGGTGAAGACCGGCGGCGGCACCGCGGGCCATAACGGCCTGCGCTCGACAGAAGCGCATATCGGCAACGCCTTCCGCCGGGTGCGGATCGGCATCGGCCATCCGGGCCACAAGGACAGGGTGCTGCGCCATGTCCTCGGCAATTACGCCAAGGCCGAGATCGAGCCGCTGACCGACATGCTGGGCGCGATCGCGGCCGAAGCCGGGTGGCTGGCGAAGGGCGACGATGCCCGCTTCATGAACGAGATCGCGCTGCGCCTGCGACAGGGCGATTGAGCAGCCTTCCGATCCCTGCGCCTCAATTCGGAATCGGCCGCGCGGCGTTCGTCGCGTCTGGGCGACGTTCGTCCCGGACCCGGAACGAGCGTCGCGAACGGATCGTAGCGGCGCCGTTCCAGTAAGGGAGAAGTCCATGCGTAAGATGATTTCCGCCGCCATTCTCGCCGGCCTACTCGGCTCGACCGCAATGCCCGCGCTCGCCCAGCATCGCCGCCCGGCCCCGCATCGCCCTGCCCCGCATCACAACTGGCGCGAGATGCAGAGCTCGCGCGGCCACCACTGGCGCCGGGGCCAGCGTCTCAGCATCGCCCAGCGCCGCTGGCGGGTGAACGATTGGCAGCGCCGCGGCCTTCGCGCGCCGCCGCGCGGCTATTATTGGGTGCGCGAGAACAACAATAGCGGCGACTATCTCCTCGTCGCGGCGGCCACCGGCCTCATCGCGAGCATCCTCGCCTCGCAATAAGCATGATCGAGCCCCTCTCCCACGATGGAGAGGGGCTTTCATCTACAGCCCCGGCCAGTCCTCGCCCTCGGCGCCGCCGATCGGCATGCCAGGCGGGATGGTCGGCAGGCGGCGCTGATCGGCCGCGGCCGCGGCGAGCGCCTCGCGATCGCCGAGCAGCCGGGCGAGGCCGCGGCTCCAGTCCGCCTGAACGCCTGTGCCGGTCGTTCGGGCGAGGTTCGCGGCGAGCCGCTGGAGCCGATCCGACAGCGCCAGGGCGATGGTCGGCGACAGGGCCGGATCCCGTTGCGCGCGGGCCAGCGCGAGCGCCGTGGTCGTCGCGATCCGCCGCTGCACCGCCGCCTGCGATTCGCCGAGGCGATCGAAGGCGAAGGTCCGCTCGATCAGGCGGTCGATCACTTCGTGCGCGCTCGGGAAGGCCGGATCGGCCTGGCTCTGAATCTCCAGCCGGTTGAGGCGAGTCGGCGCGACAAGATCGGTGAGGGTCACGGCCGCCCCGGTCTCGGTCGCCGCCAGCGGATCGAAGACCGGGCCGCCGGCGGTGGGGATGAGTTCGATGTCCGTCTGCCGATCACGATCCCCTGCCCAACCCGCGCTGAGCTGCGGCAGCAACGCCGGCGGGACCGTCAGCCGGTCAGGCGCCAGCGTATCGAGCAGCGCGTCCAGCGCGCGCCGTTGGTCCGCTGCGGGCACGGCACGGGCCTCGCCATGGTCATCGCCGATCACCGCATAGGTGAAATGGACCCCGCCGAGCATCTTGGCGGCTGCTTCGATCTGGTAGCGATCGATCAACCAGATCGGCACAAAGACCCGACGAAGCTGGGACTGCGGATCGCCGGGATGAAGCGCCGCCGGTCCGAAGCGCTGGAGGGCGGCGGTCCGCACTGCCATCATCCGCCGCAGCTCTTCCACCGGATCGGCGCCGTCGTCCCACAGGCTTCCGAGCGGATGCGGGGAATCGGCCGCGCGCGAATCGTCGTCGGAAACGAAGCGCAGCCCGTCGCGCAGCGCCGCCGCCATGCGCTGGTCGCCCTCCGCATCGGTCCGCGCGCCATAGAGCCAGTCGACCGCGAACATGTCCCACCGCCCGACGCCGCTGCCATAAGCGTCGGTCAGCGTCGGAGCGCCCGCGGACAGGCCGATGCGCGGCGCCGGATAGTCCATCACCGAATAGCGGCCCTGCGTGCTCGCCGCGAAATTGTGGGCGAAGCCGAGCGCGTGGCCGACCTCATGCGCGCCGAGCTGGCGGATGCGCGCCAGGGCGGCGGTGATCGGATCGTTGGGATCGCCGGTGCCGGTCAGCCCCGCGCCGACCAGGGCCTGGAAGATCATCAGATCCTGCCGCACCCGAAGCGAGCCGAGCAGCACCTGTCCGCGGATGATCTCGCCGGTGCGCGGATCGGTGATCGGCTGGCCGTAGGACCAGCCGCGCGTCGCCCGGTTCACCCAGTTGACGACATTGTAACGCACATCGAGCGGGTCGGCGCCCTCGGGCAGCACCTCGGCCCGGAAGGCATCGACATAGCCGGCCGCGTCGAACGCCTGCCGCCACCAGTTCACGCCTTCGACCAGCGCGGTGCGGATCGGCTCCGGCGCCGCGCGATCGATGTAGAACACGATCGGGCGCCGCACGGGGCTTCGCGGCGCGGCCGGATCGGTCTTCTCCAGCCGGAACCGCGTTGCCAGTTCGTAGACCAGCGGGCGGCCGAGCGGCGCGTTATAATCCACCACCTGCATCCCGAAGCTGCCGGCGCGCGGATCGAAGCGGCGCGGCTGATAGCCCGGCTCCGGCAGCGCGACCAGCGAATGGCGCACGACGAAGCTCGCATTGCCGCGTTCGGGAACGATGTTGGCGACGTCCGCCCCGGGCCGCTCGCTCGTGAAGGTGAGCCTTGCGGACAGCTCCAGGTTGCGCGGGAAATCGCGGACGAAATTGACGTCGGCGACGCTGAGTTCCGGCCGCAGCTTGTAATCGCCATTCTGCTCCTCGCGCAGTGCCCGCGCGATGTTCATGTCGTCGCGCACCAGGAACGGCGCGACATCGACGATCAGCGATCCGCCATCGCCGACGGCGGCGATGTCTCCCATCCAGATCGTCGAATAGGCGAAGCTGTGGCGCACGCCCTCGATCATGTCCGGATCGCCGCCTTCCGCCCGGAAGCGGGGATTTTCGATCTCGGCGAGCACCTTGCGGCCCACGCGGCGGAAGATCAGGAGGCGCGCCTCGCGACTCTGCGCGTGATCGAGGCCGAGCGGCGCCGAGCCGAGCCCGGTTTCCAGCGCGGTGAGGTAGATGAAGCGCCCGGAAATCCCGTCCGCGTCGGGGGCCGGCAGCGTCAGGTAGATATGCCCGTTTTCGCGATCGACATGGACCGGAAGCAGGCCCTGCTGCGCGCTCGTCCCCGCAAGCACCTGCGCGGCCGGGCGGAGCGCCGGCGGATCGGCGGCAAGCGCGGGCGCGGCAAGCGTGGTGGCGATCAGGAATGCAAGGTACGGCTTCATGCTACCCCCTTTGTCGTGCGCCGACACTAAGCTGGCAAAGCCGGAGCGCAACCGCTAACGGGGCCGCTGATTTTTCCTCCTGTCGCCGCCGGTCGCGGGAGGATGTGGAAAGGGCGTTCATGGGCTTTCGTTGCGGGATCGTCGGGCTGCCGAATGTCGGCAAGTCCACCTTGTTCAATGCGCTGACCGAAACGGCGGCGGCGCAGGCGGCCAATTATCCATTCTGCACGATCGAGCCCAATGTCGGCCGCGTCGCGGTTCCCGATCCGCGCCTGCGCCGGCTCGCCGAGGTCGCGAAGTCGGCGCAGGTGATCGAAACGCAGCTCGAGTTCGTCGACATCGCCGGGCTGGTGCGCGGCGCTTCGACCGGCGAGGGGCTCGGCAACCAGTTCCTCGGCAATATCCGCGAGGTCGACGCGATCGTCCATGTCCTGCGCTGTTTCGAGGGCGGCGACGTCACCCATGTCGAAGGCCGGGTCGATCCCGTCGCCGATGCCGAGACGGTCGAGACCGAGTTGATGCTCGCCGATCTCGAGAGCCTGGAAAAGCGCGTGCCCAATCTCGTCAAGAAGGCGCAGCAGGGGGACAAGGAGGCGAAGATCCAGGCCAGCGTCCTTGGCCAGGCGCTCGATCTGCTCCACGATTCGAAGCCTGCGCGGCTCACCCAGCCCAAGGACCACGAGGAGAAACTGGCGCTCGATCGCGCCCAGCTGCTCACCGCCAAGCCGGTCCTCTACGTGTGCAATGTCGACGAAGGCGACGCCGCCACCGGCAACGCCCACAGCGCCCGGGTGTTCGAGAAGGCGGCTGCGGAAGGCGCGAAGGCGGTCATCATCTCGGCGGCGATCGAGGCGGAGATCGCGACCATGCCGACGGAGGATCGCGCCGAATTCCTCGCCGATCTGGGCCTTCAGGAGACCGGCCTCGCCCGCATCATCCGCGCCGGCTACGATCTCCTGCACCTCATCACCTTCTTCACCTGCGGCCCCAAGGAGGCGCGCGCCTGGACGGTTGAGAAAGGGGCGAAGGCGCCACAGGCCGCGGGCGTCATCCACTCGGACTTCGAACGCGGCTTCATCCGCGCCGAGACGATCGCCTATGACGATTATGTCGCGCTCGGCGGCGAGACCGGTGCGAAGGAAGCCGGCAAGATGCGCGCCGAGGGCAAGGACTATGTCGTCCAGGACGGCGACGTGATGCTGTTCCGATTCAACGTGTAGCGGCGGCCGGCGGCGGCGCGGCGCAACCGACCGGGGACATGCGTCCGGCCCGAAGGCCGCCGCGCGGGCTCCGGCCTATTTGCCGCCGGCCCCGTCGTCCCCCGCCCCCTTCCCGCCCTGGTCGGGCGCAGGCGCCGTGTTCGGATCTTCCGCCTGCGCCTGGCCGGCGCCGGCGCCGGCGCCGTCCGAGCTCACGCTGTAATTGACCAAAGCGGCGGCGCCGTCCGCGACGCGGTAGATGAAGTCCTCGCGCGCCTGGGCGGCGGCATATTGGGTCGTGTAGTGCAACGTCACCAGATGCCCGCTGCCCGTATAATTGACCTGCCAGCCCGACTGGTTGGCGGCGCGGACGTTGCCGAGCGCGTGGACGCGCTGGAGCAGGTCGGTGAACTGGGCCTCGCTGGTCGCCTGCCGGAAATCGGGCGCGGTCGCGGCGTAGATGTCGCTGTAGCGCGCCTGATCGAGCAACTGGTGGAACTGCGTCACGGCGGCTTCGGCCGCGGTCTTTTCGGCGCCGGCCGAGCAGCCGGCCAGCACCAGCACGCCAGCGGCGGCCAGGATCATGTTTCGAATCATCGCTCTTTCCCCTCCGTGCGGACGCACGCTAACAAACCTGCCAGGCTGAAAGAAGGAGCGCGAAGGCATGGGATCGGGCGACACCAAAGCGACACAGATGCCGTTTAGCGCGGCAAACATGACAGTCCGCACACGTTCCGGCCTCGCCATCCTCGCCGCCGCCCTCGCCGCCCTCCTGCCCGGATGCGCCGCCCAGCCATTGTCGCCGCCGGTCGCCGTGCAGGCTGCGCCCGCCGAGGCGCGCGAGCCGGTCACCATCCTCGTCTCGATCGACGGATTTCGCGCCGACTATCTCGACAGGGGCGAGACGCCGAACCTCTCCCGGCTCGCCGCCGAAGGCGCGCGCGCGGCGATGCGGCCGTCCTTCCCGAGCAAGACATTTCCCAACCATTATGCGCTGGTGACGGGCCTGCGCCCCGACCATAACGGCATCGTCGACAATACGATGGAGGATCCGCGCCGGCCCGGCATCACCTTCAAGATCAGCAACGATCAGGCGCTCGATCCCTTCTGGTGGGATGAGGCGGAGCCGATCTGGATCACCGCCGAACGCCAGCATGTACGCACCGCGACGATGTTCTGGCCCGGCGCGGAAGTCGCGCATGACGGGCTGCGTCCGTCCGACTGGCAGCATTTCGACATGAACGTGACCGGGCAGCAGCGGGTGCGCGGCGTGATCGATTGGCTGCGGCGGCCGGCGGCGATCCGGCCGCGCTTCCTCACCGTCTATTTCGACACGGTCGATACGGCCGGGCACCAATATGGGCCGGACGCGCCGGAAACCGATGCCGCCATCCGCGATGTCGATGCGCGGATCGGCGAACTCGTCCACGACCTTGCCGAGCTTCGCCAGCCGGCGAACCTGGTCGTCGTCGCGGATCACGGCATGGCCGCGACCAGCCCGGACCGGGTGGTCCGGCTCCCCGACCTCGTCGATCCGGACACCGTTCATCTCGTCACCGACGGGCCCTATGCCGGCATGGATGCGCTGCCCGGCCACGAGACCGAGGTGGCGGCGGCCCTGCTTCGCCCGCACGACCATGTCCAATGCTGGCGCAAGACGGACATCCCAACGCGCCTGCATTACGGGACGAATCCGCGCGTCCCGGATTTCTACTGCCTGGCCGAGACCGGCTGGCTGATCGTCAAGCCGGATGTCGAGATCCATCCCGGCGGGACCCACGGCTATGACAATGCCGCGCCGGAAATGCGGGCGCTGTTCGTTGCCGCCGGCCCCGCCTTCCGGGCCGGCGTCCGGCTCGAGGCGTTCGACAATGTCGATGTCTATCCGCTGCTCGCGGGCTTGATCGGGATCACGCCGCGCCCGTCGGACGGGACGATTTCGCCGCTGGAGCCCGCCTTGCGGACGCGCTGATCAGCCGTGTGGGCGTCGGCCGCGACGCGGCGGCGCGCTCCTGTTCCCGTCGCGATTGAAATCGTGCCAGTTGGAGCGTCCGGCCGTGTTTCGCGGGCCATGCCAGCTGCCGCGGCGGCCTTCCCAATGGCGACGCTGATCGTCGTTCCAACGGTGACGCCGCCGCTGCGCGTCGTAAACGTAGATTCCGGTCCCGGGATAATAATAGTCGCCGTACCAGCCCCAATAAGGATCGCCATAGGACGCCTCATAGGCGAAGCCGGGCCCGCCATAGCCGAACCCGCCGTCGCCGACGCAGCCGGAAAGTGCGGCCGCGGCAGCCGACATGGAAAGCGCGACGACAAGGCGGGGCGTAGGCATGATGAATCTCCTCGATGGCCGACCGGTGGGGGCCGATCGGGACTGGGGCGCAACGAGCGGCGTCGGCGGACGGTTCCGGATTTGACATCGTTGGCGCGACCGCCGATCCCGCGCTCCGCAACCGGCGGAGGCGCATATGATCTATTTCGAAGACCTTGAGGTTGGCGCACGGACCGAGTTCGGCAGCTACGAGGTGACTCGCGAGGAAGTCCTCGAATTCGCGCGCAAATATGATCCGCAGCCCTTCCATCTTTCCGATGAGGAGGCCGCCAAGACCCATTTCGGCCGCATCGCCGCCAGCGGCTGGCACAGCTGCGCGATGACGATGGCGGTGATCGCCCGCTATGTCGTCGGCCACGAGCAAGCGGGCCTCGGATCGCCCGGCATCGACGAATTGCGCTGGCTGAAGCCGGTCTATCCGGGCGACACGATCCACGTGTCCGGCACGATCGTCGACAAGACGCCGTCGCGCAGCCGGCCCGAGATCGGATCGTTCCGCACCGAAACGGTGGTGACAAACCAGGATGGCGTGCCCGTGATGCGCTTCACCTCGATCGTGCTCATCCGCCGACGGCCCGCCTGAGCGCCCGAAGCGGAGAGGAGACCTCGCCATGACGATCACCATCACCGCCTTCGAACGCTCGCCCGATGGGGGACAAGGCCTCGCGCGCGACACGCGGGTACGCTGGGCGCTCGAGGAGGTGGGGCAGCCTTACGAGGTCCGCCTGCTTTCCTTTGCCGCGATGAAGGAGCCCGCGCACCTGCCCGTCATCCGTTCGGCCAGATCCCGACCTATGAAGAGGGCGATCTCGTCCTGTTCGAAACGGGTGCGATCGTCCTCCACATCGCCGATCATCACGCGGGCCTGATGCCGGCGGATGCCGACGCACGAGCCCGCGCGATCGCCTGGATGTTCGCGGCGAGCAACACGGTGGAGCCGCCGATCCTCGACCTCGTGACGGCCCGGATATTCGAGGCCGACAAGCCCTGGAGCGAGGCGCGCCTGCCTTTGGTCAAGGATCGCGTCCGCGCCCGGCTCGACTCGCTCGCCGCGCGCCTCGGCGACGCCGACTGGCTCGATGGCGCCTTCAGTGCCGGCGATCTGATGATGGTGTCGGTGCTGCTCAGGCTGCGCCGGTCGGGGCTGCTTGACGAATATCCGGGGCTGGCAGCCTATGTGGCCCGCGGCGAGGCGCGGCCCGCCTACAAACGGGCCTTCGCCGCCCAGCTTGCCGTCAACGCCCCGAAGGCGGGCTGAGCGACATCGGCGCGGGCCGGCGGGCATCCGCCGCGACGGATGCCGGCCGGGCTGCCCGTTCGCCGCTTATTCGGTGACGCCCGCCTCGCGGCTCGCCTGCTGGCGCTTTTCCATATTCTCTGGATCGAGCGCGCCGGTCGCCCGCACCCGCCGATCGCCGCCATGCCAGATGTTCTGGTAGGAGAGATAGGCGAGGATCGTCGCGATCAGCAGGAAGACGAGCACCGGCAGGCCCACCGCATGGCGGGTGGTGAGGTTCGGCTCGGCCGCCCACATCAGGAACGCCGACACGTCCTGCGCCATCTGGTCCACCGTCGGGCGCGGATTGCCCGGCGCGTAGGTGACCTGCCCGTCCGCGGTCAGCGGCGGCGGCATCGCGATGTTGAGGTTCGGGAAATAGGGGTTGTAGTGCAGCCCCTGCGGCACCTCATAGCCAGCCGGCGGGTTCCGGAAGCCGGTCAGGATCGAATAGATATAGTGCGGCCCGCCCTCGCGCGCCTTCGCCATCAGCGACAGGTCCGGCGGCAGCGCATTGTTGTTCGCGGCGCGCGCCATCGTGTCGTTGGCATAGGGGCCCGGGATATGATCCGCCGGGATCGCCTTGCGCGTCGCGGCTTCGCCGGTGTCCGGATTGATCGACGGGACCTGATGGGGCCACTGATCGGCGATCGCGCGGACTTCGGCTTCGGAATAGCCGATGTCACGCAGGCTGCGGAACGCCACCTGGCCGAGGCCGTGGCAGGTCGAGCAGACCTCGCGATAGACCTGGAAGCCCCGCTGCAGCTGCTGCTCATCGAAGCGGCCCAGCGGGCCGTCGAACGAGAAGCGGACCTCCTCGCGCGGCGGCAGGTGGTACCGCGCCTCGGCCGTCTGCTCGGGCGGATTGGTGACATAGGTGTAGGCGCCGTGGCCGAACGCCCACAGGACGACGAAGGCGAAGACGAGCCCGACGAGGATGCCCAGACCGCGAACCATTTTGTCTTACGTCCCCCTTTAAGCCGTCGTCGTGACGCCGATCGGCGCAGCTTCCGCCTCTTCGCCATGCAGCACGCTTTCCGAGATCGAGTTCGGCAGCGGCAGCGTCTTCTCGAACATCGAGAGGAGCGGCAGGACGATGAGGAAATGGATGAAATAGTAAGCCGTCGCGATCTGCGAGATCATGACATAGGGCTCTTCGGCCGGCGATCCGCCGCAATAGCCGAGCACGAGCACGTCGGCGACGAGGATCCAGAAGAAGATCCGGAAGGTCGGCCTGTAGCTCCCCGAGCGCACCGGCGACTTGTCGAGCCAGGGCAGGAAGAAGAGCAGCAGGATCGAGCCGAACATCGCCAGCACGCCCCACAGCTTCGCTTCCAGGATGAAGTCCGACGTGAAGGCGCGAAGGATCGCGTAGAACGGCCAGAAATACCATTCGGGAACGATGTGCGCCGGCGTCGAAAGCGGGTTGGCCTCGACATAGTTGACCGGGTGCCCGAACGCATTCGGGGCGAAGAAGAGCAGCAGCGCGAAGACGATGAAGAAGATGCCGACCCCGAAGCCGTCCTTCGCCGTATAATAGGGATGGAACGGCAGGGTGTCCTGCGGGCTCTTCACGTCGACGCCGGTCGGGTTGCCCGATCCCGGGATGTGCAGCGCCCAGATGTGGAGGACGATGACCCCCGCGATCACGAACGGCAGCAGATAGTGGAGCGAGAAGAAGCGGGTCAGCGTCGGCTGGTCGGGCGCATAGCCGCCGAGCAGCCAATGCTGGATCGGATCGCCGACGAGGGGGATCGCGCCGAACAGGCCGGTGATCACCTTCGCACCCCAGAAGCTCATCTGCCCCCAGGGAAGGACATAGCCCATGAACGCGGTCGCCATCATCAAAAGGAAGATGACGAGGCCGAGCATCCACACCATCTCGCGCGGCGCCTTGTAGGAGCCGTAATAAAGGCCGCGGAAGATGTGGATATAGGTCACGATGAAGAACATCGAGGCGCCGTTGGCGTGGGCGTAGCGAAGGAACCAGCCCTGGTTCACATCGCGCATGATGTGCTCGACCGAATTGAACGCGGTCGCATCGCCGGCCTGGTAGTGCATCGCAAGGATGATGCCGGTGACGATCTGGAGCGTCAGCGCGAGCCCGGCGAGGACGCCGAAGTTCCAGAAATAATTGAGGTTGCGCGGCACCGGATAGCCGCCGCCGACCGCGCCATAAGCCAGCCGCGGCAGCGGCAGGCGCTGATCGAGCCAGCGCATGAACGGGTGCTTCGGCGTGTATTTCTCAGCCCAGGGAAAGCTCATCTTATTCTACCTCAGCCGATGCGAACCGTGGTGGGCGACGTGAAGGCATATTCCGGCACTTCGAGATTCTTCGGCGCCGGGCCCTGACGGATGCGCGCGGCGGTATCGTACATCGAGCCGTGGCAGGGGCAGAAATAGCCGCCGAACGGCCCGCGATTCTCGCCTTCGCCGGCGCCAAGCGGCACGCAGCCCAGATGGGTGCACACGCCCATGGTGATCAGCCAGTTTTCCTTGCCCGGCTTGGTCCGCTCCGCCAGCGTCTGCGGATCGCGCAGCGTCGAGACGTCGACCGCATTGGCCTCCTGGATCTCGCGCGGCGTCAGGTTGCGCAGGAACACGGGCTGCTTGCGCCAGATCGTCTTGATCGCCTGGCCCGGCTGGATGTGCGAAATATCGACGTCGATCTGCGCGAGCGCGAGCACGTCCGCCGACGGGTTCATCTGGTTGATCAGCGGATAGAGCAGCGCAACCGCGCCGGCCGCCGGAAAGGCGACCGCGCCGAGATTGAGAAAATCACGCCGGCGCATACCGTCTTCGCCATGCGCGTCCATATGCTCGCTATATTCGACCGCAGCCATATCGTCCTTGCCTCGTGCGGGCCGCCTGTGGGCCCGGACACCGCCCCCCATTGTGGCCGTACGGCCGTGGCGGTTCGCGGGCCTGATAGACGCAGGGTGCGGGCTTTGCCAACATCGAATTTGACCCGCCTGTGACGCGGCCGTCCATCTCCGCTAAGCCCGGCCCATGCGGCTCGCTCTCCATCAGCCCGACCAGGCCGGCAATGTCGGCACGATCATGCGGCTCGCCGCCTGCCTGGGCGTTCCGCTCGACGTGATCGAGCCGTGCGGCTTTCCCTGGGGCGATCGCGCGCTGAGGCGCGCCGGGATGGATTATGCCGAGATCGCCAACGTGACTCGCCATGCCGATTGGGCGCGATTCGATTCGGCGCTGACGGGACGGCTGGTGCTGTTCACGACGCAGGCCGCGGTGCGGCTGCCGGAGGCGCGCTTCGAGTCGAAAGACGTGCTGCTGTTCGGCTCCGAAAGCGCGGGCGTGCCGGAGGCGGTGCATGAGCGTGCGGACCTGCGCGTGAGGATCCCGCAGGTTCAGGGCACGCGGTCGTTGAACCTTGCGGTGGCGGCGGGGATCGGCAGCGCCGAGGCGCTGCGCCAGGTGGGCGCGTTGCCCTAGCGCCCGTCGAGACGGTCCGCGACAGGGGCGCCGCAACCGGCCTGAGCATGGCACGGGCTTGCCAGCGGGCGCGCAGGAGGGCTAGCGCGCGGCCATGATCGAACTGGACCACCAGCAACAGGCGACGCGCGATTGGTTCGAATCGCTGCGGGACCGGATCTGCGCCGAATTCGAGGCGATCGAATCGGAAGCGGGAAGCGACGCGCGCTTCGCCTACCTGCCGTGGGACCGCGCCGATCCCGACGGATCGCCGGGCGGCGGCGGGGTCCGCGGCCTGATGAAGGGCAAGGTGTTCGAAAAGGTCGGGGTCAACGTCTCGACCGTCGCCGGGCGCTTTTCCGAGGAGTTCGCCAAGACGATCAACGGCGCCGCCGAGGATCCGCGCTTCTTCGCGACCGGGATCAGCCTGGTCGCCCACATGGCCAATCCGCATGTCCCCGCGGTCCACATGAACACGCGCTTCCTGTGCACCACGAAGCGCTGGTTCGGCGGCGGCGCGGACCTCAATCCGCCGATTCCCTATGAGGAGGACACCGCCGATTTCCACGCGCGGCTGCGCGCCGCCTGCGCCGCGCACGATCAGACCTATTACGGCCGCTTCTCGAAATGGGCGGAGGATTATTTCTACATCCCCCATCGCGGCGCGCACCGCGGCGTCGGCGGCATCTTCTACGATCATCTCGAGTGCATGGCGCCGGGCAAGGGCGCGAGCTTCGATGAGAATTTCGCCTTCACCCGCGACGTCGGCGAGGCATTCCTCGACATCTTCCCCAGGCTGGTGCGGCGGCGGATGGCGACGCCGTTCGACGAGGCCGACCGGGCCCGCCAGCTCGAGTGGCGCGGCCGTTATGCCGAATTCAACCTGATCTACGACCGGGGCACGCTTTTCGGGCTCAAGACCGGCGGCAATGTCGACGCCATCCTGATGAGCCTCCCCCCGCTCGCCACCTGGTCATGAACGGCCAGCTCATCGACGTTCCCGCCGGCATGGTCGCCGCCGTCGTGACCTATCTCGAAATGACCGCCCGGCCCGATTTGACGCCGGCTCCGGACCGCGGCCTCCGCCTCGCCCGGTGGACGTTCGCCGATCCTGCGCGTTACCGGGCGCTGTTCGAGCGCGTGGGTTCGCGCTGGCTGTGGTTCTCGCGACTGGCGATGGACGAAGCGGCGCTCCGCGCGGCGATGGCCGAAGTCCATTCGGTGATCGACGAATCGGGCGACGATGTCGGCCTGCTCGAGCTCGATTTCCGGACCAGGGGCGAATGCCTGATCCGCTTCCTCGGCCTCGCCCCCGAGCTCGCGGGCAAGGGCCATGGCAAGTGGCTGTTCGCCGAGACGCTGCGCCTGTCCTGGCGCGAAGGGGTCAGCCGGGTCCGCGTGCACACGTGCAGCCTCGATCATCCGGCCGCCCTGCCCTCCTACCTGCGCGCCGGCTTCCGGCCCTATGCGCGCGCGTTCGAGAGCTTCCCCGACCCGCGCCTCGCCGGCCTGCTGCCGCGCGAGGCAGCGCCTCAGATCCCGATTCTCTAGGCCGCCAGCTGCGCGTAGACGCGTGCGATCAGCGTCGCGAGATAAGGCGAGGCGAGTGTCGTCACGCCCGCCCCCACAAGCGTGACGATGAAGGCGCCGATGCTGCCCGGCACCGGCGGCCCGACAAGCGCGATGACCGCGAGCCCGACCACGCTCTGGATCGCGATCAGCAGCGCCCCATAGGCAACGGTGACGAGCAGGACGAGCCCGATCAGCCTCAGCACATGGCCTTTCGTGAGTGTCCAGCTGCGGGCGATCAGGCGGAACGGGCCGCCTTCCTCGCCCGCCGCGAGCGGCGTGATGAGCAGGAGCCGCGCACCGAAATAGGCGGCAAGTGGCAGCAGCGCGACCATGGCCAGGACCACCGCCTTGGTGAATGCCTCGTTGGCGGCGCCCGCCTTGGCCGCGTCGACCGCGCCCGGCACGGCCGACACCGCGACGGTGACGATCAGCATGAACAGGATGAAGCTCGCGATGCCGGCGATGAGCGCGACGCCGAGCAGCGCCGGCAGCCGCGCCGCCCCGTGGCGTAGCGCTTCTCCCACCGAGATTCCCGGCCGAAGCGCGAGGCTTGTGATCGCGACATTGCCGATCGCGCTCAGCAGCAACGCGACCGGGAACAGGACCAGCCAGGCGCCGCTCGCGGGCGGCTGACCCGCGGCACTCGCCGGCGTCAGCGCTTCGGTGACCGCGACCGGGAGGGCGATCAGCATGAACGAGACCGGGAACAGCAGCCGGCCCTCGCGGCGGACGAACGCGACCGACTCCTCCCAGGCCGCCGTGATCGACAGATTTGCCATTGCCTACGCTTTCCCTTCGCTTTGCCACGGCTTATGCGCGAGGGCGATGGACCGCGCAACGCACCCTCGACGCGCCTCCGTCCCGCGCGCGGATTCGCCGGTCGAATGGCGGGTCAGCGAAGGGACGGTGCCCTACCCCGAAGCGCTCGCCGAGATGGAGGCGCGCGCCGCCGCGATCCGTGACGGGACCGCGGGCGAGCTCGTCTGGCTGCTCCAGCACCCGCCGCTCTACACCGCCGGGACCAGTGCGGATCCGGCCGAATTGTTCAATCCGCAGGGCTTCCCGGTCTTCGATGCCGGCCGTGGCGGGCGCTACACCTATCACGGGCCTGGCCAGCGGATCGGCTATGTGATGCTCGATCTCGATCGGCGCGGGCGCGATCTCAGGCGATTCGTCCACGGCCTCGAAGGCTGGGTGATCGACGCCCTCGCCCGGATCGGCGTCACCGCGCGCCGGGCGCCCGGTCGGATCGGCATCTGGGTGGACCAGCATGGGACGGAAGCGAAGATCGGCGCGATCGGCGTGCGCGTGAAGCGCTGGGTGACGATGCACGGATTCGCGGTCAACGTCGCGCCCGAACTTTCGCACTTCTCAGGCATCGTGCCCTGCGGTATCGCGGAATTCCCGGTGACCAGTCTCGAAGCGATGGGCGTACGCAATGTCGGGGCCCGCTTCGATCTGGCGCTCCGTGACGGGCTCGATACCTTTCTGTCCTCGCTGGAGGGCGAGGCACGGGAGGGTTGAGGGCCGCTTCCTTTGCGTATAATGTGCACAACCGATTTGGGACAACGAGGGGGCCTACCCGACCAAATCATCAATCTAGGGAGACCTTTTAATGCGTGACATTCTCAAGAAAATCGCCACCGGTTCGATGATTGCCGGCGCGGCCCTGTTCGTTGCGGCTTGCGGCGGCAACAGCACCAACACCACCGCGAACACCGAGATGGGCAACGATTCCATGTACGACATGAACGCGACCGATACCGGCATGGACGCGAACATGACCGACGCCAACGCGATGACCGACGCCAATGCGATGACCGACGCGACGGCGACCGACGCCAACGCGACGGCGACCGACGCGAACGCTGCGGCCACCAACGGCCAGTAAGCCAGGCGTTCTACGCTATCGACGGAAGGCCGCCGGTTTCCGGCGGCCTTCTTTTTTTGCGCCTTCCGCCGGCTTGCGTCCGCGCCGCCGGGGAGGGATAAGGCGAGGGGTTTCAAGCCAAAGGGAGCTTTACCATGCGTTTCATTTCCACCCTGCGCGTCTCGATGGTCGCCGCTTCGGCGCTGTTCGTCGCGGCCTGCGGCGGTCATGGCGGCGAGGCCGCGAACAACGCCGCCAGCGATCTCGACAGCAATTTGATGATCGACCAGGCCGGGAACGACGCGAGCGCGATGGAAAGCGTCGCCAATGCGCCGGCCCCGGCGCCGATCGTGAACGACACGACGATGTCCAACGAAGCAGCGACCGACACGGGTGCCGGCACCGCGGCCGGCGACACGGTCGACAGCAACGTCGCGGGGATGTGAGCGGCGACGGGCGGCCTGCCGCCGGCGCCGCAAGGCGTGGCGCATCCGCGCCGCGCCGCGAGCGCCGGTCGTGACAGGGCCGCCCGCCGTCCCTTAGGATGATCGTGGCGGAGGAGTGGATGACGAAAGCAAGGATCATCGCGACGGCGATGCTGGCGCTGGCCGCGGCCGCCCCGGGGGCGCCGGCCTTCGCGCAGCTTTTCCTCTACGATCCACAGATCCCCAGCGGCCCGATGACCCCCGATGATCCGCTGGTCGGCATCCCGCTGCCGGGCGCGACGCCGGCGGAGGCCCAGGCGGGCATGATCTGGAACCTGCGGTCCGGCCTCAACGTGGCCGCCCTGCAATGCCAGTTCTCGCCCTATCTGCGCGCGGTCGACAATTACAACGCGGTGCTCGGCCAGCATTCGGGCGAGCTCAACCGCGCCTATCAGACGCTCGAAGGCTATTTCCGTCGCACCGCCGGCGCCCAGGGGCCGCGCCGCTTCGACGATTATTCGACGCGCACCTATAACGGCTTTTCGACGCTGAATGCCCAGCTCGGCTTCTGCCAGGCGGCGGCGCGGATCGCCAAGGACGCGCTCACCCGCCGCCAGGGCGAATTCCACACGCTCGCGACCGAACGGCTGCGCGAGCTGCGCGGCAGCCTGACGCCGTTCTACGACAGTTACGCCTTCATGCGGATGCCGGTGCGCCTCGCCCCGATCCAGCTCGGCCCGCCCGATTGCTCGCGACTGCGCGGCCGGGAGCGGCGCGAGTGCCAGCGCGGCGGCTGACGTTCAGGGAAGCCCGAGCAGCTTGTGGGTCTGCAGGCTGAGCGCCCAGCGCGGGTGTCTCATCACATAATCGATCGCTGCCGCGCGTGCGGCCACGGCGTCGGCGCAGTCCATCGGCTGGATCAGGAAATGATCGAAGTCCCAGCCGAGCAGCGCGGCCGGATCGATTCCCGTCTGCGGCCAGACGAGCTTGAGCTCATTGCCCCGGCGCTGGACGATCTCGGTTCCCGCCTTCGGGCTGACGCAGATCCAGTCGAGCCCCGCCGGCGCCGGGAGCGTCCCATTGGTTTCGACCGCGATCTCGAACCCGGCGGCGTGCAGCGCGTCGATGAGCGCGGCGTCGAGCTGGAGCGTCGGCTCGCCTCCGGTGATGACGACCAGCGGCCGCGCACCCCGGCCCCAGAGCGCGGCGGCCCGCTCCGCCAGCGCGCCGGCCTCATAGCGTCCGCCATTCTCGCCATCCGTGCCGACGAAATCGGTGTCGCAAAAGCGGCATTGCGCGGTCGGTCGATCGATCTCGCGCCCGCTCCACAAATTGCACCCGGCCATGCGCAGGAAGACCGCGCGTCGGCCGGCCTGCATCCCCTCCCCCTGGAGGGTCAGGAACATTTCCTTGACCGCGTAGGTCACGCCCGCGCCGCGTAGACGGTCGGATCGGGAAGGCCCGCCTCCGCGAAGCCGCGGGCGCGCAGGCGGCACGAATCGCAGGCGCCGCAATGTTCGCCGGCCGGAGTCGGATCGTAGCAGGTCCAGCTCATCGCCGCGTCGAGCCCGAGTCGCGCGGCCTCGCGCGAAATGTCGGCCTTGGTCATCGCCATGAGCGGCGTGTGGACGGTGAAGCGATCGCCTTCCACTCCAGCCTTGGTGGCAAGGTTCGCCATGTCTTCGAACGCGCGAACGAATTCGGGCCGGCAATCGGGATAGCCCGAATAATCGAGCGCGTTGACGCCGATGAACAGGTCCCGCGCGCCGATCGCCTCCGCCCATCCGAGGCACAGAGAAAGGAAGATGGTGTTGCGCGCCGGAACATAGGTCACCGGTATGCCCTCGCCCACCCCGCCTTTCGGGACGGCGATGTCGGCGGTCAGCGCCGATCCGCCGAATCGCGTGAGATCGAGCGGCAGCACGACATGCCGTTCGGCGTCGAGATGCGCGGCGATCCGCGCCGCCGCCTGGAGTTCGACCCGATGCCGCTGGTTATAGTCTATGGTGAGCGCGGCCAACCGATAGCCGGCTTCGCGCGCGAGCCCCGCGACGACCATCGAATCCATGCCGCCCGAAAGCAGGACGACGCCAAGCGGTGCTTTGGATGCCTGAGCCATGCGCGCGCATATAGGCCGCGCGCCGGGAAAAAGAATGGGCCGCCCGTTTCGGAGCGGCCCAGTTCAGGCTTGAAGCCTGCTAGGGAGGAAAGCGTGCCAAATCCCGGCACGCCCTCCTTCTACCGGCGCGATGGTAAACAACGCGTTAATGCTGTTTTTTCAGGAACATGGACCCACTTTGCGACCCTGGACATGGAGCGCGAAGGGGGCGCCGTTGAACAGGCCCTGGCTGTCGATCTGAACCAGTCGCGGCGTTTCGACGAGGATCGTGGTGCGGCCCGATCCCGATGCCGGACAGGAATAGCGAAGCGTCAGGCTGCGCGAATCGGCCGAGATCAGGCTGCGGGAGCAGTTCCGGCCGGCATGCTGGATCTGGACCAGCTGCGCCGGATCGCCCAGGCAGATCGACGAGATCAGCCGGTTGCCCTCGTCGCGCAGCTCCCACCGGCCAGGCTCGAGCGTGCCGAGCAGCGGCAGCGCTGCGGGCACGGCCTGCATCGCGGCGAGACCGAGAAAGATGGCGCCGAGCGCTGACACCCGGCCAGACAGGAACTTGCCCATGCGGTCACCACGTCGATGCGACCGAATCCCCCTCGGTCCAGAACGTGCAGTGTCGCCCGGAATTGGGGCCGAAAATCGACCGCCATGCGGCGGATCAGTCGGCAAGGTCGCCAATCGCAACCGGAAAGGCGCGCGAACAGAATTCGCAATCGACGGCGATCATCCCGTCGGCGTCAGCCATCGTGGCCCGCTCCTCGGCCGAAAAGCGCGACAGCACCGATCGGATATGCTCCGCATTGCAGCGACAGCCGCGGGACAGCCCGACCGCGCCGAGCACGCGCACCTCCTCTTCCTCGTGAAACAACCGCCACAACAGGGTCTCGAGCGGGAGCTCGGCATCGGTGAGCTCGCCGTCGCGGACCGTTTCCGCGAGGATGCGGACATGATCCCATTCGGGATGATCGAGGCGGGTGTGGAGCCGGTCGCGCCCCTCCTCGCCTTCCGGAAGATGCTGGACGAGCAGGCCGCCGGCGACATGGCCGCTATCGTCGACCGCGAGCCTGACGAAGCTCGGAATCTGCTCAGACTGGGCGAAATAATGCTGCGCCGCCTCGGCGAGGCTTCCGCCCTCCAGCGGAACGATCCCCTGGTAGCGCTCGCCCGTCGCCGCCTGATCGAAGGTGATGGCGAGATAGCCCTTGCCGAACAGGTCCGCGAGGGTCGGCCGCGGCGCCGCGGCGAGGCGATCGGCGTCGAAGCGCACATAGCCGCGCAGCTCGCCGCCCTTATAATCGCACACCAGCAGATCGACGATCCCCGCCTCGGTCTGCGCCTGGAGGGTCAGCTGGCCGTCGGCATCCTTGAGCATCGCGCCCAGAAGCCCGGCGAGCACCAGCGCCTCCCCGAGGAGCCGAGCGATCGGCGCGGGATAGGCGTGGGCGGACAGGATCTCCCCAAGCACCGGCCCGAGCCGGACGAGCCGCCCGCGCGCGTGACGCCCCGGCAGGGTGAAACCGACCGCGACATCGATCGCCGCGGGGCGAAGTTCGGAAATTGTAGCCATGGGGGACATGTGGCGACGAAGAGCGCGCCGTCAATAGGCCGCGCCCGTCCCCGCGCGCGTCCCCCTCGATCGTCATGGACGAGCGGGGCTATCGGCACTCAGGCCGCCGGCACCTCATATTGCGCCGCGGCCTTCGAAAGCCGCTCGACGAATTCGGTGATATGGGCGTCCTCGATGATCAGCGGCGGCAGCACGCGCACCACATTGTCGCCGGCGGCGACCGTCAGCAGGCCATGTTCGCGCAGATAGGTGACGAAGGCGCGGCTGTCGGTCTTCATCTTGACGCCGAGCATCAGGCCGAGCCCGCGTACGCCTTCGAACAGGTGATCGTGATTGGGGATCATCTGCTCGAGCGCGCCCTTGAGCCGCTCGCCCATGCGCGTGACATGGTCGAGGAATTCGTCATTGGCGACGACATCGAGCACGGCCTCGCCCGCCGCGCAGGCGAGCGGGTTGCCGCCATAGGTCGATCCGTGCGTGCCGATCGTCATGCCGGCCGCCGCCTTTTCGGTCGCGAGGCAGGCGCCCATCGGGAAGCCGCCGCCGATGCCCTTGGCCGCGGCCATGATGTCCGGCGTGATCCCGTAATGTTCATGGGCGAAGAGCTTGCCGGTGCGCGCATAGCCGCACTGGACCTCGTCGAGGACGAGCATCAGGTCGTTCTCGTCGGCGAGCTGGCGCAGGCCACGCAGGAATTCCTGGCTCGCCGGGCGGATGCCGCCTTCGCCCTGGACCGGCTCGACCAGGAACCCGGCCGTATGCTCGTTCATCGCGGCCTTCGCGGCCTCGAGATTGTCGAACTCGACGACGTGGAAGCCGGGCAGCAGCGGTGCGAAGCCGTCGCGCAGCTTCTCCTGGTTGGTCGCGCTGATCGTGCCCAGCGTGCGGCCGTGGAAGGCGCTGCTGAACGTGATCAGCTCATGCTTTTCCGGGCGCCCGTGATGATGGTGGTAACGCCGCGCGGTCTTGATCGCGCATTCCACCGCCTCGGCGCCGGAATTGGTGAGGAAGACGGTGTCGGCGAAGGTCAGCTTGGTGAGCCGGGTCGCGAAGGATTCGCCCTGCGGGCTGCCATAGAGGTTGGAGACGTGGATCAGCGTCTCCGCCTGCTTCTGGATCGCCTTGGTAAGCACCGGATGGCCGTGGCCGAGCAGGTTGACGGCGATGCCGCTGGCGAAATCGAGATATTTCTCGCCGCCCTCGCCATAGAGATACACCCCCTCGCCTCGCACCGGCCGCACCGGCGAGCGCGGATAGACGGGCATGAGCGGGGTGATGGTCATCGAAGCTCTCCAGGCGAGGTGTCCAAGGGAAAAAGGCGGCCTGTAACAGGCCGCCTTCTCAACTCTCGCTATAGAGATTTCGGGGGCGCCGCGTCAACGAACGCGGCGCCCCTTTCGATCGGCCTCAGCGACGGCCGGGGACCCGGTCCCAGTCGCGCTGCTCGAGGCGCAGCCGTGCATGCAGGCGATTGATGCCGTTCTGCAGATTGCGAACCTCGACCCGGTTGAGCCCGCCACGCTGGTAGATGTGGTAGGTGCGGCGCAGCTGGGCCGCTTCGCGGCGCAGGCTGACCGCCTCGCGGGGCGAGATCGTGCGGCGCTGCTGCGCGCGATTGATCTGCGCTTCGAGCTGGTTGATATCCTGCCGGATCTGCATCGAGACGACCGGGGTCAGCCGCCAGGGCTGGGCCGAGGCCGGGGCGGCGGCGGTGAGCGCGGCGCCGGCGAGCGCGGCGGAAATGAGCAACTTACGCATCGAAACAACTCCTCGTTGGTGCACTTTGGCAGAACCGGTTCTAGAAACCGTGCGCTGCGAAACGGCTGAACGGCCACGACAGAATCCGTTCATAATTGTCGCGATTTGTATGAACGGAATGAGGTGTCAGGCCTTGATCTTCCATCCGCTCCGCAGCAGGCCGTAGCACAATGATCCGAGCGCGATGTTGATCCCCAGCAGCAGGATGCCGCCAAGCAGGACCGGCGAATCGGCGGTGCCGAGGAAGCCGTAGCGAAAGCCGGAGATCACATAGAAGAACGGGTTGGCATGGCTCACCGCGCGGAAGGCGGGCGCGAGCGATTCGATCGAATAGAAGGTGCCGGAGAGGAGCGAGAGCGGGGCGACCACGAAATTGGTCACCGCCGCGGCATGATCGAACTTCTCGGCCCAGATCGAGGTGACGAGGCCGAGGAAGCCGAGCATCGATGCGCCCATCAGCCCGAACCAGAACACCACGGCCGGATGGCTCGGCATCACATGGACCCCGGGCCACAGCAGCATCGCCGCCCAGACCGCGAAGCCGACCAGGAAGGCCCGCGTCACCGCCGCGCCGATCAGCCCGGCGATCAGCTCCCCGGTCGATAGCGGCGGCATCAGATAGTCGACGATCGTGCCCTGCATCTTGCCGACCAGCAGCGAGAAGCTCGCATTGGCGAAGGCGTTCTGGATCATGCCCATGACGATCAGGCCGGGGGCGATGAAATCGGCGAAGGGCACGCCCATCACGGTGCGCCCGGCGCGGCCCAGTGCGACGGTGAAGATGACGAGGAACAGCATGGTCGTGACCGCGGGCGCCCACACCGTCTGCAGCTGGACCTTGAAGAAACGCCGCACCTCCTTCACATAGAGCGTCCTGAGGCCGCCCCAATTGACGTTCCGGATCACGGGAACGCCGGGGGCGGTGCGAACCCAATTCGAAGCCTGCTCGTTCATGATCGCCTCCGCTAGTCGCGCAGGCCGTGCCGGGCAAGCCTAGCAAGGAAGCAAATGACGATGTCGTGGACGGACGAGCGGATCGAACGGCTGAAGGAGCTGTGGAGCCAGGGGATCACCGCCAGCCAGATTGCGGACGAACTGGGCGGGGTCTCCCGCAATGCCGTGATCGGCAAGGCGCACCGGCTTGGCCTCCAGTCGCGTCCGTCGCCCGTCAAGCCGAACGAGGGCGAGGCGCCGGCCGCGCCGGCAACGAAGGCCAAGCCCGAGCGATCGGAAAAGGCGCCGCGCCCGGCGCCCGAGCCGAGGCCCGCGCCGGTCGCCGCCGCCGCGCCCGAGCCCAAGGCCGGGGTCGCGCAGGCCCAGCCCGCGGCGCCGCAGCAGCCGGCCCAGCCGGTGGTCCGGTCGATCGGCCCGGGCGGATTCGTCCGCCAGGGTCCGGGCGACCAGCAGGCGCCGATCCCGCCCGCGCCGCCGCGGCGGCTCGTCCCGGCCAAGCCGAGCCCGGAGATCGCCGAC
>JGI12383J13903_1000377_pt1 | contig 35224 bp, 24 predicted proteins | sample Passage237B_FD_13903 | JGI IMG/M metagenome (IMG submission 13903)
AGAATTATAAAAGTGGGAATCGAATGGACTTTATATTTTTTCTCTAATTTTTGCGGTGACTTTTTGGACTGATCGAGTAAATACAGGGTTATTTTTTCTTTGGGAATGTTGGCCTGGTCTGTGATCTTATAAAATCTGGGCAGTTCTCTTTTCGTATCACCACACCAGATACCGGCAAAGACAATGTAGGTAGTAGTAGCTCTTTCCTTTGTCAGGGCCGTAATATCGGTACTGTCAGGAATATACAAATTGTATCCTTCCGAAAACCAGGAATAGTTGTGTTCTATTTCTTTAACATCTGTTTTTCCTGTTGGTACAGCAGAGCCTTGTGCAGCACAGGTGTGTATGCTTATAATCGTTGCCAGTAAAAAGAGCATTCCAGGTAGTTGCATAGTTACTTAACTTTGTTGATGTATTTGTGTTTAGCCTGCCAATGGAGGCAAAATACGATCATTTATTATTTTATGTAATGAGAAGCTAAATTATTTACGAGGGATATGGTTTTTTCTTTGAGTTCCGCAGGAGAGAGTATCTCTACTTTATTTCCCATCATCAATAACCATCTTGAAAAATAATCAAGACTGTAGGCGGCAAACCGCATACGGACCCCGTCTTCTTCTATCGTTTCTTCAAGTAATCCCATGTTGTATTTACTTTCCTGAAGATAAGGAAGCAGGTCTTTACGGACTTTAATTTCAACGGAAACAAGCTCTTCTTTCTGAAGTATTTTGTCAAAATATTCCTGCAAAGTGAGGTGTCTGACTCTTAGAAATGTTTCAGAAGAAACATTTATCTTATTTATTCTGTCAAGACGGAAGTCTCTGTAATCCTTCCGTAATCTGCAGAGGGCGATGAGGTGCCAGTTATTGTGGTAAAAGCAGATTCCAATAGGCTCTACCTCGCGTCTGGTTGTTTCTTTGAAGGTGGAATATTCAAGTTGAAGAATCTTGTTGTTGACCAATGCATCTTTTATAAGCATCAGATGCAGGTTTTCTCCGGAGGGCTTGGCGCTTGGAAAAGGTTGTATAAGAATTTTTTGATTCAGGCTGTCCAGCTCGTCTTTTTTATTATTGTCAATAACCGCTCTTACTTTTGTAAGGGCATTGTTAAAACTTATAGCAGTTTCCTGATCGGTTTGTTGTTCAATAAATTTTCCTGCAAGCAGCAGTGCTCTTGCTTCTTCATGGGTAAACATAACTGGAGGCAGATGAAATCCGTCTGTCAGAAAATATCCGACTCCTGCTTCTGCTCCAATGGGAATACCACCTTCTTCCAAGGCTCTGATATCTCTGTATACTGTGCGTATGCTGAGGTTGAAATGGGCTGCAAGCTCTTCGGCTTTTACCACCCTTTTGCTTTGAAGTATTGTAAGTATCGCATGCAGGCGATCGACTCTGTTCATACAATTAGTTTTCCGATCTTAATTTCGGTAATATAATTCTTAGATTCCATACCTGAGCAACATTTGTATGCCTCAAGTAGCTTCTTAGATGGTTTTTACCCTAAAAGAAGGGCAATTCCCAGGGTAAAATCTTTATCTCTGATATTGGAGCAGTTGAAATGACTAGATTCCATAGTACAAACGTACAGCAGGTGTATGACAACCTTATGTCAGCAGGTTGGATAGGAGTGGAGATAAAAGAAGTATTCTTAGCTTAGTAAAGAACGCTGATGCGTATATAATTCTGGCCGTTATTAATATCGGCAATATAATACCCGATCGGCACAATGATTCCTTTTTCAGAGGTACCGTTCCACTTCCCCGGTATCATTAGTTCCTTAATTTTATTGCCGCTTTTATCATAAATAACAGCTTTTCCGGAGTCGGAAAAGAAAAATCCGTCCTTATCCCCGTCACAGTTCGGGGTAATATACGTTTCTTCACATGGGGCAACCGGTATGGTTATAACGTCCGGGTACTCCAGCTGGCAGTTGGCATTCAGGTTTATTTTCAATGTATAACTTTCGTCAATAAGCCCGGTAAAGAAACCAAAGTTTGATGTAGTGCTGTGGCCAGTGATCTGGGAGGTCAACTCATAAAATAGTGTCGAAGGGTTTTCACCCTCCAGCTTTATCAAAAGAGCTCCTGTATTCATGCAATTGATGCCTGAGATTTGAAAGGTAAATTTACTTATATCAATACATGACTCCAGAAAAACTCGGAATGTATCGGTACGGAGTGTTAAACTCGGGAAGGAAGGATTGGTAATCTTAACATAATAGGTTCCTTCGTTTTCAGCGGTCAGACTGGTGATAGTCAAGCTGTCTTCCTGAGTGGTGGCAATTTTTTTCCCATTAAAGTACCACTCGTAGATGTTTCCAGACATTTTCGTATCTATACCGGTGCGAATGGTAAGTGGAGATTGTATTTTCCCGGAATGATTCTCAACAGAAAAATCCTTTTGAGGGTTAATTTGGAATACATTATTAAAATCCGGATAATCTAACAAAGGAATGAAATCTTCAAAAGTAAAGTAATTGAGGTGGAACTCTACTTTCTTTAGCCTAGTAAGATTGCTGATATCCGGTAGTTGGGTTAACAGATTCCGGTCCAGTGAAAACTCCTCAAGATTAATGTTTTTGCTTACGTCGGGGGTGGTGGCAATGTTGTTGGTGCCCGCATTGATCTTAATAAGTTTTACATTGTTTTGTAAATCAGGAAGGTTCTGAAGCTGATTTTTCCAGATAGTTAGTTCTTCCAGTAAGGTCAGTTTTTCCAGAGAGGGTAGTGCAACAAGCTGATTATTCCCAACGTCGATTTTTTTCAGGTTTACAAGATTGTCCAGATTTGGAAGGGTTGTCAGAAAATTGTTGGAGGCAATAATCTGAACTAATGCAGTATTTTCGCTCAGGTCAGGTAGATAGGTCAGGTTATTGTTGTACAGGAATAATGTTCTGAGTTTTTTTAAATTGCTGATGTTGGGTGGAGTAACAAGAGCATTAAAGGTGAGCTCAAGCCTTGTCAGATCTTTGAGTCCTGATAAATCAGGTACCCAGGTAAGTCCGTTGTTATTGGCTTTTATTACTTCAAGACTGGTAAAATACTGAATACCTTCCAGGGACTGAATGTTTTTCCCGGAGCAGTCAAAGGTACCGTCTATGGATTTTGCCTTGTCTACAACTAGGCTATCGTTTTTAATAGCACTGGAGTATTCTTTTTTTAGAAAGGCAAGGAAATTCGGATCTGGAATCGAAATATTCTGGGCATTGATAATAACGTGGATTCCCAGAAATAGAATACTACTTAAAATGTATGCCTTTTTTATCATTGTACTATGGTTACACTACCCTGAACCAAATTTCCTTTTCCTCTGTCGATAACAAAGATATAATATCCCGGTTTAATTTCTCCGTTTTTCCCCTCTCCGGACCAGTGTTCTGTTGCTCCTTCAGTAATCTGTTTTTCATAATAGATACTTCCTGAGGCATCATATATTAAAAGCTTACCTGCTTTACCCTGGGAAGGAATTTCCCAGCTTTCGCTAAAGAATGGGTTGAATGAGTAGTCTTTAGGACAACTTTTGGATTTAACAGTCACTTGTTCGTATACCTTCTGACAGCCGTTCCCATCGGAGATTACCAATTTATAGAAGCCAGCTGACAACACATTGGCCTCTTTTATATCTTCACCATGATATATGGTATACGTGTACGGTTCTTTGCCCCCCTTAATCTGCTGCACACTGATAATTCCCTGTGCTTCGCCCTCACAGGTCTCCTGCGTTTTTATGGAAGCTGTTATCACGGTTTGTGCACAAGGTTCTATAACGGGTATCTCAGTCGTAGCGACTTCTTCTGAAGTAGGAGCAGGTACTATGGTAGTTACATCTTCTGTTGCTTCCTGTTGTATCGGAAGGTTCGGAAGGTTGTCCTGTGTATTTGTCGTTGACGCCTCAGTGTCTTTTAGTGTCAAAGGATTATGGATGTTCGAAGAGGTTTTACTTTTATTGTTTGTTTGGGGTAAAGCCTTTTCTGCATCTCTTGTTTTACTTTCTTCCTTTTTAGTTGAATTAAAGATTTTCCGGCCAGATTGTTGTTCGAAAGGTTCCGGGTTTTCTGCTTTGTTTCGGTTCAGAAGCCAGCTACCTGTAACAATAGAAGCAGCAACCAACAGAGCGATAGCAGTATAAGTAATTTTTCCAAAGGATGAAGGATGTGTCTGCTTATTCAACAGCGTTTTTACTTCAAGTAATCTGTTTTCTATTACCAGATCATCGGCAAGTTGGTGAAGCTTTACTCTTTTGGCCAAATCAGGATTGTTGGACAGTTCAGCCTCAAAGACTTGTGATTGCTCAGTAGTAAGCCTTCCGTGGATATAGTCTTCAATCTGGTAATATATAAAATCTTCACGTTTCATATTCCTTTGAGCCTGTCTGCTAGAGCAGGATTGTTTTCGATCTCTTTAATTAATTTTTGTTTACACCTGTGTTGCTGCATTTTTACTGCATCAACAGAAGTGAAACCCATTCTGAGCATTATATCTTCCATTAAAAGATTATAATACACAGTGTAAGTAAGCAGTTCTATGCATTTTTCCCCTATTCCGGAAAATAAGGTCCTGAGAACGTTTTCATCTGTACGTTCCGAAGGGCGGTCCCAGTGTGAAGGTTCTTCCTCCAAAGCCTCTTCACCTACTGTTTCCAGATACTGAATTTTTTGTTCCTTCTTGATTTTATTAATCCATAAATTAATACTGATCCGGTACAGGTAGCCGTAGACCTTATACTTTGGGTCAAAGGTGTTCTTGATTACCTGTTTATAGAAAAGAAGCAGGCTGTCCTGAAATACATCAGAAGCATCTTCTTTTCTTCCCGAATTTTTTCGGACATAATTTTCAACAAGAGGGAACACTTTTTTGTAAAGATGAGGAACAACTTCCTTATCTTTGCCTTTGCGTATTAAATCCGGTATTTGTTCTTCTGAAATTTTCACAAGTTATTTTAAATACATTTCAGGAAACCGTAGGTAACGAAACAGGGGAAAAAAACAGTATTCACTTTTTGAATAGTTAAACCGGATGCGCATTTATCTTTTATATAGTTTTTTATTTTTATATGTATCTGTTACCGCGCAGGTTACGGATATTTTTCCGGAAAACTATACCACGTTCTTTAATAATACGTCAATTGTTAATCCGGGATTTGTGCCGGAAGATTCAAAAGGAGAATTTTTTTCCATGTATAAGCAAAGAACCGGTCCCTTTCAGAAAATTGCCAGTTATTCCCTGACATGCAGCAAAGTATTCCGAAACGAACATCAGACCGCACATCTGGCACGGTTCTTTTTATTCAATGATAAAGAAGGACCTTATATAAATAAACCCAGAGCCTATATCAATTATGCCTATGCCGTTCCGCTTGCGGAAGAAACGATATTGTCGGCAGGTTTGGCAGTGGGCTTTACTCAGGTTTATTTTTCTGCACCTTCCGCAACGGCCTCTGGAAATTCGACAATGCCGGACGGCTCTGCGGGGATCACATTCAAAAGAAAAAATTTTTTTACTGGGGTATCGTCTTTGCAGGTCTTCAATGCCGAATCCAATCCTATAAAGTCTGAGGTAAAACTGCGAAGGCATTATAACTTTATCATACGACAGGAAAAGGACCTGAGTCCTTTAGTTAAGATTAGAGGAAACGCTATCTACCAGGTAATCCCAACCAATGTTAATCTTTACACTCTGGCATTAGAAGGGAACTACAACGATCTCTTAAGTATTGGCATGGCCTATAAAAATAGAGAAGGGTTGTCGGTAACAGGGGTGGTTGAACTTTACCTGGGGGAGGATAAACTACTACTCGGTTTTGCTTATAATTCTGGTATATTAGGTAAGTTAAACTTTGGATTTAATTCTGTGGAATTAAATTTTGCCTATAAATTCAACTAACGGAAATTAAATTTTTAGCTTCAGTATCGTATTTTTTCGGCAAAATATTAAACTATTTCTTAGAATAGTTAAAGAACAATGCAAATGCTTTTGGGTTATGATAATCTAAAATACTTAATTTTGGGTATTGTTTAAGTGTTTAATTATTAGTAAGTTGGCTTCTCTAAAGTCAAAGGGTTTTTAGTGCTTTTATCGATGATGTCTTTTGAATTCAGTTAGGTAAATCTTTTAAAGATTCAATTATGTTGAACCCTTCCGAAATAATGATAGATGAGTCAGTTTCGTGGAAGGAGACCTTCATTAAAACACTGAAAAGGTCTTCAGACGGAGTATTCGCTTTTGATGAATTTGGAAAGATATTCTTCTGGAATAACGCTCTGGAATTATTGACAGACTACTCTTCACGTCTGGCAGTAAAGCTCAGCTACAACGATATATTCTGGCTTGATTCATTTGCCAACTTTTATAACAGAGTGAAGGAGGGAGAGATTGTAGAAATTCCACTTACAAGGTATTCCTTCAAGCCCGGGAAAAAAGTTTATTTTAAAGGAAACCTGTTCCCTGTTGTGGATGCGGAGGGTAATTTCTTCGGAGGTATAGGGTGTCTTACGCAGCTAACTGGTCCCGGCTTTGTTGAAGCCGAAGTGCTCAGCGAAGGAGGGTTGATTGAAGAAGTTGAATCGCTTGCGAGGGTTGGGCGTTGGGAAATGGATATACTTACCGGCTATACATTCTGCTCCAATCAGATTTATGATATCTTTGAAATCAATCATGATGGTCCTCTGCGTTTAGAAGATCTTTTTTGCTATGTTCATTCTGAAGATATCTCCAAAGTAGTTCAGGTACTCGATTGTGCCCGCGAAGATAAAAGACCCATTGATTTTAACTACAGAATTATTACTCCCAATGATAATCTGAAATACATTCTGGGCAAGGCCAAACCGGTAATAAATGAAAGCGGCAACCTTGTAAGGCTTTTAGGCTATTTTCAGGACATTACCTACCGGAAGCGCACCGACAGCCTTTTATCTGGTATAGTCCATTCTTCAGCAATGGGCTTTATGATGCTTAAACCTGTAAGGAATGAGGCCAAAGAAATCATAGATTTTCAACCCGTATTTATAAACCATTTTACAGAACGTTTTTTTAATAAAAAGTTCAGAGACCTGAGGGGGAAATGGTTGTTCTCAGAATATAAAGGACTTGCAAAACTGGGTATTCTGGAGCAGTTTAAAAATGTAATGACTACAGGTGAAGCCAGTACGCATGATGTATATTACGGAGAAGATGGCTTTTCTAACTGGTTGAGAATATCTGCCGTTCGAAACGAAGATTCCTGTATTATAAGTTTTGAGGATTATACAGAGAGGGTGGAAGCATTGGAAGAGCTGAGGAAGAATCAGATATTCCTCTATCAGTCACAGGAAGCAGCCAATATCTGTTCATTTGAATGGGAGTTGAAGTCGGACACGTTCAAGGTCACGCCTGAGTTACGTAAGATGTTTGACTACCCTGCCAATGGAACGATTACGTTCAAAGATATTCAGAATTGTGTAGAGGAATATGACCGCCCCAGCATCATGAACTTTGTGGAAACAATCATTGAAACCAATGAGCCATGGGAGATTGAGTGCAAAGTGAATACAGTGCTGGGAAGGGAAATATATTGCTGGATGAAAGCTACGATATTCATAGATTCTGCAGGGGAAAAGAAGCTGGTTGGCAGTATCATGGATATCACTAAAAGGAAAAAGGCAGAACTGGATCTGGAGAAGTCAAAGCTTCAGTTAGAGCGGATTTCCAAAGCATTAAAAGAATTAAACGAGGAGCTGGAGATAAAGGTAAAGGAAAGAACGCATGATCTGTCGCTGACCAATGAACGATTCAGGCTAATCTCCAATGCTACGAATGATTCCATGTGGGACTGGGATGTTACAACGAATGAGTTTTGGTTCAACGATGCTTATAAGGCACATTTTGGTGGTGAAAATATTGAAGGCAAAGCCGGGTTTGATCACTGGAAAGCACGCATACACTCCGATGACCGTGCACGAATTCTTGAAAGCTTTGACCGAATCTTCTTATCACAGGAGTCAAACTGGAGAAACGAATATAAATTCTGCAAAAATAATGGAACCTATGGGTATGTGATTGACAGAGGCTTTGTAATACGGGATGAAAAGGGTAAAGTGATCCGGGTAGTAGGATGTCTTACGGAAATCACAGAAATAAAAGCCATAGAATCCAGACTTCTTGAAAGTGAAGAAACCTACAGAACTCTTGCCGAATCCATGCCGCAGCTTGTGTGGATTACCAATGAAACCGGAGAAATTATTTTTACCAATAAAAAATCAGAGGAGTATCTTGGAAAAACCTTTGATGATCTGAAAGGAAATGGCTGGTTCAATTTTATTCATCAGAATGATCTCAGCAAAGCTCTTTATAAATGGAATCAAAGCCTTACCACAGGCACAGAATATAGTGTAGAATACAGACTTAAAAGCTGTCTGAACGACTACAGATGGTTCCTTTCAAGAGCTGTACCTATAAAAGGTGAAAATGGAAAAAATGTAAAGTGGGTTGGAACTTCCACCGATATTCATGATCAGAGAATGATGCTGAATAATTTTGCATCGGCTCAGGTAAAACTTAGCGATATCAACAATCAGCTTAATACCAAAAACGAAGAGCTTAAGAAAATTAACAAAGAGCTTGATAACTTTGTATACATGGCTTCGCACGATCTTACCTCACCGGTAAGAAATCTGGAATCCTTAATGGAACTATTGCTGAACGAACTGAATCCTGATCCGAGTAATGTTAAATTAAACTTCCTTATTAATCTTGTCACACGATCTATCAGCATTCTGAAGAAAACCATAAGCGACCTTTCAGAAGTGGCGAAAACAGAAGAAGATCCTTTCCTTATCCAGGAGGTAAATCTGTGTGAAGTACTGGAAGAGGTAAAGGAAAGTATTAAAGACCTGATTGAAGGCAGTGAAGCCATTATTCTGGAAGATCTCAAAGTGAAGACCATCCGGTTCAGGAAGAAAAATATGCGAAGTATTCTGTTTAACCTGCTGTCCAATGCGATCAAATATAAATCATCCGAACGAAAACCAGTTGTGGGGATAAGGACTGAAATGGTGGCGGAAGATGTGATTCAGTTAACTATCCAGGACAATGGAAAGGGCATAAAAAAAGAAGATTTTCCAAAAGTATTTGCTCCATTTAAAAGGCTGGATTTTGGTGTGGAAGGTACGGGAATAGGCATGTCGATCGTAAAGAGAATCGTTGATAACAACGGAGGTAGAATTGAAGTCCATTCCAACCCTGGTGAAGGCACTGTGTTTAATATCTTTTTGAAGATTTAATTAATTCTGATAACAATTAAATCCTGAGATGGGTCTTACTTTTGTAATGACTTCTCAGGTTTTTTTATTTCTGCTTGGGAAGTGATTCTTTATTTGACAGTGTTATAAAACTAACAAGGGTATCAAATGAAAAAACATAAGAAGAACAAAGTGTCGGAAAAGACTATTGAGCCAGCCAGTCTAAATGTGAAGAAAAGCAACTCATCCCTGGGACAGTCTCTGGGAGGTAGTTCCGCAACATTCAGAATTGACCTGGGCTACACATCGGGTGTGGAATTTTCATTTGATGATCTGGAGAAAAATGATGAATAAGGAAGGAAAGGAGGTCATGTGATGGAGGGTGTAGCACGAACCTATAAGTTTAAAACCAATATTGATTGCGTGTCTTGTATTGCCGACATCCGATCCGTTTTGGATAATAGCCCGGGAATTGACTACTGGTACGTGGAACCTTTTGGAGAAGAGCCTGAATTGACGGTGACCAGTCAGGATCTGGATGAAGATAGAATTATAGAACTGGTCCATCATGCTGGCTATAAAGCCAGGAAAATCTGATTACCGGAAATTATCATGCGGTGTTATGGGCTACATGATGTAAACTAATTCCTGCTTCTATGATGTTTTGAAATAAAGAAGTAAAGGAGAATTTTTATGAAGAATGTGGCTGTAAGTTCCGTTAGTACCCTTATTGCATTGCTTTCATCCAGGCAGGAAGCCTATCGAAAGGCGTTTTCTCTTACCCTGGCCAGGCCTGTGCATGATCTGATGCATAATCATTTCAGAAAGTCATTAATCTTAAAAGATGAGCTAGTTAAACTGCAGGCTACCGGAGAACAGGAAGAGTCTTTTGAAATCTCGCTATCTAAAGACATCTGGACAGATCTGGGTGTTGCTATTGAAAATGGAGGAATTAATAAAGAGCAAACGGTTCTGGAGGCATTTGTGCAGGCCGAAGAAGGTACAATACAGGAAATTTCGGAACTTATAATAAACTCTCAGGATGCAGATCCGCAATATAAAGCTGTTTTGTTGCGCATAAAAAAAGAAATTACAGCTGATTATAAAGAGTTAAAAAGTTTATGGATTTCTGAGTAGCAGCTATTGCCAGCTGCCTCCTAATGCCTTGATAAGATAGATGGTATAGACCAATTGGTCTCCGAGAATTTGCACCCCCACGCTTTTAGCGTTGAGTGCGGTTCGTTCATTGTTCACTACTTCATAATAGGTTACCAGACCTTTGGAGTAACGTTCTCTTGAAAGCATGGCGGTTTGTTCAGCTGTTTTTATAATAGAATCCTGAAGAATGGATTGTTCTTTTCTTTGTGCAAGCGTGTTTAAGGCATCTTCTACTTCTCTGAAGGCTGATAAAATAACTTTTTCATACTGTGCCGTGGTTTGAAGATACTGGGCTTTAGCAATCTGAATCAGAGCAGTGTTTCTCCCGCCCAGAAAAATAGGTACGGATAAGGTCGCGCCAAGCAACCAGGTTTTACTGTCATACGAAAGGAGGGTATTGACTTCTCTGCTCAGGGTACCACCGGAACCATTGAGAATAAGTGAAGGGAATTTGTAAGCCTTGTAAATTCCAATAGCAGCATTGGCAGCTTCGGCGATATGTTCCATACGCTGTATGTCTGGTCTTCGTTTCAGGAGGTCAGAAGGAATTCCTTCGGGAATAACCGGAAGTTGGGTCTTCCATTCACTTTTAGTTAAATCAAAGTTATACGCGGGTAGTCCGCATAATATGGCTAGTGCATGTACGGCAGCATTTCTGGTGTTTTGCAAATCATAGAATTGAGATTGAATGAGCTGGTAATCATTCTGTGCCTGACTTAAATCAAGCAAGGTGATAAGGCCAACTCTGTAACGCTCTTCTGTAAGAATAAGGTTTTCTTTTCTGGTTTGAAGCGCCTGGGTATAGAGATCCATTTTAAGATCTGTAATTCTTATTAACATATAGTAATAGGCGACATCTGTGGTAATGGAAAGTAATACACCTTCCATATCAGAAGAGTAGGAAGCATAACTGTATCTGGCGGCCTGTACATTATTCCTGTATTTACCCCACAGGTCAATTTCATAATCAACTACCAGTGGCATCTGAAAGGTATTAATGGTAACTCCCGGAAGCTGATTTCCGGCAGCCTGAAAAGGATTGGGTCTGTTTTGCGAAAGCTGGTTTCGTGTGACTGAAGGAGCCAGACGGATGGCCGGATATAAATCGGAAGCTGCCAGCTTAATATTGGCTCTTGCTTCTTCCAGTCTTGCAATAGCATGAAGAATGTCCGGATTTTTTTTGATAGCCAGTTCTTCAAGAGAATCTAAGGTAGGATCATTAAAGATGGTCCACCAGGCTGATATGGTGGGATGGTTGGTATGCTTTACGGTATCCAAATTTATTTTGGAGTTATAAGTAGTCCATTGCCCTTCCTGGTACAGTTCTCTGATTTCTTTCAGACGTGTAGTGTCTGGGCGAAAGGAACAGGAAAATAACAGGTAGATGCTTACTACCAGTATATTGGGGTAAGGATAGAAACGTCTGAATGTAAGGCATAAGGTTATCATCTTTTTTCATCTGATGACGCTGGGTTTTCCAGGAAGGAGTTTTGCCAGCCTACCACATTTACTCTGGTTCCGTTGCTTAGCTTGTCGGACGGGTTGCTGATGAGCCACTCGTCACCATTAATGCCGCTGTAAAGAGACAAATATTTCCCGTAATCACGGGCTATGCTGATGGCTTTAAGCTGGATGGTACTGTCTTTGGTAAGAGTAGCCACTTCAGTACCTTCAGAGCGGATGATAAGGGTATTGGCAGGTATGAGCACTACTTCACCCGGCCGGGTAGGTTTAAAGCGCACTTGTACATACATGCCGGGTTTTAGCTTAAGGTCTGTATTTTTTACATGTATCTCCGTGCGTAGTGTTCTGCTTGCCGGGTCCAGTGCTTCGGCTGTTCTGACAACTTTACCTGTAATAAGGTATTCCGGGTATTTCTCAAGAATAATCTCGGCAACAATACCCGGAGTAATGGTTGCCGCATATACCTGTGGAACATTGACATATATTCTCAGTACATCTATTTGATCTACCTTAAACATGGGTGTTGTATTCGACGGACTTATAAGACTTCCCATATCAATGTTTCTTTCTGTGATGATTCCTGCAAAGGGTGCTTTAACTGTTTTAAAGGAAAGCATGGCTTCTGTCTGCCTTACAATTGCCAGACTGGCTTCGTAATTCGTTTTGGCCTGATCGATCTCCTGTTTGGAAACGGCCCCGGGAATCCGTACGATGGAGACTCTGTCATAATTGGCTTTGGCAAGAGACAAAGAGGCTTTGGCCTGCGCAAGTTGCTGATCTATTTCAGGGGTTTCAATTTCTGCTAGTAGTTGATTGGCCTGAACGGTTGTACCAATATCCGTATACCATTTCTTTATGTATCCGCTGACACGTGCGTATATCTGCGTTTCTTTAAAGCCTCTTACTTCACCGGGCAGCTCTATGGCAGTTGTATCTTGGGTTTTGAGGGCTTTTACCAGCATTACCGGTTGGACGGAATTGACTTTTTCACTGGCCTCCTGGTCGAGCATTTTTTTGTTCCTGAGTCTGGGTACCAAACCGATAAGGAATAAACCGATAAGAATAACCGGTAGCAATATGAATAAGGTTTTTATGTTACGCTTTTTCATGCATTATTCTTTTTGAATGCACTATAAAATACAGGAACTATAAAGAGGGTAGTAAACGTAGCAACAATGAGTCCTCCGATTACAGCTCTTCCAAGTGGAGCATTTTGTTCACCTCCTTCTCCCAGTCCTAATGACATGGGAAGCATTCCGATAATCATAGCCATGGCAGTCATAATAACGGGTCTTAATCGTGTATATCCGGCGGATAAAGCGGCCTCAAAGGCATTGTGGCCTTTGTGCAGTTCATCGTTGGCAAATGTTACCAGCAGGATACTATTTGCGGTAGCAACCCCCATACACATGATGGTTCCCATTAACGCCGGAACACTTATGGGGGTTTGAGAGCAAAATAACATCCACGCTATTCCGGATAAAGCTCCAGGAAGCCCAAGTAATATAATGAATGGGTCCAGCCATGACTGAAAATTGATTACCATGAGAAGGTATACCAGAATAACAGCGAAGATTAGACCTAATGCCAGTCCTTTAAAGGAAGATTCCATACTGTTAACCTGTCCTTTAGTCTCAATGGAAGTTCCTTTGGGAAGTGTTGGTTTTATATCTTCCAGAATCTTATTGATCTTATCTGCAACACTTCCCAGGTCAGTATCCTGTATGCTAACAAACACATCAATGACAGGCTGGACATTGTAATGCGATACAAGTCCGGCAGTAACAGATCTGTCAAATTCAGACAGGTTGGTCAGCAGTTGTGTTTGTTGTAACTGACTGGAAGTAATGGCTGTTTTTCCAAGGTCTTCAATGGAATTGATTTTATACTGAGGTGTCTGTACTGCAACAAAATAACTGATCCCGTTTTTAGGGTCCAGCCAGAAGTTGGGCTGGGTCTGTCCACTGGAAGACAAAGAGATTAATACACTGTTGGCCACATCTCTCTGGGTTAATCCTATTTGTTGAGCCTTCGTCCGGTCTACATTCACTCGTACCTGTGGAATGTTAAAAACCTGCGGAATGTAGACATCCGTTGCTCCTGGGAGTTTCGACACTCTATCCGCAATTTGCTGTGCAATCCTGTAATTCGTTTGCTGGTCTCTGCCGATTACCTGAATGTCGATAGGAGCAGAAATTCCAAAATTGAGAATTTGAGTTACTATGTCAGAAGGTGGATAGCTGATTTCCAGTCCTGGTATTCTTTGGTTGATAAGTTTCCGTATTTTTTTCATGTATACCTCAGTAGGTACACTTTGATTTTTTAAGGACACCTGTATTTCTCCTTCGTAGGAACCTATGGAAGAGTAGCCTCCCCAGGCCAGATTAATTCCGCTGTTGGGCAGTCCCATATTGTCCAGCAGAAGATCCAGCTCCTCAGGAGGTATTACTTCTTTGATGATGTCTTCTACTTTTCCAAACAGGATTTCTGTTTGCTCAATTCTTGTTCCACTTGGAGCTCTTATGTGTAATCGGAATTGTCCTGCATCCACTTTGGGAAAAAAATCACTACCCAGAAAAGGAAATAATGCTGCGCTTAACAGACAAAAGCAGATAAAGAGAATGATTGCAACGGATTTGTGCGAAAGAGCTGCATGAAGGAGTTTTTTATAACGTTCCCGAAATTGTTCGAATTTCCTGTCAAATTTTTTATGCACTTTCCAGATAAGGGAGTTAGCTTTTTTATCGGGATACAGATGAGGCTGATAAAGATGTAGTTCTTTGCCCATCATATATTGAATGGCAACAGGTACAAATGTTCTGGATAGGAAATAAGAGGCCATGATGGCAAATACAACGGCAATAGCGAGAGGAGAGAACAATGACTGAGCAACACCGGAAAGAAAAAATATAGGAAGAAATACGATGCATATGGCAAAAGTACTCACAAGAGCAGGTAAGGCTATTTCTTCTGCACTGTCCAGAATACCTTGTGTCAATGGCTTTTCAAGGATCAGATTTCGGGTGGTGTTTTCAATCTCAACTGTAGCGTCGTCTACCAGTATGCCCACGGCCAGCGCCAGTCCTCCCAGGGTCATAATGTTCAGTGTTTGTCCAAGTGCATACAACACTATAATGGACGTGAGGATACTGAGAGGAATGGAAAGAACGACCACCAGCGTGCTTCTCCAGCTTCCCAGAAAAAGGAGGATCATCAGACCAGTGAGACATGCAGCAATAACAGCTTCTTTTACAACATTGTCAATCGATGCTCGGACAAACAACGACTGGTCAAAGAGTAGTTTTACTTCAAGTTCGTCTGTTACGGTGGATAACACTTTAGGGAGTGCTTTTTTTACCCTGTTTATGATATCAATAGTAGATGCAGAGCCTGCTTTTAATATGGTCAGAAAGCTTCCTCGTTTTCCGTTGAACCGGACAATGTTGGTTTGTATGGAATAGCCTTCATGTACATAGGCAACGTCTTTTATATAGATCATAGCACCGTTGACTTCCTTTATGGGCAGGTAATTGAGCGCTTCTATGACATCTGTGCTGGAGTTTAGTTCAACATCGTATTCCTTTTCGCCCATTTTTATGGTTCCGGCAGGCAATATGAGGTTTTGAGCAACCAGTGCATTGGATACATCCATTGGGGAAAGGTTTTTGGCATTTAACGCATCCATGTCCAGGTCTACCATGACATTCCGTTGCTTGCCTCCGTAGGGCAGAGGTATCTGTGCGCCCTGCACAGTTGCCAGACCTGTACGGATAAAGTTGGTGGCCAGATCATTGATGGCCTGTTCAGGAAGTGTGTTGCTGCTTAGTGCGATTTGCAAGATGGGAACATTGGACGCATTGTACCTTAAGATTAAAGGAGCAGTAGTGCCGGGCGGAAGAACGCGTAATAAGCTGAGGGAGCTTGATGCCAGCTGGGCAACGGCGGCTTCTACTTCTGCCCCGGGCTGAAAAAAGATTTTAATGACTGCTACTCCCCGGTACGACTGGGATTCAATGTGCTCAATGTCGTTGACAGTAGTGGTATACGCCCGTTCGCATACGGTGACAATGCGTTGCTCCATTTCTTTGGGAGAAATGCCATTGTAGCTCCATATAACGCTTACAACAGGAATGTTAATATTGGGAAATATATCTACTGCCATTCTGCTGATGGCAACCAGCCCAAGGATCAGAATAAGGAGAGCTACTACTACAAAGGTATAGGGCCTGTTTAAGGCTAATCGTACTATCCACATTTAGGCGATGGTTATTTCAGCATTAGAAGTAACCGCCGAAGGATATAAAGGTTTACTTAAAGGAGGAAGGAACTTTCAAAAAAGAAGGGAATATTCAGTTTAGCATTACTATGTCTGATTTTTTAGGGTATTGTACTCCATGTTCATAACGATTGTTTAGCAAAATTTTTCTGAAAGTAAAAAGAGGCTGGCAAAAGAACTAACGGGACATTTAAGCTTAACGAACCTTGTTGGATATTTTATGTGTAACTTGTTAATATTTTTTTTACAAAATGACTAGTTGTTAGATAAAAAATATATAAAAACAGGATAATCTAACGATTACTTGAAATAATTGTATTTTGTGTTAACGGGTTGGTAATTATATGTTTGAATACGTTTGTTAAAAATAGTCTTACTTTTTCTTACTTTTTCACCTAACCTTCTATATGATCTTTCAAAATCGAACTCTCATAGACCAACAGATATATTGCATCGACGGTGAACGATTTGTTGTTGTTCGGTTTCATTTATATGCTTTTTATTTCTTACCCGAAAGTGTCCATGGGGAGGTAACTGCTTATTAACCATTGATGAAGCACAGCGTAAAATCCGACCGTTAACAAGTATCAGATAATGAGTTCGAAAAGAATTGTTGGGATGGCTATACTCATAGCATCCCTGACAAATTTAGCCCCCGCTACGGTTTTGGGTCAAAGCGAAACAGAACCTGCAGAAATAACTTCCTCCGATGATTTACTTGAACTTTCCCTGGAAGAATTGCTGAACATGAAAATAACCTCAGGGTCCTTTCTGGAACTTGATCTTAAAAGCTCGGCATTAAGCCTGACAGTCATTAATCAGGAACAGATCCACCTCTCTGGAGCAAGGCATTTATCGGAGCTGCTGGAAATTTATGTTCCCGGTTTTCAGTACATGCATAACAAATGGACTGGTATAATGTGGGGAATGAGAGGTGTAGCAGCCGACAGGAATACGAAGTTTATATTCCTTGTAAATGGTCATAAGTTGAATACTGAGGCGAGGGATGGTGCGAATATGGAGGTTGATCTGGGTATGTTGGGAGATATTGAACGTGTGGAAATCATCCGTGGGCCATCCGGACTTATTTATGGTTCAGGTGCTATTGGAGGTGTGGTGAACATCGTGACAGAGCGGTACAAAAAAGATGAGATAAAAGCATCTGTAACACAGGGAACATGGAATGGCGATAACTTTAGCCGTCAGTATGAATTGTCTGCTGCTTCTAAAATCAATGAACATTCAAATATTGTCATAACCGGTGGTTACAGACAATCGGATGGTATAGGTATGGAGAGAGGACGTCTCTATGGAAGGCCTCACTGGCCTTATCCTCAGGGAGAGGAAAATCCTCCAGGGGAAGGGGTGCCTACCTCAGGAAGTGCCTGGTCTACTCCTGGAAACTACAGATTCGGTGTAGATTTCAACTATAAGAACTTCAGGTACTATAGCCGCTATACTCATCAGGTTACCAATGCTTCCGGATATTTTCCTGTTGTTGGATGGCCCGATTTTGAAGATGGAGATACCCTGGCGCCAGACCGCATGATTGATGGGCAGCTTCGAAACATTAATGGATTTTATGGAAAAATAAACGCAGGCAATACCAACAGAAGGCAGTATGTGATTAACAACTTTACGAATCAGTTTTCTTACGAACTTCCTGTTAAAGATAACAGCGTTATATTCAATGCAGGATTTGATATGAATACCAACCGTATTCAGCTGGAAGACCTGCAAAGTGCTGTAGTGGCTAAAGCGAACAGTTATTCAGCCGACAGACATACTTATCAGATTGAGACATTCGGAGAACGCAGGTACAATGCTTCGGCCATGTATATGATCAGAAGTATTCCTAAACTTCAGTTAGCTGTAGGGTATCAGTTCAGATTGTTTGATATCGGAAAGGATATGGCAGGATATAATGCTCAGGAAGAAAAGGCCACTCACCCAATCGTATCCAATGTAGTTTATGTTAACCATGCATTTTTTGGTGAAGGAGTTTATAGGTTATCCGATCACTTAAATGCTCAGTTTGGATTAAGATACGACAGACACACACGTACTGCTTCTTTTGGAGGGGTGGTAACACCTAAGATCGCTTTAGTGGCAAAAGCAAATGAACACAACATTTTTAAATTACTATATCAGACTTCAGCCAATAATGGAAGTGCCGATAACTATGAATTTAACAGAAATCAGATCGGAGATGATGGACAACCATTTGCCGGAAATGATTATCACTATGAAAAACCTTATGAAAGGCCGGGAGGTAATTCAACCCCTATACCTCCTGTAACAAATGATATTTTGCATAAGCTGAAACCAGAGCGTTCAAGTTCTATAGAACTTACTTCCGTTCATTCATTATTAGATAACCGTTTGAATGTGCTACCTTCTGTTTCGTATAACACGATTAAAGATTTGTTTGCATGGAATCAAAGCCTTTTCAGAGTGGTCAATTCAGGTTCATACAGCTTTGTTAATGCAGAACTTGATGTGCGTTATAACTCATCTAACGTTACATTAGGTATTAACCACGTGTTATCAAAAGTTGCGAACACCAGGCTGACCGACAATTATGAGGAGTATCAGCTGAATGCATTTGATGGTTACGATTCAGTGGCTGTAGGGAATGGCGTGTATAAGTATACTCCAAAACCGCTGAAAAGCAATATAGATCCTACTCAGGATTCAGTAACTACTGTACGTGTAAATTCAATTCGTGATCAGATTACAGTCAATGGAAAGAATTTTCTGAACCTGGTTACCAATGTTACAAAAATCTATCTGGATTATAAACCAACCAGCTGGCTGACGCTTCATACGGATGCCAGATTGTTCTGGGGGTTAACTGGACGTCGTGATATTCATACCTACAGCGCAGCCAATCCAACTAATCCGATTCTTGCAGACTATAAGTCATATGNTCACAATGACCGCTATCCTTACTTAGGAATCCATAATAGTCTGATGGTAAAATGGAATCTGAGTGTGAACATTCAGGCGAATGAAAAATTGTCGTTCTCTGTTTATGCTTACGATATCCTTTCAGGAGCCAGATCGATCAACTCCCTTAGATGGCAGCAGTCTGGGAACTCTGAAGAACACACCGATCTTTATGGAGTAGACAGAACTTCATTTGCCGTAAAACTTAACTATAAGTTTGGCTTATAGTAAATAGGCAATAAGTGGTAAGTAATAAGTACCAAGAAGCCATAAGTTGTAAGTTTTCACTTTCAACTTATGGCTTTTTTTAGAAAACAAGCAATAACTTAATGCTTAATACCTAACATTTATATCTTTTACAAAAGTGTTCCTTTCAAAAATATAAAGGCCATTGAAAAGTAAATGATAATGCCGGTAACATCTACTATGGTTGCAACAAAAGGAGCGGAGGATACTGCGGGATCGAATCCAAGGCTCTTTAAAAAGATGGGAAGCATAGAGCCGGAAAGCGTTCCCCAAAGTACTACACCAAGTAACGAGCATCCAATGGTGGCGGCGATCTTTACTGAGTAGGCCCCGTAGGCATCAAATAGTGTACTCCAGAGTAATACCCTCAAAAATCCAATACCTCCTAAAATAAGTCCGAGCATTAGTCCGGATACAATTTCCCGTTTCAGCACTTTGGTCCAGTCAGCTTTGCTCACTTCTCCCAGGGCCAATGCTCTTGTAATAATCGTTGCAGCCTGAGATCCGGAGTTGCCCCCGCTGGAGATAATCAGAGGAATGAACAAGGCCAGTACTACTGCACTGGATATCTCATTTTCAAAAAAACTCATGGCAGAGGCCGTTAGCATTTCTCCTAAAAATAAAATGATAAGCCATCCTGCTCTCTTCTTCACCAAACCGGATAAACGTATATCAAGGTAGGGCTCGTCCAGCGCTTCACTACCACCCAGTTTTTGTATATCTTCAGTATCTTCCCGTTCTATAACATCCAGTACATCGTCTGTTGTTACAATGCCCAGCAACTTGCCGTTAAAGTCGGTAACCGGAAGAGCAAACCGGTCGGTTTCCATGAATATGGGTATGGATTTTTCCTGATCAGAGGTAGCTTCCAGACTTACAAACCGGTGGTCAACCAGATCTCCTATTGTTGTTTCAGGATCGGCGAGCAAAATTTCCCTGATTTTTAAATCGTCGATCAGCTTATTGTCTTTATCCACTACATAAATAAAATTGATCGTTTCACTGTTAAGACCAAAATCCCGGATAAATTTTATTGTCTTTTCACAGGTCCATTCCGGGCGTACAGCAATATAATCTGTAGTCATCAGTCGACCGATGCTTTCAGGAGGGTATTCCAGCAGTTTTAAGGCATCTTTTCTCTCCTGTACCGAAAGCATGCTCAGCCATTTGGCCAGGGTTTCTTTGGGAACTTCTGAGAACAGCCTTGTCCGGTCGTCCGGAGAAAGTTCGTTAAGGAGTGCCGAGGTTAGGGATAAAGGGGCAATTTCAAGGAGTTTTTGTTGCAGAGCAAAATCCAGATGCTCGAAGGTCCTGACATTTTTAGGAAATGGGATAACCGAAAAGAATACCTTTAATTTTTCCTCATGTTGAAAAAAATCTTTTTGAAGCTCATTGAATAATTTACCAATCTCCTCCGGAGGTGCTTCTTCGGCAAAAGCAAGAAATGCTTCTCCGGTTTCATTCATCAATAATTCTGATTTCTCCATGCCCGGGAAAAATGAAAGGATGAATCAATAACCTTTTAAGGCGGGAAAAGATTGGAGTGAGCGAATATTTTGTGTCTTTAAGAAAAAGAGTACAGGAGTTTGGGTATTGGATAATTATGAAGGAGTAGAAAAAGCAGGAAGGGAAAAAGAAAAAATCCTTCCCGGATATGGGAAGGATTTGAAAATGAGAGTGTATTAACCGAGGAATTTGGGAACTCTAAAGTAGTCAGAATCCTTTTTCGGTGCATTATACAATGCTTCTTCATGTTTTAAGGTCACTTTTACTTCATCTTCTCTCAGAACATTTATTTCAGAAGACATGTGTATAAGAGGTTCAACATTTGAAGTGTCCAGTTCATTTAGCTTATCCATCCAGTCAAGAATCTTATTGAAGTCTTTTAAAATTTGCTCTTCGTTTTCTTCCTCAAATTCCAGTCTTCCCAGATGAGCAATTTTTCTGATGGTTTCTTTATCTACGTGCATAGTGTATAATCAATTATGGAATAAAATTACTAAAATTCTGAATTTATGTGTAGTTTTTTATACCAGAGCTACTTCTTCTTTATTTTGTATAATAAGTTCCCTCTGAATTATATCAAAAGTCCTGTTTTTCAGTTCTTCAATGTCATCCAGAGTCATTCCGGTCGTTTCAATGGGCTCGTGTATAATAACTTTCATAAGACGACGGTTGGGAACAAACTTTCCGTCATCCGGCAATATAAGCCAGTTATAAGGTATTGTAACAGGAACGACAGGCACCTGTTTTTCGATGGCTACCCTGAAAGCCCCATCTTTAAATGGGATCATTTGGTAATCAGCGTTTTTGGGGATTGTTCCTTCCGGGAAAAAGGCAAGGCTTCTGTTTTTGTCAATTGCCTCAAATGACCTTTGTATGGTTTCGTACTTGCTCAGTTTGCTGTGGCGGTTTACAGCGATGTAGTAACTCCTGAACATGTATCCGAATAATGGCACTTTGGCGAGTGAAGCTTTCCCTATGAATAGGAAATACCCTGATAATGCATAGCAAAGTGATGGGATATCCAGGTAGGAGGAGTGGTTGGCACAGTAAACGTAAGGCTGTTTTTTGTCCGGCTTAAACCGAAATTCCACTTTGGCCCGGAGCAGGCAACTTCCAAAAACCGTATAGGCCCACACTTTATTAAAGAAATGACCATATTTTTTCCAGCTATCCCTAAAAGAAAATAATACGAAAAAGGGATATATAAGGAGAAAAACAACAATAAAGCAAAACCAAACCCAGATTTGGTATAATCTTTTTCCGATACTCATAGGGCAAAAATACTTTAAAAAAATAAGTTAGAAGAACCAGGCCTGGAATTTTACGTAAAAAATTTATCTGAAAACACTGTTCATATGGGATTTAAATAAAATGATTTTGATTAAAACAGCTTATTTTACCGATCCGATTGGATTTATGGTTTAATGAAATTCAATTTAGTTAATCCTTCAGATTATGTTATGAAACCGAATTTGAAAATTTTTATATATTCTTTTGTTTTGGTACTCAGTGTGTTGGTGATTTCGACGCAACCCGCTACAGCGCAACTTTCCCGTTGGTGGAATTTTGGTGATTGCGTTTCCTATCGCAAAACAGCTGATACTTCGGTTTGTGCTCCTGCGAATATTACGGTTTCACTTTCCAATATAAAATTCAGACAGGGCAATCCCAGTTACAGAATTTACTGGAGTCTGGCGCCTTTTACAAGTGTACCATCGGGTAGCTCAATGGGGAATACCTATAATGTGAATGTTACACAATCTGTTACCGTTTATTTTTTTATTGTTTCCAACAACTGTTCGGAGAGAGGGTCAATTAAAGTTTATGCCAATAAAAACTCTTTTGCTACGCCTGAAATTGAGGGGCTTAGATCTTCTTATTGTGTTTCAGGAAAAAGATCAAAAATTACCGGTACGCCAGCCGGGGGCCTGTTTGAGGGGCGTGGAGTAGTTACCGATGGAAACGATAACTGGTATTTTGATCCTACCATAGCCGGTTCCGGAAAACATGTGATCAGATATTATGCAGGATGTGCTCTTCCTGTACAACAGACGGTTACTGTAGACCCAGCACCCTGTTCTGCAGTATTGGTAGGGGGAGGATCCGGAGCGGTTGGGCTTATTAGTAATCCTCAGGGGATTACAACGACCTGCGATGGAAAAATCTATTTCAGTGATAGTAATAACAACAAGATCTGGGTCATAGATGACGAGGGAGCAAGGGAAATTATAAACGAAACCGGTGCAAAGGGTAATACCACAGGCAGCAATCCGCTTACAGTCCGGTTAAATGTTCCGACAGGTCTTGTTTCGTTTGGCAATACGGTCTATTTCTGCGATCAGGTAAATCATAATATAAAAGTCTATAACCCTTCCACAGGTGTTCAGATTTTAGCCGGAGAATCTTCTGCTACCCCAGCGGGGGGAGATGTGGATGGAATAGGAACAGCTGCCCGATTCAGAAACCCCTATGGTATCGCCATTGACGATCAGGGAAAAACATTGTATGTCAGCGATTCCAGAAATTTTAAAATTAAGAAAATAGATATTGCGACCCGACAGGTAACTACCATAGCAGGATCGGTTACTGGAGATGTTCCTGATGGTATTTCCAGCTCCGGACCTGTAGCGGGCTCTGCAGCTCAGTTTGGTTTGCTGGGGCACCTGACCATTGCTGATGGTTTTCTGTATATCGCAGATCCGGCAAGATCTGTCATTAAAAAACTAGATCTGGCTACCAATATGGTATCCGTTGCAGTCAACAGAAAGGGAAGTGATGAAAGAATTTCAGGGCTTGCAATTGATTGTGACGGTAATATCTACTATTCAGATGTTAATGGGAATAAGGTGTTTAGAGTTTCTCTTTCAGGAGCTATCACAGAACTACCTATTTCAGGACTGGAAGACCCATCTTCCATTTCCATTTATAACAGGGGGTATATTGATATTGCTAACTTTACCGGTAACTCAGTAATCCGTTCTTCCATTACCAATTGGAAAGAGTCCGCATTTATAGGATTAAAGGACTATTATTGTAATACAGAAACAATGCCTTCAACCATTACCTCCACTATTTGTACCAAAAATTTTGGGACTTCCAGTTATTCTAGTCCTGCGGAATATGTTGGTGGTAAATGGCAGTTTGATCCCTCTGGATTGTCACCCGGAATTTATTCAATTAACTACAACTTTACTTCCGGCACTTCCTGTACAGATTCTATTCGTAAGGATGTGTTTGTTTTTGCAATTCCGGAGCTGGAGCCTTTGGATGTTTTAACCGATCTTGCCTGCGGCAACTATGCAATTGTGGCAAATATTAAGGAAGAGGCAGCTTCTCCAATGGATACCATTATATGGAAGAATGATAAAGGGGATATTCTTAAAGTCTCCGCAGGAAGTAGCGATACACTGTATTTGGGTACTGTAGCCCAATCCGGGGAGTATACAGCCTTTGCCAAAAACCCTGCCTGCTCTTATAGCCTGAGTGTTCCGGCAACCTTTAAAGGTATGAGAATAAAAAAACTTCCTGAAGATACTGCTATTTGTGCAGGAAGTTCTTTTGGTTTAAGAGTAGAACCCATAGTATTTAAAACCGCTGATATATCCTGGACCCCTGCGCATCTTGTAGGAGATCCAAAAAGCCTATTAACAAGTACAGTAGATCTTTATTCAACTACTCTTTTTAAAATTAAAATAGAGGCTTCTGGCTGTATTACAACAGACTCTATTAGAGTAATTGTAAACCCGCGCCCGGATACCTTATCCAAAAACGTTAATGCCTTTTATACGTTGTGTCCTGGTACAGACACTATTGTTGGGTTTAGTGGTGCGCCAACAGAAGGGATAACATATAGTTGGTCCTATAATTCTCCCGGAACTACAAAGTATATAAATATTACAGAGGACGCTCCTGAAGTAGCGATTCATGTTCCTTTTAATGCAGTAGTTCCCGCAGGAAGACCTTTCATATCTAATAATTATGAATTAATTGCTACCAACGAATTTGGGTGTGTAACAAAAGATCCTGTTACGATTGCAATATTCCCTATTCCTGAAATCGATATCGGAGAAGATGTAACAATTTGTAAGGGATCGTCCGTGCAGATAGGGATACCTCCGGATGGGAGAACCTACAGGTGGAATGCTGATCCTTCTATTTCGAATGTAAATGTTTCGAATCCGATAGTAACGCCCAATGCAACAACTGATTATATCGTAAGAGTGGCAGGAGTTACTTGTTTTAACTACGATACAGTAAAGATTACCGTTAAGTCATTACCTCCTACAACTGGAATAGACAGAGTGGTAGGCATGTGCGACGGAGATCCTGCTGTTCTGGGTCCTCAGGCTCCTTCTACCAGTTATACTTATGCATGGTCTCCTGCAGCAGGGTTGGATAATGCTCAGGTTGCCAATCCCAAAGCTACACCTTCTGTTTCAGGAACAGTGTATACACTTACCATAAAAGATGTATCCGGCACACCGGCATGCTCTGATACAGCCCAGGTGATGGTTAAGATTGCATCCAAGCCCACCAATGTCGTGGCAGAGACCTTTCCCAAAGAGGGTATTTGTCCGGGACAGTCAGCCGGCTTGAACGTGCCATCTGCACCTGGATATCGGGTTGCATGGTGGCCGGCAGAGACCTTAAGCGACAGTACCTTATGGACTCCTATAGCTAAGCCATTGACTACTACCAGATACAATGTAAGGGTTACTACACCAGACGGATGTTCAGACACCTCTTCGGTAGAAGTGCTTGTAGATGCAATTACTGTAGATGCAGGAACAGATGTTGCATTTTGTCCTGGCGACAGTGCTAAGTTGCAGGGAACCTATCAGTCTGTTACTACTCTTAAGTTCAACAAATGGTCTGAGGATATTGATGGAATCTCCAATCCCACAGGAATCTCCGATCAGAATAATTTTAATACATATGTAAAGATACCAGAGGGGACTTCTAAGAAATATTATCTGATCGTTACCAATAGCAATGACTGTTCTGTTGCCGATTCAGTTATCGTGACTGCGAATACCAAGCCTGTTGCGGATGCCGGAGAAGATACGGGAGATTGTATTGGAAGCACATTTATGCTGGGAGGGGTGGGCAACCCGTCTTTACCTTCCACTTATTCATTCAACTGGACACCTGGTAATTATACCGATCCAAGACCATCCGTAACACCAGCAACCGCTGGCACCAACACGTTTATCCTTTTTGTTAAAGACAATGTGACCAACTGTACGGCCACAGACACAGTGGAAGTGACCATCAGGCCAAAGCCGGTAAAAGATGAAATTGTAACGGATGTTCCTCAGGCATGTGAAGGCACGGAAGTTACGCTAAGTGTCAACCCAAATTCAAGCCTTGTAACCTGGATGGATCAATCCAATACCCTTCTTGATCAGGGAGCTACTCACGTGGTAACGACAGATGGAACCTATTATGCAATTTTTGAGCAAAATGGATGTTATGATACAAGCAGCTATACAATAGATTTTATGGCACCTCCTGTCATAAGTTCCATAGAATCTCCTCTAAGAGCTTGTCTGGCAGATGAAATACCTTTAAAAGTAATTACCTCTCAGGGAGATGGCGTGCTTCAATATGAGTGGACTGTAGCATCAATGTCCGGGGAATTCTCATCTCCTGAAAACGATTCTACTTATTTTAAAGCCTATAGCTCATCTCTTTCATCGGGCTTAAAAACCTTTACCGTGAGGGTAAGTAACCAGTGCGGAAATGTAACATTAGATAAAGATGTTACGTTTGTTCCCTCTCCTGAGGCCTCCTTTAGAGCAGAAGGCCCGTCTAAAAGTCTGGATAACAGTAGCAGTGAAGCATTGGATGCCATTTCAGGAGATGTAATATCATTCATTAATATGGTAGATACTTTGGCACAAAATATCAGTACATGGAAGTGGGATTTTAAAGATGGTAACACCAGTGACCTCTTTAACACAAGTTATAGTTATTCCAATCCGGGTAAATATAACGTTGAACTAACTGTAGTAAATAAAGATGGTTGTTCGGCTGTGGCAAATCTGGCTATCGAAGTGCTTTCCAGCAAATATTTATTTGTGCCTAATATCTTTAATCCCTATTCAAGAAATCCAGAAAATTCCGTATGTAAAGTGTATGGTTTGAATATTTCTTCTCAAAGCTTTACATTTAAGATTTTCAATAAATGGGGAGAAGTGGTATTTGAAACTTCAGACTTTAACCTGGCGAACAAAAAAGGGTGGGATGGGCAAAACGCTCCAATGGGAGTTTACACCTATATAGTGGTTGGTAAGTTTAATGACGGGGCGGAGTTTGAAAAATCCGGAACGGTTACCCTTGTAAGATAATATGAAATCAAAGAGGATATTTGTCGGCTTGTGGGCCTGTATTTTTTTTGTATCCCTTTGTTTAATAGAGGTTAGGGCTCAGGATGCAGCGTTCTCACAGTATTATGCTTCGGGGTTGTATCTGAATCCGGCAATGGCTGGAGTCTATTCTAATCTTACTTTTAATTCGAGTTACAGGAATCAATGGCGGTCGGTTGCCAATATTCCTTATGTTACCAATCAGATATCCTTAATCAAGCCTCTGTATTCCAAAAGAGGAATTGAAGATGCTCACCTTGGAGGCCTTGGCCTTTCCATTTATAACGACCGTGCAGGGGACGGAAACTTTAAAACTATTGGAATAAATCTTAATGCAGCTTATAACCTGTGGCTGAGCAGCAATAGAAAAAACTGTATTACCTTTGGCTTGCAGGGGGGGATTGTTCAGAGAAACATAGACTTTACCAATTTACAGTGGGGTTCTCAGTTCAATCCTTATATCGGTTATGACGTCACCGAATTAGTCAGCGAAGAAAGTATTAATACAGGAAGAATATATGCCGATGTATCTGCGGGTGCAATCTATTATTATAATGCAGGCCGGGATTATTCAGAGAAAGGGTACAGCGCGTATATGGGGATTGCGGCCTACCACCTTACTTCACCCAATGAATCCATGGTGAAAGGAGTAATTAACAAGGTGCCTTACCTGTTTAAGTTGCACGCCGGATTTGAGGTTAAAGCAGGAGAACGCTGGAATATATCTCCCAATGTTCTGGTATTAAGTCAAAACCCATTCAGACAAATAAACGCTGGGGCATATTTTACGTATGTATTCAACGATCAAAAGAAATTTTTGGCACCGCGAGACGTTATTTTTGGTGGATGGTATCGTTTGCAGGATGCTTTTATTGCATCACTGGGCCTGGGAAATGACAATTACATGATTGGCTTTAGCTACGATTATAATGCTTCGGCTCTTAAAAGTATCAGTCGCGGAAGAGGAGCTTATGAAATTTCTCTCACACTCATGAAAGTAAGGGAAAGCAGATCGAGAAGGTTTTACACACCTAGAATCTGATTTTTTTCTACTTTCGCATTCGAATTCAGTTTAATTAACATTCACGTTAGAATTATGGGAGGTTATCAGCGATGAAAATGAGGCTTATACTTCTGTTTATTATTTCCTTTTTGTGTTTTCAATTCAATGATCTTTGGGCGCAGAAAAAAACAAAAAAGAAAGGGGAGAGAGCTTCGGTAGAGCTGGCAGACAAGTATTTTGAAAATATGGATTATTATCTGGCTTCCCAGGAGTATGAAAAAGTGTTTGCGGAAGAACCAGGCAATAACTATGTCTGCTACAGACTCGCAGAGGCACACCGACATCATTTCAATTACCCATCTGCAGAAAAGTACTATAAAATTGCAGTAGAGAAAGCACTGCCGGATTTCCCTCTGGCAAGATACTGGTATGCCTTAATGCTGAAGCTTAATGGAAAGTATGAAGAATCTGCAAAGCAGTTTTTGGAATTTATAAACGAAAACCCAAATCCGGATTCAGAAACAAAAAAATATAAGGAACAGGCAGAAATTGACAGGGAGGGTAGCTTGCTGGCCATTGATGAAATGAAGAAGCCTGTAAGGGACTATGAGTTTTTTAACCTGAAAGCTCCTGTTAACTCTGCTGAGTCAGATTATTCCCCCGTTATTTTTGAAAACGACAGTACCATTGTTGTTACTTCTGCAAGACCTGAATCTATCGGGGAAAGCGAATATGGAATGCTTGGAGGAGAATACAGCGATAACTTCCGGTTTAAAAAAGAAGGGCAAACCTGGAAGCAAATGGATGATAAGGATAAATTCAGCGTGGTTAACTCTAAATTCAATGAGTCCGGCGGGTCATTCAACAAAGACCGAACAAAGTTTTACTTTACAAGATGTGATGAGCCTGTCAAAACAGGTAAAGTGATAGCCTATGAATGTGCGATCTATATGACCAAGCTGGAAAATGGTAAATGGACCACACCAGTAAAACTTAATGAAAATATCAACCATCCTAAAACCTACAATGTCCAGCCTTCTGTTTCTCCAAATGCAGATACCATGTTCTTCGTTTCTAAAAGAGAAGGTGGCTTCGGGATGCATGATATCTATTACAGTACATGTAACGGAGATGATAACTGGGGTAAGGCCATTAACATGGGACCGGAAATTAACACGCCAGGTATAGACATGTCTCCCTGCTATTACCCTGCAGACAGAACCCTGTTCTTCTCCACCAATGGAAGAGAAGGCTTTGGAGGGCTTGATATTTTTATGGCGAAAGGGAAAAACTTTACAGAAGAGGTTCAGAACGTGGGACTTCCTTTTAACTCCAGCAGAGATGACTTTTATTTTGTAGTGGGCGAGAAGAAAGGGTACCTGGCTTCCAACAGGGAAGGTGGTATGGGAAACGATGATATTTATATGTTCCTTATTGAAAGTAAGCAGGCTTTGATTGCTCAGATAGACAAGGATTCTCTTCAGGAAGCAAAAAGTATTTCCATCGTAGGAACACTCGTAGATGAAGATACTCATCAGCCTGCAGCCGATGTAGGAGTTATTCTTAAAAACGATAAAGATGAAACACTAAAACGAACTACCACCAATGAAAAAGGTACGTTCAGATATGAAAACCTTAAGCCGGACAATTACAAAGTAACACTGGAAGATAAGGATGCCAAGATAACAGCTGAAATCAAATACCTTGTGGAGGATGTAAAAGTAAAAGCTTCCGATCAGCCTGTATCAAGAGTGTTGTTTGAAAATATCTATTTTGATTTTGATAAGTACGAATTAAGACCGGAAGCCAAAAAGACACTGGATGATTTATTTGCGTATTACAAAAAACACCCGGAAGTACAGATCGAAATGAACGCCTTCACGGACAATTTTGGTACGGATGAATACAACATTGCGCTTTCGGAAAAAAGAGGTGCCAAAGCATTGGATTATCTTAAAGCCAAAGGCATTGACAAAAGTGCCCTCGTTGTAAATGCAATGGGAGAAGAAAAACCCATGGTGACCAATAAGAATGCCATTGGAAGACAGCTGAACAGAAGAGTGGAGTTTCATATCATAGGTGGACCAGGCTATCAGTCCAAGGCAATGACTTATATAATAGAGCCTAAAGTTACTCTGGAAGAGATTGCCAAAAGGTATAAGATGTCTGTGGAAGAGATCAAAAAACTAAATAACCTCAAAGGACAAAACCTTGAAGCATTTACTCCATTAAGGGTGCGCAGAACGGGCGATGCTGATATTGTGGCTCCTACCACACTGGCAAAAGTTGATCGCGATGAGGAAGAAATCAATCCTAATGGCTTTGTAGCAAACATCAATAAGAAAGTGGCGCCTCTGAATGAAGGAGAAGATTACTACATTGCAGAAGCGGGTAATACGGTGTTTTCCATAAGCCGTTTGTTTGGTATGACACCGGAAGAATTGATACAATTAAATTCACTAAAGGATAACACCATTTTTGCCGGACAAAAATTAAAAGTAAAGGTAAATTTCAACGCTCCGGGGGCCGGTAAGTATACTGTTAAAGAAGGAGACACCATTGACAGTATTGCCAAGAAATTCGGACTTACAATCGAGGAGCTTAAAGAACTCAATAAGCTGGAAGGGTATTCGGTTAAAAAAGGTATGATTCTCAGAATTAATAAGTAGTTCACAGAAAAAAGCATAACAAAATGGGCTATCTTCAAAAAAGGTAGCCCATTTTTAAATCTGAAGGCGTGGAATTTAACGTAGTAGTGCATGCCTGTATAAAATTCCGGAAGAAAGTTCATCAGATGCAATGTAAACTTTGGCGGCTGTTTTAAGGTTGGGAAAATGGTACTGTTTTATTTCCGGCCAATATTTAATTTATAAGAGTGCGTTGAAAAAATGGATGATTTAAGCTTAACGACACCAGCCCTTTTGTTTCCAACTATTTCACTGCTTTTGCTGGCCTATACCAACAGGTATATTGCGATCAGTGGCAGAATAAGGGCTTTGCATAATCAGTACACGACAGAGAAATCAGACGTCATTATTATGCAAATAAAGATTTTAAGGCAGAGAATCACACTGATCCGTAATATGCAGCTTATTGGCATTGGAGCAATGGTGGCTGCAGCGTTGACCATGTATTTGATTTATAACGGTTTTACAAGCTGGGTACATCCTGTTTTTGGGCTCAGTCTTATTATGATGCTGATATCTCTTTTGCTTTGTGCAGTAGAGGTTTACCTGTCTAATAAAGCTCTGGTAATCCTTTTAAAGGATATTGAACATCTGGTAAATTAATTACGATATTTGTTTGAACAAAATTTGTTTATTTGGTTTTATTTAGTAGTTTTGATTATGAAAATTGAGGAGGCGATAAAGCAGAAAAAATTTAATAGTTCTAAAGAGAAGGCCTGGGTAAATCTGATTTATACATATAATCAGTTAAGTGGGCAATTGGAAGAATTATTCAAACGCTTTGACCTCACTCAGCAACAATACAATGTTCTTCGGATTTTAAGAGGAAAGCATCCTGAGTGTACTTCCTGCGGCGCTATTAAAGAGGTTATGCTGGATAAAAATCCGGATCTTACCCGCTTGTGTGACCGCTTGTTAAACAAGGGGCTTGTAGACCGTTTCGTCAATGAAGACAATAGACGACAGGTAAATGTTGGTATTACGCAAAAAGGTCTGAAACTTCTGGATGAAATAGAGCCCTTTATAAAAGCGAATAGCAGGATAGCTGAAAACCTTACCGAAGAAGAAGCAGAACAGTTATCTGATCTTTTAGATAAACTAAGAGGTTAAGTCATAGTTATTATCCCTTTTCTGGAAGGGGTATTTTTTTTGTTTTATTATTGTTTAAACAAATTATGTTAAAACTAAATTTATGGAAACAACAGTGAAAGATAGTTTATTTTCACCGGCCAAGGTTGGTCCGTTGGAACTAAAAAACAGAATTGTTATGGCTCCGATGACAAGGTCGAGGGCAATCAATACCATTCCCGGAGAAAATGTAGCCACCTACTATGCCCAAAGAGCTTCTGCAGGTCTTATTATCACCGAAGGGACTTCCCCATCGGCCAATGGAATTGGTTATGCAAGAACTCCGGGCATTTTTACAAAAGAACAAATAGAAAGCTGGAAAAAAGTAACCAGTGCAGTGCACGCTAAAGGAGGTAAGATCATTGTACAACTGATGCATGTTGGTAGAATTGCCCATCCTGCTAACATGCTTCCAGGGGCGAAAATTGTGGCTCCGTCTGCGATTGCTGCTAAGAGTAGTATGTGGACCGATGCTCAGGGCATGCAGCCTATGCCACAGCCGGCAGAGCTTTCAGAAACGGAAATCAAACAGACTATAGCAGAGTTTGCACAGGCGGCTAAAAATGCCATAGAAGCAGGTTTTGACGGAGTTGAGCTGCATGGCGCAAATGGATATCTGATCGAACAGTTTATTAACCCGTCATCAAATAAAAGAAAAGATGCTTATGGCGGATCTATTGAGAACAGGAGCCGTTTTCTTCTTGAAACAACCAAAGCTGTAATCGATGTAATCGGGAAAGACAGAGTCGGGGTAAGGCTTTCACCTTATAGTACTTTCAATGATCTTGAGGTGTATCCTGAAATACCGGAAACGTATAAGTACATAGCAGAACAGCTGAATGCGCTGGATATTCTTTATCTTCATGTCATTGATGCAATGGCCAACGCTTCTGAAGAAGGTCGTGCATTGATCGCTGCCATACGAAAGGCCTTTAAAAATACATTGATCCTTGCAGGTGGTTATGACAAAGCCAAAGCTGTTCGGGCACTCGAAGAAGGAAGGGGAGATCTGATCGCTTTTGCAAGATATTTTATTGCCAATCCGGATCTACCTGAGCGATTCAGAAAAGAGTTGCCGCTTGCAGAAGGAAAAGAAGAACTGTTTTATGCAGCGGGAGACGAAGGTTATATCGATTATGCTTCTTTAAATTAAAAGGAATGTGCTATTCTGGAAGGAAGGACGTGCCGGAGAGATTCGGTACGTTTTTTATTTATTGAATAAAAAAATAGCCTCTGCAATATTGTTGAATTTAATTACTTCCAGTGATTAAACCTTTTTAGTCCCATGGAAATAAAAAGTGAGATATTTCCCCACAGAGGCTATTTAGCGACGAAAGAGTTAGTATTGATGATGAAATTAAACCTTGTTAGGAAGATTCTTTTGCCCGTCACTACCTCTAAATTAGTCAATTTTAAAAAAAAATGAAAGGAGCCAGGGGGATTTTTTAGGATAAATGTAACTTGTTGGTTTTAAGTGGATACTACTCATGAACGATCAGCTTTGTGAAGAATGTTGCATTTGAATAAAGGCGATCGGGAACGATTTTTAGTTTTGAAGTCTATACTATATACCCCTATTGGCAATCTTATAGCTATATGTATGAATAAACTTTTTCAGATGTATTTTTTTTTCGGATTGCTTGTTAGTCTTTTTGGGTGTAGGTACGACCTGGAAGACGAAGATATTGCTCCTGGCCTGGATGGAAGTATTCATTCACTTGTTTTAAAGCCTGGGCCGGAAGGAAAAGATGCAATAATCAGTTCGTATTATCCCGAAGATAATTTTGGTAATGGAGTATCACTGAATGCAATGACCGCCGATCTTAACAGAATACCGTATGTTGAGAGGGCATATATAGATTTTGATCTTTCATCAATTCCCTCCAAGGCTACTATATTAAATGCCAGTTTAATCTTATACGCGGATACTGTTAGTAATCATGGTGGCTTTACTGGCCATTCGACCTCTGCTTCTTATAGAAATGAGTGGGTTTTAGAATCCCTTACAACTCCCTGGGAAGAAACTACCATTACATGGTTTTAATGTCCCATCAACGGATGATTCATTGAAAATTGAAGTAGCTTCGGCAATTTCGTTTTCCCAGAAGTATAGCATAGATGTAACAGAGCCTATCGCTCAGCAATTACGATACAAAGGGCGCTTACACGGTTTTTCGATGAGACTGAGAGATGAAAATGGGACCAGAAAAATTAGCTTTTGTTCATCCGACAGTCCTTATCCAGAGCTTTGGCCTGAATTGATTGTCGTGTATCAGTAGTAACTGTTGGAGATTAGTACTTTTAAATCAGATTGACAGAGACCTGAAAGGATTGTTGTTGTTCTTCTGGCATTGAAGAATGTCTTCAGAAGGGTAACTTAAATGCTTTGATTCTGGTCTTTTCAATTTCGTGTTTGAAATACTGGTAAGAACTGTGTAAATAGTCTATTATATAACTACCTGTATATGAACAAACACAATACAGTTTTAATTTTTGCCCTTCTGATCATCCCATTAGCTATTGGCATCCTGAGCTGATTATTGACTATAAATTATAAGGTAGCATTTTCGTATATTGCTAACGGGTATGTAGTAGTGTTCTCAGAAGAGGTAGTTTTGATATGCAAAAAGTATGAATAAAACATTTATATTTTTTTTGTTCCTTATGGTAGCGTTTGGTTCAAAAGCACAGTTCGCTAATGAATACTACTATAAAGATAATTTTAATAGTATTTATGAGTCCAGTCAGGGGGAATTCCTTTCAATTAATATTTACTACACGAATTATAATGAGCGAAAGGTTGAATTTATTAAGATTAACACTTATGGTGAAATTTATTTTAGGAAAGAAACTACGGATATTCTACCCTGGTATGAATACTTTTGGATAAGTCAGAATGACGAAATTATTTTTTCTACAGAGGTGGGATTTAAGAAGTTTAATTTTAATGGTGATTTTTTAGGTACCACTATCGTTACCTCTGCTGAAATGGGGCCTTTTATCGTAGATGGGGAAGGTAATTATATCTTAGCCCAAAGACTGTCATCAGGAGGCTGCAAAGTTATAAAGTTAGACAGTGAAGGCACAGTTCTATGGAATCATTCCATTCCCACTGCCCGCTACATTACACCTCCGATTGAGATTGACGGAATGTACATGGTGGGTGTCCACACGACCATTCAACAGTCGGATTCTATTCATTTTGTAAAATATGGAAGCAATG
>JGI12383J13903_1000389_pt1 | contig 34747 bp, 31 predicted proteins | sample Passage237B_FD_13903 | JGI IMG/M metagenome (IMG submission 13903)
GCACGGACAACAAGCACCTCGCGGCCATCGGGATCACGGGGTACGGCTTCGCGCCGCTGCAGCTGCCCGCGGACCTGGACTTCTCGTCCCTGTTCCACGCGATCGACGAGCGGGTGCCGGTGAAGTCGCTCGAAGTCGGCGCCGAGGTCGTGGAGCAGTTCCTGCTGGACTGCTAGGCGGCGCCCCGAGGGGCGTCACGCGAGCTCGGCCGTGCCACGAGGCCGGGCGCCGAGCCCGTGTCATCCGCGCAGGGGGGTCTCAGGCCGCATCCGTCCTGACGACGCGGATCCGCCTGCGCCGCAGCCACACCCGCCTTGCCCCACCTTCGAAGACCACGGACCTCGCCAGCTCCCACGACCCGTACTCGGCCTGCTCGGTGAGGAGCGCCAGCGCATCGGCGCGCGGGATGTCGCGCGGAATGTCCACGACGCGCCACTCGACGTTCGAGCTGCGCTGAGGCTGCCGCAGGCGGGGTGCGATGCGGTGAGCCGCGGTGGTGAGCGGGATCTCCATGGTCAGCCCTCCCTTTTCTGAGTCTGCAAGGGTAACGTCATACACATGAGCGCTGATGCCCGCGAGGCCCTGCGGCACCTCACCGCCGCTCTCGAGGCGCACCTCGAGGCGGTCGAGTCGCGTCGCAGCGCCACCGACGCCGCGGTGGACGACGCCTTCGACGCCGTCGCCGAGGCCTTCGAGCGGTACGAGGACGTGCTGGACACCGAGTACGGCGAAGCGCTCCCGCTCATCCTCGACGACGAGGTCGCCGAGGCCCTCGATGACGACGAGGACGACGACGAGTTCGACGCCCACGCGGCCGAGGACGAGGACGAGCTCGATGACGACCTCGAGGAGTTCGACCTCAGGTAGCCCCGGCTCGTCGCGCTCATGCCGTCGGCCTCATGACGCCCGCCGCTCGGGATAGCCGACGTGCGGGGCGGTGACCTCGTCGAGCGCGGCCCTGATCGCATCGGGCAGCGTCACGTCCTCCGTCTCCAGCGACAGGATCAGCTGCTCCGCCGTGCGCGCGCCCACGATCGCCGCGGCCACTCCCGGGGCGTCCCGCACCCACGCGAGCGCGACCTCCAAGGGCGTGCGGTCCAGGCCCGATGCCGCGGTCGCCACCGCCTCCACGATCGCAGACGCCCGCTCGTCGAGATACGGCTCCACGAACCCCGCCAGGTGCTCCGAGGCCGCCCGTGAGTCGGCAGGGATCGCCGTGCGGTACTTGCCGGTGAGCACGCCTCGGCCCAGAGGCGACCACGCCAGCAGGCCCAGTCCCAGGGCATGGGCCGCGGGAAGCACCTCACGCTCCACTCCGCGCTCCAGGAGCGAGTACTCCGCCTGCACGGCGGCGAGGCCAGGGCGCGGCCGCGCGAGCTCGGCGGCCCATGCCGTCGCCCACCCGGGGAAGTTGGACACGCCCACGTAGCGGGCGCGGCCGGACAGCACCGCGATCTCCAGGGCGTGCACCGTCTCCTCGAGCGGGGTCGCCGCGTCGAAGGCGTGGACGAGCCACAGGTCGACGTAGTCCGTGCCGAGCCGCTCCAGCGACGCGTCGAGCGTCTGCAGCAGCGTGGTGCGCGATGCGTCCACCACGCCGCCCTCGGGGGTGCGTCGTACGCCGGCCTTGGTGCAGATCTGCACGTCGCGCCGCGAGACGGTTCCGCCCAGCAGCGAGCCGATGAGCGCCTCCGCGCCTCCGTCCGCGTACGCCGCGGCGGTGTCGAGCAGCGTGCCTCCCGCGTCGAGGAACGCGTCGAGCTGGGCCCCGGCCTCGTCGGCGCCCGTGTCGCGCGACCACGTCATGGTGCCCAGCGCGAGGCGCGAGACCTCCAGACCGCTGGTGCCGACCCGCCTGCGCTCCATGGGGGTGACGCTACCCAAGGCATGGCGTGCAGTGAACGCACCACGCGGGAAGTACCGTGTCACTCATGTCGTGGTGGGAAGCAGTCATCCTCGGTCTGGTGCAGGGACTCACGGAGTTCCTGCCGATCTCCTCAAGCGCCCACGTGCGCGTCGTCGGCCCGCTCCTGCCCAGCGGCGGCGACCCGGGCGCCGCGTTCACCGCCGTCATCCAGATCGGCACGGAAGCCGCCGTGCTCGTCTACTTCTGGAAGGACATCGTCCGCATCGTCCGCGAGTGGCTCGCGGCTCTCGCCGGGCGCGACGGGCGCACCTGGCGCGAGCGGATGGGCGCCAGGAGCGCCGATGCCCGCATGGGGTGGTTCGTCATCCTCGGCTCCGTGCCCATCGTGGTCCTGGGAGTGCTGCTCAAGGACACCATCGAGACGACCTTTCGCAACCTCTACATCACCGCGATCGTGCTGGCCGTGTTCGCCCTGGTGCTGGGCTGGGCGGACCGCATCGGCGGCAAACGGCGCGAGCTCACGGACCTGCGCCCGCGCGACGTGGCGGTGCTGGGCCTGGCGCAGGCGATGGCCCTCATCCCGGGCGTGTCGCGCTCCGGCGGCACCATCTCGGCCGGCCTGTTCCTGGGCCTGACCCGGGAGGCGGCCGCCCGCTTCTCCTTCCTGCTCGCCATCCCTGCGGTGCTCGGCTCCGGCGTCTACGAGCTCGCGACCGAGTGGGAGGAGCTGGGGGCAGCGCACGGTCCCGGGCTGGCTGCCACGGCCATCGCCGCCGTCACTGCGCTGCTGGTGGGCTACGCCGTCATCGTGTGGTTCCTGCGCCTGCTCAAGACCGGCTCGTACCTGCCGTTCGTGGTCTACCGCGTCGTGTTCGCCGGCCTCATCATCGGCCTTCTCGCGGGAGGGGTGATCTCCGCGACGTAGCGCCACGGTGCCGCCAGGGGAGCGGCGCGCCACGCCGGCGGTCGGGAGCGCCGGCTACTTGCTGGAGCCGCTGTCGCGTCGGCGCAGGAAGCGCTCGAACTCCGCCGCGATCGCCTCGCCGGAGGCTTCGGGAAGGCTCGTCTCGTCCATGACGGACTCGAGCTGGCGCACGTGCGCGCCCACCTCCTCGTCCTCCTCGGCCAGCTCGTCGGCGCCGCGCTGCCACGCCTCGGCCTCATAGGGCAGGTCGCCCAGATCGATCGGCTCGCCGATGAAGCGCTCCAGCTGCGTCAGCAGCGCGAGCGTGGCCTTGGGACTCGGCGGATGCGCCACGTAGTGCGGCACGCCCACCCACATCGACAGCACGCTGATGCCGCGCGCCTGCGCCTCGTGCCCCAGCACTCCCACGATGCCCGTGGGGCCCTCGTAGTCGGAGCGCTCCAGGTCGAACAGGCGTCGTGCCGCCGGGTCCTCGGACGAGACGAAGGTGGGCAGCGGGCGCGTGTGCGGCACGTCCACCAGCAGTGCGCCGCACGTGATGAGCGTCGTCACCTCAAGGTCGTCCGCGAGGTCCAGGACGTCCTCGCAGAACTGGCGCCACCGCATCGACGGCTCGATGCCGCGCACCAGGGAGATCTGGCGCTTGCGCGTGAACGGCCCCACCGTCGTGGACACGACCGTGCCGGGCCACGTGATGACGCGCTCCCCGTTGGGAAGCCTGGAGATGATCGGACGGCTCACCTGGAAGTCGTGGTAGTCCTCGGGATCGAGCGCGGCGTACTCCTGCGCGTTCCAGACATCGGCCAGGTGGTCCAGCGCGCTCGTCGCCGCGCCGCCCGCATCGTTCCAGCCCTCGAAGGCCGCGATCATGATCGACTCATGCGGGGCGAGGGTGGGCTCGGACGGATCATCCATTCGCCCAGCCTAGACTGAACCCCTATGACTCCACACGCCCTACCCCAGGCGGTGCTGTGGGACATGGATGGCACCCTCATCGATTCAGAGCCGTATTGGATCACCGCCGAGATGGCGCTGATGGCCGAGCACGGCGCCGAGTGGACGCATGAGGACGGCCTGAGCATGGTGGGGAACCCGGTCGACTTCACCGCGGTGAGGATGATCGAGCGGGGTGCTCAGCTGTCCGTCGAGGAGATCACCTCGCGCCTGCTGGCCGAGGTCGCCGTCCAGGTCGCTCAGTCCGTTCCGTGGCAGGAGGACGCTCGCGCGCTGCTGACCCAGGTCCGCGACGCCGGGATCCCCTGCGCACTCGTCACCATGTCCTACGGCCCCATGACGGAGGCCTTCCTCGAGGCCGCGCCCGGCATCTTCGATGTCGTGGTCACCGGCGATCAGGTCGAGCGCGGCAAGCCCGACCCTGAGGGATACCTCTCCGCGGCCGCTCAGCTCGGGGTCGACGTGACCCGGTGCATCGCGATCGAGGACTCGCCCGCGGGCACCCTCGCCGCGTACCGCTCGGGCGCGGCGACCATCGGCGTGCGGCGCATCGCGCCGATCGAGCCGAGGCCGGGGCTGACGCGGGTGAGGACGCTCGAGGGCATGAGCGTGGCGGACCTGGCCGAGATCGTGGCCGGAAACCCGCGCGACGAGCTGGGCGACGCGATCTAGCAGGACGCGATCTAGCAGGACGCGATCCAGCAGGCCGCGTCACGCCGGACGCACGCCCAACGCCGCCTCGACCCGGGCGGGGTCGAGCGGGCCGGGGTCGCCTCCGAACTCAGGGCACAGCGACTGGAACGAGCACCATGCGCACAGCCGCGACGGCTTGGGCTGGAAGCGGCCGCTCATGGCGGCGCGCTGGATGTCCTGCCACAGCGTGCGGACGTAGTGCTCTATCTGCGCGATGTCCTCGTCGCCCGGATGCAGCTCCTTGGTGCCGCCGTCCTTGAGGTAGAGCAGGCGCAGCAGCGCCGGCCTGCGTCCGCGCAGGCGCTCCACGAGCAGCGCGTAGAAGCGCATCTGGAACTCGGCCTGCTGCCCGTAGCCCGGGCGGGGCGAGGAGCCCGTCTTGTAGTCGACGATGCGGATGGCCCCGTTCGGCGCGACGTCGATGCGGTCGATCACGCCGCGCAAGAGCGGGCCGTCGTCGAGCTGCAGCTCGAGGCGCTCCTCCCTGCCGGCGGGCTCGAGACGGGTGGGGTTCTCCAGGCGGAAGTACACCGAGAGCCGCTGGGCCCCGTCGGCGAGGAACTGCTCCCGAGCCCGCTCATCGGGCAGGAGAGAGGCGAGGTCGGGCTGGGAGGCGACCATCCGCTCCCACTCGGGACGCAACGCCCCCACGGCCGCATCGAGCGTGCGCTGCGCGGCGGGCGCGTCGAACAGCCGCTCCAGCACCGCATGGACGAGCGTGCCGAGCGTGGTCGCCACGGCGGGCGGCTCCGGGACGCGGTCGATCACCCGCAGGCGGTACAGCAGGCCGCACTGCTCGAAGTCGGCGGCGCGCGAGGGCGACAGCGCGGGCGCAGGCGCGACGCGCTCCGTGGGAGCCCTCTCCGTCTGTGTCATGACAGACACGGTAGCCGTGCACCCTGACGGCCGAGGTCCAGCGGCTACCGTTGTCGCATGACCGACTCCGCGCCGCGCACCAAGGGCATCCAGCTGGGGCGCCTGCTCGGCGCGCGCGTGGTGCTGCAGCCCTCGACGCTCATCATGATCGCGCTGCTCGCATGGGTGTTCGCGTCGAGCGGCGGCTCCGTCACGAGCCGCACCTTCGCGCTCGGCGTCATCCTCGCGGTGCTGCTCTTCGCCTCGGTGTTCCTCCACGAGCTGGCGCACGCCGTCGCCGCGCGCCTGTTCCGCCGCCAGGTCAGGGAGATCGTCATCACCCTGTGGGGCGGTCACACGTCCTTCGACTCCGTGGGCATGACGCCGCTCGTCAACGGCGTGACGGCCGCTGCGGGTCCGGCGATGAACGTGGTCATCGCGCTCGCGTCCTTCGGGGTGTCGGCGAGCGGCGCCGTGAACGGGACGCCTGCGGCCGTGCTCGTGTGGCTCGGCGGCGCGAACATCTTCCTCGCGATCTTCAACTCCCTGCCTGCGATCCCCATGGACGGCGGTCGCGTGCTCGAGTCGATCGTGTGGCGGCTGTCCGGCAACCGTCACCGCGGCACCATCGTGGCCGCGTGGGGCGGCCGCATCGTCGCCGTCCTCGTCATCGTCTACGCCGTGGCGAGCCCGCTCCTGGCCGGACGAGAGGTCGACATCTTCAACCTGATGCTCGCCTTCCTCATCGCCTCCGTGCTGTGGCCGGCGGCGTCGGCGGCGCTCAAGTACAGCCAGATCATGGGGCGTCGCGAGGGCCTGACCGTCGCCAAGCTGCTCGTGCCGGCCGTCGCGGTGCCCTACGACGTGTCCGTCGCCCAGGCGCGAGACGCCGCGAACTCCGCCGGGGCCAGGGAGGTCGTCATCCTCGCCGCCGACGGGGCCGCCGCCGGGCACTTCCCCGTCGCGATCACGGACGAGGTGCCGGTCGACGCCCGCGCCGCGACGAGCCTGCAGGCGGTGACGATGCCGCTGCCGCGCGGGGCGGAGGTGCCTCACACGCTCGGGGGAGAAGAGCTTGTGCGGGCGCTGCGCGAGTGGTGGGGGCGCACCGAGGTGTGGGCCGTGCGCGCCCATGGCGACGTCACCGGCGTGGTGCGTCTCCAGGACGTCCTCGACGCCCTCACGTAGCGGACCGCCTGGACAGGGAGGCTTCGAGGCGGGACGCCGCGCGCGCCTAGACTGGTCGCCATGAACGAGGCGCCCACCGGGGCAGCGGCGAGGCGTGGACCGCTCAGGCCGGGAGACCGTGTCCAGCTGACGGACGCGAAGGGCCGTCACCACACGATCGTCCTGGAGCCGGGCAAGACCTTCCACACCCATCGCGGCCAGTTCTCGCACGACGACGTCATCGGCAGGCCCGAGGGCACGGTGGTGCGCAACACCGCCGGCTACGAGTACCTCGTGCTGCGCCCGCTCCTGACGGACTTCGTGCTGTCCATGCCGCGCGGCGCCGCCGTCGTCTACCCCAAGGACGCCGGGCAGATCGTGCAGTTCGGCGACATCTACCCGGGCGCGCGCGTGCTCGAGGCCGGAGTGGGCTCGGGCGCGCTGACGATGTCGCTGCTGCGGGCCGTGGGCGACCAGGGCACGCTCATCTCCGTGGAGCGCCGCGAGGACTTCGCCGAGATCGCCCGCGCCAACGTGGAGTCGCACTTCGGGGAAGCGCACCCCGCGTGGGACCTGCGCATCGGCGACGCCGCAGACGTCCTGCTCGCCGAGCCCGAGGGCAGCATCGACCGCGTCGTGCTCGACATGCTCGCGCCGTGGGAGAACATCGACGCGGCCGCACACGCGCTCGTTCCCGGCGGCGTGTTCCTCGCCTACGTGGCGACCACGACGCAGCTGTCCCGCCTCGCTGAGGACCTGCGCTCGCACGGCGGCTTCACCGAGCCGCACGCATGGGAGACCATGCTGCGCACGTGGCACCTCGAGGGCCTCGCCGTGCGCCCAGACCACCGCATGGTGGGGCACACCGGCTTCCTCCTCACCTCGCGCCGCATGGCCCCTGGTGTCGACGCCCCGCTGCGTCACAGGAGGCCCGCGAAAGGTGCGTACCCTGTAGACGAGGAGTGGAGTCCGGAGGACCTGGGCGAGAGGCCGGTCTCGGACAAGAAGATTCGCAAGGTCTCCCGTGAGGCGCGTCGCGCGGCGCCCGCTGCGGGTGAGGCCACGGACAACAGGAGCGACAGCTGATGGTGGTCGAAGCGCAGGACAGGCTCGCGGCTCTGGAGCGGCGCAACGCCGAGCTCCAGCGCCTGCTCGAGGCGGCGCGCGACCAGCTCGGCGAGATGCGCGTCAAGCTCGCCGAGGCCTCGCAGCCGCCGCAGACCTTCGCCACGTTCGTCCAGTGGGCGGGGGAGCACGCCGACGTCGTCTCCAACGGCCGCCGCATGCGCGTTGCCGTGCTGCCGTCGGTGGAGCGCAACCTCGTGCCCGGCGACGAGGTGCTGCTCAACGCCATGAGCGTCGTGGTCGGCGTCGCCGAACCCGACCGCTCCGGCCAGGCCGCCATCGTGCGCGAGGTCATCGACGACGAGCGCGTGCTCGTGGTCGCGCGCGGCGAGGACGAGCGCGTCGTGTCCCTCATCGGCGGCAGCGCGCGCGCCCGTCTGCACGAGGGCGACACCGTCATCATCGACCCGCGCACCGGCTTCGCCTCGGAGAAGGTGGAGCGCTCCGGTGTCGAGGCGCTCCTGCTTGAGGAGGTGCCGGACGTGGACTTCTCCGCGATCGGCGGCCTCGCCGTGCAGATCGAGCGCATCCGCGACGCCATCGAGCTGCCGCTGACGCATCCCGAGCTGTACAAGGAGCACGCGCTGCAGCCGCCGCGCGGCCTGCTCCTGTATGGCCCGCCCGGATGCGGCAAGACGCTCATCGCCAAGGCGGTGGCCCACTCGCTCGGCGAGGTCACGGGCTCCGACCGCAGCTACTTCCTGTCCGTCAAGGGCCCCGAGCTGCTCAACAAGTACGTGGGCGAGACGGAGCGCTACATCCGCACGATCTTCGAGCGCGCCCGCGCCAAGGCCCACACCGGCGCGCCGGTCGTGGTCTTCTTCGACGAGATGGACGCCCTGTTCCGCGCCCGCGGCTCCGGCGTGAGCTCCGACATGGAGACCACGATCGTCCCGCAGCTGCTCACCGAGCTCGACGGCGTGGAGTCGCTGTCCAACGTCATCGTCATCGGCGCCTCCAACCGCGAGGACATGATCGACCCCGCGATCCTGCGCCCGGGCCGCCTGGACGTGAAGATCGAGATCCAGCGCCCCGATGCCGCCGCCTCGCGCGACATCCTCGCCAAGTACCTCACGCCGCAGCTGCCGCTCGCACCCGACGAGCTCGCGGCCCACGGCGGCGACCCCGTCGCCACGGCGGCCGCGATGACCGACGCCGCGGTCGAGAGCATCTTCTCCCACGCGGACGCGCCGCAGCACATCTCCGGCGCGCTGCTGCGCAACGTGGTGGACCGCGCCAAGACGCTCGCCATCAAACACGTCATCTCCGGCGGCAGCAAGGGCATCTCCACGGCCCACCTGCTCGCCTCGTGCGAGCAGGAGCTGCAGGAGGCGCGCGCCGTGGCCGCGGGCAGCCTGGGCGAGAGCTGACCGGCCGGACGAGGCGGTCATGCGCATCTGCGGCATCGAGACGGAGTACGGGATCACCGATCCCGCCGACCCTCGCGCGAACCCCATCCTGCTGTCGTCGCGCCTGGTGGAGGCATGCCGCCGCTGGCAGGGAGACGCCCACGCGCGGTGGGACTACGGGGGCGAGGACCCGCTCATGGACCTGCGCGGCGTGCGCCGCGCCCGCATGCACGCCACGCCGGACATGCTCACCGAGGACCACGAGTACGACGAGCGCACCGGGCAGGTGACCCTGCGACGTCGGCGCGGCTCGTGGGAGGACCCGGCGCACCTCAACACGGTCCTCGCCAACGGGGCGCGCTTCTACGTCGACCACGCCCACCCCGAGCACTCGGGTCCCGAGGTGACGACGGCGCACGACGCAGTCGTGTGGGACACGGCCGGCGACCGGATCGCCCACGCCGCCGCGCAGGAGTACGAGCGCGCGGAGGGCCGCCGCATCGCGCTGTACAAGAACAACGTCGACGGGAAAGGCGCGAGCTACGGCACTCACGAGAACTACCTCGTGGACCGCGCCGTCCCCTTCGAGGACCTTGCTCGTCGCATCACGCCGCACCTCGTCACGCGCGCGATCGTCGTGGGCGCCGGCCGCGTGGGCCTGGGCGCCTTCGGCGAGCGGCCGGGCTTCCAGATCTCGCAGCGGGCCGACTACATGGAGGCGGAGGTGGGCCTTGAGACCACGCTGCGCCGGCCCATCGTCAACACGCGCGACGAGCCGCACGCCGACCGCGCGCGCTGGCGTCGCCTGCACGTCATCATCGGCGACGCCAACTGCGCCGAGGTGTCCACGTACCTCAAGGTGGGCACCACGGCGCTCGTGCTGTCCGCGATCGAGGCAGGGGATCCGCGCCTGGACGCGCTCGCCTTGGCCGACCCGGTCGCCGCGGTGCGCACGGTGTCCTACGACCTGAGCCTGCGTCAGGCCGTCCCGCTCGCCTCCGGCGAGTCCGCGACGGCGCTCGACATCCAGCGCGCGCTGCTCGAGATCAGCCGCGACTACATGGCCGATGCCGGCGACGCGGCGGTCATCGCGCGCTGGGAGTCCGTGCTCGACAAGCTGGGCAGGGACGTCTTCGAGGCGGCGCGCGAGGTCGAGTGGGTCGCCAAGCTCCAGCTCCTGGGCCGCATGCGTGAGCGCTACGCCGCCCCTGACGAGCAGGGAGCCGTCCAGCTCGCGGCCTGGGACGATGCGCGCATCGTCGCCGCGGACCTGCAGTGGAGCGAACTCGGCACCGGCCTCGCCGCGAAGCTCACGGCCGCCGGCGCGCTCGAGCGCATCTCGACCGAGGCGGAGGTCGAGCACGCGATCGCGAACCCGCCCGCAGACACTCGCGCCTGGCTGCGCGGCCGGATGGTCGCGATGCGCCCGGAGATCGTCGACGCGGCCGGCTGGTCCACGGTCGTCCTCGACCGCGAGACCGACCACGGCCACCTCGAGGTGGTCGAGCTGCTCGACCCCGCCGGCACGAGCCACCCGCTCCTGGACGCGCTCCTCGCCGAGCACGGCTGACGTCCTGCGCGGCGTCGGTGCAGCGGCGGCTCCCGTCATGCCATCCGCATCGGGCAGGGACCGACGCCCGGGCGAGGCTCGGGCACAGCCTGACCCCGGGCATAGACTGGCCCCATGCCTCAGACCTTCTCCTCCGCAGGCGAGTTCGAGGACGACGTCCCGCCGCCCGAGACCCCGCCGCCCGGCGCCGCTCAGGCCAGCACCGACGCCCTCGACGCCCTGCTGGACGAGATCGACGACTCGATCCAGGTGAACGCGGCGCAGTTCGTGCGCTCGTTCGTGCAAAAGGGCGGCGAGTGACCCGCGGATGATCTCCGCAGAGGTCCCGCCGCCGCTCGAGGTCGACCCCGCGCGCCGCATCTTCGGGCTGGAGACCGAGTTCGGCCTGCACTTCACGCCCGAGGGCACCAAGCCCATCACGCCGGAGGAGGTCGCCGGCCATCTGTTCCACTCCGTGGTGCAGTGGGGCCGCTCGTCGAACGTCTTCCTGCCCAACGCCTCGCGCCTGTACATCGACGTGGGCGCGCACCCCGAGTACGCGACGGCCGAGGCGGACACGCTCACGGACCTCATCGCGCTCGACAAGGCGGGGGAGAGGATCGTCCACGGGCTCGTCGCCCAGGGCGAGGAGCGCCTGCGCAACGTGGGCCACCCGGGCACGGTGTACCTGTACAAGAACAACACCGACTCGTCCGGCAACTCGTACGGCTGCCACGAGAACTATCTGGTGCGACGCCGGGCGGACTTCGCCGCCTTCGGCACCGCGCTGCTGCCGTTCCTCGTGAGCCGCCAGATCGTCTCCGGCGCCGGCACCATCACCCGCACCCCTACGGGCGCGCACTACTCGTTCTCGCCGCGCGCGGACCACATGTGGGAGGGCATGAGCTCGGCCACGACGCGCTCGCGGCCCATGATCAACACGCGCGACGAGCCCCACGCCAACGCCGAGCTGTACCGTCGCATGCACGTCATCGTCGGAGACTCGACGATGGCCGAGCCGACGGCGCTGTTCAAGGTGGGCTCGACCGACCTCATCCTGCGCCTCATGGAGGCGCGCATCCCGCTGCCCGACCTCACGCTCGCGCGGGAGATGCAGGCGATCCGCGACATCGCGCACGACGTTGACGGCAAGGCCACCGTCGAGCTCGCCGACGGGCGCCGTCTCACGGGCGCCGAGATCCAGCAGACGTACCTCGACGCCGTGCGCGCGCACCTGGACACGGCCATCGAGGCCACTGCCGAGGTGGAGACGATCCTCGACCTGTGGCAGCGCGGCATCGACGCGGTGCGCACAGGCGACCACAGCCTCGTGGAGACCGAGCTCGACTGGGCCATCAAGGAGCGCGTGCTCCTGCGCTACAAGGAGCGCCTGGGCTGCTCGCTTGACGACCCGCGCCTGGCCCGGCTCGAGCTCGCCTTCCACGACATCTCTCCCGAGCGAGGCCTGTTCAACCGCCTCCAGGCGGACGGCCAGGTGCGCCGCATCATCACCGACGCGGACATCGAGCGCGCGGTCACCACGCCGCCGCAGACCACGCGCGCCGCGCTGCGCGGACGCTTCGTCCAGGCCGCCCTAGCCGCGGGCCAGGACTACACGGTGGACTGGGTCCACCTGAAGATCTCGGGCTCCGCGAGCCGCACGGTCCTGCTCAAGGATCCGTTCCGGAACGTCGACGAGCGCGTGGACGTTCTGCTGGAGGCGCTGGGCGGGTGAGATTCCGGGCCTCGTCGCAGCGCCCCTAGACTGGCTTCCGCCCGCCGTCACACGCTGAAGGGAATCTCGCATGCGCCGCCTCGCCGCACTCGTGCTCGCCGCGGCCCTCGCGCTTGCCGGATGCTCCTCGGCGGACCCCGAGGTGGAGGTCTCCGGAGCGGTCGGCCGCATCGACGACATCGAGGTGAGCGTGGGCGACACCCGCGCGCCCGTCCTCATGTGGCCGCGCGAGAAGGAGTTCACCCGCGCGGAGACCGCTGTGCTGTGGAACGGCGACGGCGACCAGCTGCGGGACGGCCAGCCGCTCCTGCTGGACATGTTCATCCAGGACCTCGTGACGGGGGAGGTGTTGCAGAACACCTTCGACGGCCTGCCGCGCCCCACGCTGCTCGCTCCCGAGATGCTCGGCGACGACCTCTACCAGGTGCTGCGCACGCTGCGCGTGGGCGCGCGCGTCCTGGCCGTGGTGCCCAGCGCCGGCGAGTTCGAGGAGGAGCCCACGTTCGCGGTCGTCATCGACGTGCTGTCGCACCGCGCCGAGGGCGCCACGGTCAACCCTCGCAACGACATCCCCATCGTCATCAACGGCGGGACCGGCGAGCCGGACATCATCCTGCGTGAAGGCAAGGACCTGCCGCCCGACCTCGTCGTCGCGACGCTCATCCGCGGCGAGGGGGAGCAGGTCCAGCCCGGGTCGTACATCATCGCCCAGTACAAGGCGATCTTCACCGCGGACGGCTCCGATGCGGAGGGCGCCTGGATCAAGGGAGGCGTGTTCGACTCCACGTGGGCGCCGGCGCGTGCGCCGTGGGAGGTGCAGATCGGCGTCGGGGACACGATCCGTGCGCTCGACGAGGGCCTCATCGACCAGACCGCGGGCTCGCAGGTGATGATCATCGCGCCCGAGTCCTTCGGCTACCCGGGCAAGGGCACGCTCGTGTTCGTCGTCGACATCCTCGACGTGTGGACGCCGGAGGAGTGATGGGCGTCGCCGTTCGAGTCATCCCGTGCCTCGACGTCGACGCCGGCCGCGTCGTCAAGGGCGTGAACTTCGAGAACCTGCGCGACGCCGGGGATCCCGTCGAGCTCGCCGCGCGCTACGGCCTCGAGGGAGCCGACGAGGTCACCTTCCTGGACGTCACCGCATCGTCCGGGGAGCGGGAGACCATGTACGACGTCGTGCGTCGCACGGCCGAGCAGGTGTTCGTCCCCCTCACCGTGGGAGGAGGCGTCCGCAGCGTCGAGGACGTTGATAGACTGCTGCGCGCGGGCGCGGACAAAGTAGGCGTCAACACGGCTGCGATCGCGCGACCGGAGCTCATCTCCGAGATCGCGCGCACGTTTGGCAACCAGGTTCTGGTTCTCTCCGTTGATGCACGGCGCTGCCAGGGCGACACGGTCACCCCTTCGGGATACGAGGTGACGACGCATGGCGGGCGTCGGGGGACGGGCATCGACGCAATCGAGTGGGCTCGGCGAGGGGCCGAGTTGGGCGCGGGCGAGATCCTGCTCAACTCGATGGACGCCGACGGCACCACCAGTGGTTTCGACATTGCGATGATCAAGGAAGTTCGCGACGTGGTCTCAGTACCGTTGATCGCCTCCGGAGGCGCCGGGCGCCCGGAGGACTTTGTGGCAGCCGCTCACGCCGGCGCCGACGCCGTCCTCGCGGCAAGCGTGTTCCACTTCGGCACGCTCACCATCCCCCAGGTGAAGGAAGCGATGCGGTCCGCCGGCATCGCGGTGCGGTGACCGGGCGGCGGGCCGCCGAGTATCAGCTCCAGGGAAGCTACACCCGCAAGACCCTGCATCTGATCTGGCACGCCCTGCGCACGCAGCCGAAACGTTTCGGCCTCGCCATCGCCTTCGCGGGCGTCTTCGGCGTCCTCACCGTCGTGTTCGGCTCGATGCTCGGCATCATCGTCGACGAGGTGGTCATCCCCTCGATCAGCCGCACCCCGATCGAAGGCTGGTGGGGAGAGCAGACCCAGGACCCCAAGGCGGCCATCCTGCTGTCGGGAGCCGTCTTCCTGGGCATCGGCGTCGTCAACGCGATCCTCGTGGGCCTGCGCCGCGCCACCCAGGGCGGGGCGGTCGCCGGCGTCGGGGCACGTCACCGCACCGTGGTGGCCGATGCCGTGGCGTCGCTGCCGCTCGGCTGGCACCGGGCCAATCCTGCCGGACGCATGCTGTCCGCGATGTCCTCGGACTCGGAGACGGCGACCAACCCGCTGCACCCGCTCGCGTTCACGATCGGCTCGTTCACGATGATGATCGCCGCGGGCTGGGCGCTGTTCGGCATCGACCCGTACCTGGCGCTCACGGCCCTCGCGGTGATCCCGCTCATCATGGCGATCAACTACGTCTACGAGAAGGTCATCAGCCCACGCTGGAACCTGGGCCAGACGCTGCGCGCCGAGGTGTCCACGATCGCCCACGAGTCCTTCGAGGGCGGCACCGTGGTCAAGGCGCTCGGCGCGGAGAAGCGCGAGGCCAAGCGCTTCGCCGTGAAGGTGGACGCCTTGCGCGACGCCGATACGAGCGTGGGCGCGGTCTCGAGCTGGTTCGAGCCGCTCATGGACGTCATGGTGCCCGTGAGCTCGCTCGCGGTCATGCTCGTGGGCGCGATCCGCGCGGACGGCGGCCACGTGAGCGTGGGCGACGTGGTCTCGGCCGTGTACCTGCTGTCGCTCCTGGCCGTGCCGATCCGCGGCATCGGCTGGGTGCTCGGCGGCATGCCGTCGGCGCTCGTGTCCTTCGAGCGCATCGGGCAGATCGCCGCGGCCGCGACCGAGGTGGACGAGCCGGGCCATGTGGACATCCCGCGTGAGGGCGCAGGACGCCTGACGTTCGACAACGCCCACGTGGGCGCCGACGACGGCGACGGCAACCTCGTCGTGCTCGTCGAGGGCGTCTCGCTCGAGCTCGAGCCGGGCACGGTGACCGCGCTCGTGGGCGCCACCGGCGCGGGCAAGTCGACGGTGGCGCTCGCCGCCGCACGGCTGTCGCGTGCCGTGACCGGCGAGATCCGGCTCGACGACACGGACATCGCGACGGTCGAGGCGCTCGGCCAGCACGTGGCCCTGGTGCCGCAGCAGTCGTTCGTGTTCGCGGGCACGGTGCGCGAGAACGTCACGCTCGGCGACGACTACTCCGACGAGCAGGTGTGGACCGCCCTGCGCCGCGCGGCCGTGGACCACGTCGTCGAGGGACTCCACAAGGGCGGCACGGGCCTGGACGCGCTGCTCGACGAGCGCGGCATGAACCTCTCGGGAGGCCAGCGCCAGCGCGTCGCGATCGCCCGCGCCCTGGTGCGCGAGCCGCGCGTGCTCGTCCTCGACGACGCGACCTCAGCGGTGGACCCCGCGGTGGAGCAGGAGATCCTCGCTTCGCTGCGCGCCGACGGGGACGGGCCCACGGTGCTGCTCATCGCGTATCGCCTCGCCTCGATCCTGCTCGCCGACCGCGTCGTGCACGTGGACGGCGGGCGCGTGGTCGACGCGGGAACGCACGAGGAGCTCATGGCCCGCGATGCGGGCTACCGCGAGCTCGTCACGGCGTACGAGGCCGATTCGAGGCGACGCGAGGCGGAAGGAGGGATGCCGTGAGCAGGGTGCACGACGCGTCGGCGCCGCGGATGACGGTGCGCGAGACGTTCCGTCGCGGCTTCGTCATCTCTCCCGAGCTGCGCAAGGGCCTGGGCGTCACGCTCGGCCTTGCCGCCGTCGCCGCATCGGCGCGCGCGACCATTCCCATCGTCACGCAGAAGGTGACCGACGACGGGCTGCTCGCGCCGGGCGGGGTGGACCTGGACCTCGTGGTCGCTCTCGTGAGCCTGGGCGCCGCGTTCGTCATCGGCGCGATGCTCATCGAGTGGCGCGTGCGCCGTCGCATGGTCATCGCGGCCGAGGCGGGACTGGGCACGTTGCGCAAGCGCGCGTTCGAGAACGTCCATCGCCTGTCGGTGCTCACCCAGAACTCCGAGCAGCGCGGACGCTACGTCTCCCGCGTCACGGGCGACGTGGACACGATGCGCGACCTCATGCAGTGGACGGGCGCGGGCATGATCGTCGCCGCGTTCGAGTCCTCTGTCGTATTCGCGGTCATGTGCGTGTACTCGTGGAAGCTCGTGCTCGTGGTGCTCGCGTGCTTCATCCCGCTGGCGATCGTCACGGCGAGGCTGCAGCCGATGATCCGCCGCGCCCACGACCGCATCCGCTCTCAGATGGCCGACCTCCTCGGGCGCACGTCGGAGCAGCTCGTGGGCGTCGCGACCATCCGCGGCTACGGCGTGCAGGAGCGCATGCGCCAGCAGCTGCGCGACGAGATCGAGTCGATCTTCGCGGGCGAGCGCCGAGCCTCGTGGCTCACGTCCACGACGTTCTCGGCCACCGTGCTGGGCCAGTCGCTCGCGACCGGCGCCGCCCTCGTGGCGGGCACCGCGCTCGGCGTGCGCGGGGAGCTCACGGTGGGCACGGTCGCGGCGTTCTCGCTGCTCGTGTACATGTTCTCGGGTCCGCTCATGTGGATCATCGAGATGCTCGCGGAGATGCAGCGCGCGCTCGTGGGGTGGCGTCGCGTGATCGAGCTCGTCGACGCGCCCGTGGACGTCGCGGAGCCGGCCGAGCCCACGCCGCTGCCCGAGGGCGACATGGGGCTCAGCGTCGAGGACGTGCGGCTGAGCTACGACGGCGAGAAGGAGGTGCTCAAGGGCATCTCCTTCGAGCTGCCCGCAGGCAAGCGTCTGGCCGTCGTAGGCCAGACCGGCTCGGGCAAGACCTCTCTCGCCCGCCTGCTGTCGCGCTTCTTCGACCCGACGGCCGGCCGCATCGTCATGGGCGGCGTGGACATCCGCGAGGTGTCGTTCCGCCAGCTGCGCCGCCGGCTCGCCGTGGTGCCGCAGGAGGGCTTCCTCTTCGACGGCACGATCGCGGACAACCTGCGCTACGCCCTGCCCGACGCCTCGGACGAGGAGCTGCGCGAGCGCGCGCAGCGGGCCTTCGAGACGCTCGGCCTCGGCTCGTGGCTGTCCGCGACGTCGCGCGGGCTCGACACGCCCGTCGGCACGCGCGGCGAGCTGCTCAGCGCGGGGGAGAGGCAGCTCGTCTCCATCGCGCGCGCCTATCTGCGCGACCCGGACGTGCTCATCCTCGACGAGGCGACGTCCGCGGTCGACCCTGCGACGGAGGTGCGCATCTCGCGCGCCCTCGAGGAGCTCATGAAGGGCCGCACGTCGGTCGTCATCGCCCACCGCCTGTCCACGGCGGAGCGCGCCGACCTGGTCGCGGTGATGGAGCACGGCGAGCTCGTGGAGTTCGGCTCGCACGCCGACCTCGTGGCCGCCGACGGCGAGTACGCCCGTCTGCACCGCGCCTGGATGTCGCAGACGCGCTCCTGAGCCCGCGCACAGCGGGCGTCGTGCGCGTGGAAAGATGGGCGCATGCCTTTGCCCGCCGACATCGCCGCGCGCCTCAAGCGCTCGCCCGACGGACTCATCTGCGCCGTGGCGCAGGAGGCCGGCACGGGTCGCGTGCTCATGGTCGCGTGGATGAACGACGACGCCCTGGAGGAGACCCTGACCACCGGCCGCGGCGTGTACTGGTCGCGCAGCCGGGGAGAGCTGTGGCGCAAGGGCGACACCTCGGGCCATGTGCAGCGGGTCCTGTCCGTCGAGCTCGACTGCGACGGCGACGCCGTGCTGCTCCAGGTGGAGCAGGAGGGCGCCGCATGCCACACCGGCGAGCATTCGTGCTTCGACACGGGCGGCACGCTTCGCATGGGCGCGTCCGATGCGGGGGAGCGGCCATGACGGGTCCGGTCGCGGTCGGCCTGGGCGAGACCTGGCCCCGGCTCGACGAGTTCGTCGCGCTCGGCGTGACCCACCGCATCGTGCCGGTGGTGCGCCGCGTCCTCGCGGACACGGTGACGCCCGTGGGCGTGTACCGCACGCTCGCGGCCGGTCGCCCCGGCACGTTCATCCTCGAGTCAGCGCAGCCCGACGGCACGCGCTCGCGCTTCTCGTTCGTGGGCGTGCGCTCGCGCGCCACGCTGACGATCGACGGCGACGGCGCCGCCTGGCACGGCGACGTCCCCGTGGGACTCGAGTCCGGCAGGCCGCTCGAGACCATCCGCGCGGCCCTCGCCGAGCTGGCCTCCGAGGCGATCGAGGGCCTGCCCCCGCTCACCGGCGGCCTCGTGGGCGCGCTGGGCTGGGACATCATCCGCCAGTGGGAGCGCACGCTTCCCGCGAACGCGCCGCGCGAGCTCGACGTGCCCGACGGCGTGCTCCTGCTCGCGACGGACATCGCGGCGATCGACCACGTCGACGGCTCGGTGTGGCTCATCGCCAACGCCGTCAACGCGGATGCGAAGGCCACGGGCATCGAGAACGCGTACGCCGACGCCGTGGCCCGCATCGACGCGATGCAGGCCGCCCTCCAGGCCCCGCAGGCGGCGGCGATCCTCGTGGAGGACGTCGATGCCCCCGAGCCGGCTGTGCGCCAGCGCACCGAGGTCGGCGGCTACGAGAAGGCCGTCAAGTACGCCAAGGAGGCCATTCGCGACGGCGAGGTGTTCCAGGTGGTTCCGTCGCAGCGCTTCGACGTCGACTGCCCGGCGGACCCCTTCGACGTCTACCGCGTCCTGCGCACGCTCAACCCGAGCCCGTACATGTACTGCCTGTCGCTGGCCGATGCCCAGGGCCGGGAGTTCGCGATCGTGGGCGCGAGCCCGGAGTCGCTCGTCACGGTGAAGTCCGGCGGAGTGCTGACGTTCCCCATCGCGGGGTCGCGACCGCGCGGGAAGACGCCGGAGCACGACAAGGCGCTCGAGGAGGAGCTGCTCGCGGATCCCAAGGAGCGCGCCGAGCACGTCATGCTCGTGGACCTCGCGCGCAACGACCTCGTGAAGGTGTGCGAGCCCACGAGCGTCGAGGTCGTCGAGTTCATGCAGGTGCACCGCTACAGCCACATCATGCACATCTGCTCCACGGTCGTGGGCCGGCTGGAGGAGGGGCGCACGGCGCTCGACGCCTTCGTCGCGACCTTCCCGGCGGGAACGCTCTCGGGTGCTCCCAAGCCGCGTGCGATCGCCCTCATCGACGAGCTGGAGCCCACGCGGCGCGGCTTCTACGGCGGAGCGGTCGGCTACCTGGACTTCGCGGGCAACATGGACTTCGCGATCGCGATCCGCACGGCCCTCATCCAGGACGGCACCGCGCACGTCCAGGCCGGGGCGGGCATCGTCGCCGACTCGGTGCCCGCGACCGAGGCCCAGGAGACGCGCGACAAGGCGGCCGCGATGCTTCGCGCGGTCAGCCGCGCGTCAGCACTGAGGACCGCCGACGCTGACTAGACTGACGCCAGACACGTCACAAGGAGAGTCCATGTCGTCTATTCACCTCGAGCCCGACCAGCTGCCCGACCCCGCCAACCACAACGAGGGCAAGACCCCGGCGGCCTGGGCGACCAACAGCGGCATCGTGGTCGGCGCCATCGTCGGCGGCGTGGGCTTCATGATCCCCAACTTCGCCGTCGTGTGGGCCGGCGCCGCCCTCATCGTCGCCGCCCTCATCGGCGGCGCGGTGCTGCGCGGACTCGGGTACGGCCAGCCCATCAAGAAGTAGCTCGGCTCTGCGGGCGCGGGGCCTTCCCGGACAGGCGACCCGGGCGACGTGGCCCGCAGCCTGGGGTGTTGCGCTAGTGGAGAGTGACCTCCGTCGGTACTGTGGTGCCGATCGCGCAGGTGCGATCCCTTCAGAGGAGTGAACAATGACTGAAATCCCGCCCCCTCCGCCGCCTGTCGTCCCGGGCGCCGCTCCGGCTCCGTCCGGTGGAAGCGGCAAGGGCCTGGCCATCACGTCGCTGGTGCTCGGCATCCTGTCCATCGTCCTGTGCTGCTACTGGTTCATCGGCGGTCCCGCCGGCATCGCGGCGCTCATCACGGGTCTTCAGGCCCGCAAGCGCGGCGTGGCCAACGGCATGGCCCTGACCGGCATCATCACCGGTGTGATCGGCATCGTGCTCGCGATCATCGCCGTCATCCTCACGCTGACCGGCAACGGTCTCGCTGAGTACTGCCTGGACAACCCGGACAACCCGATCTGCCAGGCTCAGTAACACCATGAGCGACGCCGCGCCGTCACCCCAGCCCCAGGCCGGGGTGACGGCGCGTGCGCGTCTGCTGAACCTCGCGGGCCCGCTCGCGACCGCGGCCGTCGCCGCGGCGGGCACCGCGTACATCGTCGCCAAGAACCCGCACATCCCCGGGGCCACGTACGTGTGCCCCTTCTACGCGCTGACGGGCATGTACTGCCCCGGCTGCGGCGGCACGCGCGCCGTCTACGACCTTGCCCACGGCGACGTCCTGGGCGCGCTGTCGATGAACCCGCTCTTCACCCTCTCGGTGCCGCTCATCGCGGTGCTGTGGGTGCGGTGGCTGCTGCGCGGCCAAGGCGTCCAGCTGAGGGAATGGCCGTTCCCCACCTGGCTCGCCTTCGTCATCCCCACCGTGATCGTGGGCTTCGCGGTGTTGCGCAACATCCCGATGTTCGCCCCCTACCTGGCCCCGTAGACTCCTCCTTGCCGACAATTGTCGGCAAGCCGCTCGGAGCCCGGGCGGTACCATTGCCGCAGGGAGGGTCGCCTGGCATGAGCGTTCTGGACGGCATCGTCGCCGGAGTGCGAGAGGATCTCGCACTCCGTGAGCAGGCTGTGCCCATGGATGTGCTCAAGGAGCGCGCGAACCGTCAGACCTCGGCCCTCAACGCTCTGCAGGTCCTCAGCCGCGGCGAGGTCGCCGTCATCGCCGAGGTGAAGCGCTCCAGCCCGTCCAAGGGCGCGCTCGCCGAGATCTCCGACCCCGCGGCCCTGGCCACCGAGTACGAGGCCGGCGGCGCCGCCGTCATCTCCGTCCTCACCGAGGAGCGTCGCTTCGGCGGCTCTCTCGCGGACCTCGACGCCGTGCGCGCCAAGGTGGACATCCCCATCCTGCGCAAGGACTTCATCGTCACGCCGTATCAGGTGTGGGAGGCCCGCGCCCACGGCGCGGATCTCGTGCTCCTCATCGTCGCCGCGCTCGAGCAGATGGCGCTCGAGAGCCTCGTCGAGCGTGTGCACTCGCTGGGCATGTGCGCCCTGGTGGAGGTCCACGACGTCGAGGAGGTCAAGCGCGCCGTCGACGCCGGGGCCAAGGTCATCGGCGTCAACGCCCGCAACCTCAAGACGCTCGAGGTGGACCGCAACACCTTCGCCCGCGTGGCCCCGCACATCCCCGACGGCATCGTCCGCGTGGCGGAGTCGGGCATCCGCGACAGCCACGACGTCGTCGAGTACGCCCGCCTGGGCGCCGACGCCGTGCTCGTCGGCGAGGCGCTTGTGCGCGATCGTGACCCCCGCACGGCCGTCGCCGAGATGGTCGCCGCCGGTGCCCACCCGGCGCTGCGAGCGGTGCGTCCGTGAGCTCCTCGCTTCAGGCGGCCCCCGGGCCGTACTTCGGTGAGTTCGGCGGCCGCTTCGTTCCAGAGGCGCTCATCGCGGCCCTCGACGAGCTGACCGACGCCTATGACAAGGCCCGGCTCGACCCCGCGTTCGCCGCGGAGCTCGAGCGGCTCGCCCGCGAGTACACGGGCCGCCCGTCGATCGTCACGGAGGTCCCTCGCTTCGCGCGTCACGCGGGGGGAGCGCGCATCATCCTCAAGCGCGAGGACCTCAACCACACCGGCTCGCACAAGATCAACAACGTGCTGGGGCAGGCGCTCCTGACCAAGCGCATCGGCAAGACGCGCGTCATCGCGGAGACCGGCGCGGGCCAGCACGGCGTGGCCACGGCCACCGCAGCGGCGCTCATGGACCTCGAATGCGTCATCTACATGGGCGAGGAGGACACCCGGCGCCAGGCGCTCAACGTGGCCCGCATGCGCCTTCTGGGCGCCACGGTGGTTCCCGTGACGACCGGGTCCCGCACGCTCAAGGACGCGATCAACGAGGCGTACCGCGACTGGGTCGCCAACGTCGAGACCACCAACTACGTCTTCGGCACCGCCGCCGGCCCGCACCCGTTCCCGGCCATGGTGCGCGACTTCCAGCGCGTCATCGGCCTCGAGGCCCGCGAGCAGATTCTCGGCATGGGCGGCCTGCCCGATGCCGTGGTCGCCTGCGTGGGCGGCGGCTCCAACGCGATCGGCATCTTCGACGCGTTCCTGGACGACGAGGGCGTGCGGCTCATCGGCTGCGAGGCGGCCGGCGACGGCGTCGAGACCGGACGTCACGCCGCGACCATCACCGGCGGCCGCCCTGGCGTGCTGCACGGCTCGCGCTCGTACATCCTGCAGGACGAGGACGGCCAGACCATCGAGTCGCACTCCATCTCCGCCGGCCTGGACTACCCGGGCGTGGGGCCCGAGCACGCGTGGCTCGCGAGCATCGGGCGTGCCGAGTACTGGCCGATCACGGACGCGGAGGCCATGGAGGCCTTCGGCCTGCTGAGCCGCACCGAGGGCATCCTGCCTGCCATCGAGTCGGCCCACGCGCTCGCGGGAGCCGTCAAGCTCGGCAAGGAGCTCGGGCCCGAGGCGACCATCCTCGTGAGCCTGTCCGGCCGCGGCGACAAGGACGTGGAGCAGGCGGCGCGCTGGTTCGGGCTGCTGGAGGGCGAGGCATGAGCGCCGTCCTCGACCGCATCGACGCCGCGAAGGCCGAGGGCAGGGCGGCCCTCATCGGCTACCTGCCCGTGGGCTTCCCCAGCCTCGAGGGCTCGTGCGCGGCGATCACGGCGCTCGTGGAGTCCGGCGCTGACATCGTCGAGGTGGGCCTGCCGTACTCCGACCCGGTCCTCGACGGCCCGGTCATCCAGCTCGCGGCCGAGGCCGCTCTGCGCCGTGGCACCCGCGTCGCCGACGTCTTCACCGCCGTGCGCGCGGCCGTCGCCGCGGGCGCTCCCGCGGTCGTCATGTCGTATTGGAACCCGGTCCTGCAGCACGGCCCCGAGCGCTTCGCCGAGGGCCTCGCGGAGGCGGGCGGCTCGGGCGTCATCCTCCCGGACCTCACGCCCGATGTCGCCGACGAGTGGTTCCCCGCTGCGGAGCGGTTCGGGCTCGACTCGACGTTCCTCGTGGCGCCCAGCTCCACCCAGGAGCGCATCCACCTGACTGTCGAGAAGACGACGGGCTTCGTGTATGCGGCGTCGCTCATGGGCGTCACGGGCGAGCGGGGGAGCGTGGGAGCCCAGGCAGAGCGCCTGGTCCGGGACACCCGTGCCGCCGGCGCCTCGCACGTGTGCGTCGGCCTGGGCGTGTCCACCGGCGAGCACGCGGCCGAGGTGGCGGCGTATGCTGACGGCGTCATCGTCGGATCGGCGCTCGTGCGATGTCTCGTCGAGAATGAGGGCGAGGCGGGACTCGAGGCGCTGCGCGCCAAGACCGCAGAGCTCGCCGCAGGAGTGAGGGGCAGCACGTGATCGTCGCATCCATTCCCAGCCCGCCCGTCGACTGGCAGGTTCCCATCTCGCTCGGCCCGCTGTCGGTCCACTCCTACGCGCTGTGCATCCTCGCCGGCATCTTCGTGGCCATCTGGCTCACGACCCGCCGCTGGGTCGCCCGCGGCGGCGACCGCGAGCTGGTGGGCGACCTGGCCATCTGGGCCATTCCCTTCGGCATCGTCGGCGGTCGGCTGTACCACGTGGTCACGACGCCCGGTCCGTACTTCGGCGAGAACGGCAACCCTGCGCAGGCGCTGCGCATCTGGGACGGCGGCCTGGGCATCTGGGGCGCCGTGGCGCTCGGCGCGCTCGGCGCGTACATCGGCTGCCGACGCGCGCGGGTGTCCTTCACGACCTTCCTCGACGCGGCCGCGCCCGGCGTGCTCTTCGCCCAGGCGATCGGGCGCCTCGGCAACTGGTTCAACCAGGAGCTCTTCGGCGCGCCCACGGATCTGCCCTGGGCGCTGCAGATCGACCCTCAGTACCGCCCGGCCGGCTATGCCGAGTTCGAGACCTTCCACCCCACGTTCCTGTACGAGCTCCTGTGGAACGTCGCGGGCGCGTTCGTGATCCTCTACCTCGACAAGCGCCTGCGCCTGTGGGGCGGTCGGGTGTTCTGGCTCTACGTCTTCACGTACACGCTGGGTCGCCTGTGGATCGAGAACGTCCGCATCGACGACGCCGAGATCATCCTGGGCCTGCGCCTGAACGTGTGGACGTCGATCATCGTCCTGGTGGTCTCCGGCGTCGTGTTCTGGCAGCTCGGCAGGCGCCAGCGCGCGGCCGGCGCGGCTCCCGACCTCTCGACGCTCGCGTCGTCGTCTCCCAAGCTCGAGACCGCGGCCGAGGCCGCGGTGCAGGAGTCCGCGGCCGATGCGGCGACGGAGGCTCCGGCCGCGAAGGCTTCCGCGAAGCGCGCCACGGCCACCGCCACGAAGGCTCCCGCGAAGCGCGCCACGGCCACCGCCACGGCGACGAAGGCGTCTGCGAAGGACCCCGCGATGAAGGCTCCTGCGAAGAAGGCCGCGACCGCGGCGAAGACGAGCACGTCGACGAAGGCGACCCCCTCGTCGGGTGCGAAGAAGCGGACCGCGACGAGCGCCGACAAGGCGGCCTCGTCCTCGTCGGCGGGTGCGAAGTCGACAACGACACGCGCATCGGCAGCCAAGAAGGCAGCGAAGCCCAAGACCCCTGAGGGCCAGTAGGCTATTCAGGCCTTGCGGGCTTTCGCGGTACGCTGAGAGCCCGAAACTCTGGGTCGACGTAGCCCCCAACTTCAAGACGAGGCTTTGGCGTGCGCCAGAGCGGAAAGAGGTGTGATGCCGCAGCCCGGCCCCATGCCGCCCCGCGAGGGGCTGTATGACCCCGCGTTCGAGCACGACGCGTGTGGCGTCGCGTTCGTTGCCACCATGCGGGGCAGCGCCGGTCGCGACATCATCGACCTCGCGCTGACCGCCCTCAAGAACCTCGAGCACCGCGGCGCCGTGGGCGCCGAGACCGAGACGGGCGACGGCGCCGGCATCCTCACCCAGGTTCCGCACGACTTCCTGCAGTCGGTCACCGACTTCGAGCTGCCCGAGAAGGGCTCTTATGCGGTCGGCATCGCGTTCCTCGAGCCGGGCCGCGAGGAGGAGCAGGTCTCCGTCTTCCAGGGCGCGGCGCAGGCGGAGGGCGTGCAGATCCTCGGCTGGCGAGAGGTGCCGGTGAACCCGGAGCCGCTGGGCCCTTCAGCCAGGGCCGCGATGCCGGTCTTCCGCCAGGTCTTCCTCGCGAAGGAGGGTCTCAGCGGCATTGACCTGGACCGCAAGATCTACAGGGTTCGCAAGCGTTCGGAGAACGCAGGCGGACCCTTTTTCGCTTCTCTGTCCGCGCGCACGCTCACGTACAAGGGTATGCTCACGACCTACCAGCTGGAGCAGGTCTTCCCTGACCTGCTGAACCCGCTGTTCGCGTCGGAGCTCGCGCTCGTCCACTCACGCTTCTCGACCAACACCTTCCCGTCGTGGCCCCTCGCGCAGCCGCTGCGCCTCGTGGCGCACAACGGCGAGATCAACACGGTCCGCGGCAACCGCAACTGGATGGCCGCGCGCCAGAGCACGCTCCAGTCCGACCTGCTGGGCGACATCTCCGACCTCACGCCCATCTGCTCGGAGTCGGGCTCCGACACGGCCTCGTTCGACGAGGTCCTCGAGCTGCTGCACCTGGGCGGTCGCTCGCTGCCGCACGCGGTGCTCATGATGATCCCCGAGGCGTGGGAGAAGAACGAGGAGATGGACGCCGCCCGGCGCGCGTTCTACGAGTACCACTCGACCCTCATGGAGCCGTGGGACGGCCCCGCGTCGCTCACGTTCTGCGACGGCACCGTCATCGGCTCCTTGCTGGACCGCAACGGCCTTCGCCCCGGTCGCTTCTGGGTGACCGAGGACGGGCTCGTGGTGCTCGGCTCCGAGGCCGGCGTGCTCGACATCGACCCCGCGACCGTCGTGCGCAAGGGCCGCCTCCAGCCGGGCCGCATGCTGCTCGTGGACACCGCCGCGGGCCGCATCGTCGAGGACGCGGAGATCAAGCGCCAGCTCGCCGCGGAGAAGCCGTACCAGGAGTGGATCGCGCAGAACGCGATCCGCCTCACCGAGCTTCCCGACCGTGAGCACATCGTCCACTCGACACAGTCCGTCAACCGTCGCCAGCGCACCTTCGGCTACACGGAGGAGGAGCTGCGCATCCTCCTGACTCCCATGGCCAAGACTGGGCAGGAGCCCATCGGCGCCATGGGATCCGACACGCCCGTCGCGGTCCTGTCCAACCGCTCGCGCCTGCTCTTCGACTACTTTGCCCAGATGTTCGCCCAGGTGACGAACCCTCCGCTCGACGCGATCCGCGAGGAGCTCGTCACGAGCATCGGCGGCGCGATCGGGCCGGAGCCGAACCTGCTCGAGGCGACGCCCGAGCACGCGCGCAAGCTCTTCCTCGACTTCCCGGTGATCGACAACGACGAGCTCGCCAAGATCATCCACGTCGACAAGGACCCCCACCTCAAGGGCGTGTTCTCGTCGCGCATCATCCGCGGGCTGTATCCCGTCACGGGCGGGGGAGCGGCGCTCGAGTCGCGTCTCGAGGAGATCTTCGCCGAGGTCGACAGGGCCGTCGAAGAGGGCGTCAGCTTCCTCATCCTGTCCGACCGCGACTCGGACGTCCAGCTCGCGCCGATCCCGTCGCTGCTGCTGCTCAGCTCCGTCCACCACCACCTGGTGCGCAAGCACACCCGCACCCGGGTCTCGCTGGTGGTCGAGGCCGGCGACGTGCGCGAGGTGCACCACGTCGCGCTCCTCATCGGCTACGGCGCCGCGGCGGTCAACCCGTACCTGGCGATGGAGACCGTGGAGGATCTCGCCACCCGCGGCCACCTGGGCGACATCGACCCGCACAAGGCCGTCACGAACCTCATCAAGGCGCTCGGCAAGGGCGTGCTCAAGGTCATGTCCAAGATGGGCATCTCCACCATCGCGTCGTACCGCGGTGCGCAGGTGTTCGAGGCGATCGGCCTGTCGCGCGAGCTCGTCGACCGTCACTTCACCGGCACGCCGAGCCAGATCGACGGCGTCGGCCTCGACGTCATCGCCGAGGAGGTGGCGCAGCGCCACCGCGAGGCCTACCCGGCCAGCGGCGACCCGCAGCCCCACCGTCGCCTCGGCGTGGGCGGCGAGTACCAGTGGCGTCGCGAGGGCGAGCTCCACCTGTTCAACCCGGAGACCGTCTTCAAGCTCCAGCACTCGACGCGCACGCGCCAGTACGAGATCTTCAAGGAGTACACGCAGCTGGTCGACGACCAGAGCAAGAAGCTCATGACGCTGCGCGGCCTCTTCGAGCTCAAGAGCGACCGCCCGCCGGTGCCGATCGAGGAGGTCGAGCACGTCTCGGAGATCGTCAAGCGCTTCTCCACGGGCGCGATGTCCTACGGCTCCATCTCCAAGGAGGCGCACGAGACCCTCGCGATCGCGATGAACCGCCTGGGCGGCAAGTCCAACACGGGCGAGGGCGGCGAGGCGCCGGAGCGCCTGTACGACCCCGAGCGCCGCTCCGCGATCAAGCAGGTCGCCTCCGGACGCTTCGGCGTGACGAGCGAGTACCTCGTGAACTCCGACGACATCCAGATCAAGCTCGCCCAGGGCGCCAAGCCCGGCGAGGGCGGTCAGCTGCCCGGCGGCAAGGTGTACCCGTGGGTCGCCACGACGCGCCACTCGACGCCCGGCGTAGGCCTCATCTCGCCGCCGCCGCACCACGACATCTACTCGATCGAGGATCTCAAGCAGCTGATCCACGACCTCAAGAACGCCAACCCGAGCGCGCGCATCCACACCAAGCTGGTGGCAGAGGTCGGCGTCGGCACCATCGCGGCCGGCGTCGCCAAGTGCAAGTCCGATGTGATCCTCATCTCCGGCCATGACGGCGGCACGGGCGCGTCTCCGCTCACGTCGCTCAAGCACGCCGGCGCGCCGTGGGAGATCGGCCTGGCCGACACGCAGCAGACGCTCGTGCGCAACGGCCTGCGCGACCGCGTGGTGGTCCAGGTGGACGGCCAGCTCAAGACCGGCCGCGACGTCGTCATCGCCGCCCTGCTGGGCGCCGAGGAGTTCGGCTTCGCGACGGCCCCCCTCGTCGTGTCCGGCTGCGTCATGATGCGCGTGTGCCACCTCGACACCTGTCCCGTGGGCGTCGCGACGCAGAACCCGGAGCTGCGCGAGCGCTTCAGCGGCAAGCCCGAGTTCGTCGTGACGTTCTTCGAGTTCATCGCCCAGCAGGTGCGGGAGCTCCTCGCGGAGCTGGGCTTCCGCTCGATCGAGGAGGCCGTGGGCCACGTCGAGGTCATCCAGGCCAGGGCCGCGATCGAGCACTGGAAGGCCACGGGTCTCGACCTCACGCCGATCCTCGCCCCGCCCCCTGCCGGAGCAGCGTTGCGCCATGCGACGAGCCAGGACCACGGCCTCGACGAGGCGCTGGACCTCGAGCTCATCAGGCAGGCGGAGCCGGCGCTCGAGCGCGGCACGCCTGTCACGATCGAGGCGCGCGTGCGCAACGTCAACCGCTCCGTGGGCACGATGCTGGGCTATGAGGTGACGCGCCGCTACAAGGGCGCGGGCCTGCCCGACGACACGATCGACATCACGCTCATCGGCACCGGCGGCCAGTCCTTCGGCGCGTTCGTGCCCAAGGGCATCACGCTGCGCCTGTTCGGCGACGCGAACGACTACACGGGCAAGGGCCTGTCGGGCGGTCGCATCATCATCCGTCCCGACCGCACGGCCATGCTCGACGACTCCCAGGACGTCATCGCCGGCAACGTCATCGCCTACGGCGCGACGAGCGGGGAGCTGTTCCTGCGCGGACAGGTGGGCGAGCGCTTCTGCGTGCGCAACTCCGGCGCCACCGCGGTCGTGGAGGGCGTGGGCGACCACGCGCTCGAGTACATGACGGGCGGCACCGCGCTCATCCTCGGCCGCACCGGCCGCAACCTGGGCGCAGGCATGTCGGGCGGCACCGCCTATGTGCTCGACCTGCGCGAGTCGCGCGTCAATCCCGACGCCCTCGCATCGGGCGAGCTCACGCTGAGCCCGCTCGACGCCGAGGACGAGGTCATCGTCCGCGGCCTGCTCGAGCAGCACCTCGAGCACACCGAGTCGCCGCGCGCCCGCGAGCTCCTGAGCGACTGGCCCGCCGCCGCGCAGCGCTTCACGCGAGTCCTTCCCGCCCAGTACGCGCGCGTGCGCGAGGCCCTCGCCGAGCTCGAGCTCAACGGTGGCGACCTCACCGCGCCCGGCGCGTGGGCCGAGTTCCTGGAGGTGACCGGTGGCTGACCCCCGCGGATTCCTCAAGGTCCGTCAGCGCGAGCTGCCGCCGTACCGTCCCGTTCCGGTCCGCCTCATGGACTGGAAGGAGGTCAAGGACGAGCTCGTCAAGGACCGCGCCCAGCTCAACCGTCAGGCCGCCCGCTGCATGGACTGCGGCATCCCGTTCTGCCACCAGGGCTGCCCGCTTGGGAACCTCATCCCCGAGTGGAACGACCTCACGTGGCGCGAGCACTGGGACGAGGCGATCGACCGCCTGCATGCGACGAACAACTTCCCGGAGTTCACCGGCCGCATCTGCCCGGCCCCGTGCGAGACGTCCTGCGTGCTGGGCATCAACCAGCCCGCGGTGACGATCAAGAACATCGAGGTCTCGATCATCGACGAGGCCTTCGAGCGCGGCCTGGTCAAGCCATACGTGCCGTCGCGCCACACCGGCAAGACGGTCGCCGTGGTCGGCTCCGGCCCGGCCGGGCTCGCGGCCGCCCAGCAGCTGACGCGCGCGGGTCACACCGTCGCCGTCTTCGAGCGCTCCGATGCCGTCGGCGGCCTCCTGCGCTACGGCGTGCCGTCGTTCAAGATGGAGAAGCACCACATCGACCGCCGCGTGGAGCAGATGAAGGCCGAGGGCACGGTCTTCCGCACGGGCGTGAACGTGGGCGTCGACATCACGTGGGAGGACCTGCGAGCCCGCTACGACGCGATCGTGATCGCGACCGGCGCCGGCGTTCCCCGCGACCTGCCCATCCCCGGCCGTCACCTCAGCGGCATCCACTTCGCGATGCCGTACCTCACGCAGGGCAACCTTCAGGCGGCGGGCGCGCGCGTGCCCGAGTACCTGGACGCGAAGGGCAAGCACGTCGTGATCATCGGCGGCGGCGACACCGGCTCCGACTGCGTCGGCACCGCGCTGCGCCAGGGCGCGGCGTCGGTCACGACGCTCGCCATCGGCGTCAAGCCGCCGCTCGAGCGCGATCCCAAGCTGCAGCCGTGGCCCACGCACCCCGTCCTGTTCGAGGTCTCGTCCTCGCACGAGGAGGGCGGCGAGCGGCAGTTCCTCGCCTCGACCGTCGAGTTCGTGGGCGACGAGGACCATCACGTCACGGCCCTGCGCGTGGCGACCACCGAGATCATGCCCGACGGCCGACGCGGACCCGCGCCCGGCACGGAGCGCGAGATCCCGGCTGATATGGTCCTCATCGCGATGGGATTCGTCGGCCCCGAGGCCGACACCGTGACGGAGCAGCTCGGCATCGAGCTGTCGCCCCGGCAGTCCTTCGAGCGCGACGAGCGCTTCGCGACGAGCCAGCCGGGCGTCTTCGTGGCCGGCGACGCAGGTCGCGGCCAGTCCCTTATCGTGTGGGCGATCGCGGAGGGCCGCGCCGCGGCCGCCGCAGTCGACGAGTACCTCACCGGCAGCACCGAGCTGCCGGCCCCCATCACGGCGCGCACCGTGGCGCTCCGTGCCTGACACCCAGTGAGTTGGAGACCATGCGCAACGCGAAGATCGTCTGCACCATCGGACCCGCGACGGAGTCCATCGAGCAGATGCGGAAGCTGGTGGCGGCCGGCATGGACGTCGCCCGCCTGAACCGCTCCCACGGCGACTACGCCGTCCACGAGGCCGTCTACCGCAACGTGCGGCAGGCCGCGGAGGAGGCCGGACGCAACGTCGCGGTGCTCGTGGACCTCCAGGGCCCCAAGATCCGCCTGGGTCGCTTCGCCGACGGTCCCCACGAGCTCGCCGAGGGCGACACCTTCACCATCACCACGCGTGACATCGAGGGCACCAAGGAGATCTGCTCCACGACGTTCAAGGGCCTGCCCGGCGACTGCAAGCCCGGCGACCCGCTCCTGATCGACGACGGCAAGGTCCGCCTCGAGGTCGTCTCCGTGACCGACACCGATGTGGTGACCAAGGTCGTCGTGGCCGGCCCGGTGTCGAACAACAAGGGCATCAACCTGCCCGGCGTCGCGGTGTCCGTGCCCGCGCTGAGCGACAAGGACGAGGAGGACCTGCGCTGGGCCCTCAAGCTCGGCGCCGACTTCATCGCCCTGTCCTTCGTGCGCTCGGCCAAGGACTACGAGGACTGCGCCCGCATCATGGCGGAGGAGGGGCGCGTCATCCCCGTCATCGCCAAGATCGAGAAGCCGCAGGCGGTCGAGAACCTCGAGGAGATCGTCAGCGCGTTCGACGGCATCATGGTCGCCCGCGGCGACCTGGGCGTGGAGCTTCCGCTCGAGGAGGTGCCGCTCGTCCAGAAGCGTGCCATCGAGCTCGCCCGCTCCCAGGCCAAGCCCGTCATCGTCGCCACCCAGGTGCTCGAGTCGATGATCTCGTCGCCGGTTCCCACCCGTGCCGAGACCTCGGACTGCGCTAACGCGGTGCTCGACGGCGCGGACGCGGTCATGCTCTCCGGCGAGACCTCGGTGGGCGAGTACCCCATCATCACGGTCGAGACGATGGCCCGCATCATCCGCAACACGGAGGAGAAGGGCCGCAACCGCATCGCGCCGTACCTCGCGACGCCCAAGACGCGCGGCGGCGCGGTCACGCACGCCGCGGCCGAGGTCGCCGAGGTCCTCGATGTGAAGTGCATCGTGACCTTCACCCAGTCGGGCGACTCGGCGCAGCGCATGTCGCGCCTGCGCCCGGAGAAGCCGATGCTCGCGCTCACGCCGGACCCGCAGACCCAGAAGCGCCTCGCGCTGAGCTGGGGCGTCCAGGCCGAGCTCGTGGACAACGCCGCGACCACGGACGAGATGGTGACGATCGTGGACACGATCCTCAAGGAGTCGGGTCGCGCGGTGGACGGCGACTACGTCGTGGTCGTCTCCGGCACCCCGGTGGGAGTGCCCGGCACGACGAACTCGATCTTCGTGCACAAGGTCGGCCAGGTCCGCGGCTGATCCAGCCTGTCCCAGACGCCCGATGCCCGCGACGGCATCGGGCGCTCTGCTGTCCGGCTGGCAGGGGCAGGATGCGAAGGGCACCTTCCGATTGCGGATATGATGAGTTGAAGAATTCATCAACTCGGNGCCAGTGCGCCGTCGGCAGGGGAGAGTGGTTCGCGTGCTCGTGCCGTTGCATCGGGCCAAGGCGGACCTGTTCCGCACCCTGGGCCACCCCGTGCGCATCCGCATCCTCGAGCTGCTGCTCGACGGGCCGCATCCCGTGCGCGAGCTGCTGGCGGAGATCGACATCGAGGCCTCGAGCATGTCGCAGCAGCTCGCCGTCCTGCGTCGCGCGGGCATGGTGACGTCGGAGCGCGAGGGCTCGACGGTCACGTATCGCCTCAGCACGCCCGAGGTCGCCGAGCTCATGGCCGCGGCCCGTGCGCTCCTGACGCGCGTGCTCACCAACCAGGAGACCCTCCTCGCGGACCTGCGCACGGAGCACGGCGACGCGGAGCGCGAGCAGGCGTCCGGTGAGGGCGCAGGCGCAGACGGCACGGAGGGGCGTCACGAAGACGAGGTGAGCCCGACGCCATGACGTCGACTGCGCGCGCCCATGGGCCCGTGCGCGCGGGCCTCAGGTCCGTCGCCGATCTCTTTCCCCAGCGCGCCGACCTGCGCGCGATGGCGCGCAATCCTCGCCGCGACCTGCTCGCGGGCGTGACCGTCGCGATCGTCGCGCTCCCGCTTGCGCTGGCCTTCGGGGCCGCATCGGGCCTGGGGGCCGGGGCGGGCATCGTCACGGCGATCGTCGCCGGCTTCATCGCCGCGGTGTTCGGCGGCTCCAACCTGCAGGTGTCGGGCCCCACGGGTGCGATGACGGTCGTGCTCGTGCCGATCGTCCACCAGTTCGGCCCCACGGGCGTGCTCATGGTCGGCCTCATGGCGGGCGTCGCGCTCGTCGTCATGGCCTTCGCCCGCCTGGGTCGCTACGTGCGCTACCTGCCCGCGCCCGTCATCGAGGGGTTCACCGCGGGCATTGCCGTGGTCATCGCGCTGCAGCAGGTGCCGGCCGCCCTGGGCGTCTCGGGCGGCGAGCACGACCGGCTGTGGGAGAGCGCGGCCGATGCCGTCCTCCACTATCTCCAGCATCCCGACCCGTGGCCGCCCCTGGTCGCGCTCGGCGTCATGGCGGTCATCCTCCTGGGCGCGAAGTGGCGCCCCACCTGGCCCTCCTCGCTGCTGGCGGTCGCCGCCGCATCCGTCATCGCCGTGTGGGGGCCTATGGACCTGCAGTCCATCGGGGCGATCCCCGCCGGACTCGGGGCCCCGTCCGCAGACTTCATCGACCTGGGCGCCATCCGCGCGCTGTCGACCGCGGCCATCGCGGTGGCCGCCCTCGCGGCGCTCGAGAGCCTGCTGAGCGCGACCGTCGCCGACGGCATGAGCGTCAACGAGCGCCACGACCCGGACCGCGAGCTCATGGGCCAGGGCCTCGCGAACATCGTCACGCCGTTCTTCGGCGGCATCCCGGCCACCGCCGCCATCGCGCGCACGGCCGTCAATGTGCGCGCGGGCGCGTCCTCGCGCCTGGCAGCCGCGAGCCACGCGATCGTGCTGCTCGTGGTCGTGGCCGCCCTGGCGCCCGTGGTCTCGCACGTCCCGCTCGCGGCGCTCGCCGGCGTCCTCTTCGCCACGACCGTGCGCATGGTCGAGTTCGCCTCGCTCAAGGCGCTCGCGCGGGCGACGCGCGGCGATGGGCTCATCCTGCTCCTGACCTTCGGCGCGACCGTGCTCCTCGACCTCGTGACCGCCGTGGTGATCGGCCTGTCCGTGGCCGTGCTGCTCGCCCTGCGCGCCGTCGCCAAGAGCGCGAAGGTCGAGGCCGTGCCGCTCGAGCAGGGCGACTACAGCGAGGAGGAGCACCGGCTGCTCCAGGAGCACATCGTCGCGTACCGCCTGGACGGGCCCCTGTTCTTCGCCGCCGCGCACAACTTCCTGCTGGAGATGACCGACGTCGCCGACGTGCGCATCGTCATCCTGCGCATGTCTCGCGTGTCGACCATCGACGCGACGGGCGCACAGGTCCTGGGCGACGTCATCGAGCGCCTGGAGAAGAGGGGAGTGACCGTGCTCATCTCCGGCATCCGGCCGCATCACGACCGCGTCCTGACGCGGCTGGGCGTGGGGAAGAAGCTGCGCGAGGAGGGACGGGTGTTCCCTGACACGCCAGGCGCCATCGCGTATGCCCGCGCGCTGATCTCCTCCTGAGGATCCGCTCGGGGAACGCGTCAGCCGCCGTGCGGAGGCGTGAG
>JGI12383J13903_1000391_pt1 | contig 34582 bp, 29 predicted proteins | sample Passage237B_FD_13903 | JGI IMG/M metagenome (IMG submission 13903)
GTCCTGGCGGCGACGGCGCTGGGGGCAACGGCGCAGACGGCGACGAGCCCTCGTCCGCCCCTGTCCCGTCGGCTCCCGTCCCGACGGCTCCCGTCTCGACCACGACTGCCTATGGCGGCGCCGCGAGCGCGAGCGGTCTCATCACGTCCGCATCGGGCACGGTCGGTCTCGTCGCGTCCGCGTCGGGCGCGACCTCCTCGCCCCGTGCTGAACCGGGCGAACAGCCCGCCTCGGACCCCGTCTCCGAGAGGGTCTACGTCGTCCAGCGCGGCGACTCGCTGTGGCTCATCGCCAAGGACCTGCTCGGCGAGGGCGCGACCGATGCCCAGATCGCCCAGGCGTGGCCGCTGCTGTACGAGGCCAACCGGGCGGTCATCGGCTCCAATCCGTCGCTCATCTACGCCGGTCAGGTGCTGCAGGTCTCCGGGAGCCTCGCATGAGCGCCCAGGCCGTCGTCGCGACGCAGGCGCCCGCCCGGCCGCTCGTGGTCCTGCAAGCGCCGCCCACGCCCTACGCGCGCAGACGCGCCCCGCTGGGGGACCCGACGCCGCTGGCGTGCACGGTCGCCAAGAACGCGCTCGAGGTCGCACTGGGTCTGGAAGGGCTGGACAAGCTCAACCGCTGGGTCAGCGCCGAGATTCGCAGCCAGCTGGCTCGCCAGCACTCACTGGCGAGGCGCGGCGCCTACACGCTGCGCGGGGCCGTGGGGATCATGCGCGTCCGCGTGCATCGCGTGTCCGCGAGGGCGGCTGAGGTGTGCGTCATCGCCAGGGAAGGCGAGCGCGTGCATCCCATCGCGATGCGCCTGGAGGACAGTGCGGGGCGCTGGCTCGTGGTGGCGCTCGAGCTGGGCTGACGGCAGCGGCGTCCCCGCCCCGGCGCGAGCGCACACGCGAACGGCCCGCATCCCGAGTGGGTGCGGGCCGCTCGCCTGGCCGGGCTGAGGCCTACGCCTCGCCCTTGCCGTGGCACATCTTGTACTTCTTGCCTGAGCCGCACGGGCATTGGGCGTTCTTGGGCGTGCCGGGGAACGTGCCCTCCGAGCCCGTGGCGCCCGCGGCCGTCGCGGCCGGCTTGGCCTTGACGGTCTTGGCCTTGCCCGAGCCGTCCTCCGACGGTCCCGAGTAGGTGAGCGCGCCCATGTTCATCGTCATCATGGTCGCGCCTCCCGTCGCCGAGCCCTGCGTCGCGATGCGGCGCTGGGCCTCGGGAGCGGGGCCAGCCTGAGCCTGCGCCGCCTGGCCGGTCGCGGCCAGGGCGCCCCCGCGCTGCGCCTGGAGCGCCGCCTGAGCGGCCTGCGCGGCGTTGAGGCGAGCGGCCTGCTCCTCGGGGGTGAGGACGCGCTTCTCCACGCGGAACAGGATCTGGAGCGTCTGCTCCTTGATCGCATCGGACATCGCCTCGAACAGCTGGTAGCCCTCGCGCGTGTACTCCGTGAGCGGGTCGCGCTGACCCATCGCGCGCAGGCCGATGCCCTCCTTGAGGTAGTCCATCTCGTAGAGGTGCTCGCGCCACTTGTTGTCGAGCACCTGCAGCAGCACCTGACGCTCGACCTGGCGCAGGATGTCCGTGCCCAGGCGCTCCTCCACGGCCTCGTAGGCGAGGCGGGCGTCGGCGATGAGCTCGCGCTCCAGGAACTTGGTCGTCACCGCGCCGATGCCGCCGGCCTCCTCCACGACCTCGTCAATGGTCAGGCCCACCGGGTAGACGGAGCGCAGGTCGGTCCACAGCGCCTCGAGGTCCCAGTCCTCCGAGGAGCCCTCGGCGGTGGCGTTGCGCACGATCGCGCCCACCACGTCGCCCACGTACTTGACCATGTCCTCGTGCACCGACTCGCCCTTGAGGATGCGGCGACGCTCCTGGTAGATCACGGTGCGCTGGGCGTTCATGACGTCGTCGTACTTGAGGATGTTCTTGCGCGCCTCGGCGTTGCGACCCTCGATCTGCGCCTGCGCCGAGCGCACGCCTCGCGTGAGCAGCTTGGACTCGATCGGCAGGTCGTCCGGCACCGCGGAGGAGTTCATCATGGTCGCGGCGAGGCCGGACTGGAACATCCGCATGAGGTCGTCCTCGAGCGAGAGGTAGAAGCGCGACTCGCCCGGGTCGCCCTGGCGGCCGGAGCGGCCGCGCAGCTGGTTGTCGATGCGGCGAGACTCGTGACGCTCGGTGCCCAGGACGTACAGGCCGCCCGCGGCGAGCACCTCCTCGTGCTCGGCGGCGACGTCCTTCTTCGCCTGCTCGAACACCTCGTCCCAGACGCGCTCGTACTCCTCCGGGTTCTCGTGCGGGTCCAGGCCGCGGCGCTTCATCTCCTGCACCGCGCGGAACTCCGGGTTGCCGCCGAGCATGATGTCGGTGCCTCGGCCGGCCATGTTCGTCGCGACCGTCACGGCGCCCTTGCGGCCCGCCTCGGCGACGATCGCCGCCTCCTGCTCGTGGTGCTTCGCGTTGAGCACGTTGTGCACGATGCCGTGCTTGCGCAGCTCCTTGCTCAGGCGCTCCGACTTCTCCACGGAGACCGTGCCGATGAGGACGGGCTGGCCCTTGCGGTGACGCTCCACGACGTCCTCGACCACCGCCGCGAACTTGGCCGCCTCCGTCTTGTACAGGAGGTCGGGCTGGTCGACGCGGATCATCGGCCTGTGCGTCGGGATCGGGATGACGTTCATGCCGTACGTCGAGTACAGCTCCGCGGCCTCGGTCTGNGCCGTGCCCGTCATGCCCGAGAGCNTCTCGTACATGCGGAAGTAGTTCTGCAGCGTGATCGAGGCGTAGGTCTGGTTCTCCGCCTTGATCGGCACCCCCTCCTTGGCCTCGATCGCCTGGTGGAGGCCCTCGGAGTAGCGGCGTCCCACGAGCATGCGGCCCGTGTGCTCGTCGACGATGTGCACCTCGCCGCCCTGGACCACGTACTCGCGGTCGCGGTGGAACAGCTCCTTGGCGCGCACCGCGTTGTTGAGGAAGCCGATGAGCGGGGTGTTGGCCGGGTCGTAGAGGTTGGCGATGCCCAGGGCCTTCTCGACCTTCTCGATGCCGGGCTCGAGCATGCCGATGGCGCGCTTCTTCTCCTCGACCTCGTAGTCGACCCCGGGCTCCATGTCGCGCACGAGGCGCGCGAACTCGATGTACCACTTGGCGTTGTCGCCCTGCGCGGGGCCGGAGATGATCAGCGGCGTGCGGGCCTCGTCGATGAGGATCGAATCGACCTCGTCGACGATCGCGAAGTGGTGCTCGCGTTGGACCAGCTGGCTGACGTCCATCGCCATGTTGTCGCGCAGGTAGTCGAAGCCGAACTCGTTGTTCGTGCCGTAGGTGATGTCGGCCTGGTACTGGGCGCGGCGGGTCGCGGGGTCCTGGCCGGAGACGATGCAGCCCGTCTCCATCCCCAGGAAGCGGAAGACGCGGCCCATGAGCTCGCTCTGGTACGTCGCGAGGTAGTCGTTGACGGTCACCACGTGGACGCCGCGGCCGGTGAGCGCGTTGAGGTATGCGGGCAGCGTCGCCACGAGGGTCTTGCCCTCACCGGTCTTCATCTCGGCGACGTTGCCCCAGTGGAGGGCGGCGCCGCCCATGATCTGGACGTCGAAGTGGCGCAGTCCGATGGTGCGGCTCGCGGCCTCGCGGACGGCCGCGAAGGCCTCCGGCATGAGGTGGTCGAGGGTCTCGCCGTCCGCGAAGCGCTGCTTGAACTCCGCGGTCAGTCCGCGAAGCTCCTCGTCCGTCATCTCGGCGTACACGTCTGCGAACGCATTGGTGAGGGTGACGGCACGGTTGAGCTTGCGCAGCTGGCGCCCCTCCCCCATGCGGATGATGCGATCGATGACTGCCACGGTGCTACTCCGCCTTCCCTAGGTGGGCCGCAACCATCCTAGGTGCTCAGTGGATGGTCTCGGGCTCGTCTCGCTGTGGGCGCAACAGCACCACGGCGGCCGCGAGGGCGACGCCGCCGACGATCACGCCCAGGCCGAGCGCCTCGTCCAGGACGACGATGCCCAGCACCGTCGCGATGAGCGGCTCGAGCAGGATGACGATGGTCGCGACGAACGGCGGGACGGTCTTGAGCCCGGTGAGATACGCGACGTACGCGAGCGCGGTCGCGATCACGCCCACCGCGACGGCGAAGCCCCAGCCGCCCACGCCCTTGGGCGCGTCGATGCCGGCGAAGGCCGCCACGGGCACGAGCATGAGGCCGCCGGCCGCGAAGGCGATGCCGGTGAGGGGCACGGGCTCGAACCCGGGGACGGGCGTGCGGTTGATGACGGTGATGATCGCGAACGCGAAGCCGCAGGTCATGGCCAGCAGCGCGCCCAGAAGTCCGTTGGAGCCGGTCTCGAGCGACCCGGACAGCAGCGTCACGAGGCCGGCGAGGGCGAGGGCGAGCGCGATGAGCGTGCGCGCGGCAGGGCGCTCGCGGCGGAACAGCCAGTCGTAGAGCGCCACGAACACGGGCGCGGAGCCGATCGCCACGAGCGTCGCGAGTCCCACGGAGGACATCGAGATGCCCGTGAAGTACATCGCCTCGAAGATCGCGGTGAGGCCGCCGGTCAGGAGCGCGCGCATCCATGCCTGACGGGTGTACGAGCGCAGCCGCAGCTGCCCGGTGAGCGCGAGGAGCAGGAGCAGGGCCACGCCCGCGATGAGCATGCGCCACATCGCCACGGACAAAGGGTGCAGGTCGGAGTGCTCCGAGAGGAGCACTCCGAGCACGCCTCCGGTTCCCCAGCAGATGCCCGCGAGGACGACGAACAGGAAATGGCTGGTCTTCACCAGCCAAGGCTACGCGCTCTCGCGACGTCCTTCCTCAGCCTCGGCCTCGGCGGCCGTGGTCTCCAGGTGGATGACGCCGTAGGTCCAGCCGCGCCGGCGGTACACTGCGCTCGGCAGCCCCGACTCGGAGTCCACGAACAGGAAGAAGTCGTGGCCCACGAGCTCCATCTGGTCGATCGCGTCCGCGACCGACATGGGCGATGCCTTGTGGGTCTTGGAGCGGATGACGATGGGCGTGCCGTCGATCGGGATCTCGCGCACCGATCCCTCGGGCGCCCCCTCCCAGGCCTCCACGCTCTCGACCGCTCCCTCGGGCTGCTCGTCGGGCAGTCGCGTGGGGACGGCGTGGAGCGGAACCTTGGTCTGGTGGCGGTGGACCTTGCGCTCGTGGAGCTTGCGCAGCCTCTCGACCATGCGGGCGGCGGCGANCTCGAGCGCGGCGACGCGGTCGTTCGCCGATGCCTCGGAGCGGATCACCGCGCGGTCGTACAGGGTGATCTCCACGCGCTCCTGCTCTCCGGACAGTCGCGGGTTGCGCTCGTGGACCACATGAACCTCAGCGCGCTTGGCGCGCGGAGCGAGTGCCTCGATCTTCTCCATCTTGTCGAAGATCTTCTGCCGCATGTCGTCCGAGACCTTGGCGCGACGGCCAACGATGGCGATGTCCATGGGGTTGCACTCCTTCATGCGAGGGCGCCGTGTGCGGCGCAGGTGAGTCGTCGAGCGGGTGCGTAGCCCGGATTCCGCGTCACCTCCTCGCCTGTGCGAAGGTGTGGATGCCTCTTTCCCTCACCCTAGCCTCGGCCACCCGGGACTGCCACCTCCTGTGTCAAAGTTCTCGCGGGCGTGCTCGCGTGGGCGAGGACCATGGCTCCGACCACCGGATGAAGGGGCGTCTGGAGCGCCGTGCGACAGGCCGCGAGGGTCGCCCCCGTCGTCAGCACGTCGTCGACGAGGAGCACCGCCGACGCCCTCAGGACCTCCCCCACGCGTTCGACGGACGCGGCCTGGGACCAGCGTCCGCGGGCGCTCGCCCCGCGGGACTGCCCCGCGCCGATGCGCAGCGCCGATGCCGCTCGCGCGTCGTGTCCCAGAGCGCGCAGCCGCGCCGCGACGGCCTCGGCAAGCAGCAGCGGCAGGTCGGCGCCGCGCGCCCGTGTGCTCGAGCGGCGAGCCGGAGCGGCAACCACCGTCAGCCGCTCGGGAAGCGCATCGGCGACGGCCTGCGCCTCGCGCGCGATCGCCTGCGCGAAGAACGCGTCGAGGTCACGTCTGCCGCCGTCCTTCCACGCCGCGACCATGCCGTGCGCGCTGGACACGAGCGGCGTCACCGACCACACGGGGAGCGTCGCCCCGGCGCGCTGCAGTCGCGGCGCCCCGCTCTCGCAGCGCATCGGCTCCTCCCACCACAGGGCCGCGCAGTCCTCGCACCAGCGCACGTCCACGAGCCCGCAGCCCGGGCACTCGACGGGCACCACGAGCCGGGCGAGGTCGCGCGCCGCCGTCGCGGCCACGCGGCCGACGAGCGCGGCGAGGGAGTCCGAGGCGAAGGGCACGGCGTCACGATGCGCGGGACATCGTGCATCGCATCGCCGGGCGCGGCCGGCCTGGGGACGCGCATCGGGCCGCCGGGCTGGGCACGACGCGCACCTCGAGGGGGCCGACGAGCAGCGCCCGCGCGACGCACGCGCCCGCTCGACCCCAGCGCACCGAAGACACCCACCCACGCGCGCCCACCCGCACGCGCCCGACCGCTAGCCCGCGAAGGCGACGTCCGTGACGCCCAGCTGCTGGCGCGCCCAGCCGTTGCCGGAGCGCACCTGGAGCTCCCCGGACTCGGTCACGGCCACGAGCGAGCGCTCGTTGAAGCGCACGCTGAACGCGGACGCCTCGGCGATCGCGGACACGTCGGCGCTGGGGCCGCCCACCATGACCTGCATGATGTCGCCGGCGACCTCGCCCAGCATGACGATGTAGCGCGGCTCGCTCCACGCGATCTCCACCGAGGGGCGAGCAGACGGCGCGAGCGCGACCGGCGGGCCGAGCGAGATGGGCGTGCCCGCCGAGTCGCGGACGATCGCCGCGACCTCGAGGATCGGCTGCTGCGCCGCGCGGGAGAGGACCGCGATGCGGGCACCGTCGCGCGAGACCGCGATCGCGTCGACGGTGCGGCCCTGGAGCCACGTCGCATCGAGCACGAGCCCCGACTCGGCCTCTCCCGTCGCGGGCACCACGTGCATCTCGCCGGCCGACTGCGTCGCGACCGCCCACACCCAGCCGTGCCGGTCGTAGCTGGCCGATGCGAGCGAGCCGTGCGCGATGAGCAGCCGCGCGTCGAGCGGCTCCTCGGGCGGCGGGGCGCCCGCCTCGTACGGGACGAAGGAGTCGGCGCGGCTGGGCGCATCCGTCACCCACAGGCCCTGGCCCGTGATGAACGCCGCGGTCAGGAGGTCGTAGGACAGCGCGAGCGAGCGGGCGTCCGCCGGCACGGCTCCCGCGGGATCCACCGTGAGCTCGAGGTACGACGAGTCCCACAGCCCGAAGCGCCCCGATGCGATGACCGCCGCGCGCGGATCCGGTACCGGGGCCGGGCCCAGCTGACGCTCGGAGGCGGCCGCGAGCGCCACGCCCCCCACGGTCGTCGTCACCGACGACACCTGGGGCAGCTGCATGAGCGTCGCCTCCATCTGCTCCGCCGCGAGCGCCCGCTGCTCGGGCGTTCCCGCGGAGCCCGCCGCGAGCGCGACGCGCGCCTCGCCGTCCTCGACCACGACGGCGTCGACCGCGAGCGAGGACGTCGCCGGGAATCCCGTGACCACGGCATCGGCGAGCCACACCGACGGTCCCTTGATGAGCTCGCGCGCCGCCGCGGTGGCGATCTGCTCGTTGTTGGCGAACCAGCGGAAGTCGGGCACCGTCGTCGTCATGTCGGTGGACGCGAAGGTCAGCGCCACGGGACGGAAGTACCGCACGAAGTTCGCCTCGGAGATGATGATCCCGTTGTCGAGCTCGGAGATGCGGTACTCCCCCGACTCCACGGGCGTGATGGTGAACTCGATGTCCTGGCGCACGTCGGCGGCGCTCTCCGTCATGACTCCCGAGGCGTCCACCACCGCGGCGACGGGAACGGAGAAGGTCACCACTCCTGTCTCCTCGTCGACGCGGCGCTCGAGGTTGCGGGAGTCGAAGATGGTCACCTGCTCGAGCGGCACCCACGCGGCGGCGGCCTGCTTGGTGAGGAACTCGCGCGCGATGTCGAAGCCGGAGACGGGTCCGCCGGCCGAGGCCGTGAGGAAGCCCTGCATGATCGCGAGCGGGTCGTCCCCCGGCTGCGGCCCCTGGAGGATCGGCAGCACGGGCCCCGGCGGCGCGACGCCCGCATCGCCCTCGCGGACGGGTCCCGTGGTCGGGATGCTCGCGCAGCCCGCGAGCGCGATGACGCAGGCGAGCGCGACGGCCGTCATGCGACGCGCGGCCGCGGAACGCAGCGCGGTCATCGGCTCACCTCCGACATGACGATCGGCACGCGCGCGCCCAGCTCGGGGAACGCATCCGCCTCGATCTCGATCGGCAGCGGCGGCCGGATGCCCAAGCCGCGCGAGGTGCGCGGGAGCATGAGACGGAACGCCGCGCCCTCGCCCTCGCGGCCCCATGCCTCGAGCGAGCCGTCGTGGAGCTTGGCGTCCTCGCGCGCGATCGACAGGCCCAGGCCGGTGCCGCCCATGGTGCGGGCGCGGGCGGGGTCGGCGCGCCAGAAGCGGTCGAACACGCGCTCCACCTGCTGCGGGGTGAGGCCCACGCCGTAGTCGCGGACCACGACGGCGACGGTCCTCCCGGTCGACGCGACCCCCACGTCCACGGGCCCGCCCTGGGCGTGCTCGATCGCGTTGGACAGCAGGTTGCGCACGATGCGGCTGACGCGCGGACGGTCCATCGAGGCGGTGTGGTCTCCCTCGGCGACCCACAGCCTCAGCTCCACGCCCTGCCCCTGGGCGGCGAAGGCCATGAGCTCCATCTGGTCGCGCACGATGTCCGCGAGGTCGTGCTGCTCGAAGTCGAGCTGCGCGGCGCCCGCGTCGATGCGCGAGATCTCCAGCAGGTCGGCGAGCAGGTCCTCGAAGCGGTCCAGCTGGTTGGCGAGCAGCTCGGCGGAGCGGGCGACCTCCGGCGGGAAGCCTCCGCGCGCGTCGAACAGCACGTCGGACGCCATGCGGATGGTCGTCAGCGGCGTGCGCAGCTCGTGGGAGACGTCGGACACGAAGCGGCGCTGCAGGCGGGACAGGCGCTCCATGCGGGAGATCTGGCGCTGGAGCGACTCGGCCATCTCGTTGAAGGTGGTCGCGAGCGTGGCGATCTCGTCGTTGCCCTTGACGGTCATGCGCTCGGTGAGGCTGCCCTCGGCGAGGCGCTGGGCGACCTGGGCGGCCGCGCGCACCGGCCGCACGGCCTGGGCCGTGACGAACCACGTCATGAACAGGACCAGGCCCACGAGCGCGAAGGCGCCGAACGCGAGGACGCGCAGGATGAGGCTCAGCGTGTCCTGCTCGGGCTCAAGGGAGTACACGAAGTACAGCTCGTACGGACCGGCGTTGCCGATGTCCAGGGGCGCGCCGACGACCGCGGCTGGGGCGCCGTCGGGCATCTGGGCGAACTGCCAGAACTGCCCGCCGCCGGGCTCGACCGCGTCGCGCAGCTCCCGCGAGATCACGCCCACGAGCTCGAGGTCCGACGTGCCCACGAGGATCGGGATGTCGGACGTGTTGGACGGGTCCGGCAGGAGCACCAGGCCGCGCGTGTCGCCGCCGACCACGCCGAGCGACTCGAGGACGTCGTTGACGAGCTGCTGCAGGTCGCCCTCCGACTCCGCCGTCGAGGCGTTCACCTGCTCCTGTGCGGCCGTGACGTCGCGNGCGGACTCGGCGAGGATGCGGCCCACGCGCTTGTCGACAAGGCCGTCGCGGATCTCATTGGTGACGTAGGCGCCCAGCGCCGCGACGGACACGAGGCCCACGAGCAGGGTCGAGGAGACGACGCGCAGACTCAGCGAGTGCGTCCACCACAGCCACACCCTCCGCAGCGGCACGGTCAACATGAGGCCCACCGCGCGGGGCCCCGCCCTCATTGCGCCGGGCCGGCCTTGTAGCCGACGCCGCGCACCGTGACGATGATCTCCGGGTTCTCCGGGTCCTTCTCGATCTTGGCGCGCAGACGCTGGACGTGGACGTTGACCAGCCGGGTGTCGGCCGCGTGACGGTAGCCCCACACGTCCTCGAGGAGCACCTCGCGCGAGAACACCTGGCCGGGATTGCGCGCGAGGGTGACGAGGACGTCGAACTCGAGCGGCGTGAGCTGGATGACCTCCCCGTTGCGGGTGACGCGGTGCCCGGTCACATCGATCTCAAGGTCGGCGATGCGCACGATCGCCGGGACCGCGTTGTCGTTGCGACGCAGGCGGGCGCGCACGCGCGCGATGAGCTCGCGTGGCTTGAAGGGCTTGGGGATGTAGTCGTCGGCGCCGGACTCGAGGCCGAGCACGACGTCCACGGTGTCCGACTTCGCGGTGAGCATGATGATCGGCACCCCGGACTCCGCACGCAGCTCACGGCAGATGTCGATTCCCGACTTGCCCGGCAGCATCAGGTCGAGGAGGACCACGTCGGGGTTCTCGGCACGGAACACCTCGAGGGCGCGGTCGCCGTGATCGCAGAACACCGGCTCGAAGCCGTCGCCGCGCAGGACGATGCCCGTCATCTCCGCGACCGCGGGGTCGTCGTCGACCACCAGGATCTTCGCCGTCATGAGGCCATCTTGCCACGCGGGCGCAACCCGGCCGCATAGCAGGCAGACGGCTCTCCCGTGGCAAGATGAACCGAGCGAAAGGGGTACGACGTGGTCGCAGCAGGGGCAGGCCCGGGAGAGTGGGCGGCACCGGGGTCGACCCCCGCGAGCGCGCCCTCGCCTGCGACGCCCGGCGTCGCCCCGGCCGACGCTCCTGCGCCGTCTGCTGCGGCAGCGTCTCCCGCCGTTCCGGGACCGGCGGCCCCGGGNCCCGTGCCGCCGCCTCCCGCCGCAGCGGCGTCCGGCGTCCACGCGGCGCCCCTGACGTATCGCTCGTGGCAGCCGGGCATCGTGCAGCTGCGCCCCCTCAGCTTCGGAGACTTCCTCACGGTGCCGTTCCGCGGCTTCCGCTTCGCGCGGGCGACGACGCTCGGCGGCCCGCTCGTCATGACGCTCGTGAGCACGGCCGTGGGCGTCCTCGCCGGCTGGCTGTTCCTCACAGACTCCCAGCTGGGACTGCTCGAGCCGTACCCGCCCATGGCCGGCGTCGAGCCGCTCACGATCGCCGTGTTCGTCGCGTCGATCGCCCTGTGGTTCGCCTCCGACATGCTCGCCTCCGCGATGGTCATGGTGGGCGTGTCGCGGGCGGTCATCGGCGAGAAGGTGTCCTTCGGCGAGGCGTGGGGGCACGTCGTGCGGCGCCTCGGCGCCCTCACGGTGCTGTATCTGGCGACCTTGGGCATCGGCCTGCTGAGCGTGTCCCCCGGCCTGGTCGTGTTCTTCGTCGGAGTCGCCTCCGACCAGCCATGGCTGGGCGTGCTCGGCCTGCTCGTCATGCTGGGCGTCGCGCTGCCCGTCGGCGTCGTCGTGGCCGTCTACCTGCCCGCCGCGCGCGGCGCCATCGTCATGGAGCGGATGGGCGTGGCCACGGCCGTCCGGCGCACGCGCACCCTCATGAAGGGCCGCTTCTGGTGGACGCTCCTGATCCTCGTCGTCTGCGGCCTCATCGTGTGGGCGCGGTGTCCCAGGTCGTGACCTCGGTCGGCCAGGTCGCCGCCTTCGTGGGCCTCGCGATCGCCCCGGAGAACCCCCTCCTGTTCGCGATCCTGTTCGCGGTGTTCTACGGCCTCGCGCTCATCGCAAGCAATGTGGCGACGTACTCGTTCCTCGGCTCCGTGTACGCCCTCGTGTACCTCGACGCCCGCATGCGTCGCGAGGGATTCGACGTGGACCTCGCCGCATACGCCGAGGCGCGCCACGCCGCGACGGCGGGAGCCGGATAGCGGATGCGCACATCCATCCCCATCGAGCCGGACGCCGACACGGCTCGCCGCTGGCTCGAGGAGGAGCTGGCCAAGGACGAGTACACCATCCGCCCGTCCGGCTGGTTCCAGCGCTTCCAGGAGTGGATCATGGAGGTCATCGACCGCCTCATGAGCACCGCGGCGGAAGGGACAGGGCTCTCGAGCCCGGGGGCGCTCGTCCTCATCTTCCTCGTGGCGGCCGTCGTGGGCGTGATCCTGTACCTCGTCCTCGGCCCGCTGCGCCGCTCGCATCGCGTCAAGCGCTCCGCGTCCGTGTTCGAGGACGACGATCGGCCCGCCGCCCAGATCCGCTCCGCCGCGCTCACCGCGGCCGCAGGCGGCGACTGGACCACCGCGGTCATCGAGCGCTTCCGTGCGCTCGTGCGCGCCACGGAGGAGCGCAGCCTCGTGCTCGTGGTGCCCGGCATGACCGCCCGCGAGTTCACCGCAGCCGTGGGCGAGCGCCTCGAGGAGCACGCTCCGCAGCTGCGCCAGTGCGCCGACATCTTCGACGGCGTGCGCTATGGCCACCGGCTCGCCGACCAGGCGGCATACGAGCTCATCGCCCGCACAGACGACGAGGTCGCCCGCGCCCGGCCGAAGGTGCTCGCATGAGCGCGCCGAGCGTCGAGTACACCCGCGCCCAGGCTGGGCCGGGCCTGGTCGCACGCGCCCGGCGCGGTCGCGTCGCGATCGTCTTCGCCCTCGTCTTCGTCCTCATCGTCGCGCTCCTCGTGCTCACGCGACCGGACCGCAACGACACCGCGCTGTCGACGAACAACCCCGGACCGTTCGGCACCAAGGCTCTCGCGGAGGTCGCCCGCGACCAGGGCGTCGACGTGCGCGAGGTTGACGCGCTCGGCAGGGCCCGCATCGCCGACCCCGCCGCCACGACGCTCGTGATCGCCGACGGCGGCTACCTCCAGGGCTTCCAGGCGCGCTCGATCCTGGACTACCCCGGCGACGTCGTGGTCTTCGGCGACGCGTGGCCGCTCCTGTCCGCGCTGGGGGCGGACCTCGAGGACGTCCGGTCGGACGCGGAGGGCCCCGTCGACGCCCGATGCGCGCACCCCGACGCCCAGGCGGCGGGGACCGTCACCTCCACCGGCATGGCCGTCGCGGGCGAGCTCCCTCCCGGCGCGGAGGGCTGCTTCAGCACCGCCCCCCCCCCCCCCCCCCCCCGGGCGAGTGGCTCATGGTGGCGCTCGAGGACTCCGGGCGGCGCATCGTCGTCGTGTCCGACCTCAGCATCCCCCTCAACCAGTCGATCCTCGACGAGGGCAATGCCGCGCTCGCGCTGCGCCTCATCGGCAAGCACCCCACCGTGGTCTGGTACGTGGGCTCGATGTTCGACTCCTCCACGCTCACGTGGAGCGTGCCCGGCCAGGGCGGCGGCTCGAGCGAGGCTGAGATGCCGCAGGCCGCACCGGACTTCCTCCCGCCCGGCACGGGCAGCCTCGTCTACGGCCTGGCCCTCGCCCTCATTGCGGTGGCGCTGTGGCGGGCGCGGCGCTTCGGCCCGCTCGTGACGGAGCCGCTGCCCGTCGTCATCCGCGCCTCGGAGGCGACTCGCGGCCGTGCCCGCATGTACCGTGCCGCCCGCGCCTATGGGCGCGCCGCCACCGCGCTGCGCGCCTCCGCCGCCACGCGCCTGGGCAAGCGCCTGGGCGTGCCCCGCACCTCCACCCAGGAGGCGCTCGTCGCCGCCGTCGCCCGCGCATCGGGCCGTGACGGCGTGGAGGTGTCCGCCCTGCTCTTCGGCCCCCCGCCGGAATCCGAGTCCGCCATGATGGAGCTAGCCCAGGCGCTAGACCAGCTCGAGAGAGAGGTTCACCGAACGTGAGCGAGAACCCCGCCGAGAACCCGGCACCCGCGCAGCCCGAGGCCGCGCCCGCTCAGGATGCGGCGCCCGCCGCGGACGCGGCGCCCGAGCTCGCCGAGCCGACGTCCGCCGAGCCGACGTCCGCGGAGCCCGCGCCCAAGGAGCCGTCCGCAGAGCTGCTCGCGCTCGGGAGGCTGCGCACGGAGGTGGGNAAGGCCGTCGTCGGNCAGGACAGCGTCGTCACGGGCCTGGTCATCGCCCTGCTGTGCAACGGCCACGTGCTGCTCGAGGGCGTGCCCGGCGTCGCCAAGACCCTGCTGGTGCGCACCCTGGCGCAGTCGCTCGGCCTCGACTTCGCGCGCATCCAGTTCACGCCCGACCTCATGCCCGGCGACGTGACGGGCTCGCTCGTGTACGACGCCCGCACCGCCGCGTTCTCCTTCCGCGAGGGCCCGGTGTTCACCAACCTGCTCCTCGCCGACGAGATCAACCGCACCCCTCCCAAGACCCAGAGCGCCCTGCTCGAGGCCATGGAGGAGCGTCAGGTGACGGTCGACGGCGAGCCGCGCGCGCTGCCGCAGCCCTTCCTCGTCATCGCGACGCAGAACCCCATCGAGTACGAGGGCACCTACCCCCTGCCCGAGGCGCAGCTCGACCGCTTCATGCTCAAGATCCCCGTCGCGCTGCCCGACCGCGTCGCGGAGGCCGAGGTGCTCCGCCGTCACGCGGAGGGCTTCAACCCGCGCGACCTCGCGGCGGCTGGCGTCACCACGGTCGCGAGCGCGAAGGACCTCGCCGCCGGACGCGAGGCGCTCTCCACGGTCGAGGTCTCGGACGACATCGTGCGCTACATCGTCGACATCTGCCGCGCCACTCGCGAGGCCCCGTCCGTCGCGGTGGGCGTGTCCCCCCGTGGCGCCACGGCGCTGCTGGCCACGTCGCGCGCGTGGGCGTGGCTGCGCTCGCGCGACTTCGTCTCTCCCGACGACGTGAAGGCCCTCGCCGCGTGGACCCTGTCGCACCGCATCCAGCTGCGCCCCGAGGCCCAGCTGGAGGGCGTCACCGCAGACACGGTGCTGGCAAGCGTCCTCGCGAGCGTCCCGGTCCCGCGCTGAGCATGTACATCACGGGCTGGAGCGCGGCACTCGCCCTCGCAGGCGCCGTGCCCGCGCTGTTCCTGCGCAGCACGGCCTTCTCCTGGCTGTGGGTGCTGGGCGTGCTCGCGCTCGCGGCGCTGGACGCCCTCCTGGCGCCGCGCGTCACGAGCATCGGCGTGCGCCGCAGCGTGCCCCGCTCCGTGCGCCTCACGGAGGAGACGCAGTCGACGCTCGAGCTCGTCAACCTCGGCGGCCGCCGCGCTCGCGGCGCCGTCCGCGACGCCTGGCCCCCGTCGGCCGGGGCGCGGGACAACCGCCATCGCTACTCCCTGCCAGCAGGAGAGGTGGCGCGCTTCACGACCCCGCTTCGGCCCACCCGCCGCGGCGATCGGCGCGCGGCCGCGGTGACCGTGCGCACGGAGGGCCCGTTGCGGCTGGGCGGCCGCCAGCGCTCCCTCGACGTGCCCACCTCCCTGCGCGTGCTGCCGGAGTTCGCCTCCCGCAAGCACCTGCCCGCCCGCCTGGCCCGCCTGCGCGAGATGGACGGCGCGAGCCCTGTCCTGCTGCGCGGCGCGGGAAGCGAGTTCGACAGCCTGCGCGAATACGTCATCGGCGACGATGTCCGCTCGATCGACTGGCGCGCCACGGCCCGTCGCGCCGATGTCGTGGTGCGCACCTACCGGCCCGAGCGCGACCGCCGCGTCGTCATCGTCGTGGACACCGCTCGCCTGTCCGCCGTGCGCGTGGGCGCCGCGCCTCGCCTCGAGGCCGCGATCGAGGCCGCGCTGCTCCTGTCCGCCCTGGCCAGCCGTGCCGGCGACCGGGTGCAGATCATCGCCTTCGACCGCGTCGAGCGCGCCCGCGCCGCGGGCACCACCGCGGAGAAGCTCATGCCCGCCGCGGCGTCGGCGCTCGCGGTCATCGAGCCCTCGCTCGTGGAGACGGACTGGAAGGGCGTCGTGCAGCTCATCCAGGAGCGCGTGTCGCAGCGCTCGCTCGTCGTGCTCCTCACGGCCGTCGACACGGCCATGATCGACTCCGGCGCCCTGCGCGCCGTGGCCGCGCTTCAGCGTGAGCACCAGGTCCTCGTGGGCTCCGTCGCGGACCCCGACCTCGCGCAGATGCTCCTCGGGCGCGACAGCGTGGAGGAGGTCTACACCGCCGCCGCGGCCGCGCGCACCGGGCTGGAGAACGACGCGATCGTCAACCGGCTGCGCTCGAGCGGAGCCGAGGTGGTCGTGGCGCCTCCCGACGACATCGCCCCCGGCGTCGCGGACGCCTACCTGGCGCTCAAGGCGTCCGGCCGGCTGTAGGGCCGGCTGCAGAGGCGGCTGCGCGGGCCGGGGCAGGCGGCTCAGCCCGGCAGGTCAGGCCGCGACGGGCGCCTGCTCGACCGCGAAGTCGGCGTCGTCGTCGCCCGTGGCGCCCTGGCGTCGTGCGTCGCGCCCGCCCAGGAACACGAATCCCCAGAACGCGACGAACGCGATGGAGCCGATGACGATCTTGGCCCACCACGGCAGCACGTCGGAGGGCGTCACGTAGCCCTCGATGAGGCCCGAGACGAACAGCGTGATGGCGAGCCCGAGCGCCACCGCGATGGTGACCCTGCCCTCCTGGGCGAGAGCCTGGCCTCGCGTGCGCGGGCCCGGCACGAACACGGTCCAGAAGAGCTTCAGGCCCGCGCCTGCCGCGACGAACACGGCGCTGAGCTCCAGCAGGCCGTGCGGGATGATCAGCTGGAAGAAGATGTCGAGCATGTCGTGCTCGGCCATCACCGCCGCCGCGACGCCCAGCTGGATCACCGTGTTGTACATGAGGATGAGCGGGTACACGCCCGTGATGCCGAACGCGATGCACTGGGCCGCGAGCCACGCGTTGTTCGTCCACACGCGGGCGGTGAAGGACGTGCCGTCGTACTCCGTGTAATAGCTCGCGAACTCCTCCTGGGCGATCTGGGCGCGCGTCTCAGGCGGGCCGACGAGCTCGAGCGCCTCGGGGCTGTTGAGCGTGTGCTGCGCGGCCACGGCCGACATCACGATGACCGCCGCGGCGACCCAGAACCCCCACCAGCGCACGTGGTGCAGCGCCGCGGGCAGGCTGCGGGTGAAGTAGCGCACCACATCGGACGTGCGCACGTGATGGGCGCCCGTCAGCCACACACGCGACTGGGCCAGCAGGATCGACAGCCGGGTGATGAGCGCGGGGTCTGGGGCGGCGGAGCGCACCGCCGCGAGGTCCGACGCCGTGGAACGGTACAGGAGCGTCATCTCGTCGGCCTCCGCTCCCGTGCGCCGCCGCCGGCGCGCGAGCTCTTGCAGGCGGCTCCAGCGCGGCGATCGCACGGCGGTGAAGGCATCGACGTCCACGTCGCTACCATGCCATAAGGAAGGGCGGGGCGATGAGCAGCGTTGACGAGATCATCCTGGGCGAAGGAGTCGCGATCGACTCCGGAGCGGCGCCCGTGACCTTGCGCATCGGCTCCGGCCTCATCGACCTGCTCGTATACGGGGCCGCGTTCGTCGGACTGCTGTACTTCACCGCGCCGCTCGTGGCCCGCTCGAACGAGGCCCTCGCCGCCGCCATCGTCGTCGCCCTGGTCGTGCTCGCTTTCGTCGTCGTCCCGGCGAGCGTGGAGACCCTGACCCGCGGGCTCAGCGCCGGCCGCCTCGCCGTGGGCCTGCGCATCGTGCGCGACGACTCGGGCCCCGTCACCGCGCGCCATGCCTTCGGGCGCGCGCTCGTGGGCTTCCTCGAGATCTTCGCGACGTTCGGGCTCGTCGCGGTCGCGGCGTCCATGGTGTCGGAGCGCGGCAAGCGCCTGGGGGACATGCTCGTCGGCACGTACGCGATGCGCACGCGCGGCGGCCGCACCATGCTCCCGCCGGTCGTCATGCCGTACTCCCTCGCGGAGTGGGCGTCGACGGCGGACATCTCCCGCCTGCCGGACGGCCTCGCGCTCACCGCGCGCCTGTTCCTCGCGCGCGCCGCGACCATGGAGCCCGCCACGCGCGCCCGCCTGGGCAGCGTGATCGGCGCGAGGATCCTCGAGCACGTCGCTCCCCCGCCCCCGCCCGGCACGCACCCGGAGACGGTCACGGCCGCGGTGCTCGCCACCCGCCGCGACCGCGAGTACGCCGTCGCGCTGCGCGAGAGCGCGGCCGATGCCGAGGAGACGGCGCGCGCCGCGCGCCTGCCGTACGGCATGGAGGACGTCGACAACTGAGCCGGCGCGGGCATCCGCGGGGCCGCGCGGGCCGCAGCGGTCAGTAGCGGTAGTGCTCGGCCTTGAACGGGCCCGTGCGCGGCACGCCCAGGTAGTCCGCCTGGGTCTGGGTCAGCTCGGTGAGGCGCACGCCCAGCGCATCGAGGTGCAGGCGCGCGACCTTCTCGTCGAGCTCCTTGGGCAGACGATGCACGCCCAGCGGATAGGCGTCGAGGTTGGTCCACAGCTCGATCTGCGCGAGCACCTGGTTGGCGAAGGACGTGCTCATGACGAACGAGGGGTGACCCGTCGCGTTGCCGAGGTTCATGAGACGGCCCTCGCTCAGGACGATGATCGAGTGGCCGTCGGGGAAGGTCCACTCGTCGACCTGCGGCTTGACGGGCTCGCGCTTGGCGCCGGAGCGGGCGAGGCCGGCCATGTCGATCTCGTTGTCGAAGTGGCCGACGTTGGCGACGATCGCCTTGTCCTTCATCGCCGCCATGTGCTCCACGCGGATGATGTCGCGGTTGCCGGTCGTGGTGATGAAGAAGTCCGCGCGGTCCACGTAGTCCTCGACGCGGGCGACCTCGTAGCCGTCCATCACGGCCTGCAGCGCGCAGATGGGATCGATCTCCGTGACGACGACGCGCGCACCCTGGCCGCGCATCGCCTCGGCCGCGCCCTTGCCCACGTCGCCATAGCCGCACACCACGGCGAGCTTGCCGCCGATGAGCACGTCGGTGGCGCGGTTGAGACCGTCCGGCAGGGAGTGGCGGATGCCGTAGCGGTTGTCGAACTTGGACTTGGTGACCGAGTCGTTGACGTTGATCGCGGGGAACAGCAGCTCGCCGCGAGCGTGCATCTGGTCGAGCCGGTGGACGCCGGTGGTCGTCTCCTCGCTCACGCCGACGATTCCCGCGGCCATGCGAGTGAAGCGCGTGGGGTCCGCGGCGAGGGAGCGGCGCAGCACGGCGCGCATCGCCTCGACCTCGGGGTTGTGCTCCGGGTCCTCCTCCTCGAGCGGATCGGGCACGAAGCCCGCCTTCTCGGCCTTGACGCCCTCGTGGACCAGGAGCGTCGCGTCGCCGCCGTCGTCGAGGATGAGGGTGGGGCCGTCGTGGCCCGCCCACGTGAGGATGCGGTCGGTGTAGTCCCAGTACTGCTCGAGCGTCTCGCCCTTCACCGCGAACACGGGCACGCCGTCAGGAGCCGAGTACGTGCCGGGGCCCACGACCACGGCCGCCGCCGCGTCGTCCTGCGTGGAGAAGATGTTGCACGAGGCCCAGCGCACCTCGGCGCCGAGCGCCGTGAGGGTCTCGATGAGCACCGCGGTCTGCACCGTCATGTGCAGCGAGCCTGCGATGCGCGCGCCCTTGAGCGGCTGGCTCGGGCCGAACTCCTCGCGCAGGGCCATGAGGCCCGGCATCTCCTTCTCCGCGAGGCGGATCTGGGTGCGTCCCGCCTCGGCGAGCGCGAGGTCGGCGACCACGTAGTCGTCGGCGAGGGTCACGGGGTCTCCTTCTTCTTCGCTGCGGGCTTCGTCGCTGCGCGCTTTGTCGCCGATGCCCTGGACGCGGCGGGCTTCTTCGCGGCGCGCTTCGTCGCCGCCGACGCCTTGGCCGCCGCGGGCGTGCGCCCCTCTCCCTCGCGACGGACATCGGGCTCGAGGAAGATGAGCCGCGCCGCGGGGACGGCCGCGCGGATGGCCGCCTCGGCACGGTTGGTCTGGTCGGAGAGCTCGCCGAGCGTCATGCTCGCGGGTGCGGCGACCTTGGCGGTGACGAGGATGTCGTCAGGGCCCAGGTGGACGGTGCGCATGTGGATGACGTCGTCGTAGCCCTCGGCGGCGAGAGCGCGGCGGATCTTGCGGATGTCCTCCGGGTTGGCCGCCTCGCCCACGAGCATCGACTTGGTCTCACGGCCGAGCACGAAGGCGATGGAGCACAGGAGGATGCCGATCATCGCGGCGCCGATGGCGTCCCAGCGGCCGTCGTGGGTGACGAGCGTCATCGTCACGCCGAACAGCGCGAAGATCAGGCCCAGGAGCGCGCCCAGGTCCTCCAGGAGGATGACGGGCAGCTCCGGCGCCTTGTGGCGCTGGATGAAGCGACGCCAGGAGCGGCCCCGACGCACCTTGTTGGCCTCGACGATCGCGGTGCGGAAGGACAGGCTCTCGAGGACGATCGCGACGAGGAGCACCACCACGGGCACCCAGTGCCACGAGTCGATGGGATGCGGATCGGAGAACTTGTGCCATGCCTCGTACAGGGCGAACAGGCCGCCGAGCGTGAACAGCACGATCGCCACGAGGAACGCGTAGTAGTACCGGTCGCGCGAGTAGCCGAAGGGGTGCTCCGGCGTCGCNTCACGGCGGGCGCGCTTGGCGCCGACGAGCAGCAGCACCTGGTTGCCGGAGTCCGCGAGCGAGTGGATCGCCTCGGCGAGCATCGAGGACGCTCCCGTCAGGAGGAACGCGACGGCCTTGGTGACGGCGATGCCGACGTTCGCCATGAGCGCGGCGAGGACGGCCTTGGTGCCGTGCTCCGCGCCGTGCCCGTGGCCGCTGTCAGAGTCGACGTGTGCCACTCATCCCTCCCGAATGACGGCGAGCACGCTGTCGCGCACCCGCTCCATGACGTCCTGCTCGGCCGCCTCCACGTTGAGACGCAGGAGCGGCTCGGTGTTGGACGGCCGGACGTTGAACCACCACTTCTCATCATGGCCGTCCCAGTGGCTCACCGTCAGGCCGTCGAAGTCGTCGGAGTCCACGCCGTCCGTGACGAAGGCGTCGCGCACGCGCTGGGTGGCGGCCGCGACATCGGCGACGGTGGAGTTGATCTCGCCCGACGCGACGTAGGGGTCATGCGCGGCGAGCAGCTCGCTCAGCGGCGCGTCCTGGCTGCCCAGGGCCGCGAGGACGTGCATCGCCGCGAGCATCCCGGAGTCGGCGAACCAGAAGTCGCGGAAGTAGAAGTGCGCGCTGTGCTCGCCGCCGAACACGGCGTCGAGCTCGGCCATCTGCGCCTTGATGTAGCTGTGGCCCACGCGGGCGCGGACGGTGCGCGCGCGTGCGGCGCGCAGCTGCTCGGGCACGGCGCGCGAGCAGATGAGGTTGTGGATCACGGTCGGGATGCGACCGGCCTGGTGCTCGCGCTCGGTCTCCCGCAGTCCCACGAGGCACGTGATGGCCGAGGGGCTCACCACCTGGCCCTTCTCGTCCACGACGAAGCAGCGGTCGGCGTCGCCGTCGAAGGCGAGACCGATGTCGGCTCCGTGCTCGAGCACCGCCGCCTGGAGGTCGCGCAGATTCTCCGTCTCGAGCGGGTTGGGCTCGTGATGGGGGAACGTGCCGTCGAGCTCGAAGTACATCGGGACGATGTCGATGGGCAGCGCGGGCAGCCCCGCGGCCGTGCCGAGCACCGCCGGGACGGTGTGGCCCGCCATCGCGTTCGCGGCGTCCACGACCACCTTGAGCGGGCGGATGCCGTCGAGCGGCACGAGCACGCGCAGGAAGGCGCCGTAGTCCGCGAGCGTGTCGCGGTCCGTCACGGAGCCCGGGGCGTTCGCAGGCTCGAAGCCGTCGACGAGGAAGCGGGCGGTGAGCTCGCGCACCTCGGCCAGGCCGGTCTGCTCTCCCACGGCGCGTGCCTTGGAGCGGCACAGCTTCATGCCGTTGTAGGCGGCCGGGTTGTGGCTCGCAGTGATCATCACGCCGGGCAGGTCGAGCGCGCCCGACGCGTGGTACAGGCCGTCGGTGGAGCACAGGCCGATGCGGATGACGTCGATGCCGCGAGCGGTGACGCCCTCGGCGACCGCGGCGGCCAGGCCGGGTCCGCTCTCGCGCATGTCATGACCGATGACGACGGCGCTCTCTCCGTCAGGGATGACGATCGCGTCGACGAAGGCCGCGCCGATGGCGCGGGCGACGTCCTCTGTGAGGGCCTCTCCGACGATTCCTCGGATGTCGTAGGACTTGATGAGCGCGGTGAGATCCGGATAGGTCACCGGGAAAGCCTAATGCGTGGGGTGCGGCGCCCGGGCCAGACCCCCGCCCGGCTACGCCTCGCTCGTGACGACCCGCAGGTGTCCGCGACGCGGCTCGGTCGGCATCGGCGCGGACGGCGCAGAAGGCTCGGGAAGCGCGAGCCGGCCCGCCTCGCGCACGGCGCGAGCCAGGGCGTCGAGGTCGTCGGGCGAGGGGCCGGAGTCGACGAACTCCTGGTGGATGTGCACCACGTCCCACCCGCGCGGCGCGGTGAACCGCTCGGCATGCATGGCGCACAGGTCATAGGAGTGCGGCTCCGCGAGCTCGGAGAGCTGCCCCACCACCACCATCTGGTCCGCGTACACGTACGTGAGCGTGGCCGCTGCGGGGCGGCTGCACGCGGTCTTGGTGCATTGCCTGACTGCCAACACAATCCGGACGCTACCCGCAGCGACGCCGCCTTCCCAGGCACCACGCCGCGATCGCGTTAGCCTCGACGCATGAGGCGCCGCGACACCCACGGACGCGGGCTGCGACGGCCGCTGTTCCCGCCGACGAGCCCCGGATACCGCACGCGCGCCGAGCGCTTCGACGACCTCGTCTTCGACGCCACGGAGCGCCTCGAGCGGCGCTGGGGCAAGGAGTGGGGCCGGCTCGACGTGGGCGTGGAGGACGTGCCGCCCTCCGACCCCGCGCCGTGGGAGCCGGGCGTTCCGCTGGGACGGCTGTTCCCTGGCGAGTATGGCGCCCCCACCCGCATCGTGCTGTACCGCCGCCCCATCGAGCAGCGCGCACGACCGGAGGAGCTGCCCGCCCTCGTGCGCGACGTCCTCGCCGAGCACGTGGCCCACCACCTGGGCCGGCCGCCCGAGGAGATCGACCCGGAGTACGGCCTGGGAATGCTCTAGGGCGCCGATGCAGAGCCCTCGCGCGCGGACTGCGTGCGGCTCGAGCCGTCAGCGGCCCAGGACCGGCGCGTACTGGCCCGGCGCGACGAGCAGCTCGCGATCCGCGCGCTCCGTGCTGGCGGGAACGAGCGTGGCGATCCAGCCCTCCTCGGTGGTGAGCTCCACCGCCCACGCGAAGCGTCCCGTCGCCGTGACGAGCGTGCCGGGAGGCAGCGTCACCGGGACGCGCGCCACGGTGCGCGCGGGAACGGATGCCGTGGCGATCGTGGCGCCCTGCGGGTCGGTGAAAGTGACGGAGCCGCCTACCGGCGAGTAGACCGCGAGCGTCGCCGTCTCGAGCGGGACCACGGCGGCGAAGGTCGCGGCCGTCGAGTCGTCGACGCCGAGCGTCCACGAGTGGTCGTAGGCGAGGTCGCCGATCGTGCCCTCGGTGGCCAGGCGCGGAACGACGGTCCGGGCCGCGGCCAGGACGGGCGCATCGGCCGTGACCTCGATCGCTCCCACGCCCTCGACCGGGACGGGGATGTCCGTCACGACTCCCGGCTCCAGCTCGATGCCGCGGGCGCCGAGCCACGGCTGCGGGCCGGTCTCGGACACGAACGCCACGGTGGCGGACGCCCCTTCGGGCGCCATCAGGCGCAGCGTCACGGTCGATCCCTCGACCGGCGATCCCACGGCGGGGATGACGAGGCGCGTGCTCGGCGCGAGGGCGCCGACGAGGTCCGTGCCCGCTGGCTGGAAGCCGTCCAGGCGCGAGTCCTGCAGCACCGCCACCAGTCCGGGCCCGCTCGACTCGACGTGGAGCGCGAGCGTCGGCAGCTCGACCGCGATGCCCTCGATGAGCCGCTCCTCCTGGCTGCGCGGGCCCACGGCGATGACGACCGGCTCCCCCACCTGGCCCAGCGGGCCGTAGACGGTCACGCGCGCCTCGGCCGGGGCGTCGGAGGGGTTGGACAGGATCAGGCGCGCGCTCGAGCCGAGCGTCGTGGCCCCGCCCACGAGCCACTCGTCGAAGCCCGCCGTGAGGCACGTCACGGCCGCCAGGCCGGCGATGTCGCCGTCGCCGACGCGCTCGAGGCTTCCCGCGATGGGCGCCGTCCAGGCGGTGCCGATGCCCACCGGGGTCGACTCGCCCTCGCCGAAGACGAGGAGCAGCCGGTCGTCCGTGCTCGCCGCCAGGTCCCCGGACGAGCCCTGGTCGCCCACCGGCAGGCGCTGGGGTCCCGGGCAGGCGGCGACGGCGGCGCCGGGCGCGACGGCGAACTCCTGGGCCGCCTGGCGCGGCGGGGACGCCGGCGGGGCGAGGACCGCCGCGGCGACGGCGCCCAGGAGCAGGACGGGAACGAGCCAGCGCAGCGTCCTCACGACTCACGCTCCCTCACGCCGCGCTCGCCTAGCGGGATGGCTCCCAGGAGCGCCCATGCGGTCGCGGCGGCCGCTGCCCACCACCACACGCTGTGCATCGTGTCGCGGTACCCGTACGCGAGGACGCCGCCGCCCGTGGGCACCGCGAAGGCCTGACGGCCCAGCTCGTCCTCGGTCTCGAACAGCGGCTCGCCGTCCAGGCTCGCGCGCCAGGAGCCGTCGCGCGGCACGGCGATGACAAGCAGGCCGCCCGCGTCGCGCGGCAGGCGCAGCTCGCCGCTCGCGTAGCCGGACGGGACCACGATCACGCCGTGGGGCGACTCGATCCAGGCGCGAGAGACCGGCTCGTCGCTCAGCGGCCGGTCGACGCGGTAGGTCGTGCCGCGCTCGCTGCCTCCCACGAGGGCGAGCGCGGTGTTGGAGTCGAGAGCGGCCTTGATGCGGTCCTCTCCCGGTCCGGCGACCACGGTGCCGATGCCCCAGGCGGCGAGCACGTCGGTGTCGCTCAACCCGCCCGCGGCGAGCTCGGCGACGGCCTGGGCGAGGTCGGCGGCCGTCGCGCCGTCATAGCCGGGCCGCGCAAGCGGCGTGCCGTGGGCGTCGGCGAACGCCCGTCCGGTGACGTGCTCCGTCCCATCCGTCGCGAGGACGGCATACGAGACCTGGCCGTCCTCGGCGGAGGTGAGCACGAGCGTGCGCGCCCGATCGGGGCCGGTCTGCTCGAGAGGGATCGCGAGCGGGAGGACGTCGGCGGAGGCCATGGTCCCCAGGCCCTTGACGGCCCCGGGCCACGCGAGCAGCGCAGCCGCGGCCAGGAACACCGCGGCGCCGACGATCGCGCCCGCCCGCGCGACCGTCGCACGGGCCTTCACTCCCGCCTCCTTGATCGCCGGCAGGAGGCCGTACGCCAGCGCGACCGCGCCCAGGAGGCCCAGGGCGGCGAGCGACGAGCCCGCGCCCGGCCAGCCGACCGCTCCGACGCCGCCCGCGCCATCGGGCCACGCCGCGACGACCGACTGCGACACCACCGCCAGCAGCAGCCCGACGGCACCGACCGCAAGGCTCGCGAGCACGGCGCGCGAGCGCCACCCTGCGACGAGCGCGACGATCGCGGCCACGAGCGTGATCGCCCCGGGGGCGTAGGCCGCGAGCGCGGCGGGCTGGAAGAGCTCGGGCCAACGCCAGGCGCCGTCGCTGCCCGCGAGGAGCTGGTGCCAGCTCAAGGGCTCGAACGGCGCGCTCGGGCCCGGCTCGCGGGCCAGGACGCTCACGGCGTCACGGGGGTTGCGGGCCGCCCCGACGAGGCCGGGAAGGCCCACCACGAGCGGCAGGAGGCCGATGGTCCACACGCGCCAGCGCACGTCTCCCGCACGCGCGCCCACGGCCGCGAGGATCACGAGGCTCGGCAGGAGCAGGATGGGAGCGGCGACCGTGGCGACGGCAAGGGCGACGGCGGCGAGGAGACCGGCGTTCGCCGAGGGGCGACGTGACGGCGGGTACTCGGAGCCGTCTCCGAGAATCTCCCCCTTGCGCCAGCCCGTCGCGTACGCGAGGCCCCACGCCGCCCACGGAAGCGCGAGGTGCGCGATGACGGCCCCCAGGCGGACATCGGCCACCGAGGCGAGGAACAGCGGCCACAGGCCATAGGCGAGCGAGACGGCGGCGCGCACGAGCGGAGCGCGCGTCGCGGTTCCCGCGGCACACCACGCGCTCACGACCGCGATCGCCGGGGCGAGGGCGAAGAGCGCCACGATGCTCGCCCGCAGGTCGCCGCCGAGGAGGGCCAGCGGGGTGAGCATCGTCGCGAAGGTGCCGTCGAGCGCGGGCATGCCGAGGCCCGCCTCGCTCCAGCCGGACCAGCCGCGCGCCCACAGGTCCGTCAGGCGGACGTCGGTCGCGCCGACGCCGGGACCGGTGAGCATGCCTCCCGTCCACGCGTCGACGAGCCAGCGCGCGGACAGCGCGAGCGAAGCGGCCAGCCCGACGGCTGCGGTGACCGTGAGCCAAACGCGGTTGCGGGTCCGGCGCGCGATGAGCTCGCCGCGGATGACGTCCGTGGGGATGCGCTCGAGTCGCGCCGCGTCGAGCCTGCCCAGGTCCCGCTCGCGGATCTGGCGCCACACGTCGGCCGGCCCGGCCAGCAGGCGGCGCTCGACGCCGCGGCGCACCGCGACCCTGCGCAGGGACGCTCGCGAGCGCGCCATCGCGCCCGTGCGCGCGAGCAGCAGGAACGGCACGCCGAGCTCCGCGAGAGCCAGGCGCGGGTGGTTCTGCATGATGCGCAGCAGGGCCCGAGCGACGACCGAGAGGGGCAGCGACACGGCAAGCAGCGGGATCGCCCACAGCGGCGCCCACACGAACGCGTGCACCCACTCGCCCGTGCGGCGAGCGGCGTGCGTGGCGCGCTTGAGGCCGATGCCGGTGCGGCGCCCGTAGAGCGCCTCTTGGGCGTGGCGCACCTTGGCGTCCGGCACCACCACGACGTCGCGACCCGCGACCCAGGCGCGGCGGCAGAAGTCGATGCTGTCGCCGAAGCCGCCGTACACGTCGTCCGTGCCGCCGATCGCGTCCCACAGATCGCGCGAGACGAGCGCGGCGGCGAGGGAGACGGCGAGCACGTCATCGCGCTCGGCGTGCTGGCCCTGGTCGATGTCGTCCTCGGCGGCCAGGCCCACCCGCTTGCCGCCCCATGCGGCCACGGTGGTTCCCACGTTGACCAGGCGCGAGGCGTCGTCCCACCGCACGTGCGTCGCTCCGACGACCCCGGCGCGCGGCCGCTTGCGCGAGACGGCGTCGAGGCGGGCGAGGGCATCGGGCGCGGGGGCCGCGTCGTCGTGGAGGAGCCACAGCAGCTCCTCGTCGACGGCTGGCTGGACGGGACGCTCCGCGAGGAGCGCGTCGACGGCGCGGCCAAACGTGGGCGCGGCGGTCCGGAAGATGTCGACGGCGATGCCGCCGGGAAGCTCGGGGAGGGCCGCGTCGGCGACGAGGACCAGGTGCAGGACGTCAGGCTTGCGCTGCAGCGCGGCGAGCGCCGCGAGGACGGCAGGCAGGCGCGACGAGCGGCCGTCCGTCACCAGCACGGCGCGGATGAAGCGCGTGCCGGTCACGAAGCCTCCTCACGGAGGGGCGGCTCAGACAGCGCGGCGCTTGAGCTTGCGGCGCTCACGCTCCGACAATCCGCCCCAGATGCCGAAGCGCTCGTCGTTCGCGAGGGCGTAGTCAAGGCACTCGGCGCGCACCTCGCACGCCGCGCACACCTTCTTTGCCTCACGCGTCGAGCCTCCCTTCTCAGGGAAGAACGCCTCGGGATCGGTCTGCGCGCACAGGGCGCGATCCTGCCAAGACAGCGGGCCCTCCGCGGCCGCGGAGAAGATGTCCACGACCGACGCAAGCGTGGAGGGGGTGCCTGCGTCCGAGGGCATGGAGCCTGTGTATATATTCCACATGTGCTCGTCCTCCGTATCGACGCGGACAGCTTCGCTGCCTGAGGGAATTACACCGGTGTAATCCCCGTGCGTCAAGTCGACGTTACATCAGTCACAGGCGCCTCGCACGGCGGGAGCCGACGCGCACGGAAGGCCTTCTGCCCGTGCGGGAACCCGCGCTCGCCCGCAACCGTTCGCCACCCAGGGCCTTCGCGGGGGAGGTCTACACTGTGAACGCCGATCGCCACGGATGAGGAGGGGCACGTGAGCACCCGAGAGACCACGCGCGTGCGTCACGCCACGCGCCAGAAGCGCCATCCGGTGCTCACCGCTCTCATCCTCGCGTTTGCGGGGCTCCTGGGCTTCGTCATCGTCTTCTCCCAGACCGTCATCCAGGGCGTCGAGGCGCGCATCGAGACCCACAACGTCTCCCCGCTGCTCGGCGACGACCGTCCGCCGCCCGCGCTTCCGCCGGACGACTCGGCGAAGGGCCGCGCGCTCAACATCCTCCTCATGGGATCCGACGACCGCTCAGGCGAGAACGCAGCCATCGGCGGCAAGGAAGCCGGTCAGCGCAACGACACGACGATCATCATGCACATCTCCGCGGACCGACAGCGTGTGGAGCTGCTGTCGATCCCGCGCGACACGATGGTCCGCCTCGCCCAGTGCGAGCGCTCCGACGGCTCGATCCAGAAGAGCTACTTCGGCATGTTCAACGAGGCGTTCGCCAACGGCGGCAAGTTCGGCTCCAAGTCCGATGCCGCGGCCTGCACCATCCGCACGGTCGAGTCCCTCACCGGCATCCGCATCGACCACTGGGCGATCATCGACTTCGTGGGCTTCCAGCGCATGGTCGATGCCGTGGGCGGCGTGCCCATGTGCATCCCTGCGCCGGTCTACGACAAGTACTCCGGCCTCAACCTGGAGGCCGGCCCGCAGGTGCTGGACGGCGTGCAGGCGCTCCAGTACGCTCGCGCCCGGCACGGCACCGGCTTCTCGGGCTCCGACCTGGACCGCATCGACCGCCAGCAGGTGCTGCTGAAGAACCTCGCACGCAAGGTCATCGGCGCGCAGGTCCTCTTCAACCCGCGCGACCTGTTCTCCTTCATGTCCGCGGTCGCGGAGTCCATGACGATGGACGAGACGCTCGGCGACATCGACGGCTACTCCGTGGGCCTGGGCCTGTCGCTGCGCAACCTCGACACCAAGGCCGGCATCATCATGGGCACGGCCCCGGTCCGCGGCTACGCGCCCGACCCGAACCGCCTCGAGTTCGCGCCGGCCGCCGCCCAGGTGTTCGCGGCCATGGCGAACGACCAGCCGATCGCGCCGCACCTCGACAAGTACTCCTCCTCGCCCGCGAACGACCCCGAGGCCTTCGAGCNCTCGGCCACGGGCGGCTCCGGCTCTTCCGAGGGCGGCTCCGGCTCTTCCGAGGGCGGCTCCGGCTCTTCCGAGGGCGGCTCGAGCTCGGCNCCNGTTCCGCCGCGCGAGACCGATGAGGACATCCTCGCCGGCTGCACGCACTGAACGACCGGTCCTGTCGCGTCGTCGCCCCCACGCGTCGTGACGGCACGATGAGCGCGGGCGGTCCCGCCTCTCGGGCTCGACGCCCCGCGCAGCGCGCGCGGACGCGGCCTACAGCGCGCGCAACGCCGCGCCCTTGGCCTCCGCCTGGGCCCGCAGCGACTCCTGGAAGTCGCGCATCGTCTCACGCAGCGCCTCCGCCTGCGGCCCCTCGCCCGCGGCGAGGATGCGCGCGGCGAGCAGGCCGGCGTTGCGAGCCCCGCCCACAGACANCGTCGCGACGGGCACTCCCGCGGGCATCTGCACGATGCTCAGCAGGGAGTCCAGGCCGTCCAGGTGGGCGAGCGGCACGGGCACGCCGATGACCGGCAGCGGGGTGACGGAGGCCAGCATGCCCGGCAGGTGGGCGGCTCCGCCCGCTCCCGCGATGATGACCCTGAGTCCGCGCTCCTCGGCCGAGCGGCCGTACGCGATCATCTGCTCGGGCATGCGGTGCGCGGAGACGACGTCCTTCTCGTACGGGATGCCGAACTCCTCGAGCGCCTGAGCGGCGGCCTGCATGACCGACCAGTCCGAGTCGGACCCCATCACCACGCCAACGAGCGTCATCGCCTCTCCGATCTGCTCCGGCCCCTGTCAGAGCCCGTCCCTCACGATAGCCGCGGCGGCCACGGCGCGGCGGCAGACCTCGTCGACGTCGTCGCCGGTCACGCTCACGTGACCCACCTTGCGGCCCGCGCGCACCTCCTTGCCGTACAGGTGCACCTTGGCGCGGGGATCGGTGACCTGGGCGAGCGCGGCGGGCAGGTCCTCGCGCGCTCCGCCCAGCACGTTCGCCATGACGGTGACCGCCGCTGTGGGCGTCGTGTCGCCGAGCGGCAGGTCCAGGACGGCGCGCAGATGCTGCTCGAACTGGCTCGTCACGGAGCCGTCGATGCTCCAGTGGCCGGAGTTGTGCGGCCGCATGGCCAGCTCGTTGACGAGGATCCGCTCCCCCGCCTGGAACAACTCCACCGCGAGGACCCCGGTGACGTCGAGCTTGGTGGCGATGACCTCCGCGAGGTGCTCGACCTCCCGCTGCGCGAGCGCGGAGAACCCTGGGGCCGGCGCGATGACCTCCGAACACACGCCGTCGCGCTGGATCGACTCCACCACGGGCCATGTGCGGATCTCGCCGGACGGGCGGCGCGCGACCTGGATCGCGAGCTCGCGGTCGAAGTCCACGGCCTCCTCGGCGAGCAGCCGCGGGCCGCCGTCGCCGATCGCCTCGAGCCAGTCCGCGACCTGCTCCGGGTGGGTGACGACCCGCACGCCCTTGCCGTCGTAGCCGCCGCGGGCGGTCTTGACGACGGCGCGGCCGCCCGCCTCGGCCAGGAAGTCGGCGACGTCCTCGAGCGAGGCGACCTCGCACCACAGCGGATTGGGCAGGCCGAGCGCGTCCAGGCGCGTGCGCATCGCGATCTTGTCCTGAGCGTGCAGCAGCGCGCCGGCATCGGGCCGCGCGGGCACGCCGGCCTCGGCGCATGCGGCGAAGACCTCGGCGGGAATGTGCTCGTGCTCCCACGTGACGACGTCGGGCCTGGGCTCGGCAAGGAGGCGGCGGACGGCGTCTGGATCGGAGGGCATGCCCACGACGATCTCGTGCGCCGCGAGCGCCGCCGACGCCTGCTCGGACTCCACGAGCACCCGCAGCGTGATGCCGAGCGCGGTCGCGGCCGGAGCCATCATCCGAGCGAGCTGCCCGCCGCCCACCACTGCCACGATCACAGGGAAAACCTACCGCCTGTAGGCTCGACCCCCGTGACGATACGGCTCACCGCCCAGACCACGGAGCTCATCCGCTTCCTCGCGGTGGGTCTCGCCGGCGTCATCGTGAACCTGGGAGTCTTCAACCTGCTGCGCTGGGGGCCCCTCGCTCCGCATGCCGAGGTGGCAGGCGACTCCGACCGCGTCGTGACGGCCAAGGTCATCGCGGCCGTCGTGTCGATCGTCTTCGCGTGGTGGGCGCACCGCGGCTGGACGTTCCGCGGCGAGCGCCGTCACCGGCCCGCGCGCGAGCTCGTGCTCTTCGGCGTCGTCAACGGCATCGCACTGGCGATCGAGGCGGGCGTCCTCGGCCTCACCCACCACGGCCTGGGGCTCGCGACGGCGGCATGGGACAACCTGTTCTCGCTCGTGGGCATCGGCCTGGGCACGATCGCCCGGTACGCGGGATACCGACTGTTCGTCTTCCACTCCGACGCCGGCGCAAGGCCGGGCTCGGCCGCCCCGTCCCTCGTCGACCGCCCCGACGCCTCCGCGTAGCCGCCGCGCGTCAGTCCTTGCGACCCGGCGCGCCTCTGCCGCGACGCGCCTTCGCGGTGCGCCCGTGCGCGACCACGGAGTCGGGGTCGACCATGGGCGGGACGCTCTGCAGGAAGACGGAGAACGCCGCGGGCGCGCGCTGGGACAGCTCGAGCCTGCCGCCGTCGGCCGCGACCAGGTCGCGCGCCAGAGCAAGGCCGATGCCCGTTCCCTTGCCCGACGTGACCGAGCGCTCAAAGATGCGCGGCGCGAGCTCCTCGGGCACACCCGGGCCCTCGTCGCGCACCTCGATGACGACGGTCTGGCTTGTGCCCGACGCGCGGGCCGAGACGTACGTGGTGCCGCCGCCGTGGACGAGCGAGTTCTCGATGAGCGTGGCGAGCACCTGGGCGAGGGCGCCTGGGGTGGCGAAGACCTCCTCGTCGACCTCGCCGAAGCGCAAGGCCCGCTTGGCCTTGGCGAAGGCGGGCTCCCACTCCTCGCGCTGCTGCTCGAAGACCTCCGCGAGCTCGACGACCTGCGTGCCCGATCCGGCGGAGCTGCGGGAGCGGCCCAGCAGCTCGTCCACGACTCCCACGAGCCTCTCGACCTGCTCGAGCGAGGCCTCCGCCTCCGCCCGCACCTCGTCGTCCGTGGTGAGCGCGGCGATCTCCTCGAGGCGCATGGTGAGCGCCGTCAGCGGCGTGCGCAGCTGGTGCGAGGCGTCCGACGCGAACTGACGCTCGGTCGCGAGCCGGGCGGCCATGCGATCGGCCGAGCGCGCCAGCTCGTCGGCGACCATGTCGATCTCCTCCACGCCGCTGCGCCGCAGCTTGAGCCGCACCTGGCCCGAGCCCAGCTGCTCGGCGGACGCGGCGAGGTAGACGAGCGGCGCGGCAAGGCGGTTCGCCTGCCAGCGGGCCATCCACACGCCCGCGATGACCGCCGCAACGCCCAAGGCGATGACGAGCGCCACGGCGCGGGCCATCTCGCCGTACACCTCCCAGCGGCTGGCGTGCATGATGACGACGACGCCCGACTCGGTGACGCGGCTCGCGGAGTACGCCTGAGCCGGCTTCTCTCCCGCGCTGAGCTCCTCCCCCGTGGGCAGGCGTACCGAGATGTACTCGGGCGCGCCGGGAGCGGTGCCCAGATAGCTGCGCAGCACCCGCTCCTCGATGTTCTCCTCGCGGTCGAAGCGCACCTCGAGGGCGCGACCCGCCGTGTCCGCGCGGGCCTGGAGGTCCTTGAGGTGGTCGGCGCGCACGATCTGCGCGGCGAGCACGGTGAGCGGCACGCCCAGCAGCAGCACGGCCACCGTCAGCGCTGACAGGGTGGCGACCAGGACGCGACGTCGCATGGCGGGTCCGGGCTGCTAGTCGTTCTCGAAGCGGAAGCCCATGCCGCGGACGGTCGTGATGTAGCGCGGGCTCGTCGCGTCGTCGCCGAGCTTGCGACGCAGCCACGACACGTGCATGTCGAGCGTCTTGGACGGCGCGTGCGGCTCTGCGCCCCACACGTCGCGCATGAGCTGCTCGCGCGACACGACGGAGCCGGCATGCGCGACGAGGACGTGGAGGAGGTCGAACTCCTTGCTCGACAGCTGCAGCTCCTGGTCGCCCAGGAAGGCGCGATGGGCGGCGACGTCGATGCGCACGCCCTTGGCCTCGAGCTCGCCCGTGCTGTCCATCCCGGTGCGGCGACGCAGGAGCGCGCGGACGCGGGCCAAGAGCTCCGCCAGACGGAACGGCTTGGTGACGTAGTCGTCGGCGCCCGCGTCGAGGCCGACCACGAGGTCCACCTCGTCGGCGCGAGCCGTGAGCATGAGGATGGGCACCGTGAGGCCGCGGTCGCGCACGCGACGCGCCACGTCCACGCCGTCGATGTCGGGCAGGCCGAGGTCCAGGATGATGAGGTCGGCGGACGCCGCGGCGCCCACCCCGCCCTGGCCGGTCCCGTGCCACTCCACCTCATAGCCCTCGCGACCCAAAGCGCGGGTCAAGGGTTCTGAAATGGTGGGGTCATCTTCGACCAAGACAATTCTCGTCATGGAGTCACACTACCTTCCGTGCCCGACTTTGCCACGTCCCGGACCCGCTCGCGCCTCGCCCTCCGGCTTACGATTCATGCGTGATGCAACCGGGCCCCAGGCACGCGGCCCACGCTGCCGACGCGGCATCCGCTCCACCGTCAGACAGGCAGCCGACCGCCGGCGAGCGAGCACTCCTCGCCGCCCCTGACGCGATCGTCGTCGCCCTCGTCGCCCTCGCCCTCGCCGCAGGGCTCACGGTGAGCCTGGGCGCGCATCGGCCGTGGACGACGCTGCCTGCCGCCCTGCTCATCGGCTGGCTGCTGTGGCTCGCCGTGCGAGCGCGCTCAAGCGATGCGATCGTCGCCTCGCCCCTGCCCGGCATGCCTCCCTCCACCGTGGACGCGCGGCTGCGCGGAACGCGCACGCTGCTCGTCGGGACGAGCGTGTGGCTCGTGTGGTGCGCCGCGCTCGCGGGCGAGTACCTCATCGTGTCGCGCGACCCGGGCTTCCTCACGCTCTCCGGGCTGTGGCTCGTCGACCACCCGTCGACGGACATCCCGGAGCTCGGCGCGGTCGCGGCGGCCGCGGCGCAGCCCAACATGCTCGCCGACGCCCCCCAGGCGTGGAACCTGCGCTCAGACATGATCCAGCCGCAAGGAGCCAAGATGCTCCCCGCGCTCATCTCCGTGGGCGGCTGGCTCGCAGGCGTCCAGGGCGTCCTCATCGCCAACGTCGTGGTGGGCGCCGTGGGCATCCTCGCGATCTACCTGGTCGCGCGCCGCTTCCTGGGCCCGATGTGGGCGATCGTCCCGGCCGGGGTCATGGGCCTGACGACGGCTCACATCGGCCTGTCGAAGTCCGCCTACACGGAACCCCTCACGCTCGTCCTCGTCCTCGCCGCGACGGCGTGGGCGTGGCGCGGAGTCGAGGACCGGCGCATCGGCCCGCTCGTGGCGGCGGGCGTGGCGACCGGAGCGACCGCCCTGGTGCGCATCGACGGCGCTGCCTTCGCGGCGGGCGCGCTCGCCGCCGTCGCCGTCACCGTCGCGCTCACCGCCCGCGACGCCGACGCCCCCTCCCG